>Ga0316628_100001980_pt1 | contig 14905 bp, 14 predicted proteins | sample OWC_Aug_M2_C1_D5_FD_207648 | JGI IMG/M metagenome (GOLD analysis project Ga0316628, IMG submission 207648) | Wetland soil microbial communities from Old Woman Creek delta, Ohio, United States - OWC_Aug_M2_C1_D5_C | ecosystem: Environmental > Terrestrial > Soil > Wetlands | place: USA: Ohio... | reverse complement strand
AGCTCCCCGGGCGTGATCGCGAAACCCGGCATCGCGCCGTTCACGAACGCCGCAAGGGCCGCGGACTCGCGGAACGTGGGCCTCCCGACGTGGCCGAGCGGAACCCCTGCCGCGTAGACCTCCGCCACTGTGCTGTAGCCGAGCTTGCCGACAACCGCGTCGGCGGCGTGGACGAGGTCGGGGTGGAAGAACCCGGAGCGGTGCGGCAGCGCCACCAGCCGTCCCCGCCGCTCGAGGCGGTCGGATGCGCCGGGGACAACGGAGAACACCTCCGGGTGGCTCTCGAGCCGGTCGAGCGCCGCTGGGCGCCAGGGGACGCCTCCCATGGTGATCAGCACGGTGGGGGCATCCTCGGGGAGGCCGAGGGCACGGCGGATGGCGGTGGCCGGCGTGCGGGGCGCGCGGCTCACTGGCGGGACAACCGCGAATCTCCCGTCCCTCCTGCACACCGGCTCCGTCTGGATGCGGGCGTCGGCCGCGGCGAACACGGCGGCGAGCGTGGCAATGGCGGGCTCGAAAGCCGGCCGCCGCTCCACGTACGGCTCGTAGATCCAGTCCCAGGTGAAGTTCTCGACCAGCACCGAGGGGATCCCTGCCCGCCGAGCCGCCGCGAGCCCGAGCGGCGAGATGTCGGCGAGCGCGAGCCGGCACCCCAGCCGGTGCAGCTCCGCCGCAAGGGCATCCAGCGCCGCGTCGCCGAAGGGGAGGAACCCGGCCAGCCGCCTCAGCGTTTCGTCCAGGTCCTCGGCGATCGGTGTCGTCTGTGCGAGGCCGACGTCGGTGAGCAGGGGGTGGTAGCCGAACCGGCAGGAGAGGGAGTCGGCGAAGAACCACTCCGGTACCAGCGTGAAGACCTCGAACGCGAGCGCCCGGTCGAGAACGGCGAGCGCCTCCATTACGGCGCAGGCGCGCGCCGCGTGACCGTAGCCGTGGGGGGACACGAACACGGCGATCGGGCGACTTTCGGCCATGCGAGGACGCGGTGAGTGTACCAGCGGCGTCGCTGCTACCGCCGTTCCTTCAGCGCGGCCTGGGCCTCGCGGTCGAGCAGCCGGCGCTTGATCGTCTCGCGCTTGTCGTGCACCTTCTTGCCCTTGGCGAGCGCGAGCTCGACCTTGATCCAGTTCCCCTCCAGCCCGACGGCGAGCGGGACCACGGTGAGGCCCTTCTCGGCGACCTTGCTGGCCAGCCTCTCGATGTCGCGCTTGGCCAGCAGGAGCTTGCGCCTGCGCGTGGGCTCGTGGTTGGCGTACCCGGCGTTGGAGTAGGGGGAGATGTGCACGTCGGCCAGGAACGCCTCCCCTGCCTCGAAGGCGACCCAGCCGTCCTGGAGCTTGACATGCCCCGCGCGAACGGACTTCACCTCGCTTCCGGTCAGGACGAGGCCGGCGGTGAACCGCTCGAGGAACTCGTAGTCGAAGCGGGCGCGACGGTTGGAGACGAGCACCTTCACGTGCGGGCCGCTTCGGCGAGGATGGGGACGAGGTCGGGGTCAAACTGCCGCCCCGCCTCGGCGCGGATCACGCTGAGCGCGTTGTCACGCCCGGTCGGGCGGCGGTACGAGGTGGGCGAGGTGAGCACGTCGAACACCTCGGCGATGTGGATGATGCGGGAGGCGAGCGGGATGTGGCGGCCGGCCAGCCGCTTGGGGTACCCGCGGCCGTCCCAGCGCTCGTGGTGGTGGAGGATCGCAAGGGCCAGGTCACCGGGGAACGCCGCGTTCTCGACGATGCGGGCGCCGACCTCGGGGTGGCGCATGAAGAGCTGGCGTTCGGGCTCGCCCGGGCGGTCGATGCGGTAGACCCGGGCGTAATCGAGTTCCCTCATGCCGACGTCGTGCAGGTACGCGGCGACGGTAATCAGCTCCTCCTCGCTCTCGGGAAGCCGGAGGACCGCCGCGATCCGCTGCGCCAGCTCGGACGTCCCTTGGGAGTGCTGGCGGAGGTGCGCGAAGGGGGTCTCCCCGGGCTCGAGCAACGCCCGCGCGAGGTTGCGGGCCGCCCGGCGGTAGTCACCCGCCGTGCGGGCCAGGGCCAGGTGCCGGGCGGCGGCGATGAGGACCGGTTCGGCGGCGGCCGACCCGCTGGGCGTGAGGACCGAGAGCACGACCCATACCGGCGGTCCCGTGTGCAGCACCGACGTGCGGATCTCCTCGCTGCGCGCCTCCCGTCCGCCGCTCTCCTGCTCCTCCCACCCCCACGCGTTCGGGGGCGGCATCCGCACTCCCGCCTCCAGGAACGCGCGCGTCTGGTGGGAGGCGAGCGCCTCACGGCCCTGTTCGTCCAGCGGCGCCGTCCGCAGGACGAGAGCGCGGACGCTCCTGCCGTCGGTCACGGTGAGGGCGGTCGCGGCGATGCCGGGCATGCGGGAGAGCGCCCGCAGGATGGCGTTCAGCTCCTCGACGATCCTGCGGTGCGGGAGGCCGGGCGTGAGCGGGCGCGCGGGGGTCACGGGCGCGAGCGGCGGCGCCTGCATCAGCTCCTGCTCGGGTTTGGCGGCCGGCTCGCCGTAGGTCCCGAGCTCCCCGAGGAAGGTCTCCATCGCGCCGGCGATGGCACGCGCGGCACCGAGGTCGATCGGGCCGAAGAGCGCCTTGCGGGACTTATCGCGGGCGTCCACCAGCCCCACGAGCCGGTCGCCGAGCGTGAGAGGAATGGTGAGGAGGTGGGAGGTCCCCGCGTTCTCGAGCAGGTTCCGGAGGGCGGGGTAGTCGGTCGCATCGTTCAGGTAGCTGGGTTCGGTCCGCCGGCGCCGCACCCAGTCCCACAGCGGGTCCCCGGCCTTGATGGTTGCATTCAGGCTGTCCCGGCGCCCGAAGCCGTAGCTGGTCGCGAGCTCGAACGCCCCCTCGTTCCCCTCCAGGTAGAGCGCGGCCTTGGTGGCCTCCAGGTTCTCCATGCAGCGGTAGAGGATCTCCTTGGCCCGCAGCTCGCGCTGGGAATCCCACGCCTGCAGCATCGTTTCTCCCGGCGCGGAGTCTAGCATCGACGGGTGTGGTTTTCTTGCCACACATCGAGGTGACATGGCCACAGACGAGCACCGCCGGGCGGTCCACGGGCTGCTTGTACGCTGGCACGCTCCTCGCAAACTCCTGTGCCGGAGGGGGGCGGCATGACCCGACAGAAGACCGTTCGACAGCCGGTCGGCACGACCGGCGTCGGGATCCACGGCGGCGAGCAGGTCACCCTCACGCTGAACCCTGCGCCGGCCGGCACCGGCATCGTTTTTGTGCGTGTGGACCTGGGGATCGCCATCCCGGCCCGGGCCGAGAACGCCCGCGACGTGGCGTACGCCACCACCCTCCAGCTCCGCGGAGCGGAGGTGCGCACGGTCGAGCACCTGCTGGCCGCCCTCTCGGGCGTCGGTGTCACCAACGTGCTCGTGGAGCTCGACGGGCCCGAGGTGCCGATCCTGGACGGGTCGGCGCTGCCGTTTGTCGAGATGCTCAGGAAGGCCGGGCTCACCGAGCAGATCGGGACGCTCCCGGAATTGGTCGTACGGAAACCCGTCACTGTCGGGGACAGAGAGCGCTCCATTGAACTCCGGCCTTCGCCCGAGCTGACCGTGGACTACCGTGTGAGGGTCGACGCTCCCGCCGTGGGGCGCCAGCGCTTCATGGGGCCGCTGACGCCGCAGCGCTTCACGACCGCGATTGCACCGGCCCGCCGGTTAGGGTTCCTCGGCGAGACGGGCGCGCCGAAGCCGCAGGGCCTCGGGCAAGGCAAGGCACTCTCAAACCTCACGGCGGACAGGAGGCTTCCCTCCGAGGGGCTGCGTTTCCGGGATGAGTTTGTCCGCCACAAGGTCCTGGACCTGGTGGGCGACCTAGCGCTGCTCGAGTACCCGCTGCGGGCCCATATCGTGGTGCAGCAGGGCGGCCACGCCCTCCACGTGGCTGCCGTGCACGAGCTCCTGGCGCACCCGGAGGCCTGGGAGCTCGCGGATCCCGAGCGTCTCGCCCCTTTGACCGTTCGCCCATACGTGGGCGATTTGGACACCGAGGCCGTCCTCGCGGGTTAGAGCCCGGTCTCTGGCCAGGGCAGCTCGAGCGAGGGGGCGGCGAGGGGGCACACCCTGCCTCCTCCCTCCCGTCTCTCTCCGTGCGCTTCCCCTTGCGTCCCGCCCCCTATTGCTGCCGCCCAGTTCTCACGGTGTGGTAGGATTGCCACACCATGATCCTGGCCGCGATCCTGTTGGCCGCGGCGCCACTTCCGGAGCTCAAGGTGGAGCTCAAGCCGAGCCCGGGCCGGCTGGAGGTCCAGATGACCGTCCAGCGGGAGCTCCCGAGCGAGTGGGTCGAGGCGCTCAAGGCCGGTGCACCGGTCAGCGTCACGTACCGCATGCGCCTCTACCGCAACCGCCACTTCCTGTGGGACCAACGCGTCGCCGGCCATGAGCTGGTGGTCAAGGCGCAACGCGACACGCTCACCGGCGTGATGTCGCTGTCGGCCGAGCTCGATGGGGAGATCCTCGCGTCCCGCCAGGTGGACTCGCTCGAGGAGGCGATCCGTTACGTAGTCCACCCGCCGCCGTCGGACATCGCGATCCCGCTGCGCGTCGAACCGCTGTGGCTGTTCGTCCGCGCGGAGTACCTGACCCGCTACAAGGTGCTGGTCTTCCCCTACACGATCGGGACCGACTGGGTCCAGCTCGCGGTGCCGGAGTCCCAGTGACGAACCTGCGCCGGCGTTGGCAGCGCTACCGCAGGCAGAACCGCTTCCTGATCGGTCTGTACGTCCTCCTGCTGCTCCTCGCGGGCGGCGCCTACGCTCTCTTCTCGCGCATGGCTGGGCTGCCGCCTGAGGACCTCACCAACCGGCTGCTGATCTTCCTGCTCTGGTGGTTCGACCTCACCCTCATCGCGATCCTGCTCTTCATCCTGCTGCGCAACTTCCTCAAGCTCGCGCTGGAGCGTCGCTACGGCATTCTGGGGACGCGTTTCCGCACCAAGCTCCTGCTCTCCTACCTGGTGCTGATCGTGGTCCCCACCGGCCTCCTCTTCCTCCTGAGCGCGGCGCTGCTCTCCGGGGCGGCGACCGCATGGTTCTCGGCGCCGGTGGAGGGGATGGTGCGCGCCGGGGTCGAGGTCGCCGACGGCGTCCGGACGGAGGCGGAGGCCCGCACGCAGCGTGCGGCCCAGGTCATCGCCTCGCGCCTGGGCGCCATCCCGACGCAACCGGCCCGCCTGACCGAGCTCGAGCGCTTGCACGCGCTGATGGGCAACCACCTCACCGGTCTGCTGCGTGAGGGGATCCCGGTGGTGGAGCTGGTGGACCCCCGCCAGCGCCTGCTCGAGCGTATCCCGCCCCTCGCGCCGGAGGTTTTCAAGGCGGACGGAGTGCGCGGGGAGCGCTTCGGCGGAACGCTCGTGGTGCGCGCCTGGAAGCGCGCGCCGGACGGTTCAGTCGTGATGGTCGGCGAGGCGCTTCCCGAAAACCTCGTGCGCGCCCAGTCGCGCCTCGCCGCCGGTGGCGTCGCGTACGAGCACTTGAAGATGGAGCGTCCCACGATCACCGCCACCGTCGTGCTGGGCTTCGGCGGCCTCGCCCTGCTGGTGGCGTTCGGATCGATCTGGCTCGGCCTCTACCTGTCCCGTCGTTTCACCGCGCCGCTTCTGGCGCTTGCCGCCACCACGCAGCGCGTTGCCGGCGGCGAGTCGCTCGAGCAGGTTCCGCTGCCTGCCGAGGACGAGGTCGGAATGCTCGTGGGGTCGTTCAACTCGATGGTGCTGCGGCTGCGGGAGCGTGACGAGGAGCTTCAGGCCACCGTTCGCCGCCTCGACACCGTGCTCGGCGCGGTGCGCACGGGCGTGCTGACGCTGGACGCCGGGCGCAGCCACGTGCGCGGAAACCCGGCCGCGGCGGCGATGCTGGGCGTGCCGGAGCTCGCGAGGGGGCTGATGGCGCTCGATAACCTGAGCGCGGCGGGGCTCCCACGCCTCGTGGAGCCGATCCGGACCGCGACCGGCCCGGTGCGGGGGTCGCTCACCGTCTACCCCGGCGGCGTGGCCAGGCACCTGGAGATGGCGATCGTGCCGCTCGGGATGGTCGAGAACCCGGAGGGGTGGGTCGTCGCGCTCGAGGACCTGACGCAGCTGCTGCGGGCGCAGCGCCAGGCGGCGTGGAGCGAGGTGGCGCGGCGCATCGCGCACCAGATCAAGAACCCGCTGACTCCCATCCGTCTCGCCGCGGAACGCATGGCGCGGCACTCGGAACGCGCGAGCCCGGACCTCAAGGACGTCGTCTCGCAGGGTTGCAGCGCCATCGTGGAGCACGTCCAGGCGATGCAGGAGATGGTGAACAGCTTCTCGCGCTACGCCAAGATGCCGCCGCTGGCGCGCCGGCCGGTGCGCCTCGGCGAGCTGGCGCGTCAGGTCGTGACGCTGTACCAGGACGTTCGGGAGGGGCTCCGGGTCGAGCTCTCCGACCGTTCGGACGGGCGCGAGGTGCTGCTCGACCCGGAACAGTTTCGGCAGGTCATGGCCAACCTGATCGACAACGCGGTGGAGGCCTCGCCCGGGGGCGGGCTGGTCGCGGTGGCGGTCGAGTGGCAGGGCGCCGAGGTCGTCGTGACCGTCACGGACGAGGGGCACGGCCTGCCGGTGGAGGACGAAGAGCTGCTGTTCCAGCCCTTCTACTCGACCAAGGGGAGGGGATCGGGCGTCGGGCTCGCGATGGTACAGAGGATCGTCACCGACCACGGGGGCACCGTGCATCTCGAGGCCAACCAGCCTTGCGGCGTGCGGGCCGTCGTGCGCATCCCCGGGGGCCTCGAGTGAGCCACGGGACCATCCTCGTGGTGGACGACGAGCGCGGGATCCGGGACGAGCTCGGGCGGATCCTGCGCGACGAGGGCTTCACGGTCTCCGCGACCGGCACGGGCGAGGACGCCCTTGCGGCCGTGTCCCGCGAGATCTTCGACCTCGTGCTGCTCGACGTGTGGCTTCCCGGCATGGACGGGATCGAGGTGCTCCGGCAGCTGAGAGCAGCCGGCCACCAGCTCCCGGTCGTCCTGATCTCCGGCCACGCCACCGCCGAGATGGCGGTGCGTGCGGTGCGCGAGGGAGCGCTCGACTTCCTGGAGAAGCCGCTCGCGCTCGAGCGCGTTTTGGTGACGGTGAACAACGCTCTCGCCCACGCCCGGCTCGAGCAGCAGCTGCGGGCCGAGCGTGAGGAGGAGGCTCCCGTCCTCACCGGGGTTTCGCCGTCGCTCGTCGAGCTGCGGAGGCAGATCCTCCTGGCCGCCCCGACCGATTCGCGGGTCCTCATCACCGGACCCAACGGCGCCGGGAAAGAGGTCGTCGCGCGCCTGCTCCACCTCCACTCGCGTCGAGCGCAGGCGCCGTTCGTCGCTGTGAACTGTGCCGCCATCCCCGCCGAGCTCATCGAGAGCGAGCTCTTCGGGCACCTCAAGGGCGCCTTCACGGGGGCCGTCGAGAACAAGCGCGGCAAGTTCGAGCTCGCGGACGGCGGTACGTTGTTCCTTGACGAGATCGGTGACATGAGCCTGCTCACCCAGGCCAAGGTACTGCGCGTCCTCCAGGAGTCGCGCTTCACGCGCCTCGGCGGCTCCCAGGAAGTCAGGGTTGACGTGCGGGTGATCGCGGCGACCAACAAGAATCTGGAGGAGGAGATCGGAGCGGGCCGCTTCCGCCAGGATCTTCTGTTCCGGCTCGACGTGATCCCGATTCGGGTGCCCGGGCTGGACGAGCGGCGCGAGGACGTCCCGCTGCTGGTCGACGAGTTCATGCGGCAGTTCGCGCGCCGCACCGGCCTCAAGCCCAAACGGTTCAGCCGTGAGGCGATGGAGATCCTGCAGGGGCATGACTGGGCCGGCAACGTCCGTGAGGTGCGCAACGTGGTCGAGCGGTTGATGATCATGGTGGCCGCCGATGAGATCACGCCTGCGGTGCTCGACCTCAAGCCCGGCGCCGTGCGCACGCGGGCCGGCAACGACTTTGCCACGCTCCGGGAGGCGCGTGACCAATTCGAGCGCGATTACGTGGGACGCGTGGTGGAGGCGTGCGGGGGAAACATGTCCCAGACGGCGCGCGTCCTGGGCCTCGAGCGCTCCCACCTTTACCGCAAGCTGCGGGCACTCGGGCTGCGGTCGCGTTGACCATGGTGCCGCAGGGCGTTAGCATGAAGTGATGGCCTATCCCGGCGAAACCTCCCTGGACCCCACCGTTCAGCAACGCGTCCTCACCGCCTTTGCCGAGGCCGTGCGTCTCCACCGCGAGGGGCGGAGCGAGGAGGCGCGCTCGATCCTCCGTTCGATCGCCGAGGTCGACCCGCGTTTCGTCCCGGCGGGGCGCCTGGAACAGGCGATCGCGGCCGGCGCCCAGGTGGACCTCGCGCAGCTCGTCGGGGACATCGCGATCCTTTCCGGCAAGGACATCAACGAGGTGCTCGTCAAGGCCCACCAGGCGTATGGGCAGCGTGACTACCAGACGGCCCAGACGCTCGCCCAGGAGGTTCTGCGCGAGCAACCCGGGCACCCCGAGGCGCGTCACCTCGCACTCGAGGCGGAGGGGCGCCTGCGCGCCACCGGTGACATGCAGGCGCACCTCGCCCGCATCCGCGAGGCGCTCGGTGCCGGGCTGGCCGAGGAGGCCAGGACCTATCTGAGACTCGTCAAGGCCATCGACCCGAACAACGCCGAGGCGGCGGAGCTCGAGCGGCGCCTGCAGCTCGCCGCGAAACCGCTGGAAGTCGAGACGGACAGCGAGTTCGAGTTCGAGGTCTTCGATGGTGCGTCCGAGGCGCCGGTGAGGGTCGAACAGCCGTCAGCGGCCCCGCCGCGTCCGGCGTCACCACCCCTGCCGGCGCGCCGGCTGATGGCGGAGCGGCCGTTCGAGCCTGTCGGCGCTCCGCCGCCGCAACGCCCGCCCGAGGCCGCCCGCGGAGCGCGGCCGGCACCCCCGGCCGCGCCGCCCACCCCTCCTCCTCGTCCCGAGCCCGCGGTCGAGGCGGAGCCCGAGGCGATCGTTTCGCGGCCGGGTGGGATCGAGTTCGAATCTGCGGGCGAGGCCGGTGCACCGGACTTCCACCCGGGGGTGGAGTTCGAGCTCGGCGGCCCGGGGGAGGCGGAGTCGGAGGACGCGCCGGCGCGAATCCGGGCCCTGCTGAAGCAGGGACAGGAGAATTTCGACCGCGGGGACTTCCAGGCGGCGATCGACACGTGGTCCCGAATCTACCTGATCGACGCCCAGCACAAAGAGGCCGAGAAGCGAATCGAGGAGGCCCGCCACAAGCGGGAGGAGGTCGAACGCCTCGCCGATCACAAGTTCCACGACGCCTACGACGCGTTCGAGAAGGGTGATGCCGAGGGCGCTCGGGGGCTGTGCGAGGAGGTGCTCAAGCTGCAGCCCCAGCACCTGGCGGCGCACGACCTGCTGCAGCGCCTTGCGACGCCGGCGGCCCCACCGCCCACGCCGGGCGCGGCGCCGGCGGGAGGAGAGGAGGACCTCTTCCGCGACGACTTCGTGCCGGCCGGGATCGCGCCCGCCGCCGGGGCGACGCCGACGCTATCACCGGACTCACCGGGGGTCGCGCAGGCGCGTGCGGCGGAGTACGCCGCGTCTGCTCGGAGGGTCGCCCTGCCGTCCATCCCGTTGCCCTGGCTGGGGGTGGGCGTGGGTGTGCTGCTCGTCGTGATCGTGGCGGGGTTCCTGCTGCGCGGGAAGGTCTTCTCTGGAGGCGGAAGCGACGCCACCGAGGCCCTTGCGGAAGCGGAGGAGCTCGCCAAGAGGGGGCAGCTCCAGGAGGCGATCCGGCTGCTCCAGAGTCTGCAGGGGCAGACCGAGGGCGAGCAAGCCAACCGCGTCAACCAGCGCGTGCTGGAGTACCAGCGCAGGCTCAAGGTGAAGACGGCGCCTCCCCAGGTGCCGGAAAGCAAGGCGGTGGCGGACGCGGTGGCCGCGGGAAACCGCGTGAAGGCGATGCGAATGATCCGAGACGGGCTCGCCCGGGTCCCGGGCGAGCCCGAGCTCTTGAGGCTGCAGTCGGAGATCGCATCCTACTCCCCGATAATCGGGGCGCTCGCCGATGCCGTGGGAGGACGCAACTGGGAGAACATCCGCACCCTGTCGGAGCAGGCCCTAAAGGAACACCCGGACGATGCCGAGGTCCGTCGCCTGTGGTCGGTGGCGACCTTCAACGCGGCCGTCGTCCACCTCCGCAAGTACCAGGTCGCCGAGGGCCACGAGCTGCTGGTCCAGCTCTCGAAGTACAGCCAGGACCCCGAGGTGGACAGGCTGAGGGAACTCGCGAACACCTACCTCACCCGGCCGGCGGACCCGAGATACCAGATCTTCGTCACCAACATCGAGCTCCGGGCGCTCGACTGATGCCGCTGCGGACGCCGCCTCCCGGGCAACTTGACATTCCGCTGGTGTGGGATCGCGGCGAGGGGCGGCAGGACCATTTGGGGGACGACCCGGCGCCGGGGACACCCACGCTCCGTCCGCTGGCCGGCACGTACCGGCTGTGGCTTGCGGTGCTGGTCGACGCCGGCCTGGTCGTGCTCGCGGGTGTCTCCGGGTTGGGGGTGGTGGCGGCGCTCGGCGCCGAGATGGTCCCGGGTCAGCTCGTGCTCGCAGGCCTCGCCGGGGGAGAGCTGGCGAGCGTCGTGGCGCTCGGCTGCCTTTGGGGCTGGCGCGGCACGCCGGGCATGCTGCTCGTCGGGATCTGCTTCTCCGCGCCGATCCCGTGGTCGAGGGCCATCCGTTTGTGGCTCTCGTGGGTCCTCTCGATGATCGTGGGTGGGTTCCCGCTGGTCCTCCGGCTCGGGGGGGAGAGCCTTGCGGAGCGGCTGGCGGGCGGCAGCCTCAGCTTCCGCTCGGTTGCAGAGGGCGCTTGAAGACCATGCCGATGTGGTCGGTCGCGCCGGTCTTGAAATTGATCGCGGTGATCCCCACGAGTTCCCAGCCGTCCGCCCCGAGGCTGTTGAGCTGCGGTTCGTACTTTGGGTCGAGCTGGTAGTTCTCGGACCGGATGTTCAGGATCCGATACTCCCAAAGGCTGCGCACCATGCCGGCCTCCCTGCCCCCCCGGCGTCAACTTTTGCTTTTCGGTGGTGGCTCGGCGGAGTATACCACCGGGGACGGACGCGGTGCCTAGGGAAAGCTCGCTCTCCGTCGTGGTTCCGGCGTTCAACGAGGAGCGCCGGCTGCCCGCGACTCTGGAGCGCATCGGGTCCTTCCTCGCGCTCCGAGCGGACCTGCTTCCGGCGGAGATCCTCGTGGTGGACGACGGTTCCGTCGACGGCACGGCGCGCGTCGCGGAGCGCTTCGCGGTTCCCGCAGGCATCTCGCTGCGCGTCCTCCGCCTCGGACGCAACAGCGGGAAGGGCGCGGGCGTGCGGGCCGGGCTCGCGGCGAGCGTGGGCAGGAAGGTTCTGATCACTGACGCCGACCTCGCCACGCCGATCGAAGAGATCGACAAGCTGCTCGCGAGCGGGGCGGCGTTCGCGGTCGGATCGCGCGGGGTGCAGCGCGAGCTGATCGAACGGCGGCAGCCGCTCCCTCGCGACACGATGGGGCGAATGTTCAACGTTGCGCTTCGTGCCCTCGGCCTCACCTCCCTCAAGGACACGCAGTGCGGGTTCAAGCTCCTGGAAGGAGAGCTCGCACGCCGCCTGGCCCGGGAGCAGCGCCTCGACGGCTTCGCGTTCGACGTCGAGCTGCTGGCCCGCGCGGCGCGAGGCGGCGCCTCAATCGCCGAGGTCGGGGTCCGCTGGTCGCACGTGGAAGCCTCGCGCGTGCGGCCGCTGCGGCACGGGATGCAGATGCTGCGCGACGCCCTCCGCGTCCGGCTCTGGCTGTGGACCGGCCGGTAGGGCGTGCCCGGGCGGCCTCAGTGCCGCTTCGGCTGATAGGTGCCGGGGACGGCGCGGAAGCTTATGGCGAGGCGGTTCCACCCGTTGATCGCCACGACGGCCAGCGTCAGGTCCACGAGCTCCTTCTCCGAGAAGTGCCGCCGGGCTCCCTCGTACACAGCGTCGGGCACGTGGCCGTCGGCGATCGCGGTGACCGCTTCCGTCCACTCGAGAGCCGCGCGCTCGCGCTCGGAGAAGAACGGCGTCTCGCGCCACGCCGGCAGGGCGAACAGGCGCTGCTCGGTCTCGCCTCCGAAGCGGGCGTCCTTCGTGTGCATGTCGATGCAGTACGCGCAACCGTTCAGCTGCGAGGCCCGCACCTTGACCAGTTCGACCAGCGCAGGCTCCAGCCCGCACGCGTGCACGTACGACTCGAGAGCGCGCATCGCCTGCAGCACGCCGGGTGCGACCTTCGCGTACTCGGCCCTCGGGTGGGGGGCTTCCCCCCGGGTGCCGTACCGGGGCTCGCTCAAGGCGTCCATCGGGACCTCCCTGTCTTCACCCTCGTCAACCGGGCCGCGGCCCGCCGTGTTCCGGCGTTCGACGCGAGTGACCGGCGCCCTGCGTGGGGTTGCGGTGCGCTAGCATGCCCGCGATGGCCGCCCTCACGCTCTCCGCGCTCAAACTCTACCCGCTCAAATCGGCGGCGGGGATCGCGCTCGCGGCGGCGCGCGTGGACGGGCGCGGCCTGGCCGGCGACCGGCGCTGGATGGTGGTGGACGCCAACCGCCGCTTCCTGACGCAGCGCACGCACGCGCGCCTGGCGCTGGTGTCGGTCGCGTCTGCCGCCGACGGTCTGGTGCTCACGGCGCCCGGGATGCCGGCGCTCGCGCTGCGGACCCCCGGGGCGAGCGGCGCGCCCGTACGCGTGCAGGTCTGGGACGACGTGTGCGAGGCGCAGCCGGCGGGGGGCGAGGCGGAGGAGTGGATCTCGGGCTTCCTCGGTGAGTCTTGTGAAATTGTTCACATGTCGGCCCAGAGCCACCGGACGGTCGGGAGGGAGGGGAGCGCGCAGGCGTCCGAGCTCTCCTTCGCCGATGCCTTCCCGTTCCTCCTGCTCTCGGAGGGTTCGCTCGAGGACCTCAACCGGCGCCTGGAGCGGCCGGTCCCGATGGACCGCTTCCGGCCCAACTTGGTGGTGCGCGGGTGCGCCCCGTACGCCGAGGACGGGTGGCGGCTGATCCGGATCGGCGCGATCGTGTTCCACGTCGTGCAGCCGTGCGTCCGGTGCACGACGACCACCGTGGACCAGGCCACCGGCGAACGCGGCAAGGAGCCCCTGGCCACCCTTGCCACCTACCGCCGCGACGGCAACGCCGTGCTGTTCGGCCAGAACCTCGTGCACGTTGGGACCGGAGAGCTGCGCGTCGGAGACGGGGTGACGGTCCTCGAGGGGGCTTAAGCGCCGTCCTGTCATAATCGCGCCGGGATGGCCGTCCGGTGCACTCCCGCGTTGGTTCTGTGCGTCCTCCTCGCGACGCAGGCCGTGCTGCGCGCCGATGAGCTCCCGCCGGGGTCGCTCGACCCCGGGCGGGTGGCGTGGAAGGAGCTGCGCTTTGCCGCGCGCAAGATGGGGATCTCGGCCACGGTGGACGTCCGGATCGAGGTGGGCCCGGCGTCGCCGGCCCGGCTCCCCGGGGTGATCCTCGACAGCACGTCGCACCTGCCCGGCAGGACGTTCCTCGCGCACGAGCGGCTGGACGGCGCCGACGCGAGGGCTCGCCAGATCGTGGACACCGAGGTGGGCGCCAAGGACCACCGCAAGACGTACACGCCGACCGCGCGGGGCTTCCTGTTCGACCTCGTTGAGCCGGCCTCGCACGCGGAGCGCGCCCTTGCACCCGAAGGTTGGACGCAGCGGACGCGCACCTTCACCGTGTACCCGAGGGCGCTCCCCGACGGCGCCGCGATCACGGGCCCGGCCGGCCTCCTGTACGCCGCCTCGGCCGGGGCGATGGCCGCGCCCGGCGACTCCCTGACGGCGTACGTTCTCGTGAGGACCCAGGTCGAGCGAGTGACGTTGCGCGTGGAGGGCGTCGAGCAAGTGCCGCTCGACTTCCAGGAGGATTCGGGTGCGTCGGTAACCGCCGTGAAGGCGACCCTCGCCGCGCTCCGCATCGTGGCGCGCAGCCAGCCGGTGGACCCCTCCTCCGGGAGCGCGTTCCGCATCTTCGGGCTCGAGGGAGACGTCGAGATCCTGTGGGACCCGGCGCGGCGAATTCCGGTGGAGCTCACCGGCAACGTGAGGATGCTCGGCCGTGTCGAGGTGCGCCTCGTCTCGGTGACTCTCCGAGCGGGGGGTCCCGCGTCCGCTCCACCCAGCCACCCGGACGCTCTAGACCCCGCGAGCCCCCCGGCTCGCCGGGAGTGAATCCCGGCTCGCCCAGTCACAGGTAGGCGAGTGCAGGTCGGCGCCGAGGCGCCACAGCGCGTCACCCGGTCGGCGCTCAGCTGCCGGGGGCAGGAGGTGTGGTGCGTCGGAGGTTCGGGGCGTGGCCGCGCCGGTAGACCATGATGGTCCGCTCGAACTCGATCACCACCGCGCCGTCCTGGTTGGCCGCCGTCGTCCTCACGCGCACGATCCCCATGTGCGGGCGCGAGCGAGAGGGGCGCACCTCGAGCACCTCGCTCGCGGCGTAGAGCGTGTCGCCCTCGAACACCGGGTGGGGCAGTCGCACCGCGTCCCACCCCAGGTTGATGGCGTTCTGCGAGAGGTCGGACACCGAAAGGCCGGTGGCGAGCGCCAGCGTGAGCGTGGAGTCGACGAGCGGCCGCCCGAACTCCGTCCTCGCCGCCAGCGCGCTGTCGAAGTGGATCGGGTTCGAGTTGAGCGTCAGCAGCGTCATCCAGATATTGTCCGCCTGCGTGATGGTGCGCCCGAGCGGGTGCCGGTACGCGTCGCCCACCGCGAAGTCCTCGAACACACGTCCCTGCCACCCGGTCTTCTGGCTCATGCACCCATTCTCGCCCATCATTGCCGCGCCGAGGTGTCGGGCCCCGCCTCAGCTCCCGAGGATGGCCTCGATCT
>Ga0316628_100001979_pt1 | contig 14906 bp, 6 predicted proteins | sample OWC_Aug_M2_C1_D5_FD_207648 | JGI IMG/M metagenome (GOLD analysis project Ga0316628, IMG submission 207648) | Wetland soil microbial communities from Old Woman Creek delta, Ohio, United States - OWC_Aug_M2_C1_D5_C | ecosystem: Environmental > Terrestrial > Soil > Wetlands | place: USA: Ohio... | reverse complement strand
CCGACGGGCGGCAGATCGTCTACACCCGTGGGTGGATCGACAAGGTCAACGACCGGCACGAGTCCTCCATCTGGATCATGAATACGGACGGCTCCCGCAACCGGTTACTGGTGGACGGCTCGGGGGCGGTGTGGTCGCCGGACGGGACGCGCATCGCCTACACGGCGCAGGGTGAGCCCCAGGGCTCGCAGATCTTCGTGCGCTGGATGGATGCCGAGGGTGCGACGACCCAGATCACCAGGGTGGAGAAAGCCCCCTCGAGTCTGGCCTGGTCGCCGGACGGGCGCTGGATCGCGTTCAGCATGTCGGTGGACGACCCGGAGAGCTGGAACATCCGGCTTCCGGGGCGGCCGGAGGGGGCGAAGTGGACGGCGGAGCCGCGGATCGTGACGAGGGCGGACTACCGCCAGGACCGGCAGGGCTTCACGGACGACGGGTGGCGGCACGTGTTCGTGGTGCCGGCGGAGGGGGGCACGCCCCGTCAGCTCACGGACGGGAAGTGGGACCACTCGACGGCGCGCTGGACACCCGACGGCAAGGAGCTCCTGTTCTCGGCGCTGCGGACAAAAGACGAGCTGGCGTGGAGGGAGTCGGAGATCTACGCGGTGGACGTGGCGGGCGGGGCGATCCGGCAGCTCACCGCGAGGCGCGGCGTGGACGCCAACCCGATGCCTTCGCCGGACGGGAAGCTCATCGCCTACGTCGGCGACGACTGGAACGACGACACGTATCGCGAGAACAAGGTCTACGTTATGAACCGGGACGGCTCGAACCCCCACATGATCTCCGGGGACTTCGACCGGCCCATGAGCGGGTTCACGTGGGCCGCGGACGGGAGTGGGCTGTACTTCACGGCGAGCGACGCGGGGTCGAGCAACGTGCAGTTCGTCTCGGTGAGCGGAGGGGTCAGGAAGGTCACCGAGGGGGTGCACATGCTCTCGATCGGGTCGGTCACCGCGGGCGGGATTCTGGTGGGGACCCGGACGAGCTTCCACGAACCTGCCGACGTGATCTCGCTGGATGTGCGGCGGCCTGGGGAGGTCCACCAGTTGACGAAGGTCAACGAGGACGTGCTGGCCGGAGTGACGCTGGGCGAGGTGGAGGAGATCTGGTACGGGTCGGTGGACAACTACCGGATCCAGGGCTGGATCGTGAAGCCGCCGGACTTCGACCCGTCGAAGAAGTATCCGCTGATGCTCTCGATCCATGGCGGGCCGCACGGCATGTACAACGTGGGCTTCAGCTACGAGTGGCAGGAGCACGCCGCCAACGGCTACGTGATCCTCTACACCAACCCGCGGGGGAGCACGGGGTACGGGAGCGCGTTCGCGAACGCGATCAAGAATGATTATCCGAACAAGGACTTCGACGACTTGATGGCCGGGGTGGACGAGGTACTGCGCCGGGGCTACGTGGACGAGCGCAACATGTTCGTCTACGGGTGCTCGGGGGGCGGGGTGCTGACGTCCTGGACGGTGGGGCACACGGACCGGTTCGCCGCGGCGTCGGCCGACTGTCCGGTGATCGACTGGCTGTCGTTCGTGGGGATCACGGACAGCCCGAGCTGGTACCGGAACTTCGCGAAGCTGCCATGGGAGGACCCGAGCGAGCACCTGCGCCGGTCGCCGCTGATGTACGTGGGGAACGTGAAGACGCCGACGATGCTGATGACGGGGGTTCTGGACCTGCGCACGCCGATGCCCCAGACGGAGGAGTACTACGAGGCGCTGAAGATCAGGGGAGTGCCGACGGCGATGGTGCGGTTCAACAACGAGTGGCACGGGACGTCGAGCACACCGTCGAACTTCCTGCGCACGCAGCTCTACCACCGCGAGTGGTTCAAGCGCTGGAAGCGCGAGGCCGGGGTGACGCAGCAACCGTGAGATCCGGAGCCGCGGCCGCCGGGCGGAACGTCGCCGCGCTGCTGGCGCTCGCGGCCGTCGGCTTCCCGGGATGCGTCGGTCCGGCGCGTGCCCAGACCGTTCGCTCGGAGCCGCCGCCCATCGCCGCCGGTCGGGCGGCACCGGCGGGCGCATACGGAGACGTCGACGTGATCCACTACGACGCCCTCGTCGGGCTGCCCGGCCCGGGGGGCGTGACCGTGGACGGCGTGGCCACGCTCACGCTGCGCCCCGCCCGCGAGGACGTGACGGCCGCGGCCCTGGATTTCACCGGCCTCGCCGTTGTCGGCGTCCGCGTGGACGGTGCGCCGGTGGAGGCGCGATATGCCGACGGCCGGCTCCTGGTGCCGCTGCCGGTCGGCGTCGGACCGGCGGACACCCTGACCGTGCGCGTGGAGTACGCGGGCACCCCCGACGACGGGCTCATCCTCGGGAAGGACATTCACGGGCGGGGCGCCGCGTTCGTGGACAACTGGCCCAACCGCGCGCGCTTCTGGCTCCCCTCGGTGGACCACCCGTCGGACAAGGCGACCGCGACGGTCACCGTGCACGCACCGGACGGATGGCGGGTGGTCGGAAACGGCGTCCCGCTGGAGTCGGGCGAGCTGGGTCCCCCCGCCCCGGACGGCACGCCCCGGACCACGTGGACATGGAGTACGAAGGTACCGATCTCCACCTACAACATGGTCTTCGGCGCCGACCGCTTCGAGGTCCGCCCCCTGGGGCTCGCGGCCTGCGGGGAGGCGCCGGCCTCGCCCCGTCCGGACGGATGCATCGAGGTGAGCGCGTGGCTCTATCCGGAGGACACGGCGCAGGCGCGCGTGTCGTTCCGGCGGGCGGCCGAGATCGTGGACTTCTACGCCGGGCTGGTGGGTCCCTACCCGTTCGAGAAGCTGGCCCATGTGCAGGCCGTCACGCGGTTCGGGGGGATGGAGAACGCGTCCGCGATCTTCTACAGCGAGGGAGCGCTGGCCTCCGGGCACGACATGGAGGGCACGGTCGCGCACGAAACGGCGCACCAGTGGTTCGGAGACTCCGCCACGGAGGCTGATTGGCCCGAGCTCTGGCTCTCCGAGGGGTTCGCCACGTACTTCGAGCATCTCTTCTTCGAGCACGCCGACGGCGTGGCCGACTTCCGCCGGCGGATGGAGGGGGACCGGCGCCAGGTGCTCACCTCGCGCGCCGTCAGCGGACCCGTCATAGACAGGGAGGAACGGGACCTCTTCGCCCTCCTCAACGACAACAACTACGCGAAGGGCGGGTGGGTTCTCCACATGCTCCGCGGGCTGGTCGGGGACGAGGCGTTCTTCCGCGGCATCCGCGCGTACTACGGCCGGTTTGCGAGCGCGAACGCCACCACCGACGACCTTCGGCGGGCGATGGAGGAGACGTCGGGCCAGCCGCTCGCGTGGTTCTTCCGCCAGTGGCTGGAGGAGCCGGGATACCCGGTGCTCGGCGTGACGCACACGTGGGACGAGACCTCGCGCGAGGTCGTGCTCACCGTGCGGCAGCTCCAGGACGCCGCGTGGCCCACGTTCCGCGTCCCGCTGGACGTGGAACTGCGGCTCGGCGGAGGTGTCATCGTGCGGCGGAAAATCGAGGTGGCAGAACGGGAACAAACCTTCCGCGTGCGTGCGCCCGGGCCGGCCCGGGACATCGTGCTGGATCCCGACGTCTGGCTCCTTTTCGAGGGGGCTCCCGCTGTGCCGTCGGGTGCGGCGATACGGTAGGGGTTTCCCCCACGCCCCCCTAATCGGAATCCTCACCGGGAGGGGCCTCTACCTCCCGACACCCCGCACCAACCCCCGTGTCTAGCTTCCTGCTGGGCCAGCAGCCGCGAGGCTGCGTAGACAGACCGACCCTCTTCCATTGGGGGAAGGATGGCGATGAAGCAATCGACCGTCGGCGCTACGGCGCTGGCGGAGCGTGAAGTGTCCGTGCGCACCGTCTCCGACCTCTCCGTCGAGGTCGTTTCCGATTCCGGCGAGGGCGCGCAGAAGTGCGGTCAGATCTTCGGGGCCGTCTCCGCCAAGATGGGCAACGGCGTGTGGACGGTGGAGATCATCCCCGCCGAGGTGGAGCCCCCCCCACGCAACCCCGCCGGCGCCTCGGGCATCAGGATCCGCCTGGGCGACCGCGAGGTCACCAACTGGGGGGACGAGACCAACGTGGTGGTCGCGTTCAACGAGCAGGCCCTCCTCGGCCGGCATCGCCTGAACGCCCTCGCGTCCGACGCGATCATCCTCCTCGAGAACATGTGGGCCACCCACTCCAATCCGGACGTCCGGAAGCAGTGGGAGGACGCCATGGAGGAGCTCTCGGGGCGGAGCTACACGATCGTCGGCGTCCCCATGGAGGAGCAGTGCCTCACCGTGGTGGACGACGCCCGCAAGGGCAAGAACATGTTCGCGCTCGGCCTCCTGTGCGCGCTGTTCGACCGCGACGTGGAGCGGGCCAAGGACCAGATCGCCCACGCCTTCCGCGGGAAAAAAGCCGAGATCACCGAGCGCAACCACCAGCTCTTCGACCTGGGCTACACCTGGGCCAAGGAGAACCTGGACTTCCGGTTCGAGATCCCCACCATGCCGGCCGGCGGGCCCAAGGTGGTGATGAACGGGAATGAGGCCCTGGCGCTCGGCGCCGCGGCGGCCGGGCTCGAGCTCGTCGCGATGTACCCGATCACGCCGGCGACCAGCGCCTCCCATATGCTGGGCGAGGTCTTCGACCGGTACGGCGGCGTGGTGCACCAGGCCGAGGACGAGATCGCCGCGTGCGGCGTCGCGATCGGCGCCTCGTACGCCGGTCGGTGCGCGTTCACGGTCACGTCCGGGCCCGGGTTCGCGCTGAAGACCGAGTTCATCGGTCTCGCGGTCATGGCCGAGATCCCCTTGGTCGTGGTGGACGTGCAGCGCGGCGGTCCCAGCACGGGCCTCCCCACCAAGGTGGAGCAGTCCGACCTGCTGGCGGCGATGTTCGGCCAGCCCGGGGATGCGCCCAAGGTGGTCCTCGCTCCGGCGACGATCGAGGAGTGCTTCCACGTCATGACCACCGCCCGTCGCATCGCCGAGGCGCTGCGCACGGTGGTCGTGGTCCTGTCGGACGCGAACCTGGCGACCGGCGTCGCGCCCGTCGCGCGGCCGGAGCTGTCGCCGGATTGGCAGGCGGCGCCTCCCGACCTGCGTCCGGTGCCGCCCGGGGCCAAGCCGTACGGCTGGGATCCCAAGACGGGCCTCTCCCGCCGCTTCGTGCCCGGCCAGCCCGGCGGCGAGCACGTGGTCACCGGCCTCGCGCACGACGAGCGCAGCAAGGTGGCCTACGACGCCGACACGAACCAGCGCGCCATGGAGATGCGGAGCCGCAAGATCGCGGCGTTCCAGCAGACGCTCCTGCCGCCCGTGGTCAACGGAGATCCGAAGGGCGGCGACCTGCTGGTGGTGGGGTGGGGGAGCACCAAGGGCGCGATCGAGGAAGCCGTGGACCGTGCCCGCCGCGAAGGCAAGTCGGTATCGAGCCTCCACCTGGCGTTCCTGTCGCCCTTCCAGCCGGGCCTCGACAAGGTCTTCTCGAAGTTCAAGAAGGTCATGACCGTCGAGATCAACCATTCCGACGTGAAGGGCACGCCCTCCATCACCGAGTACAACCGGCGCCGCGGCCAGCTCTCCATGCTGCTGCGCGCCACGACGCTGGTGGACGTGGACTGCTGGACCCGCACGATCGGCGAGCCCCTGCGTCCGGTCCAGATCTACCAGGCGATCCGTGAGAACATGCCCGGAGGTAAGCGCTGATGTCGTGCTCTCTTCTGCATATGGCCAACGAGGACGACCGCGTCTTCGAGATGGGCGACTATCAAGGCCCGGTAGCGCGGTGGTGCGCCGGATGCGGCGATCACTCGGTGCTGACCGCGGTGCAGCGGCTGATGGCTGAGGAGCAGCTCAAGCCCGAGTCCACGGTGTTCGTGTCGGGCATCGGCTGTTCCAGCCGGTTCCCGCACTACATGAAGACGTACGGGTTCCATGGCCTCCACGGCCGCGCGCTGCCCGTGGCCACCGGCATCAAGCTGACCCGTCCTGAGCTGGACGTCTTCGTGGTGATGGGCGACGGCGACTGCGTGTCCATCGGGGCCGGCCACTGGGTCCATGCCATCCGGTACAACATGAACATGGTGGCGCTGCTGCTCGACAATCACATCTACGGCCTCACCAAGAAGCAGACGTCGCCCACCACGCCGCAGGGCTACAAGTCCAACACGCAGCCCCGCGGGAGCTATCTGCCCGCCATGAACCCGCTGGAGGTCGCGCTGGGCGTCACGAACGCCTCCTTCGTCGCCCAGACGGCGGAATTCGTTCCCGCCCACCTGTTCGCGACGCTCAAGGCGGCCTATCGGCACAAGGGGCTCGCGTTCGTCCGGATCCTCCAGCGCTGCCCGCACTTCACCCAGGACCTCTTCCAGGACGCGGTGAAGAAGCCGGACACGGTGGAGATCCTCACGCACCCCGAGGGGATCCGCGCGGAGGGGCTCGACGCGATCTACAAGAACCAGATCCGGCACGATCCCGCCGACATCCACGCCGCGCGCGAGCTCGCGGAAGGCCCCGAGAAGGTCCGTCTGGGGCTGTTCTTCCGCGACGAATCCCGCCCCCGCTACGAAGAGACCCGCGCGCTGCCCAAGCGCACCGCCCGCGAGAAGATCGACCTTCTCAACGAGGACTTCGACCGCTATGCCGTCTGACACCAAGATGGTGGTGGCCAGCGAGCTGGCCGTGAAGGCCCTGGCGGGGCTCGCCCCGCGCGTGGAGGCCTTCCGTTCCGCCGTCACCACCGCAGAGGAAGAGATCCGGAGCTTCGTGACCCACCGGCGGAGCGTGTCGGAGCATCGCGCCGATCAGACGCTCGCGGAGCTGGGGCCGTTCGCTGCGGGACGCGTCGATCCGGAGAAGTTCGCCGCCCTCGTGCTGGATCGGGACGAGCTGACTCCCGACGCGGAAGGCGTGCTGGACCGCGCCGAGGAGATCCTGGGCGGATTCGCGGTGGGGAGCGACGTCCACCTGGTGACCGTTCCCCGGGGCGGCGACCTGCGCGACGCGGTCAGGGACGCGCTGAACAGGGTGGGCCAGGTCTTCGGCGCCTCGCGCGCCGTCCAGTTGGCGCGCGCCGGGATCTTCGACCCGGACCAGCACAACTATCTGCTGTCCGCGCTGCCCTTCCGGAAGTGGAACCGCGAGGAACGTCGCCTGGCGCCGCCGCTCGTGGTCGAGGCGGAGGCCGAGGACCTGCTCCCGGCCGGTCTGGGCGAGTTCTTGGACGGCGAGGTGAAGATCGTCCTGGTGGTGAAGGGGCCCACGGCGCCGGCGCCGCTGGCCCGTCTCATCACGCCCGGCACCTACGTCGTGCAGACCGCCGATCCGGTGGATCTGGCCGGACTGGCGCGCTCCGGGCACCCGGGCGTGGCGCTGCTCTTCGACGAGGCCCGGCCCGAGCAGGCGCGCTTCGTGCACGATCCCGACAAGGGGACCGCTTCGTGGCAGCGGCTCACGGTGAGCCACATGCCCGAGGAGACCGCGGTGGGCCGGGGCCGCAGGGCGCCGACGTGGCTCGAGGAGCTCGCCCACCTGCGCTCGCTCGCGAGCAAGCCCGCCGGAGCGGAGGAGGCCGCGGCCGCCGAGGCGCCCGAGAAGAAGGCGACGCCCGCGGACCAGCTCGCGGCCTGGCTCCTGCACCAGACCGACCTGGCCGGGATGTGAGGAGGCGACCGTGATCGCTTCCGGTGAGATTGTCGGCTCCGTCGCCATCCTCGGCGTCTTCTCCGCCGCCTTCGCGGGGTTCATCGCGCTGGCGAACGCCAAGTTCAAGGTGTGGGAGGACCCCCGCATCGACGGGGTGCGGGAGCTCCTGCCCGGCGCCGACTGCGGCGCCTGTGGCGAAGCCGGATGTCGCGCCTTCGCGACGGCGCTGGTCGCGGGCCGGCGGCCGCCGGCCGGCTGCACGGTCATGAATGCCGACATGCGGGCTGACGTGGCGGCGTACTTGGGCGTGGAAGCCGGCCAGGCGCAGAAGCGGGTGGCCCGACTGCTGTGCGCGGGAGGCCGCGACGTGTCCCCCTACAAGGGGCGGTACCACGGCGTGGCGAGCTGCGCCGCCGCGGCCGCGGTCACCGGAGGCGGAAAGGCGTGCGCCTGGGGGTGCCTGAGCCTGGGCGACTGCGCGGTGGCATGCACGTTCGACGCCATCGTGATGAGCCCGACCGGCCTCCCGGTCGTGATTGCCGACAAGTGCACGGCCTGCGGCGATTGCGTCGAGGCCTGCCCGCTGGGCCTCTTCGTCCTGATGCCCCAGGACCACCACCTGGTGGTGCAGTGCAAGAACCTGCTGTCCGGTGACGCGGCCACCGCCGTCTGCTCGGTCGCGTGCAACGCCTGCGGGCGGTGCGTCGCCGACGCGGAGCCGGGCCTCATTTCCATCGTGAACGGCCTGGCCACCATCCATTACGACCAAATCGAACTCGAGAATCCCAAGGCGATCGAACGATGCCCCACCGGGGCCATCGTGTGGATCGAGGGTCAGCAGTTCCCCCGGTTCCTGCAACCCGCCGGGAATGAGGCCGCATGAGCAACGGGACCCCCAAGTACCCGGGCATCCTCGACGCGACGGACGGCACCGGAGCCGTCGTCCACGCCGAGACCAACGCGAGCGAGGCCGCGGGCGCCTACCCGATCACTCCTTCCACGCAGATGGGCGAGGGTTGGGCGGCGGCGCACGCGGCGGGCAAGACGAACGTCAACGGCCGGCGCCTGCTGTTCTTCGAGCCGGAGGGCGAGCACGCCGCGGCGGCCGTGACCGCGGGAATGAGCTTGACCGGCCTCCGCTCCACGAACTTTTCGAGCGGCCAGGGCATCGCGTACATGCACGAGTCGCTGTACGCGGCCACGGGCAAGCGGCTCACGTACGTGCTGAACGTGGGGGCGCGCGCCATGACGAAGCACGCGCTCAACGTCCACGCGGGGCACGACGACTACCATGCCGTGGACGACACCGGGTTCTTCCAGCTGTTCGCCAAGGATGTGCAGGAGGCCGGTGACTTCTCGCTGATCGCGCACCGCATCGCGGAGCTCTCGCTCAACCCCGGGCTCAGCGCCCAGGACGGGTTCCTCACCACGCACGTCATCGAGACCGTGCGGCTGGCCGAGCCGGACCTCATCCGCGAGTACCTCGGCGATCCCTCGGACATCATCGACTCGCCCACGCCGGCCCAACGGCTGACGTTCGGCGAGAAGCGTCGGCGCATCCCCGAGCTGTTCACGGTGGACTACCCGACGTTGATCGGCCCGGTGCAGAACCAGGACTCCTACGCCCAGGGCATCGCGGCGCAGCGGCCGTTCTACTTCGACCACATCGCCGACCTGGCCGACCAGGCATTCCGGGAATTCGCCGAGCTCAGCGGGCGCTCGTACGCCCGGGCTTCGAGCCACCTGACGGAGGACGCCGAGTACATCCTGGCGGGCCAGGGCTCGGTCGTGCCGAGCATGGAGGTGGTGGCGGAGCACCTGAGGAAACAGGGGCTCAAGGTCGGCGTGCTGAACATCTCGATGTTCCGGCCATTCCCGGCCGACCTGATCACCCGGATCCTGTCGGGCGTGAAGGGCGTGACTGTGCTCGAGCGCGTGGATCAGCCGCTGGCCGTGGACCAGCCCCTGCTCCGGGAAATCCGCGCCGCGATGACCCAGGGGATGGAGAACTGGAAAGCCCGCTCCGCCAACGGCGGCAGGAAGCTCCCGTATCCCAAGCTCACCGCGATCGACCCGGCCGCCATGCCCGACTTCTACTCGGGCGGGTTCGGCTTCGGGAGCCGCGATCTCCAGCCCGGCGACATCATCGCCGCGGTCAACAACATGCTCCCGACCGGGAAGCGGAAGCGGCAGTTCTACCTGGGGATCGACTTCATCCGCAAGGGCACGAAGCTCCCCAAGCTCCAGATCTGGCAGGAGCAGCTCCTGGATGCCTATCCGGACGTCGGGGAGCTGGCGCTCGAGTCCGCGGGCGACCTCAACCTGCTGCCCCCGGGTGCGACGGCGTTGCGCATCCACTCGGTGGGCGGCTGGGGCGCCATCACGATGGGCAAGAACATCGCCGTGACGGCGTTCGAGCTCCTCGGGATGCAGGTGAAGGCCAACCCCAAGTACGGGTCAGAGAAGAAGGGTCAGCCCACGACGTTCTATGCGGTCCTCGCGCACGAGCCGATCAAGCTCAACGCCGAGCTGAAGCACGTGAACGTCGTGCTCTCGCCCGACGGCAACGTCTTCCGCCACTCCGATCCCCTCGCGGGGATGGAAGCGGGAGGCGTGTTCGTCATCCAGAGCAACGAGGCCCCGGAGCAAGTCTGGAAGGCGCTGCCCGAATCGGCCCGGCGCACGATCCGGGAGAAGAAGATCTCGGTCTACTGTCTGGATGCGTTCGGGATCGCCTCGTCCGAGGCCTCCGATCCCGAGCTGCGCTACCGGATGCAGGGTGTGGCCTTCATGGGCGCCTTCTTCCGGTGCGCTCCCCTGGCGAAGAACGAGGGGATGGACGAAGCCGGGCTCTTCGCGGGCATCACCAAGCAGATCACCGGCAAGTTCGGCAAGCTCGGCCAGCGTGTCGTGGACGACAACATGCGCGTCATCCGGCGCGGGTACGACGAGGTGAAGCCGGTCCCGACCGACGCCGAGGTGAGCGTCGAGGAGGTCAAGCAGGCTCCGGGCTCCTACATCCCGTCCCTGCTGGACACGCCGAACGCCGAGCCGGGTCTCGGAAACCAGGGCCGCTTCTTCGAGCAGGTGTGCTCCATCTGCGCCATCGGCCAGGACGGCATCGCCGATCCGTACGCGGTCCTGTCCGCCATCCCGGCGGCGACCAGCACGGTCCGGGACATGACCGGCATCCGCTTCGAGGTGCCGGGATTCCTCCCCGAGAAGTGCACCGGGTGCAGCCAGTGCTGGGTGCAGTGCCCCGACGCGGCCATCCCCGGGCTGGTGGTCACGCTCGAGGACCTGTTCGACACCGCGATCCGGACGTCGGCGAACGGCAAGCCCAACGACCGCGTCAAGCAGATCTCCAAGCACCTGGCCAAGGAGTGCCGGAAGATCCTGAAGGGCGTGCCCTTCAAGTCGTTCGCGGATGTCGCGTCCGCGGCGTACGCCAACGTGGTCGACAAGCTGGGATGGGACGCCGACCGGCGCGCCCAGCTCGACCAGGAGTGGGCTCGCGTCTACTCGGCGATCGCCGAGTTCCCGCTGGCCAAGACCGCACCGTTCTTCGACCTGCCTGAGTCCAAGGAGAAGGACACCGGCGCTCTGCTCGCGATCACGATCAACCCCGAGGCGTGCAAGGGCTGCAACGTCTGCGTGAGCGTCTGCCCCGAGCACGCCCTGTTCACGATGCAGCAGGACGAGACGATCGTGGAGCGGCTGCGCCGGAACTGGAAGTTCTGGGAGAGCCTGCCCGACACCCCCGCCAGGTACATCAACGTCCGGAACGTGGACGAGGGCGTGGGCGTGCTGTCCTCCCTGCTGCTGAAGAAGGACACCTACCGCTCGATGGCCGGCGGCGACGGCGCGTGCATGGGGTGCGGTGAGAAGACCGCCGTGCACCTGCTGACGTCCACCGTCGAGGCGCTCATGCAGCCTCGCGTGGAGAAGCTCCTCAAGCGCATCGACGAGCTCGTGGCCGCGCTCGACCAGCAGGCCTCCGAGGCCGGCGTGCCGAAGGCCAAGCTCACGCTCCTCCAGAAGACCAAGGCGGAGCTGGAGCACCTGAAGTGGCTCTACGTCCAGGGTCCGAGCGGCCGCGGCCGCGTCCCCCTGGGCATCGCGAACTCGACGGGGTGTGCCTCGGTCTGGGGCAGCACCTATCCGTACAATCCATATCCCTTCCCCTGGGTGAACCATCTCTTCCAGGACTCGCCCTCGCTCGCCATCGGCCTCTTCGAGGGGCACATGCGGAAGATGGGCGATCACTTCCTGACGCTCCGGCGCGCCGAGCAGCTCGTGGCCGGCACGTACGACGAGGCCGCCTTCAAGAAGATGGCCGAGGAGTTGGACTGGAAGCGGTTCACCGACGAGGAGTTCCACCTGTGCCCGCCGATCCTGAGCATGGGGGGCGACGGCGCCATGATGGACATCGGCTTCCAGAACCTCAGCCGCCTGATGGCGAGCGGGAAGCCCATCCGGGTCATGGTGCTGGACACGCAGGTGTACTCCAACACGGGCGGCCAAGCCTGCACCTCCGGGTACACCGGCCAGGTGGCGGACATGTCCGCGTGGGGAAAGGCACAGCACGGGAAGTCGGAGGTCCGTAAGGAGCTGGCCTTCATCGCCATGGCCCACAGAGGCGTGTACGTGCACCAGTCCTCGCAGGCCTCCGCTTCCCACTTCATCCAGGGCGTGATCAAGGGCCTGAACGCGAAGCGCCCCGCCCTCTTCGCCGTGTACACGCCCTGCCCCGTGGAGCACGGCCTGGCGGACGACTGGGCTCCGAGGGCGGCGAAGCTGGCGCTCGAGTCCCGGGCGTTCCCGTTCGTCACGTACGACCCCGACGCCGGCAAGGACATCGCCGACTGCCTGTCGCTGGAGGGCAACCCCCAGATCGACCAGGCCTGGCCCACGTACCAGCTCAAGTACGTGGACGAGAAGGGCGCCGAGGCGGTGATGGACCTCCCGCTCACGGTCGCGGACTGGGCAGCGACCGAGGTCCGATTCCGCAAGAACTTCTCGCCGATCAAGAAGGAGAACTGGAGCGAGAGCCAGGTGCCGTTCCACGAGTTCGTGGCGATGAGCCACGAGGAGCGGAAGGGCAAGACGCCGTTCATCTGGACGCTGGAGCCGGACCGGACGCTCCGGCGGATGCAGGTTTCCATCGAGATCGTCGCCCTCGCGGAGGACCGCCTGCTCTACTGGCACCAGCTCAAGGAGCTGGCGGGCCTCGACGTGCCTGCGGCGGCGCGGACGGCCATCGAGGAGTCCAAGGGCGCCGAGTACGAGGAGAAGCTCGCCGCCCTCGGGCGGGAGTACGAGGCGAAGCTCGTCGAGCTGAAGGCCACGTATCCGCGGGTCGTCGCGCGGCGTATGGCGGAGGGCCTGCTGAAGCTCGGCGACGGCCAGATGACGGTCGGCGACCTGCTGACCAGGGCCGCGGCGACCCCCGGCCTGACGCCCATCGGGCCGGTGGAGGGCGTGGACTTCGGAGGCGGCGGGGTGGTCGCTCCGGCGGCCGCGCCCACGGCCGACAAAGCGCCCTCGGGAGGCAACGGTGGTGCTGCCGTCACGGCGGAGGCGGCTCCGGCCGCGACCTCGGCTGTCGCCGCGGTGGAGGAGGCGGAGGAGAGCCTCGGGATGGAGGCGTACATCGAGTCCGCGCGGTGCACGTCGTGCAACGAGTGCATCAACCAGAACGGACGCATGTTCGCCTACAACGAGCACAAGCAGGCGACCGTGAAGGACGCGCGGGCCGGGACGTTCGCGCAGCTCGTGCAGGCCGCCGAGAAGTGCCCGGCGGGCATCATCCATCCCGGGGACCCGGTGAACCCGAAGGAGAAGGACCTGGAGAAGTGGATCAAGCGGGCAGAGCCGTTCAACTGAGGACTCCGTACCGCTTTTTCAGCGGGCGCCGGCTTTGCCCCCCGGCGCCCGCATAGATCCTGCAGGCAGAAAAGGAACCAAGGTGCTCAAGCTCTTAGGTGTGACCTTCCGGCACGGGGTGCATCCGCCGGAGTCGAAGGGCCTGACGGAGCATCTGCCGATCAGGCGTCTGCCGTTTCCGTCCAGGATCGCCCTGCCCCTGCGCCAGCACACCGGCAAGCCCGCGAAGTGCCTGGTGAGGAAGGGCGATCGGGTCGAGCGCGGCGACAAGATCGCCGAGGCCGACGGCTACATGTCCGTGCCGATCCACGCCTCGGCCGCGGGGACCGTCGCCGAGGTCGGCTGGTGGCCGCATCCGGACGGCTCGATGGCCGAGACCATCGTCATCGACGTGGCACCCCACAGTCCCCAGATCCCCCGCCCCCGCTTGGTGCCGGACTGGTACGGGCTCACCCCCGACCAGGTCCGGAAGGCGGTGCAGGACGGGGGCGTTGTGGGGCTGGGTGGGGCCGCGTTCCCGACGCACGTGAAGCTGGCGCCTCCGAAGGATCTCAAGCTCGACTGGCTGCTGGTGAACGGCGCGGAGTGCGAGCCCTATCTGACGACGGACCACCGCACGATGGTGGAGTTCCCGGAGCGCGTGCACTTCGGAACCCGCATCATGATGCAGTGCCTGGGTGTGAACCGCGCCGTCATCGGGATCGAGATGAACAAGCCCGACGCCATCGAGGCATTGGAGCGCACCAAGCCCTCGGACCTCGACATCACCATCCAGCCCCTTGTGGTGAAGTATCCCCAGGGCGCCGAGAAGATGCTCATCAAGGTGGTGACTGGACGCGAGGTGCCTTCGGGCAAGCTCCCCATGCACGTGGGCGTGGTGGTGCAGAACGTGGGCTCCATCGCCACCATCGCCGAGATCTTCGAGACCGGGCTCCCGCTCATCGAGCGCGTGGTCACGGTCACAGGCCCGGGCGTGCGGCGGCCGTCGAACCTGATCATCCCGGTAGGGACGATGTTGGGCGACGTGCTCGACTTCTGCGGCGGCCTCACCGACGACGCGGCCGAGATCGTCTTCGGCGGGCCGATGATGGGCTCGTCCCAGCCGGACCTGCGCACTCCGCTCATCAAGGGGACCACGGGGATCGTCGTGCTCACCTCCAAGGAGGTGAAACCCAAGAAGACCTACCCGTGCATCAAATGCGGGCACTGTCTGGAGGCCTGCCCGGTGTTCCTGAACCCGTCCGCGTTGGGGCTCCTGGCACAGGCGGGCCGCTACGAGGACATGCAGGAGCGCTATCACCTGCAGGACTGCATGCTGTGCGGCTCCTGCTCCTACGTCTGCCCCTCCAACATCCCGCTCTCGCAGATGTTCGCGCTGGGGAAGACCGGGCTGCGC
>Ga0316628_100001978_pt1 | contig 14907 bp, 11 predicted proteins | sample OWC_Aug_M2_C1_D5_FD_207648 | JGI IMG/M metagenome (GOLD analysis project Ga0316628, IMG submission 207648) | Wetland soil microbial communities from Old Woman Creek delta, Ohio, United States - OWC_Aug_M2_C1_D5_C | ecosystem: Environmental > Terrestrial > Soil > Wetlands | place: USA: Ohio... | reverse complement strand
GTCGGGCAATGAGGAATTGAACACACTCAACGAGGAATTGCAGAACAGCAATCGGGAACTAAGCCGCCTCGGTGACGACCTGACCAATCTTCTGAGCAGCACAACCATACCGATCCTGATGCTCGACGACGAACTGCGCATTCGGCGGGTGACGGCCACGGCCGAGCAACCCTTCAATGTCCGGCCGGTCGACATCGGCCGGCCGATCGGGGACATCCGGATGCGGCTGAACGTCGATGACCTAAAACCTTTGGTGCGGCGCGTTATGGAGACGCTGAGCGCGGAAGAACTGGAATTGCAGGACCGCGCAGGACACTGGCATTTATTGCGCATTCGGCCTTATCGCACTTCCGATAACCGGATCGAGGGCGTCGTGCTGGCCCTGATCGACATCGACGAGGTTCGGCGAGCGCGTGAGTTCGCCGAGTCGGTCGTCGAATCCGTCCAAAGGCCCCTTCTGGTGCTGCGAAGCGACTTGCGGGTCAGGATGGCGAATCGCGCCTTCCGCGAGTCGTACCGCCTGCAGCAGGCCGAAATCGAGAACCGGCTCTTGTTTGAAATCGGCGGAGGCCAGTGGAACGTGCCGATGCTCCGAGATGCGCTGGAGCGGATCTCGGCGAGCCAGGAAGCGGTAGAGGATGTCGAGCTCGAACAGGAGGTCGCCGGATTGGGTAGGAGAAACCTTCTGATCAATGCGCATCGGGTCCAGCCTGACGGAGAAAATCAGATCCTGGTCGCGGTCGAGGATATCACTGCTCAGAAACGGGCAGAACACAGGATGATCGATGAACAGGATCGACTGAAGTCCAGTGTCGAGTCCGGTGAAACGGCCTTGCACGAGAGTGAGGCCGCCCTGCTGAAGAGTCGCAATGAATTGCGCGCATTGTCGGCGATGCTGCTGCACACCCAGGGGGAAGAACGCCGCCGCATATCCCGGGAGTTGCATGATGATTTGAGCCAGAAGATGGCCAAGCTGCAATTTGACCTGGAGAGACTGGAACAACACTTTCCTCCCAAACTGAAGGAAATGAAGAAACGGCTGCTTATTGTCCGTGACGAAGTGGCAGCGCTCTCCAACGATGTCCGCAGGATCGCCTATGAGCTTCATCCGGCGGCACTCGATCACCTCGGCCTCGCCGTCGCATTGCGCTCATATATCCGGGAGTTCTCCGAGCGCGAGAAACTCCCGGTTGTATTCACGCCTCGGAAAGTGCCGGCCCGAATTCCGGTCGAGGTCGCAAGCGCCCTCTTCCGCATCGTTCAGGAATCTCTGCGCAACATCGCCAAGCACGCGGGCAATGCGTCGGCCAAAATCACGCTGACTGGAGATTCGAATCAGTTGTCCCTGTGCATTCGCGATAATGGAATTGGGTTTGACGCGAGCTCGGCGCAAGGCGGAGGCGGACTCGGCCTGGTCAGCATGCAGGAACGCGCGCGGCTGATCCATGGGGACTTCTCTTTGGAGACCCTGCCGGGGCGCGGCGTGACCATCACCATCCGGGTGCCTCTGAGATCGCAAGGAGCCTAGATGAAACCGCGGCTGCTGCTCGCCGATGACCACACGCTGTTGCTCGAGGGAATCCGGCTCATGCTGGAGCCGGAGTTTGACCTGGTGGGCAGCGTGGAAGACGGCCAGGCGCTTCTGGCGGCCGCGAAGACCCTGAAACCCGACGTAATCCTCTTGGACATTTCCATGCCGGTTCTGAATGGAATCGACGCAGCCCGCCGGCTCAGGAAGCTTCTGCCTTCGGCCAGGCTGATCTTTCTCACGATGCACGCGGATCCCGACTACGTGGCGGAGGCATTTCGGGCTGGTGCGATGGGATACCTCTTGAAGCGCTCGGCGGCCTCGGAATTACTCACCGCCATCCGGGAAGTATTGAAGGGCAATCACTATGTGAGCCCGCTCGTGACGCGAAACGCATTGGATCTGCTGATGTCGCTTCCAAAACGGGAAGGCAAGTTTTCGAATCGATTGACCCCGCGCCAGCGCGAGGTTCTGCAACTGGTGGCCGAAGGGCGATCGCGCAAGGAGATTGCGGCTGTCTTGAACATTTCCGTGAAGACCGTGGAGTTCCACAAGGCGACGCTGATGCGCGAGCTGAATTTGGGAAACACCGCGGATTTCACGCGCTATGCCATCGAGCACGGCATCATTGCCTCCGAGCGCTCGTCCTGAAGGCTGTTCGTTGGGATTTTCCACAAAAAACTGAACCACAAAAACCGTAACGCAGCCCGTGGGCGCCCGTTTCTTTCATAGCCGCAACTTACTGCAATCCGGGCACCTTGTGGAAAATCCGAACCAAGATCTTCTCAAAAAAACGAAGAAATTGCCGACTTGTTTTTCAAAGACCTCGAAGAAAAACATCGTGACGTGTTGTCTTCGTGGTCTTTGAGGTCTTGGTGGTTCATCTTTTTGATGCTGGCTGCCGCCTTGCCCTAGTGCGATTGGACAGCAGAGCTTCTTTGTGTCTCACCGCCGGAGCCGGTGGTTTTCCTGCATGGATTTGCCAGTCCGGAAGGCCTGAGGACGCAGTCTTGTCATGCGCATCGAAGCGGCTGTGTGAAGGAAAGCGAGGAGCACCGACCCCTCCGCTCTGCGGGTGGACGCCTCGCTGCCTCATCGACGGGGATGAGCAATCATGACCATGCGTGTGAGCTGTACTGAACTGACGCGCATATTACACCAGAGTATAAGAGTATGAAAGATATTGTTTTGACAGCATTTCCGGTCCCGGCGTGAAACAAAGGTGGGAATAGAGGTCGATCGGGTCGGGGTTCCTATGCGGCGGCGCAGGGCGGAGGAGTTCATGGCAGGGAGCATCACCACGAATAAGATTCTGAATGAGGAGGGCGCGTTCTTGAAGGAATTCCACCGATCCACCTGCCTGATTGGACTGCCACGAGCCTTTGGGTTGTTTTTTCTCATTTTCGCCGCTGCGGCGGCATGGGCATCGCCTCAGACCGCGAGCACGGTCCCAACACCGGAGATCATCGTTGCCCGCATGGCGCAGGCCCGGGCAGACAACCAGATCTACCTCCGCTCCTACATTGTGACGCGCGACTATCAGCTGTTTGGCGAGAAAAGAAAGAACAGCAAGTCCCAGGTGATTGCCGATGTAACGTTCGTTCCCCCGGACTCGAAACGCTTCAGCATTCAGGAGACCAACGGCACTGGACTGGGAGTGACCATCATTCGCCGGATTCTGGCTAGCGAAGTGGAAATCACAAAAGACTACGGCACAACCGACTTTACGGCGGAGAATTATGAATTCCGCTTCGACCGTAAGGAAGATTTAGGCGGCAGACCCTGCTACATCCTCCAGCTGCTTCCGAGGCGTAACGACAAACACCTGCTCCGCGGTAACATCTGGGTCGATGCCAGTACCTACCTGGTCCGCCGTGCCGAGGGGACGCCTGCGAAAACTCCCTCTTGGTGGGTGCGGGATGTACGCATCGCGCTCTTCTACGGGGATGTCGGCGGAATGTGGCTGCAGACGGCCTCGGAAGGCACCGCCGCGGTCCGGATACTCGGCCAGTTCATGCTTGTCTCCCGCGACGTGAAATACAAGATCAGTGAAACCGTTGCCAGCGCGAACACCCAAACGGGTCTGCGAGAAGCGCGTTGAGCCGCCAACTGAGATTTGCCTGCAATGTCGATGTCGGTCGAGAGTGAGCGGCTGTCTCCGGGCGATCACGCGATTTCCGGGTCTTCTCCTGCAAACTTGATCAACTCCAGGTTGAATTTCTCTTTTTCCTCCAAGAACAAACCGTGCCCGCTATTTTCGAAGCGGATCATGCGGATCATCTTTGCGTTGCTGATTCCCTTGGTCATCTCCTCTGCAAAGGCAAACGGGCAAATTTTGTCGCCGACCCCGTGAAAGATCGCGGTTGGGACTCCAATCATTGCCAGCACAGGGCGCAGGTCGGTGTCACGCAACGCGACGAGGCTCTGCGCCATCGCATAGGGCGACGCCTGCATCCCGATGGAGTGAAGCCAGGCTGCGATTCCCGGATTGAGGGAGGTCTCCGTGAGGCCGAAAATTTTGCCGAAATCGGTCAACAGCTGAGGGCGGTCAGTATCGACGGCTTTGATGAGAATATCAGCCTCGGACATCTGCATGCCGCAGGGGTAATCCTCTCGCCTTGTCCAGACAGGTGCCGCCGCACCAATGAGGGCAAGCTTGGATACACGGCTTTCTTTGTGACGAGCCATATAGTGGATTGCGATCGCACCGCCCATCGAGTGGCCGGCCAACGTCACATCGTTCAATTCGAGTTGCTGGAGGATGGACTTGATGTCGTCGGCATAGACATCGTAGGTGTATGTTCCCCAGGGCTTATCGGATTTGCCGAAGCCGCGCAGAGAAATACTGATTGCCCGAAACCCTTTCTCGGCCAGCTCAGTCATCTGGTAATCATAGACTTCATTCGAGAATGGCCAGCCATGAATGAGGACGATAGGCCTGCCTTGCCCCCAATCGCGCACGTGCAAACGGACACCCGGAGGAACTTCAATGCGCTCAGAACGAGTCGACTCAACCGCCATTGTGTTCATTTGGCACGCCTCACCACTTCATGATCTTGCGATAGGATACATACAGATCGGATAGCCGGTCTGCGGAAGCAGGTTCACTGCGTGCAAGTAGAGTAATGATCTCATCACGCGGGGAAAGTATCGACTGGAGTCCCTCTCTTTGCGCCTGAGAAAGGGGAGCGTCATTTCCTCTGTCAGTCTCCGCTCTCAGCGAAGTAAAAAAGTTACTGGCAGCTTGACGGGCCGGCTCATAGTCGCCCCGCCGCGCGTTAATTACTGCCGATGCAAGTGCATTCTCGATCCTGGCTATACTTAATTGCTGCTCTGCCTGAGAAAGATTGCTGGAGCATTCACGAAACATGAGCCACATCGGGACGAAACCGAGCAGGAAGACGACAAGCAACGTGGCAGCATAAATCATTATCCGGCGCGTCGAGGAACTGGTCTTGACAGGTTCAGGTTGCCCCTCTTCGTTCATGGCAATTCTCCATGGTAACAATCGACGAGTAACGGGTGGCGTTTGTCCCACCCCCTGAAGTCGGGGCCGGCGGCGAGAGGCTGAGCCCTTCTGCTTTCAACAGGCCCATCCCTCTCGACCATTCGCTGCCAGCCCCGGCTTCTCTCTCTATCCTGCCCCCTATGTCATTTCACAGGACACCCGCGTGCAACATCGGACCGCCGTCAGCGGAAGCAGTCGCAGAGTGAAGCACACTAAAAGTCGGAATCGAAATTCGCATCCCGTGGAGAGTATCTGATGAGACCTCCGGGTCTGATGACAAGATCCTGAAAGCTGCTCGCCGTCTGGCGGTTCAGTGTCGTCACGAGTGGGGTACCGTCCTGCTTGAACAGGTCGATTCGAACCGTCAGCGGAACCGGGCTGTTGTTCATGACGATGATCTCCGACGCCCAGAGGGATTGAGCGGCGAATTGCGGTAAGAGCACACTATTCCTGGTGCCCGGTGGCCAATTGGGGAGCGCAATTAACTCGGGGACCTCCACGAATGGTGAAAGGCTGGTGATGGGAATGGTGCTGAAATGTGTCCCGCGGAACCGCAGTGCCAGGATCGCCACCGGAGTGTTCGAGGTAACGGTCAGGGTGCCGTCAAAATCGCGCGGGACTTCAGGTACGTCGGCAAATAGCTCGTCCATGAACCGAGATATCTGCTGACGAGTGGGGATCGTAATGGTTTTGCTGGAGGTGACGCTTCCGTTCGCACGGCGCAGTGTCATCGTCACGACCGCATCTCCGCTTCCCGGATTGGTAATCGCAACTCCAACATTGCGGGTCAGGCGAATGCCTGCAGTCGCGAAAAGCACCGTTCGAGTGGTCAAGGTGGCCGGAAGGACGCCGGCCTGGAGTGCCGGGTCCTGAGATCTGTAGCCAAAGGTTTCAAAGACGACACATTCCCCGGGCAGTCCCGGCCTGCTGAAGGGACTGCCGCTGTTTGTGGTTGTGACGATCGCATATCCGACCACGAGGGGACCTGCGTCGTTATGGTCGTCTTGGGCAAAAGCGGCCGTCGACAGAGCAGCGAGGCAAAATAGTATTGTTAAGAATCTCGGCATAAATGTTCCTCTCTTCGTATGCATTGATATCGTGGCCTACGGGTTAGGTACGGTGACTACATTCGAGAGCAGTGTTACCGCGCCGGTCTGCGTCAATAACCTGCCTTCAACGACCGCCCCGGTATTCGCCGAAATGGATATCTCGGCAAGGATGGTCCCTTTGAAGATTGTGGACGTTCCAAGAGTCGCCGAACTGCCAACCTGCCAGTAGATGTTGGCGGCTTTAGCGCCACCGGCCAGGACAACCTGAGTGCCGGCGATTGTGGTGAGCGTAGACCCCATCTTGAAGATCCAGGTTGCGTTTGGATCGCCCTGGGCATCGAGGGTGACATTCCCGGCCGACAAGATCACCGAGGTGGAATTGGAGTACAGGCCGGGAGCAAGTGTGAGCCCGCTGAGATCGCCAGGCAAAGATATGGCATTCAATGTTCGCCCTGCAGCGTCGTTGTACGCGGCGGTGAGCGCCAGTTTGGCTGCGGCTGCCGCTGGGTTGGCCAGGTCTATGGACCCGGTCACAGTCGGGGATCCGGTCAGCGTACCTGTCGGACTTGTCCCGAGACTTCCATTAATGATGGTGGGACCGCTGCTGGTAACACCGGAGCCCGCCAGAATCCCGTAAGGCGCTGCTGCTCCCAGCGGCACCGTGCCTGGACCCAATGCTGTGGCCGTTGAGAAGGTCCATACGAGGTTTCTCTCCAGAGCATTGCCTGCCAGATCCCGAACTCCGGTGGTAATCGTGGCGGTAAATGTCGTGGCGGATGCGAGGTTACTGGCAGGGGTAAAGACTGCAACCCTGCTGACCGCATCATAGACGACGGTTCCTGTCACAGGGGTAACACCGGGTCCTGTCACGGTGAAGTTTGCGGTGGTCAAGGTTAACGGGTCCATCGCCTCAGTGAACGTTGCGGATGGGTGAGTATTAAGCGCTACACCGGTGGCCCCATCGAGAGGATCAAAGGAGATCGTTTGGGGTGCCGTCGCGTCGGGTGCCGTGCCGGTCGTGAAGCTCCATACATAGCCGGCCAATGCATTGCCTGCCAGATCCTTGGCGCCCGTTGTCACCCGGACCGTATATGTCGTGTCGGATGTGAGATTACTCGCGGGCGAGAAAGTCGCCGTCGTGCCCACATACGTCACCGTCCCCGGCACATTCGTTGTACCTTGCTGAAGTAAGAGGGTGGCGACGTTGATCGTCAGAGGATCCATTTCCTCGCTGAAGGTAGCTGCGACCTTCTTGTTGATCGCCACGCCGGTGGCGGCGTTCGTAGGGTCTCGTGAAATCACCGTGGGTCGCGTCGTGTCAACGGTAGTACCGGTCGTGAAGCTCCACACAAAACCGTCGACCAACGTATTGCCTCCCAGGTCCCTGACCCCCGTTGTAATCGTGGCGGTGTAGGTAGTGCCGGCTGCGAGATTGTCCGCGGGCGAGAAGATCGCCGTGAACCCGGCATAGGTCACCGTGCCTGTGATCGGCGCTCCCCCTTGCTTCAAGGTGAAGTTTATGGGCGTAATCGTCAGCGGATCCATCGCTTTGCTGAAAGCGACGGCGACCTTGTTGTTCAGAGCCACGTTTGTGGCGCCGTTCGCCGGGTCTGTGGAGGTCACTGTCGGAGCCGTTGTGTCCACGACCGCACCCGTCGTGAAGCTCCATACGTAGTTGCTTGCCGCCACGTTGCCCGCCAGGTCCTGGGCTCCGGTGGTAATTGTGGCGGTATAGGTGGTGTTGATAGCGAGATAACTGGACGGTGTAAAGGTGCCGGTCTTGCCGATATAGCTTACCGTGCCTGCAACAGGCGTCGCCCCTTGTTTCAAGGTAAACGTTTCAGTGGTGACCGATGAGGGAAGCATCGCCGCGCTGAAGGTTGCACTGACTTTCTGGTTGACCGGCACACCCGTGGCGGCGTTCGCCGGGATTGTGAAACTCACGCTGGGTGGCGTCCTGTCTGCTGCTGCGGCCGTGGTAAACTTCCACACGAAGTCACTCGCCAGCGGGTTTCCCTCTATAGCCTTGGCTCCGGCAGTAATCGTGCCGTAATAGACGGTGTTCGGCGTGAGATTTTGTGACGGTGTAAATATCGCGGTTATACCTGCGTAATTCACCGTGCCTGAAATGCGCGTAGACCCCTGCGTCAATGTAAATGTCGCCGTGCTGATGGTTGAAGGGTCCATCGGCTCGCTGAAGGTCGCGCTGACTTTCTGGTTGATGGGTACACCGAAGTCCGCATTCACAGGAATGGTAGAAGTCACCGTGGGCGTGAGCGTTTTGATGGGTGTTACGATCGCATAGCCGGCCTGGAGCGGTCCATTGTCATCATTGTCCAGGATCAGGATGCCTTCTGCCGGAATGACCAGATTCTGAAAGCTGCTTCCCGACTGATCGTTCAGGACTGTCGTCATCGGGGTGCCGTCATGTTTGAACAGGTCCACGCGAACGGTCACGGGGATTGCCGTGGTATTGGATATGACGATTTCCGACGACCATCCGCCTCCGGCTGCGAACTGCGGCAGGACCACAGACGCAGAACCTCCCACACCCGGGGCTACTATAGGCACCGGTGCCGGTCCTGCAAAACTCGTGATAGGGATGGTGCTGAAAACCGCCCCACGGAAGCGCAACGCGACGATCGCCACGGCGGTATCCGAGGTAATGTCAAGACTCCCGTCCGTATCGACCCGGAGTTCGGGCACATCGGCGAATATCTCGCTTATGAACCTCGAGAACTGCTGACGTGCGCCAATCGTAACGACTTTGACGGAAGTTATGCCTCCATTGTCGCTGCGGCGAAATGCCATGGTCACCTTGGCAGCCGTACTTCCAACATTCGCGATCGCCAATCCGAGGTCGTTGGAGAGACGAGCATTCGCCTTGGCGAACAGCACGGTGTGGGTGGTCATGACGCCTGGCAGGACCCCGGCTTGCGTTGCGTCCGTTCCACTTCCCAGGCCAAAGGTTTCGAAAACCACCAGTCCGCCGGGCGAACCGGAAGTCTGGGCAAAAATGCCCCCTGACAGCAGACAGACAGAAAGTACGCCTAACAAGAATTTGCGCATGGATGTTCCTTTCCAAAAGGGGAGTCAGGTCCCGCTCATCGGAGTCGCATCACTCCCCACGCGAATCACTCCTGCCCAAAAAGAAAGCAGTAATGAACAATTGTGAACAACCACTACCGCGCTCCGGGAGACTCTCTCATCCATGAGACTCTGCGCGAGGAATTGAAATCCGTGAGGAGAGTTCATTCAGATGCCGACCCCCGGCCTCGGACAATCCGAAGCGAACTGTTTATACTCTGGCGGAAATTTGCGCGTCTGTTCCTTGTTGCTCACGAGTCTGTTCAAAACTGCACATCCCAATTGCCGCGCAGGACGAGGACTTCCCCGGGGCGCCGTCGGGCCTTCTGGTGCAGAATGTGCCCGCCCGGTACCGGCCATGACATCCCGGCAGGTCCGTTCTGCATCTGCCGAATGAATTTCCGCAAGCGCTGCGGCTGAATCTCGAGGACACGGATGTGCACATTTGACCGCGCGTATGAGCCGTAGTGAACTGACAGTCGAACGATCGGGAGGTATAAAAAGGGTGCGTCGAGGCGCCAATTGAAATCCGCCCGGAGGCGACGGCGGCGAGTTTTGTAGCGCGAGCGCAGATCGACGCGTGATTTCTGAACCGCTCATCGGGGTTGGAGGAAAGATATGAAGATGCTATTGGGATTTTTCGCCGCGGCGGTGCTGGCTTTTGCCCAGGCGGGTACGATCGGCACCGGCACCACTATTTCGGTGCGAACCAGCGAGAACATCAATGTTAAGAGAAACGACGGCCGCGTGTTCACGGGCGTCGTGGATCAGAACGTGATGGACACGAACGGCCGCGTTGCCGTCCCGAGAGGATCGAATGCCGAGCTGACCGTGAAGCAACTGTCGAACAACGAGCTGGTGCTTGACCTGGAATCGGTTACCGTAAACGGGCAGCGGTATGCAGTAACAGCGGATGATGCCGCCATGGGTGACGGGCAGCGGGACAGCGTCGGGAAGAATACGCGAACCGCAAAGTATGTCGGGGGCGGTGCATTGCTCGGGACGATCATCGGCGCGATTGCAGGCGGAGGAAAAGGCGCCGCAATCGGCGCAGCGGCGGGAGCGGGAGCAGGAGCCGGCACGCAAGTCCTGACCCGTGGCAAGAAGGTATATGTTCCCGCCGAGTCATTGTTGACCTTCCGTTTGGAGCGCCGGCTCGCAATGGGAGTGGCGGATAATGGGGTCACGCGCAAAGGGCAGCATTATCACAGACCGAATCAATAGTCCTCGATCCGTGGCCCGCGGCTCGTGACCGCGCCGGACAAGTATTGTCAAATGCCGCATCGTTGTGATCAGGTCGATGATTCTGTGAACAGCCCTATGGGGAGAGGAGAATTCGATGAAAAGAGAGGTGGGCCTCTGGATTGACCACCGGAAGGCGGTTATCGTGAGTGTCACTGACGAAGGAGAAGAGACGAGCCTGATCCAATCCGGCATGGAGAAGCATGTCCGATATTCGGGTGCAGCACAGGAGGACTCGGCAGAGGACCAGCGTGACACACGCTTCACCGGCCATCTCAACAAATACTATGATCTTGTAATATCGTGTATTCGTGGTGCCGAATCCATCCTGATATTCGGTCCGGGCGAGGCAAAGGTCGAGCTCGAAAAACGTCTCGAAAGGGATTCGCTCAGTGGGCGGGTGGTTGGTATTGAGACCGTCGACAAGATGACCAATCGTCAGATTGCGGCGAGAGTTCGACTTCGCTTTCCAGAACGAAGTCATGAAGGATCCTGACCAGGTCCGAGTCTTTGTCGGTGACGTGGTGCCCATCGGACACAGATGTTCACGGACTCGAATCGAAGACCGAGTGTCAGAGAGCCACTGATCCGTGTGCATCAGCGCTCACCCGTGTCCCGATGTTCTTCCGCAAAAGTCTGCGGCAGGGCTCCTTCCGAGTCCTGTTCAACGAGGTACAGGCACATGGTTTCTTCGACAGCCATCAAACATCAGGGCCGGGGATTCCCGCTTGTCGGCGTGTTGGCGTTCCTCCTCACGGTACTGATGTGCAGCGCAAGCTTGTCCGGATACTCTGTTCTCACGCACGAGGAAATCGTGGATTTGCTTTGGACCGACGGGATCCGACCCCTCCTGCTCAAGCAATATCCGGAATCGTCGGAAGAACAGGTCCGCGAGGCGCATGCCTACGCTTACGGAGGTGCCGTCATCCAGGATCTCGGCTACTATCCGTTCGGCAGCGAAGAATTCAGCAACCTGTTGCATTACGTTCGGAGCGGAGACTTCGTTCGTGAAATGCGGCTGCAGAGCCAGGATGTCAACGAATACGCCTTCGCGCTGGGGGCACTGTCACATTATGCGTCGGACATTGCCGGCCACCCGGCCGTCAACCAGGCCGTCGCGATTCTTTATCCGGAATTACGTGCGAAGTTCGGCAAATCGGTCAGGTTTGCGCAGGGCAAGACGGCCCATATAAAAACAGAGTTCGGGTTCGACATGGTGCAGGTTGCGAAGAATCGTTATGCGTCCGAGCAATACCACGATTTCATCGGATTCAAAGTGTCCAAATCCCTGATCGAGCGGGTCTTTCCAATCATTTATGGAATAGAGATGAAAGACGTCCTCCCCCGCGCCGACCTGGCAATTGGATCCTATCGGTTCTCCATCAGCCGCCTGATTCCGGAAATGACCCAGGTTGCCTTGAAAACGCATAAGAAGGACATGATGAGCGAGTCACCTACACTCGCGAGGACAAAATTCCTCTACCGCCTCTCGCGTTCCGATTATGAACGGGAATGGGGAAAAGACTACAGGAAGCCGGGAATCGGCATCCGGTTCCTGGCAGCGCTCTTACGATTCATGCCGAAAATTGGCCCCTTCAAGGCTCTGGCGTTCAATAACCCTACCCCGGAGATGGAAGAACTGTATTTCAAGAGCATCAATACGACCGTCGATCAGTACCGGGCCCTTCTCGGGAACGTGCGCACGGACTCGCTGCTTCCTCCCAATCGTGATCTGGACGACGGCAGATTGACCAAGCCCGGGGAATACGCGCCGGCAGACAGCACCTATGCAAAGCTGCTGGCCAGGATGGCGGAGCGGAAGTTTGATAGGACCACAACGGAGCTGCGCGCCGACATGCTGCGCTTCTATTCCGACCTCTCTCTTCCTATCGAAACGAAAAAGGACAAGGCTCGCTGGCAGGACGTATTGACCGGGTTGAATCAATTGAAGTCTGTGACTCCCGATGCGGCTCTTGCGGCCACTCCTGCAAAGTAGCCTCAATCGTCGGAAACCGAGGTTGCCATGCCCCGCAAGCAGCTCTGTCGAAGATGGCCCGGAGTAGTCCCCCTTGTGTTGTCAGCGGCGATCCTTTGCGGCCAAGTCAAAAACCATGCCGAATCCGGACCTGGGCCTCCCTGCGGAAGCACGACGGTTCCCGCTTATCCCGGCGTAGATCAGTCGCCCGCGGTAAAAGCCTGGGACCGCTCCGACCTCGGCCGCGACTGGACACCGCCTGCCTGCACCGGTTGGACCACGACGGGCTTTACAACCCTGGTCGTCACGGCCGCGCTCTTCCGACACAGCTCCGGAGTCGAGGGCCTGCTCCGCCGCATCGGGGCGATTTCCGAACTCGCAGGGACGCGCTATTGGTCGACCACCCACAAACGATGGCAGACCCTGATTGTCGACGCCTATGCTTTGCCCGGGCCGGCGGGCGGCCGACGCCTCAAAGACTTCAGGCCGGACGAGATCGCGGCAGGCAGGTATTTGTACTTTCGGCAGGAAGATAGCCTGTCCGGTAAGGCGATCTACCGAATGCACATACAGAGCGTTTCCCCCGACCGGCTCGTTTTCGAGACCGAAAACATCAGCTCCGTGAAGTATCTGATGTGGCCCCTCTTCCGCCCGGGCGAATTGCAGGCGATTTACTTCCTCGAGCGGGATTCAGCCGATGTGTGGCGATACTACAGCATCTCGCGTACAGGCAGGAACGCCAGCAGTCTAACCGCGGGGCACGACGCATCCTCCATCAACCGGGCTGTTGCCCTTTACCGATTCCTGGCGGGTATTCCAGCTGATCGGGAACCTCCCGCGGCGCCATGATCCGGCGGGCTTTCCCTCGAACTCCGGTCGTACCTGAGTGACTCCGATGTGCAGTTTTGACCGCACGAGTGAGCCGTACTGAACTGACACGTGGATCGCCGACCGGTATAAAGCGTATGGGCGCTGACCGCCGACATGATCTGGGAGAGGCGGGTTTCGGAAGGGGTCAGCCTGGTCCGGGCAATATTTGTTTGCGTGCTCGACATGCGGCCATTAGGACCAGTCCCTTCCTACTCTTCAGGTGGTTTTGTCCACCTCCTGGTGGTGGCGGCTATCGTCATGGTTCTGGTTCGGTTCATTCAGGGCCGAATACGAATTGCATAATTGCGGAGAGGAAACAGATGAAACCAATCGCTTGGCTTGGAATTGTATTGCTGGTTCTGGGTGTGCTGGCGCTCGCCTATCAAGGTATCAGCTACACTCGACAGGAAAAGGTAGTGGATATAGGTCCGATTCATGCCACCGCCGAGAGGCATGAGCGGATTCCCCTTCCACCCATAGTCGGAGGACTGGCGATGGTTGGCGGGATCGCCTTATTGGTCGTGGGCGCAAGGAAGAAAGCATAGCGCGGATCACGGAGGGAAATTCCGTGACAGGCACCTTTTCAGCCCAGGCAGGCTCATCCCGCGTCGAGGTTGCACATCCCGCTCCAAGGTCAAAAAGGCGCCTGTCACAGAATCTCAGGCAGAGAGGTGCTTCCTATGGGCCGGGCGGAGGAAATTCGCTGGATGAAAGCTCTTCCGGCTGCATCGAGGGCACGGGCGAATATAAAGGCGGCCTGGGCTCTGCTCAAAGAATCATGCTTCGCATGGCTTGAGGACAACGCGCCAAGCATGGGTGCAGCGCTGACCTTCTATGCAATCCTTTCCCTGGCACCGGTCCTGCTTGTCGCGTCGGCGGTTGCGGGTCTGGGAATCTGGCAAAAAGCGGCCGAGGCGGAGGCCTTGCGGCATATTCAAGCCTTGGCGGGTGATACGAGTGCCAGGCTGCTTCAGGCCGCGATTCTAAGTGCCAATCGACCCGCCGCGCATGGCACCATTGCCGGCATGATCGGCCTCGGAACGATGCTGGTCGGCGCCTCAGGCGCATTCGTAGAGCTCCAGGACGCGCTCAACAAAATCTGGAAGGTCGAGCTGAAATCGCAAAATGTCCTGTGGCGCGCGATCAGGAGTCGATTACTATCGTTCAGCCTGGTCCTGGGCACAGGCGTTTTGCTGCTGTTCTCACTCGTCTCCAGCGCTGCGCTCGGGGCTGCAGGAAGATTCATGGGGCACCTGATTCCCTGGCCCGTGTTTTCGCTGGAATTGGGCGATTTTCTCCTCTCGTTCGGGGTGATCACGCTGCTGCTCGCACTCATCTTCAAGTTGCTGCCGGACACGGAGATTGCCTGGACGGATGTGTGGATCGGTGCGGCGATTGCCTCATTTCTCCTCACGACCGGCAAAGCGCTGATTGGGTTGTATCTCGGCCGCTCCGTCGTAACTTCTACATACGGAGCAGTGTCGTCCCCTCTCGTTGTCCTTGTCTGGATCTATTACTCCGCCCAGATTTTCCTCTTCGGCGCCGAAATCACCCACGTTTATGCCAACAGTCATGGCTCGCTGGTCGACCCGTCATTTGCCCCGGAAACCTCTGATCGTGCCGAACCGGGCCTGCCTCTCGTCACCTC
>Ga0316628_100001977_pt1 | contig 14910 bp, 14 predicted proteins | sample OWC_Aug_M2_C1_D5_FD_207648 | JGI IMG/M metagenome (GOLD analysis project Ga0316628, IMG submission 207648) | Wetland soil microbial communities from Old Woman Creek delta, Ohio, United States - OWC_Aug_M2_C1_D5_C | ecosystem: Environmental > Terrestrial > Soil > Wetlands | place: USA: Ohio... | reverse complement strand
CTGTTGCGGTAGCGCAGCCAGTCGAGTTTCGGAAGAAAAATCCGACTGTTGGCCTGGTCCAATCTGATCTGAGTGGGAGCAGGGTAGCGGAAAGCATCGCCTCGACTTTTTTTCTTGAAACGGGGGAACGCGGCCCGCCTATCAAAGAAGTTGGCGAAAGCCCGTTCTAGGTCCAATACGGACTGCTGTAGCGGATGTACGGGTGCTTCTTTGAGCCAGCTGGTCTCCGCGCTGTTGCGCCAATCCGTAAGCAGCCTGCACAACTCAGAATAGCCGAGTTTCTTGTCGCCATGCTTGCGGCGCTCAGTCTGCAACGCCAGCGCCCTATTGAAGACGAATCGGCAGCTACCGGCAAAGCGGCGCATCAGACGCCGCTGTGCGCCGTTAGGTCGTAGCTCGTATTTGAACGACTGAAAGCGTTTCATGACTCGGCCATTATCGCATTTTGTTAGCTCTATTGTGGCCACAACTGGCCCACATATCAAGAGGAAAACATGTGCCATCGAAAAAATGTTTTCGCTGGTGACCCGACCGTGGCTACAATGCCGTCATGAAGACCGATATCCTCAAGCTGCGGTTGCAGTCCGAAGAAAAGCGGGCATTCCAAGAAGCCGCCGAGATTTCGGGACTTGCCTTGTCGGCATGGGTCCGAGAGCGGCTTCGGAAGGCTGCACGAGCCGAACTAGAGAAGGCTAAAAGGAAGGTCGCCTTCTTGTCCGCTGGTCGGGGAAAGTGAGAGCGCACCGGACCGCTGGGCTTACCGTTGGCGAGCCGGTATGCCGCGTATCCGGTGTTAGCTGAGCTTCTCGAATAGCGTTGATTTGGCGATCCCGAGCTCGTGCGCGGTCCGCGTCTTGTTCCACCTCTGACGCGCCAGCTCGGCGAGGATGCTGTTCTTCTCGGTCTGTTCCCATCGCGTCAAGCGGGAGTCGGCGGCAACCGCGACCGCCGGGCACTCAGGTGTCAGGAGGAAGGAAAAATCGCCGGCCGCGAGCGAGGGACCTTCGCCCATCACCACGGCGCGCTGGATCGCATTGCGCAGCTCGCGGACGTTGCCCGGCCAGTCGTGTGACGCCAGGAATTCCGCGGCGCTGCCCGTGAGCTCCGGGGCCGGGCGATTCGCCTTCGACGCCGCCTCGGCAAGGAAGAGGAGCGCGATCGGGACGATGTCCTCGCGCCGTTCCCGAAGCGGCGGGACCTGGAGCGTTATCGTGCTCAGCCGGAAGTAGAGGTCGTCCCGGAACGCCTTCCTGGTCATCTCTTCGCGGAGGTTCCGGTTTGTCGCGGCGATCACGCGGACGTCGACGAGGATGGTGTCGTTACCGCCGACGCGCTTGATCTCCTTCTGCTCAAGGGCGCGCAAGAGCTTGGGCTGCAAGGCAAGCGGAAGCTCGCCGATCTCGTCGAGGAAGATCGTGCCGCCGTGTGCGATCTCGAAGGCGCCGCGGCGCTGGGCCGTTGCACCGGTGAATGATCCCTTCTCGTGGCCGAAGAGCTCGCTCTCGATAAGCTCGGGGGAGATGGCGCCGCAGTTGACGACGACGAAAGGGCGATTCCTTCGGGATGACGCGGAGTGAATGCCGCGCGATACAAGCTCTTTTCCGGAGCCGGTTTCCCCTTCGACAAGCACGGGCAGGTCGGACGACGCCACGCGGCGGATGTCTTCGATTAGCTTTTTGATAAAGGGACTTTTCCCCTCGAGACCGAAGGTATCGGATGAGGTTGCGGGGGTGGATAGGGACACGGGATCCGCCGAGTTGCCTGTCAATGGTGCTCCCTGCGCCACCGTGGGGGGATCGGCGCCGAGGCAGTGCCTCTCGCGGAGGAAGTGAATCTGATAGGGGCCGATCCGAAATGCTTGTCCCCCTTCGAGGACAGCTTGTGTGACCCGCTTACCGTCCAGGTAAGTCCCGTTCCGGCTGGTGTCGGCGAGAAAATATTGCTCGCCCACGCGGAAGATGCGCGCGTGCAGCCGCGACACGGATGGGTCGGGCAGGAGGAGGTCGGCGTCCGCGCCCCTCCCGATCCGGGTTTCCTTTACGCCGAGGCGGATTTCCACATTGAGACCGTTCGTGAGCGAGACGGCCAGCCGGGCCGGGTTCTCTGCCGGGATCACTTAGGGACCTCCGCGTTGATGCCGGAGTGTGAGCAAGAGCAGTGCCGGAATCTTAAGCTCGTCGCCCGGTCCGCCGCACCCGGAAACTCAACGCGATCGACCCGGCCAGCGAGGCGAGCAGGATGACGGCGGTCCCGGCGGCGGCGCCGGGATCGCGTGTGCCCGGCGGCGCGACCGAGCAGCCGCCTCCGTGTCCCACGGACGCCGGAGCGGGGCCCGCGATGAAGGACGCCACCGTCAGGGTGCTGTTGTCGAGCCCGTCGTCGGCCCGCACGCCGACCTCGTACGTGCCCCGGATGTCCGGGTTGAGGGTAGCGTTGTCCGTCCCGGCGACGGGCGAGAGCGTTGCGCCGCTCCCCGTCGGACGGGAGACAAGGACCCAGTGGAACGCGATCGACTGCCCGAACGCCGCCGCATCCGGGTCGGTCGCCGATGCGGCGAACGTGGCCGGGACGATGTTGTCGGTGCCGGGGGGCGTGGCGATCGCCGCGACCGGAATCGTGTTGACGTGGATCACCGCGACGTCGTTTCCCGCGGGCACTCCCGCCGGGGCCGACTGCGAGACGGCGAGCCCAACGGTGTAGTTGCCGGGGACGTCGGGAGTGAACGTCGTCGATGCCGAGGTCGACGCCAGCGTCGCGCCGGAGCCGGTTGGTCGCGCGACGAGGGACCAGGCGTACGAGAAGTTGTAGGCGAAGGTCGCCGGATTATAGGCCCCCGAGCTGTTCTCGGAGGAGAGGGCGACGGACGCACCCGGCAACGCCGTGGCGGGGGCCGTGATCGACGCGACCGACTGGGAGACCGCGCGCAGCGCGTTCACCTTCCCGTTTCCCCACGTGTTGCCCGGCGCGGACACGCCCGCGGGCAGGTCCACGGTCTTTCTGAGCCGTGCCCGCATCTGCGCCCCCGTGAGCGACGAATTGGATTCCCAGACGAGCGCGGCGATTCCCGTGACGTGGGGGGCGGCCATGCTCGTTCCCGCCAGGATGGCGTAGTTGTCGTTCGTCGGGACCGTATCGGGCAGGGGAGAGCCGGCGAATGGATTCAGCGATTTGGCGGAATAGATGAAGGCGCCCGGCGCGGCGACGTCGGGCTTTTGGCGCCCGTCCCGGGTCGGCCCGAGGCTGCTGAATGAGGAGATGTCGCCGACGTTCCCGACGGAGAAGGCCCCGAGCTTCGTGGTGAACGATCCGGCCGCGAGCACGTTGTTGCCGTTGGCCGGCTCGATGGTTGTGCCCGCATCGACCGATACGGCCGCGTCGAAGGCTGCCTCCGCGTCGTCGACGTAGGCGTCGATCCTTCCGCTTCCCCCGTTCCGCGTTCTCTGGAGCTGGATGCTCGCGGGGCCCGTGGCAGCCGCCGAAAAGGTGACCACGAAATGCGTGGCGCCGTTCGGGGGCTGGTCCGAGCCGACGGAAGCCGCGCCCCCCGACATGGAGGCGGTCACGGTATAGCGGTCGGCGCCGTCCGCCCAGATGTCCACCGCGGCGCCCCCGACGTTGACGGCGAGGGGCACCGTGACGGCGCCGAACGGCGGCATGAGCGTCTGGAAATGCTCGCGCGCGCCCCGCTCGTTGCCCGCGGCGACCGCGACGATCCGTTTGCTCCCGGTTGTTCCGGTCGCGCTGGAGTTGACCGACTGCTCGAACCCGCTGGTGCCGTCGTGGGGGCCGAAGATCGTGCCGAGGCTCAGGTTGACCGCCACGGGGCTTGCACCCGCGGCCGCCAGGACGGCATTGAACTCGGCGGGGATGGAGGTGGTCACTTGACTGCTCTGATAGATGAGAAGCCGTGCACCCGGCGCCATCCCGGTGTAAAGGCCTCCCGAAGAGAACCCGTTTCCCGCCGCAATCCCCGCGACGTGTGTCCCGTGCCACTGGGTGTCGACCCCGGCCGCGGCCTGGCTCGGGAACCACTGGGCCACGCGGGGCTGCGTGAGCACGCCGTTGATGTAGAAATCGTGGTGATTCTGCGACAGCCCCGTGTCGATGATTCCCACGAACGACCCCGTGCCATTGTAGGACGCGGGCAGGCCGGATCCGCCGGATTGGACGATGTCCGCAAACGTCGCCGGGCGACTGGCATCGAGGAGCGGCTTGACCCGCTTGCCCGCCTCGATGTAGGCGACCGCCGGCCAGTTGGAGAGGTACCGCGCCGCGTCGCGCGGGATGGCGCCCGTATAGAGGCGGGGGAGCACCGCCTCGGCCCGGCCGCCGAGGTTGGCGACCTTCCGGGGGAGGTCGGCGTCCGCTTCGGACAGGTGGATGAACACGGGGAAGGACGCGGCGTACGCAGCGGGGACTCCCATGATCTTCGCCTGCGCGGCCGCGATGGCCGGCTCGTCGGTGGACCGGGCGAGCGGCTCGATCTTGCGCGTGTCGGGAACGACCTCGACTCCCGACAGGGACGCCGCCCCCCACGCGGCGATCACCGCGAACGCAAGCCATTTCCCCACGAATTGTCGCTTCATCGCGCAGGCCTCGATCTTCTACATGGTCCGCAGGTTCGATGCGCCTTCGAAGTAAATGATTCCTGACATGTCGAGGAGGCGGGGGAGGCCGGCCAACGGCCCGGAGACGGACAGGATCGTTGCCTCGCGGCTGCGGATCTCGTAACCGGCGTCCTGCACGGCCCTGATCTCCTTGTCCGTCGGCAGTTCGCGGAACCGGAGGAAGAACGGGACGGGCGCGTTTTCCTTGTCGTCCCCGAACCGCCGAAGCACGGACATGAGGAACGCCGGGTGGAAGCGGGCCAGCAACAGCGGCGGGCACAGGTAGCGGACCTTTCGGACCGAATCCTCCGCCAGGAGATAGGGCGTGACGCCGTTGTCGAGCTGCAGGACCGCCACGTTGTCGAACGAGTCGAGCAGGGAGATGTTGTGCCGCTCGAGCATCGCGGACTGGTGGAGGAAGACGTCGGAGCGGAAGACCACGATCGCGGCGAACGGGGGCGAGTCGGGCCGGGTGAGGAGGGCTTCGATCCTCGCGTCGGCCTTCGCCCGCAGGAGCTCCTCGGTCTTCGGGGCGAGCGTCACGCGCTCCTCGCGGCACGCGGCCAGGGCCAGGGCGCAGAGGACGACCAGTCCCGAAAATCGGAGGGTCATTTGCCGGAGGCCTTGAGGAACCCGAGGCGGATCGTTGCGTCGAGGTACCGGCCGTCGTCGTAGCGGGCCTTGAGCTGCGAGGAGCGGACGACGACCGGGAGCGGGCCGGTGTCGAACCGCGCGAGGAGGCGCACGACCTCGAGGTAGGTGACGTTCTCGAGCTTCAGGTCGAACGACTCCTCGGAGAAGTAGTCTCCCTGCCGCGCTCCGCCGGCCTTGAGGCTGAACGACGACTGCGGGAAGCCTGCGTCCTGGATCGCCGCCGTCAGCCGCGACGACGTGGAGTTGGCCCCGTCCGCGGCGGTCCCGACCCGCGCCGCCTTCGGGCGGATCTCCCGGTCCATCCGCTCGATCTCCGGGCGCATCTTGCGGACTTCCGCGAGCTCGCGCTCGGCGAGGGTCGAAGCGCGCGAGAGCGAGCGCACCTTGCTCACGGCCGGGATGACCGCAAAGACGACGAGCAGGATCAGCGCCACCGCGGCCCCGCCCAGGACAAGGACCGCCTTCTCGCGGCTACGAAGCACGGCGGGCCCCCGCCTTCTCGATGAGGATCGTGAACCGGACGGTCCCGCCCCGCGCGGCGCCGCCGGTTTCCTGGACGGTCACCGAGGTCTCCGGGCCGAACGCCTGGGCGAGCGCGGCGCGGTACGTCTCGACGACGGCGGAGGAGCCGGCGTCGCCCACGAGGCGCAGCCGCCCCGAGTCATAGGCCGCGTCGCGGACGGAGACGGTTTCCTTCTGGGGGAGGGCCTGGGACGCCTTCGCCAGCATCTCGTACGCCCCGGGGACGTCGGCCCCCAGGTCCTTCTGCTGCTTCGCGAGGACCTGGAGCTTTTCCTTCATCTGGGCGCTCTCGTTGACGATGTTCCTGACCCCGGGGACGGCCGCGGTGAACTCTTTGCGGATCTGCGCGCGGACCCGGGCGACCTTCCGGCCTTCGGCCCAGCTGACCATCTGGATCGCGACGACCACCGACACGAGCGCGACCGCGGCGGCTACGGCCGCGATGATGATCCGGCGCTTGTCGCGCGTCCTCTCGGCGTCCGTCGCGGCGGAGGTGCGCAACGAGAACCCGCCGGTCTCCGCGGCCGAGAACGGGACGAGGGCGGCGCCGTATGCGGACAGGGTGCCGTCGACGCCGTCGCCCGGCGGCTCGATGCGCGCGGCGCCGGCCAACCGGCCCGCGAGTGGCGCCGGGATGTCGCCCATGACCGCGACGGGAAGGGGAGAGGCCCCGCCGAGCCCTTCGTCGAGGAGCGTGCCGATCTCCCGCTGGACCTCGGGGGAGGCGGCGACCGATTCGGCCGGGAACTGGCGCGCCCACAGCACGGCCCCGCCCGACAGGCGCAGGACGACGATGTCGCCCAGCCCCGAGACGATCAGGCCGTCGGCCGGCGCCTTGGCGGCGAGGGCGGCGCAGAGGATCGCGACGTGGTCGGTCACGACGCGGTCGAGCCGGAAGCCGGCCTCCATGATCGCCGTCGCGGTCTTTTCCACGGTGGAGCGGCGCGCGGCGACGGCGAGGTGCCGGCCGGACTCGGCCTCCCGCGGGGGCGGCAGCAGGTCCGAGAGGATGTCGTCGTCGTCGATGGGGAGATTTCCCTCGAGCTCGCCCAGGTGGATCTTCTTGGCGCGGGCCAGGTCGGGCACGGGAAGCTGGATGCGCCTGAGGAACGTCCAGGAGGGCGGGATGGAGACGACCGCGGGAGGCAGGCTGTTGCCGCCGGTGCGCCGAATCTCGTCGGCGAGGCGGCGGAAGTCGTCGACGCCGCCGAAGGGCTCGGCGCACGGCACCGTCGCGGAGCAGACCGCCTTCGACGCGAAGGGGGTTTGCTCCCACACGAAGGCGGAAAGCGACTGCCGCGCGATCGATATCCCGAGGCTTCTCATCCGTGACGCCGGCCTTTCAGAAGAATTGGAACTCCCCCGTCGGGGCCAGGAGGGTCCCGGTAATCCTCAGATTAGCATTCTTGGCGTTTTTCGCCACCATGTTAAAGAGGGTGGCCACCCGTCCTTCGAGCGGGTTGTGGATCTTCAGGTGAAAAGTGATCTTCGACGTGGAAGGCTTGGAAATCCGGGCGATTTCGCCCGTTCCCTCCACCGCGGCGTCCTCGTAGCGCCCCGTGAGCGACGACACCTGGACGGTATCGCCGCGCACCACGAACTGGATCCGGACGTCCGTCAGCACGGCTTCGCGCACCGGCGAATCGGCCCCGGGGATCGGAAGGACGAGCCGGCCTAGTGCAGCCGTGCCCCGCCCGGGGCCGCCCGAGGAGGCGTCGTCCCAAGCCACTTCGGCCGAGTCGATCGCGAACGACCACGATCCCGCCGAGGGCATGAGCGGCGAGAAATCGTCCGAGCCGACGCCCGCCGCGCGCAGGAGCGCTTTTCCCGGTCTCCAGAAGACGGGGGACGTGCGGACGTCGATCCACGCCTGCCCCCGCTCGATGCGCAGGTGGCCCGGGAGCCAGGAGAAGAGGCGCGACGGCTCCCACCCCGCGGCGATCGCATCCACCGGGACGGCGTCCTTTCCGGGCGGCCCGATCATGGCGTTGGCGATGCGCAGCGAGAACGGGAGCACGTACCGCCCCTCTCCCGCCGACAGCTCCAGCCCCGCTCCCGAAAGCGCGGAGCGCGCGATGGACACGAGGACGCCGCCCGGCAGGGACAGCATCAGGACGACGAAGAAGACGAACAGGAAAAGGAGGGCGCCCAGGACCGCGATTGGCCAGCGGCCCCGGGCGATCCGGCTACCGGCCAATCGTTCCCCCCGCGGAACCGCGGGACCCCGGTCCCGTGGCCCGCGCCAGGCGTTGCCTGCGAACGACGATCCGCCTCGCGGCCAGCACGGCGGCGGGGAGGAAGAGCGCCAGGGCCCCCGGGATCCGTCCGGGCGCGCCGCGCGCCGGGTCCGCGACCATGGCGCAGCCCGACTCGTTCGAGTTGACCCACGCCGCGAGCGTCGGCATCGTCGTAAAGTCCAGGTTCCGGTTGGCGCCGACCTCTCCCGACCAGAAGACGATGACCTTGCCCCCCGGGAACCCGAACGCCGCCTGCGTGTAATCGTTGTCGAGCCCCGAGGGGGGCTCGTCCAGGGCGAACTGCGTTGCGGTCTGCACGAAATCGGCCGTGGAGGCCGCGGTGTTGAGCTTGAACGCGAGGAACGTGGCTCCCCTCTGGCCGCCCGCCCCGTATCCGGTCATGTAGACCCTCCCCGAGCCGGTCTCGTAGAATGCATCGGGGCGGAACAGGCGGAAATTGGGGGGCAGGATCGCCTCGCCGGGCGGGACGAGCCAGAACTGGTTGTTGACGGGGATGTTGTTGTCGCTGGCGGGCCGGCCGTTGCGTTGGACCGCGTCCGGGTTAAGCTGGACGTAGCTGAGGTCGCCGTGGGCCACGTCGGCGGCAATCACCGCGATCGAGCTGCGGTTGATGACGAGGACGGAGGGGAACGTGTACCCGGTCTGATACCGCGTCATGATCTCGGTCGGCGCGAGGCTCATGTTGTCGACGCCGTTTGTCTCCTCGATCATCGCATAGTAGACGGGACCGGCCGCGGACCCCGGCGTGTCGTCGGACGACCACGCGATGTGCTCGCGATTCAGATCGTCCAGCTTCAGGTTGGGAATGGGCCTGGAACCGAGGCTTGCCGGATACAGGGCGGTGACCGCAATGGGTGCGGCGGCGGTCGCGTTGTCGAGGCCGATGCGCGCGAAGGTGAGCTGAAACGGCTCGGGCGCCACGATCGCGCTGCGGGTGGAGTAGACGACGCGCGCCGAGCTGTCGGACGCGATCAGCGCCCAGGAGACGTCCTCGATGGTCCCCGCCGGAAGCCCCTGGACCTGCTTCACCGACTTCTGGACGACGGCGTTGCCGGCCAGGGTCAGGCGCGCGATATAGAGCCGGTAGGCCGTGTCCGCCGTCGAGGCCGGCTTCGCCTGGAACAGGATTACCACTTCGGTCCCGGAGCGCACGGCGATCTTGGGGTGCCGGGCGTCGGCGTAGGTATCGTTGCCGGCATCGGTATTGTCGATGGTCGTCGGGATTTGGAGAATCAGCGTGTTGTCGCGCTGGACGGTCCTGAAATCGGCGGCGCTGTTGATCGCGGCGTAATAGACCTTGTAGCCGGTTCCGGTGGTGTCCCCGATGTACGCGACGTGAGCGACCGTGCCGTTCATCGCGACCGAAGGCTGGTCGAACAGCCCCGTGTTGTTGTCGTTGACCGGGAACGTCTTGTCCGGGCGGTACTCGGCAAGCGCCGCCACGCCGAAGAAGGCCGCGACCAGGACGCAGCCGGTGAAGATCCGGTACGGTGATTTCATGGGTCCCCCGGGAATCGGATGTCGGTCTGCAAGGCTATTCGAGCCGCCAGTAGCGCCATTGTATAACAGTTCCGCCCCGCAACCCCACGGTGTCGATCGTCCGCACCGTCCCGCCGACGTCGCCGCTCGCGCGGAGGTGGAAGTTGTAGCTCCGGATGTCGACCTGGTCCCTGAGGACCGGTCCGAAGATGTTTCCGAGAGCGGGATTCACGGCCGCGAGGTCGGACTTGAGCGTGGCGGAATTCCGGAACGGGTGGTCCTGGCGGGACGCGATGAGCGCCTCGGCCGTCTTCTCGTCGATTTCACCCGCGTAGACTTCGCCCTGGCCCGCGGACAACGCCATGATCACCGTCTTGGGGGCGGTGTTGATGTTGACCCGGCCCGACGAATAGACGGTGACATAGGGGCGGAGCTTCTCGAAGATATCCGGCGTCACTCCGCGGACGAGGCGCAGCTCCTCGACGGTGTCGAAGAAATCGTTCTTGCACTTGTACGGGTAGCGAAGCGACATGTAGTAGGAGCTCTCCGCGCCCCCGACGCCCGCGGGCGTCTCGTCGACGTCCATCCAGTCGATCACCGCGTCGGCCACGGACCGGTCGATCGCGAGGAGCTCGAGGAGGCGGCGGAAGACGGGCAGCCTGTTCGCGTCCGGGGCGATCCGGTTGCTTCCGACGAGCTTGTTGAGGTTGATCTTGCGCTCCTCGTCCTCGATCGTCAGGGTGATGGCGCCGTCGCCGAGCTCGAACGGCGGCTGCGCGAGGCCCCAGATGTCGTTCAGCGACTCGAACCCGGTGGTCTTCTTGCCGTCCTCGCGCAGGATCGCCTTGCCCGCCTGGATGCCCGCGTCGGCCAGCAGGCTCGCCCGGATCGAGTCGCGGCCGTATGCCCCGCTCTGGGCGGCGCGCGTTCCCGTGTGAAAGACTTCCCACACGAGGGCCATGACGAGGACCAGGGCGAGCAGGGTGACGAGCAGGGCGATGCCCGCGTCGTCGCGCCGGCGGGACGGTGTCACGGTTTCGTCGCCCCCTTGCCCGACTGGAGGATGCCCGTCTCCTGTCCCGCGAGGACCACGGGGACGAGCCGGCGGTATTCCTTCCCCGAGGCGTCCGCCAGGACGAACGCGACCTTCGTCGGCAAGGAGGTCGCCTTCCGTCCGCCAGTCGGCCACTCCTTGGCCCAGGCCTGGCCATCCCAGGCCTCGACCTTGAAGCCCGACAGCCCCTCGGCGATGCGGACTTCCCGCGTGGGGATCCGGTTCTCGACCAACGGCAGGTCGGCCTGCTCGCGGTAGAGATCGAGAACGGAGCCGCTCGCGGCGACCCGGGCGGAGTACTTGACCTTGACGATATCGGTGGCGGGCCGGACGACGCCGGGCTCGGGGATCGTGAAGCACGTGAAGACGAGCGTCGCCGCGGTCTTCCCCGAGAAATCGTCGGTCCGGACGGTGAGCGCCGACCCCTCGATCCCGTCGGCCGCAAACGCCCCCGAGAGATCCGTCCCGATCCGGTCCAGGGCGGCGCGGATCTGCCGGTAGTCGCGGGACCTGTCGGAGAGGATGTTCCGCGCGCGCTCCGCCCCCGTGAAGGCGCCGAGCAGGACGACCAGCACCGTCGCGAAGATCGCGAAGGCGAGCAGGACCTCGACGAGCGTGAACCCCCGGGTGGTCACGAGGGCCAGGCGGGCGCTGCGGCGTGGCAACGTCATCGCACCGAGACCCCGGCGAGGGAGACGGTCTCCGTGTCCTTGCCGGACTTCCACGTGACGGCGATCTCGATGATGTGCGCGTCGGGGTACAGGGGGGACTGCCGGACCGTCCGCTTCCACGAGTACTCCTCGAGCGGCGCCGGATACCGGCCTTGCGTGTCCTGCACCTCGGGAAACGTCTCGGTGGTCTCGCGGAACATGGTTTCCCCGAGGAGCGCGCATTCGGTCCACTGTTCCGCGCGGCCCTCCGCGGACAGCGCCCCGGTCACGACCCGGTAGGCAAGAACAAGGGCGGTCGACAGGATCGCCAGCGCCACGAGGACTTCGAGAAGCGTGAACCCTTCCGCCCGGCCGCGCGGGAGGAGCGTCTTTCGGGGCCGCGTCATTCGGATCCCGGCGAACCGAGCCGCGTGTTCCCGCCGAGCCGCTCGACGACGATGAACAGCTCGGAGACGAGGTGTCCCAGCGCCAGGGCGACGACGGCCCGGAGCGCTCCCCGGAGGATCAGCAGGATCCCGTCCATGAACGTGGCGCCTCCCAGCGACGGCAGGAAGAAGTCGGCGCGCTGGAGGATGGAGTAGGCGTAGTCCCCCGTGAACCAGACGAGGATCCCGCCGCCGGTGGCGAGCGCGGCGCAGGCGGCCGCGTACGCCTCGCCGAGCATCAGGGCGACGATCGCGCCGATCGGGATGAGCGTGAAGCCGGTGTGGGGGAGGGCGTCGATGTCGTTCGCCCGGATGAGCATCGTATGGACGGCCATGTAGGCCGCGGCCGCGAGGAACAGCATGTAGAGGATGCCGCCCGGGATCCGGGCCGGCTCCAGATGGGCGGTGAAATTCCACGCGTTCACGAACCCGACGAGGCCGGCCAGCGCGGCGACGGCGGCGCCGATCCGGACGCACAGGGCGAACCGCTTGCGGAAAAAGGGCCCGTCCGCGAGGGCGTCGAGCACGGGCTTCATGAAGAGGTATTTGTCCATGGGAGTCTCTCCTTTCGAGCGCGTCGATCCGGCGGCGGTGCCGGTCAAGCCACTTCGTGACCCTCGATGACGTTCACCGACCCGTCGAAGGGGTTGATGCGAAGGGTCCACGTGGGGCCCTCGCCGCCTTTCACGTTTTCCCGGAAATAGATGCGGGCCGTGGGCACGCGTCCCCCGGGGAGGTAGCGGATCTCCGTCGCGATGTCCGGCGGGCGGTCCTCGCCGTCCACCTGGACGCCGGTGATCGTGAGCCCCTCCCCGATCGGCCGCGGCTGCGACGCCTCCTCGCCCCCCCCGGCCGCGAGGAAGACGAAGGTGCCGCCGTTGGGATCGATGACGAGGCGGACCTCCCGCTTCTCGAAAAGCGCGAGGTCGAAGGCTGCCTCGGAGCCGGCGGCGAACTCGCGGAACACGGTGGCGCGGTCCCGGCCCCCGAGCGTCGCGAGGCGGGGCGCGACGATCCAGACGATCAGCCCGAGGACGAGGAGGACGGCGGCCAGCTCGACCAGGGTGAAGCCGCGGTCACTGTGCGTCCCAGGAGTTGATGTCGGCATTTTCGCCGTCCCCGCCGGGCATGGCGTCGGCGCCGTACGAGGAGATGTCGTAGTCGCCGTGGGCCCCGGGCGAGAGGTAAACGTAGGCGCTTCCCCACGGATCGTTCGGGATCCGGTCGATGTACCCGCCCTGCCGGTAGTTCTTCGGGATCCGCCCGACCTCGGGGATACGCACGAGCGCCACGAGCCCCTGCTCGGTCGTGGGATAGAACCCGTTGTCCAGCTTGAAGAGCTGGAGGGTCTGCTCGAGACTCCGGATCTGCACGCGCGCCGCGGTCTGTTTCGCCTTCTCGGACTGGCCGATGAGCTTGGGGACCACGAGGGCGGCCAGGAGACCGAGGATGACGATGACGACCATGAGCTCGAGCAGCGTGAAGCCCGCCCGCCCGTCGCGCGCGGCCGCGTTCCTGCGTCTTGTGACCATCCATTCCTCCTCAACGCACGATCTGCGAGATTTCCAGTAACGGCAAGAGGACCGAGATGACAATATAGCCGACGACGACCCCCATGAGCAGGATGATCAGCGGCTCCAGGAGCGACAGCATGCGGGAGAGCCGCGCCTCGATCTCGCCGTCGATGGCGTCCGCCATCTTGTCGAGGAGGTAGTCGAGCTTGCCGCTTTCCTCCCCCACCGCGATCATCTGGACGAGGGTCGGGGGGATCTCGGCGTGGACGCGCAGCGCCTCGGACAGGGACGATCCCTCGACCACCCGCGCCGCCGCCGCCTCGATCCGCTCCGCGATCACGATGTTCCCCACGACGGGCGCGACGATCTTGAGCGCCCGGTCGATCGGGATTCCTCCCGCGGTCATCGTCGACAGGGTGCGCGCGAAGCGGGAGAGGGACGACAGGTGGGAGACGCGCCCGACCAGGGGAAGCCGCAGGACGAGGGAGTCCCGGATCCGCGCCCCCTTCGGGGTCGCGAGGTGGTGCCTCAGCCACAGGACGCCGCCCGCGAGCAGGATCAGGAGCACCCACCAGGCGGATGCCAGGAAGTGGCTGACGCCGATGAGGATCCGGGTCGGCAGCGGGAGCGCGCGGCCGAGGTTCGAGAACACCCCGACGATCTTGGGGACGACGAACGTGAGGAGGAAGACGACGACGAGGGACGCCACCGCGGCCATCAGGATCGGGTAGGTGAGCGCCGAGCGGACCCGGTTGCGCGTCCCGGCCTGCCGCTCGAGGTGGTCCGCGAGTCGGGACAGGGACAGGGCGAGCGTGCCGCTCTCCTCGCCGGCCCGGACCATGCTCGCGTACAGCTCCGGGAACATCTTCGGGTGCGCCTCGACCGCCCGCGCCAGGGAGATCCCGCTGCGGACGGCCTCGTGGACCTCCGTCAGGACCCGGCGCGTTTCCGGGTCGTCGGCCTGGGCCGTGAGGGACTGGAGCGCGGTCGCCAGCGGGACGCCGGCCCCCGCCAGCGTGGCGAGCTGGCGCGTCACGAGGGGCAGGAACTCGTCGCGCCCGAGAAGGGAGAGGCCGGAGAAGAGCTTCGCGCCGGCCCGGTCTTCGGAGAGGGACACCGGGAACACCCCCTCGCCCCGGAGCTTGCGGCGCGCGGCCGGGAGGTTCTCGGCGTCGACGGTCCCTTTCCGCCCGTCGCCCGCCCCCGTGATGCCCGTGTAACGGTACGTGGCCACGGGACGATCAGTCTTCCTGGGTCACGCGGCCGACCTCTTCGGCGGTGGTGACCCCGGCGAGCACCTTCTGGGCGCCGTCCGCGAGGATCGTGCGCATGCCGCGCTCGATGGCGAAGCTCTTCAGCCCCTCCGAGTCGGTCCGCGTCAGGATCAAGGTCCGCAGCGGCTCGTCGGCCAGGAGGATCTCGAAGATCCCGACGCGCCCGCGGTAGCCGGTGTTCTTGCAGGCCGGGCACCCGTTGGCGGCGTGGAACGGCGTCGCCGGGGGGCCGGACAGGCCGAGCTCCTTCCACTGGGCCGGCGACGGGGCGTACGGCGTGCGGCACTCCGGGCACAGCCGGCGCACGAGGCGCTGGGCGATGACGGCCGACAGCGAGGAGGCGACGAGGAACGGCTCGATCCCCATGTCCACGAGGCGCGTGATCGCGCTCGCGGAGTCGTTGGTGTGGAGCGTCGAGAGGACGAGGTGCCCGGTGAGGGACGCCTGGATCG
>Ga0316628_100001976_pt1 | contig 14910 bp, 8 predicted proteins | sample OWC_Aug_M2_C1_D5_FD_207648 | JGI IMG/M metagenome (GOLD analysis project Ga0316628, IMG submission 207648) | Wetland soil microbial communities from Old Woman Creek delta, Ohio, United States - OWC_Aug_M2_C1_D5_C | ecosystem: Environmental > Terrestrial > Soil > Wetlands | place: USA: Ohio... | reverse complement strand
GACGCTGCCGAACAAGGCCAGTCCGTACCGCGTCTGGCAGCGCACGATCTATGGCGGCCTGCGAACCGCGCTGCGAGCGATGAGAGGCCGGCAAGCCGGTACCGAGGTGGCGCACAGGGAGTACCGCGTCCGCTCCTACGTGCGGCTGCTGGGCGCGCACTGTCTGAACGTGAGCGCCGTCGTCTATTACAACTTCAGCGTGCTGCCGTTTCCGCTCGACCGGTTGTTCCCGCGCCTGGCAGTCCGCGCCAGCCGCGCGATGGAACGATTCGGCCGGGGCGCACTCGGTTGGCTGGGGACCGGATTCATCGTCAGGGCCGAGAGGTAGACCGACGTTCGGACGCTCGGACGTGGCGGCCTCGTCGCGCGGATGGAGCCATACCATGCGAAAGACTGTGCGAGTTCTTGCGGTGCTGCTGCTTGTCAGCCAGGCGATGCTGCTCGCCGCCTCGAACGTCCCGACGCCCGAATCGGTCTTCGGATTCAAGCCGGGCACGGATTACAGGCTGGCCACCTACGACCAGTCGATCGCCTACCTGCGCAAGCTGGCGGATTCGAGCAAGTACGTGAAGTTGTTGGACGCCGGCAAGACGACGCAGGGCCGAACCATGTACTTCGTGCTCGTTTCTGATCCGAAGAACCTTGCGAAGATCGACCGGTACCGCGAGATTGCTCAACGCCTGGCGCATCCCCAGAGCCTGACCGACGACGAGGCGCGGAAGCTGGCGCGAGAGGGGAGGGCGTTGGTTCACATCGACGGCGGGTGCCATGCCACCGAAGTGGCCGGTGCCCAGATGATCCCGCAGCTCGCCTACGACCTCGTCAACCGCAGCGGCGATCCGCAGGTCAAGGAGATTCTCGACAACACCGTGGCGATCCTGTGGCCGACGATGAACCCGGACGGGCAGCAGATGGTGGCCGAGTGGAACGCGAAGAACGCCGGCACGCCCTACGAGAATTCCGGTCTGCCGCGGCTGTACCAGGAGTACGTCGGCCACGACAACAACCGCGACGCGTACATGATCAACATGATCGAGTCGCGGGTAATGGAGCAGTTCTGGCGCCAGTGGGAGCCGCACATCATCTACGTGCTCCACCAGACGGCACCGTTCCCGACGCGCATCTGGCTGCCGCCGTTCTCGGAGCCCGTCGGCGTCGAGGCCCCTTACCTGATCTCGCGCGAAGTCAACATGATCGGCATGGCGATCGCGAAGGGCCTGGACGAGCGCGGGCAGGTCGGCGCCACTCACATGGGCACGTCGTTCGACGCTTGGTACCCGGGTTACGTCGACTACGCGCCGGTGTTCAAGAACATCCCCGCGTTCTGGACCGAGACCGCAGGAAACATGGCCGCGCCGCGAGAGTACAAAATCGACGAGCTCCCGCCCAACTTCCGCGACCTGCGGCAGCAGAGCCTCTACTCCAGTCCCTGGCCTCCCGGCTGGTGGCGGCTTGCCGACGCGATGGCGTACGACGAAACCGCGGCGCTGTCCACGCTGGAGTTCGCGGCAAAGTACAAGGAGTCGCTTCTCTACAATCGCTACCAGGCGGGCCGCGACCAGATTGGGAGAGGAAGGAAGACCGCGCCGTACGCCTACGTCGTCCCCCAGGACCAGCGCGATCCCGTCGCCGCCGTGGAGATGCTGCGCCGCGTCGCGTTCGCGGGCGTGCGCGTGTCGCAGCTGTCGGCACCGGCGACGCTCGACGGCGTGAGCTATCCGGCCGGGACCTGGGTTGTTCCGACCGACCAGGAATTCGCGGCGATGGCCCGCGAACTGCTCGACGTCCAGAGGTATCCGGACCTGCGCCAGTATCCCGGCGGCCCGCCGCTGCGGCCCTACGACGCCGCCGGCTGGACGCTGCCGCTGCAGATGGGCGTGAAGATCGCGCGCGTCATGTCACCGATGGCTGACGACGTGCGAGCGAACCTGAAACTGCTCGGCCCGATGCCGGACACCAGAGTCAAGCCGTCGCCCTACAACGGATCGGACGGTAACGACGCCACACCGTTCGACAGCGTTCCGGGCGTCGGGTTCGACACCAGCCCGTCAGCCGCGCCCATCGTGCCGCCTGCCGGCAAGCTGACGGGCAGCGGGCCCGGCCTCGCCGTCGACCCCGCGCAGAACAACGCGTATCGTGCGATCAACCGTGCGTGGACGCAGGGCGGCAGCGTCCAATTCGTCACCGCGACCGGAAGCGACGGCGCGCGGTTCCTCATCACTGGGCTGTCCGAGTCGGCGCAGGCCGAACTCGTCAAGACCCTCGCGCTCGTGGCGGAAGGGACGGCAATCAGCGGCACGCCGCTCCGGAGGCCGCGCGTCGGGCTCTTCCAGCCGTGGAGCGGCAGTATGGACGAGGGCTGGACGCGCTGGGTGCTCCAGCAGTACGGCTTCCCGCTGGTCATCCTGCATCCGGAAGACTTCCATTCGCCGCTCGCCGACAAGGTGGATGTCGTCATTCTCGCCGACGATGCGAGGATTCCGGTGGCCAGTGCGACCGGGAGGGCTGGTGGGGCAGGTAGGGCTGGTGGGGCGGGTGCGCCTCCGGGCATGCCCGCGCAGGCAGCCGGCGCCGGACAGGCTGGCGGCCGTGGTGGAGCGCCGCGTGTGGTGCGTCCCGAGTACGCCTACGCGCTCACCGCAGAAGATCTCCAGGCGTTCGAGTCGTTCGTCCGCAACGGCGGTACGGTCGTCTGCTTCAACAACGCGTGGCGCTTCGCGGTTCAACAGTTCAAGCTGCCGGTCAAGAACGCCGCTGAAGGTCTGCGGCCAGAGGAGTTCTTCCTGCGCGGGTCCATCGTGGAGGTGACGACCACCCCGACGCACCGCGTGATGGCCGGCATGCCCGAGAAAGCCGCGGTCTTCGTCGATGGCAGCCCGGTCTTCGAAACGCTCGACGGCTTCAAGGGCACGGTGCTCGCCGAGTATCCCGAGACCGGTTCGCCGTTGCTGTCCGGATACCTGATCGGCGAAAAATACCTGCAGGGCAAGGCGGCCGCGCTCGACGTGGAGATGGACAAGGGCCACGTCATACTGCTGGGCTTCCGGCCGCAGTGGCGCGGGCAGCCGTTCGGCACGTTCCGCGTGGTGTTCAACGCTGCCATGTACGTGAGGTAGCGCCGGTCCCATGCGGAACGAAAACTGCAAAGCTCCGGGGCGCCTGCGTGTCATATGTCCAGCCCCCGCTTTCGCCGATCGCCTGATTACGAATTCGTCACGGGATCCGAACTGGGGCCTGGCCCCTTTTCGCCGAGCAACCTCAGTGGGCCGGCCGCGAGCCAGTTCGAAGGAAGACGCGGCAGTCCGGCGCTGCTGGCGGTTGCGGGTGCGCTGGCCCTGATCCTGATTGCCTGTTCGAGCGGCTGCAGGCAGGTCACGCCGCCGCGCAACCCCAATGGCGGCGGCGGCACCCCGCCGCCGACCGGACCGGCGATCTCTGCCGTGTCGGCAACCGGGATCGCGGTTACGAGCGCCGTAATCGCGTGGACCACCAGCCAGCCCGCCGACTCCCAGGTCGACTACGGGACGACGGCCAATTACGGACAATCAAGCGCGCTCGATTCGTCGTTGACGACCAGTCACGCGGTGGCGCTTTCGCAGCTGGCCGCGGCGACCGTGTATCACTACCGGGTGAAGTCGCGCAACGCGTCCGGGATCGTGTCCGTGACCGGTGACTTCACGTTCTCCACGTCGGCCGACGCGACGCCGCCGGCGGTTGCGATCGTGTCGCCGGTCGATCGCGACAGCGTGTCCGGCACGATCACCGTGAGTGCCGAAGCCAGCGACAACGTGGGCGTAGCGGGCGTTCAGTTTCTTCTCGACGGCGGAGACCTGAACCCGGAGGTGGTATCAGCCCCGTTCGCGACGACCTGGGACACCACCGCGCTGGCCGACGGCGCCCACACGCTGACCGCCCGCGCGCGCGACGAGGCCGGAAACCTCGCGACGTCGGCGCCTATCACGGTCAATGTCTCGAACAATCCGGGGCCCAGGCTCGACCTCGACGCGCCAATCGGTGGGTTCACGACGCCGCTGGATCTCCAGGAACCGGACGACGGCTCGGGCCGGATGTTCGTCGTCGAGCAGGGAGGCAAGATCAGGATCATTCAGGCGGGCAACGCGCTGCCGGTGCCGTTCATCGACATCGGAACGAGGCCGGGGTTCACCTCCGGAGGCGAGACCGGCCTGCTGGGACTCGCGTTCCGCCCGGGTTACGCCGGCAACGGCCGCTTCTTCGTCAACTACACGAGAATCACCGCCGGACAGCTGCAGACGGTGATCGCGGAGTTCAGGGCCTCGCCGCCTGGTGCGAACACCGCCGATCCGGCGACCGAGCGCATCCTGTTCACGTGGAACCAGCCGTTTGCCAACCACAACGGCGGCGGGCTGGCGTTCGGCGCCGACGGCATGCTGTACATCGGGCTCGGCGACGGGGGCAGCGGCGGCGACCCGTTCTGCAACGCCCAGAACCTCGGCACGCTGCTCGGGAAGATGCTGCGCATCGACGTCACCACCCCTCCGCCGGCCGGCCAGCAGTACGTGATTCCCGCGGGCAATCCCTTCGTCAACCGATCCGGGGCGCGCGGCGAAATCTGGTTGTACGGCCTGCGCAATCCCTTCCGATTCTCGTTCGACAGGGCCAACGGAAGCGATCTCTACATTGGCGACGTGGGCCAGGGCGCCTTCGAGGAAGTCGACCTGCTGTCGCGAGCGCAGGCCGGAGCGGACCTTGGCTGGAACCTGTTCGAGGGCACGCACCCGTTCAGCTCGGCGTGCAGCGCCAACGGCGCCGCGCTGACCCCGCCGATCTTCGACTACTCGCACACGACCGGGGACTTCTCGATCACCGGCGGCTTCGTGTACCGCGGGTCGCAGATTCCGGCGCTGGTCGGGTATTACGTGTTCGGGGATTTCGTCAGCGGCCGCGTCTACACGCTGTCGAGGAACGCGCAGGGCCAGTGGGAGCGCAGCCCCGGGCCGGTGCTCTCGATGGGCGCGGACAACCTCAGTTCGTTCGGGCAGGGACGCGACGGCGAGTTGTGGGTCGTGCGCTACCTGTCCGGCGAGGTGGCGCGCATCAGGCAGGCGAGCCAGGCGGTGCGCCGCCAGGCGCGGCGCTCAAGGTGAATCGATTACGATGGACGATTACGCGCAAGAGCGATCCGCAGATTACGCGGAGGATCGATCCGCAGATTACGCCGAGGACCGATCCGCAGATTACGCCGATTACGCAGATTCTCTTTAAAGTGGAATCGGCGTAATCTGCGTAATCGGCGGATCAACCTTCTGCGTAATCGGCGGATCAACCTTCTGCGTAATCGGCGGATCACTCTTCTGCGTAATCAGCGGATCGTTCTTCCGCGTAATCCCGTAGAATCCGCGTAATCGCTCGCATGGCTTCTCCCCTCGCGCGCCGGTTGGGTCTGGTCCAGGCGACCGCCCTGAACATGATCAACATGATCGGGGTGGGCCCCTTCATCACCATCCCTCTGCTGATGACCGCGCTCGGCGGTCCGCAAGCGATGCTCGGGTGGCTCGTCGCGCTGGTCATCGTGCTGTGCGACGGCATGATCTGGAGCGAACTGGGCGCGGCGATGCCGACTTCGGGCGGGTCGTTCGGGTACCTGCGCCAGGCGTTCGGCCCGCAGACGTTCGGCCGCCTGATGGGTTTCCTCTTCGTCTGGCAGTTCATCCTCAGCGGCCCGCTCGAGATCGCGTCCGGCTACATCGGGTTCGCGAAGTACCTCACCTACATCTGGCCCGGTCTGTCCGGCCGCGGGCTGTTGGCCGTGTCGGCGTCCGTTGGTGTACTGAACGTCGTCTTGCTCTACCGCCGAATCGGTTCGATCGGCCGCATCACGTCGGTCCTGTGGGTTGGCACGCTGGTGGCCACGGCGGCGGTCGTCGTCACGGGGCTGCTGCACTTCGATCGCCACCTGGCGTTCGACATGCCACCCGGCGCGTTCCACTTCTCGCTCGGCTTCTTCGTGGGCCTCGGCACCGCCGCGCGCATCGGGGTGTACGACTACCTCGGGTACTACGACGTGTGCTACATCGGCGAGGAAGTCCGCGATCCGGGACGGACGATCCCGCGGTCCATCCTGATCGCCACCATTGCCGTTGCCGTGCTGTACCTCGCGATCAACCTGTCGGTCATCGGCGTCGTCCCGTGGCGCGAGTTCGTTCCGGCCCAATCGCATCCCGAGTCGGACTTCATCGTGTCGGCGTTCATGCAGCGCGTCTACGGCGGCAGGATCGCAGCGGTCTTCACGCTGCTCGTCCTGTGGACCGCGTTCGGATCCGTTTTCGCGTTGCTGCTCGGCTACTCGCGGGTGCCGTACGCGGCCGCCCGGGAGGGGTACTTCTTCAGGGTATTCGGACGTCTCCACCCGACGAAGGCGTTCCCGCACGTGTCGCTGCTCGTGCTCGGCCTGATCTCGATCGCCTGTTGCGGCTTCTCGCTCGGAACCGTCATCGACGCGATGATCGCGACGCGTATCGTCGTGCAGTTCGGCGGACAGATCGTGGGACTCGTCCTCCTGCGCCGCCGGTGCCCCGACATGGCGCGTCCCTATCGCATGTGGCTGTACCCGCTGCCGGCCCTTCTCGCCCTGATTGGGTGGGCGTTCATCTTCGCGACCACCGGCGTCGCCGTGGTGCTCTTCGGCACGGGCGCGCTGCTCGTTGGCGTCATCTGTTTCCTGATATGGTCGGCGCGGACCGGTGCGTGGCCGTTTCGCGCGGGAGTCGCGACGTGAGAAAGATCATCGTGCTGGCCGTCGCCGTTCTGTGCTGCGGGCTGGGGCGCCGCGCCCTGGGGCAGGACACGAGGATTCCCCTCGGCGGCGGATGGCGCATCCAGTCGTCCGCGAAGCTCACAGCGGGCGGAGAGGCAGTATCCAGCCGTTCGTTCCGTGCGGACGGGTGGTATCCGGCCTCGATACCATCCACCGTGGTCGCTGCGCTGGTCGCAAACAAGGTCTACCCCGACCCGTTCTTCGGCATGAACCTGCGGGCGATTCCCGGGACCTCGTACCCGATCGGGCGAAACTTCTCGACGCTCGACATGCCAGCCGACAGCCCGTTCCGCGCCTCGTGGTGGTTTCGCGACGTGTTCACGGCGCCCGCGGCCGCGCGGGGCAGGCGTGTGGCGTTGCACTTCGACGGCATCAACTATCGGGCGAACGTCTGGCTGAACGGCCGGCGGATTGCGAGCGCCGACGCGGTCGCGGGCATGTACCGGATGTACGAGTTCGACGTGACCGACGCGATCGTGGTCGGCCCGGCGAACGTCCTTGCGGTCGAAGTGTTCCCACCGGCTCCGGATGATCTGGCCTGGACCTGGGTCGATTGGAACCCGATGCCGGCGGACAAGAACATGGGATTGTGGCGGCCGGTGTATCTGACGATCAGCGGCGATGTCGTGGTGCGCCACCCGCACGTCGTTTCGAAGCTCGAGCCTGGATTCACGCGCGCGGCGCTGAAGGTCGGCACCGAAGTGCGGAACGTGTCGCGCCAGACCGCCCGGGGCATTCTCGAGGCCAGGATCTATCGTCCGTCGGGCATTCAGGCGTTTGCGTTCGAGGCGAAGGTCGACCTGGCGCCAGGCGAGGCGAAGATCATCCGCTCTCCCGCGATGACCCTTGAGCAGCCGGAGTTGTGGTGGCCGGCGGGAATGGGCAAACAGGTCCTTTACCGCGCCGACGTCAGTTTCCGCTCGGGCAACGTGGTGTCCGACCGGCAGTCGGTGAAGTTCGGTATCCGCGAGACGGTGTCGGAATCGACAGGCAACGGGGCCCGGCTGTTCAGAGTAAACGGGCGACCGCTGCTCGTTCGCGGCGGAGGATGGGCGCCGGACATGCTGCTGCGGGTCGACGCGAGGCGGCAGGACGCGGAACTGCGGTACGTGCGCGACATGCACCTCAACACCATCCGACTCGAGGGGAAACTCGAGAACGACCGCTTCTTCGATCGCGCCGACGAAGAGGGAATCCTCGTCCTGGCCGGTTGGTGCTGCTGCGACGCATGGGAGCAATGGGGCAAATGGAAGCCGGAAAACCGGGCGATCGCGGCTGCCTCGCTGCGCGATCAGATCCGGCGATTGCGCAACCACCCGAGCGTGCTCGCGTGGATGAACGGCAGCGACAATCCGCCGCCCGCCGACATCGAGCAGATGTACATCGACATCCTGAAGGAATTGGAGTGGCCGACACCCTACGTGTCGTCGGCGACGGCGAAGAAGACGACGGTGACGGGTCCGACGGGCGTCAAGATGACCGGGCCGTACGACTGGGTGCCGCCCGCCTACTGGCTGCAGGACGATTCGCGGGGCGGCGCCCACGGCTTCAATACCGAGACGAGCCCCGGACCGGCGGTTCCGCCGATCGAGAGCCTGCGCCGGATGCTGCCGCCCGATCACCTCTGGCCCATCGACGAAGTGTGGAGCTATCACGCTGGTGGCGGCCAGTTCCGGACGCTGTCGAGGTTCACCGATGCCCTGACCGCGAGGTACGGGGCGGCATCGAGCGCGGAGGACTACGCGGCGAAAGCCCAGTTGATGACCTACGAGGGCCAACGGGCGATGTTCGAGGCATACGCGCGGAACAAGTTCGCGTCGACCGGCGTGATCCAGTGGATGCTGAACAACGCGTGGCCGTCGATGATCTGGCACCTCTACGACTACTACCTGCGCCCGGGGGGCGGCTACTTCGGCACGAAAAAGGCGTGCGAGCCGATTCACGTGCAGTATTCGTACGACGATCGCTCGATCGTCGTGGTGAACGGCACCGGGACGCCAGTTGACGGGACGGTGGTCGCGAAGGTCATCGACATCGACTCGTCGGTCAAATTCTCGCGCGAGGCTTCTGCGCACGTGGATGCAGACGCGTCACAGCGCGTGTTCACGCTGCCGGAGGTTGCCGGGTTGTCGTCGACCTACTTCGTCGATCTGCGCTTCGTGTCCGCCGGGGGAGAGCCGGTCAGCTCGAATGTGTACTGGCTCTCGTCGAAGCCGGACGAACTCGACTGGGAGAAGTCCACCTGGTACACGACACCGGTCAAGGGTTATGCAGACTTCACCGCGCTGAGGAACATGCCGCCCGCTCGGGTTACGACGTCGATGAGCGCTCTGCGGCGCGGCAGCGAGGACGTCATGCGAGTGAGGGTCACGAACCCGGGCAGGACGCTCGCATTCTTCGTGCACCTGCAGATCGTGAGGGGGAACACCGGCGAGGAAGTGCTGCCCGTTGTGTGGTCGGACAACTACATCACGCTGATGCCCGGCGAGACGCGAGTCGTGAGTGCCACGTGCAAGGCCAGAGATCTTGGAGGGATGCGCCCGGTGCTCGTCGTCTCAGGCTGGAACCTGCCGGGTGTGAAATCCGTCACCTCGCCAGCGTCGCACCGGTGACTCGGATGTCGCGCTACCTCTGGCGGCACGTGCCGCACGCCGTCTTCTTCTTCAGCTGTGCCTGCCTCATGGTCGTCGAGCTCGTCGCGGGCCGACTGATCGCCGGACACCTGGGTTCGTCGTTGTACACGTGGACGGCGGTGATCGGCGTCATGCTTGCGGGCATCGCGGCCGGCAACCTTCTCGGGGGCCGGCTGGCCGACAGGTACCGCGCCGCGGCGCTGCTGCGCTGGCTGTTCCTGGCTGCCGCGCTGGCCTGCGTCCTGTCGCTCGCCCTGAACTCGTTCTTTGCCGTGGCGCGCCCGCTTGCCGGCTTCGACTGGCCGCTCCGGATCGTGTTCACCGTCTTCGTCACCTTCATCCTGCCCGCGGCGTGCCTGGGAACGCTGTCGCCTTCGCTTGCCAAGATCGCGGTCGAACGGGCACGGCACACGGGGTCCGCGCTCGGGTCATTCTACGGATGCGGAACCGCGGGCAGCATCGCTGGTACGTTCGTGTCGGGTTTCTGGCTGATCTTCGCAGTGGGCAACACGCGAACGACCGTCGCGGTTGCGGGCATGCTGGCGCTGCTCGGCCTCGCGTGGGGCCTGATGTCCAGCGCCCCGGCCTCGCCCAAGCATGCTGCCGCGGTTCGCGACGCCGCTGGCTCTGACATTCTGACGCTCGCACGTTCGGACGATCTGACGAAGCGACGCCCGGACGTTTGGACGTTCGGGCAGCCGGATGCCGTGGTCGCTCTCCGTTACACCCCTCACACCATCGCCTTTCTGGCGTCTGCGTGCCTGATGGTCGTCGAGTTGCTCGCGAGTCGAGTCATTGCCGAGCAGGCTGGCAGTTCGCTCTACACCTGGGCGTCGGTCATCGGGGTGGTCTTCGCGGGGATGAGCCTCGGCAATTACGCCGGCGGCCTCCTGGCCGACCGCTTCCCCCCTTCACGAGTGTTCGGCTGGCTGTTCCTGGCCGCATCGGCGAGCGTCGTGTCGGTACTCGTGGTGGCTTACGCCCTCGAGGTGAAGGGACCTTTCGAGGCGTGGCGGTGGCCCGCGATGGTGTTTGCCACCGTCTTCAGCATCTTCTTTCTCCCGTCGCTCGTGCTCGGCACGTTCGTGCCGGTGGCGGTGAAGGCGGCGGTCCAGCGGGCTACGGACGTCGGAACGACGATCGGGTCGGTGTCGGCGTGGAATGCCGTGGGCAGCATCGTCGGCACCCTCGCAGCCGGCTTCTGGCTGATCCCGGCGCTGGGGACGCAGGGCCTCACGATGGTGGTGGCCTGCGTGCTGGCCGCGGCCGGCCTCGTGCTGGGGCCACGGCGCGGCATTCAGATCGGATGGACGGGCATCGCGCTCGTGATGCTCCTCGCCACGCGCGGGCCGCTGCCGGGGATCGGCCAGTGGAGGTATCAGGGGGTATTCCGCGACAGCGAGACGTATCCGTTCAGCGCGGAAAGCGCCTACCAGTACGTCCGGGTGTACGACGACTTCAGCGACGATCAACCCGACCGGCGCCTGCGCGTGCTCTCGTTGGATCACCTCATTCACGGGTACGTGGATCTGGACGATCCAACGTTCCTGAACTACGCCTACGAACGAGTCTACGCCGAGGTGGCCCGGCGATATGCAGCCGGCAAGAGAGCGGTGTCCGCGTTCTTCGTGGGCGGCGGCAGCTACACGTTCCCGCGCTGGCTGCTGGCGGAGTGGCCCGGTTCGCTGGCAGTCGTCGGTGAGATCGACCGCGTGGTTCTCGAGGCCAACCACGAGGCGACCGGACTGCCCCGCACGACGCCGATCCGTACGATCATCGGCGATGCGCGCAATACCGTGGACGATCTCGGGGCCGACGTGCACTTCGACTTCTTCTTCGGCGATGCGTTCAACGACCTGGCCGTCCCGTATCACCTCACCACGCTCGAGTTCAGCAGGGAAGTGGCGCACCACCTCAAGCCGGACGGCGCCTACCTGGTGAACCTGATCGACAACTACGACAGCGGCCTGCTTCTCGGCTCCTTCGTCGGGGCGCTCCGCCGTGTCTTCAGCCACGTCTACGTGTTTTGCACGGAGCGGGACGGCGTCAGCCACCGACGCGACACTTTCGTGGTGGCTGCGTCGAACGTGCCGCTCGACACGCAGGGCTGGGAGCGGAACCACGGGACGGGGTTCGAGGGGTCGGTGTTGACGCCTGCCGATCTCGCGTCGCTCGAAAGGAAGTGCGGCGGCCGCATCCTGACCGATGACAACGCGCCGGTGGAAGTGCTGATCGCGCCGGTCGTGCGCGAGAGGACGGGCAAGGACCGGTAGGGTTTGAAGTAGTCAGTAGACTGCAGTCAGTAGATCCGTCAGCGCCAGAGGAAACCGGCGTGGGCCTGAACAATCACGAAGACCGCCTGTCCGAGGACGGCTGCGAGGAACGCCACCGAGAGCGCGCAAGCGGCAACCGGCTCGACCACTCGAACGTAGATCCCCGCCAGCAGCTTCATTTGCTGTTCCGTCCTCGCACGGCGCCGCGCGATCGTCCGGGTCGCTCGGGCGACCAGCGCCTTCGAGCGGGCCGGGTCGGGACTCGCCGAGCCCAGGTCTTCGAGCGCCGAGAGCCACTGGTCGCGTCCGTTCGTGTTCATGACTGCCTCGCCACCTCGACGACGACGGTCGGCTGGTTGCTTCGACTCCCGTCCATCCGTTCGGCCAGCATGTCCCTCGCCCGCTCCAGTCGCTTGCGCATCGCCTCGGGCGACAGGCCGCAGACGGCTGCCGCGGTCGCAGGGGTCATGCCCTCGACACCGACCAGCAGGAGGGCCTCGCGGTACGGCCGCGGCAACCCGGCGAGCGCGCGCTCGATCTGCCGGCGCAATTCCCGGGATTCGGCGACGCGGTCGGGCGTGATGTTCGGCCCCCGAATCGCGTCGAGTGTTTCGCGGGCGCCGTCCTGCATCCCTTCCACGCCGCGCGTTCGCCAGTAGCTGACGCACAGGTTTCGGGCGACGGTGAAGAGCCACGGCTCGAGGCGCGTGTCGGGGCGCAGCGATTGGGCGCGGACGGCCAGGCGCATCCACACTTCCTGCGCCAGTTCCTCGGCGACGGCCCGCCGGTTCACCATCCGGAGGATGAAGGTGAACACGCGCGAGCTGTACGCCTCGTAAACCGGGGGGAACGCGGCTTCATCGCCCCGGCGAAGCGCCGCCACGATCCTGGCCTCAGCGTCTGGGTCCACGGCCGTCCTGCTGTTCCGTCTCCGACACTTCTACTCTCTAGAACGTTCGACCCCGCCGAACGTGACATTGTTTGAATGGCGGGGGCCCCTGCACCCCGCCAAGCTCCTCGCTCGTGGGGCCCCCTACGCCCCACTCCGCTTCGTCGCGCTGTTTGAATGGCGGGGGCCCCTGCCCTTCGACTTCGCTCAGGGCACCTCGAGCAACGTCGAGAGGTGCACCCCGCCAAGCTCCTCGCTCGTGCCCTTCGACTGCGCTCAGGGCGCCCCGAGCAACGTCGAGGGGCGGGGGCCCCCTACGCCCCACTCCGCTTCGTCGCGCTCGCGCTCGCGGTCCGCGGTCTACACCAACCTCGCCACACACCACATACCACAAACGGCGACCGTCGAGCCGAATCTATCCTGTCACGATCTGCCCCGCGCCGCGTTGAAGAAGGTAAAAGGGGGGTCGACATGAGTCCGCTTGTTCTCGTCATGGTCACTGTGCTTGCGGTGTTGGGAATTACCGCGCTGGTGCTCGGCGGGGGAATGGCCGTCAAGCCCACGCAGCGGCGTTACGAAAGCCTGCGGCCGATCACGGTTGCGATGATCTTCGGCGCCCTGTGCGTGTCGCTCACGGGGCTCACGAACATGTTCGTGGGGGCGTCGCGCAACGTGTGGGAGGCGAAGTTCATTCCGGTGATGTTCGCGGGGCTGGCCGAGATGCTGGTTCCGAGCCTGGCCGTCTTCGGGGTGTTGACGATCGCCTGGGGGCTGGCGGCGCTGGGGCTGCGGAGAATGGACTGAGGGCTACTTCCAATGTGAGAGGATGAACTCCTCGATTTCCGGCAATCCGCCCTGCATAATCAGGTAGCCGTTGTGCGGCTCGCGCTCGGTGATTTCGTGCGATATGACCGTGCGCATCATCCGCATGACCTCGTCGTGATCGTCGGTGTGCGCGAGCACCCACGACAATTTCATCAGCGCCGTTTCCGGCAGCATGTTGTCCAAGGGCACGATGCCGATCTCGAGCAGGTCCCGGCCGGTATCGTAGACGTACATCTGCGCGTAGCCCCACAACGTCTGCACGGTCATCACCACGTGCACGCCCTTCCGGATCGCATTCTTGAGCGCCGGGTAGAGTGGTTTGTTCACGTGGCCGAGGCCGGTGCCCGCTATCACGATCCCGCGGTAGCCCTTCTCGACGAGCGCGTCCACGAGGTCCGGCGACATGCCGGGGTAGTAGTAGAGGATCGTCGTGCGGTCGTCGTACACGGCGTCGATCTTCACCTGGCGGCTGTTGTCCCGGTGCCGGAAGTCCTTGTTCAAGTACGTGAAGCTGTCGCGGCTGACCATGGCCAGCGGCACGTCGCCGACCGTGCGGAACGTGCTGCGATACGAGCTGTGCATCTTGCGGCACCGCGTGCCGCGATGGAGCAGGGCGTAGCGGTCGGAGGTGGGGCCGAACATGCAGATCTGTACTTCGGCGATGTCCCCGTACGCCGCAGACTTGGTCGAATGAATCAGGTTCAGCGCGGCGTCGCTCGACGGCCGATCACTGGAACGCTGCGACCCGACGAGTACGATCGGCACCGGCGAGTTCTGCACCATGAAGGACAGAATCGCCGCCGTGTGCCCCATCGTGTCGGTGCCGTGCCCGATGACGATGCCGTCGGCGCCGTTGGCGATCTCGTCGCCGATCGCCTTCGCGAGTGCGATGTACTGCTCCTTGGCCATGTTCTCGCTGAACACACCGAACAGCTTCTTCGTCGTCAGGTTGCAGATGTCCGCAAGCTCGGGCACCGCTCCGTACAACTCGCCCGGGGTGAACGCGGGAATGACCGCACCGGTTCGGTAGTCCAGGCGTGAAGCGATCGTCCCGCCGGTGCCAAGAAGCGTGACGCTCGGCAGGTTCGGCCGGCGCGGGAATTCCTTCTCGGGAATCTTGTAGATCGCTTCCTTGTAGCCGACTTGCACGACCGACTTGATGCGATCGACGTGGAGACCGACGTTGTACCCGTTCTTCAGCTTGATGACGACGTGAAGGTCGTCGAGCGTTTCGCTTCGGGGCAGGATCACCCCCTCGAAGCGGCTGCCCGCGTCGTTCTCGACCTGCACGTCGCTCCACACCCGCACGCCCCACGACTGCAGCGCGGCGCGCGAGCGCCCCTTGTATCCCTTGAACGCGTCTTCGCTCTTATCGGGGGGCTTCGCCCCGCCCGCCTCCGCCGGGGCTTCGGCGTGGCTCGCCGAAGCGCCTTCGGCGCGAAGGCGGCCGGACTCCCCTACACGCTCGCTCGCGGGGGCCCCTGAATCCCCGCT
>Ga0316628_100001975_pt1 | contig 14911 bp, 13 predicted proteins | sample OWC_Aug_M2_C1_D5_FD_207648 | JGI IMG/M metagenome (GOLD analysis project Ga0316628, IMG submission 207648) | Wetland soil microbial communities from Old Woman Creek delta, Ohio, United States - OWC_Aug_M2_C1_D5_C | ecosystem: Environmental > Terrestrial > Soil > Wetlands | place: USA: Ohio... | reverse complement strand
CGCGTGCGCTCGAACGTGATCGTGTCGCCGCCGAGCACCTTGATCGCATCGCCGGGCGTGTCCTCGACGGCGATGTCCTCGATCGTGAACCCGCTCGCGGTCACCAGCAGCCCCTGCGCGCCCTCCGTCTGCTTCTTGAAGCTGAGCGTCGTCTTGTCCATCCCGGCGCCCTTGATCGTCACGTCATCGACGGTCAGCGACAGGTCGACCCGAAAGTCGAACGTGCCGGCCCCGAACGCGATCGTCGTGCCCGGCTGCGCATCGATCAGCGCCTTCTGCACGCTCTCGGCGCTCGCGCCCGCCGAGATCCCGACGCACGTGCCCTTCACCCCGGCGCACGGGTCGTCGCCCGCGCACGCACCCACGACCAGCAGGACCAAAGCCATCGCTCGCATGCCCGCGACGTCGCCATAAAACTGGTCTGACCGTCAAGGGAATTGGTCAGGCCACTGCCCGCGGGCACGGCAACTGCACGATAATCCATGGCAATGGCTCGTGCGAAGGCAGGTCCGGTCAAGGAGCTCCAGCTCGCCAAGCTGGTCGCCGAGGCGCCGGACGGGCCCGAGTGGATCCACGAGCAGAAGTTCGACGGCTACCGCATCCTCGCCGACAAGCAGGGCGACCTCGTGCGGCTCTACAGCCGGCGCTTCAACGACTGGACCGCCGAGCTCCCGACGGTCGCGCAGGCGGTCGGCAAGCTGCCGTGCGAGCGCGCGCTGATCGATGGCGAGGTCGCCGCCGTGCTGCCCGACGGCCGCACCAGCTTCCAGGCGCTGCAGAACGCGTTCTCCGGCACCGGCGCGAACCTCGCGTACTTCGTGTTCGATCTGCTCGCGGAGGGCGGCGACGACCTGCGCGCGCGGCCGCTGATCGAGCGCAAGGAGCGGCTGCGCACGCTCGTCGGCAAGAAGCCCGGCATCATCCGCTACTCCGATCACGTCGAGGGCAGCGGGCGGAAGTTCTTCGAGCTCGCGTGCAAGCAGGGGCTCGAGGGCATCGTGTCCAAGCGGCGCGACTCGCCGTACACCGGCGGCCGCGGCGGCGCGTGGCTCAAGACGAAGTGCATCCTCCGCCAGGAGCTCGTGATCGGCGGCTACACCGATCCGGAGGGCACGCGCACGCACATCGGTGCGCTGCTCGTCGGCTACCACGACCAGGGCAAGCTCGTGTACGCCGGCAAGGTCGGCACCGGCTTCACGCAGAAGCTCCTCGTCGAGCTCCAGCAGCTGCTCGAGCCGCTCGAGACCCGTGCGTCGCCGTTTCAGCCCGAGCCGCCGCGCGCGTGGACCGGCCCCGGCCGCCACTGGGTCGAGCCGAAGCTCGTCGGCGAGGTCGCGTTCTCCGAGTGGACCGCCGATGGCCGCCTGCGCCACCCGTCGTTCCAGGGCCTGCGCCGTGACAAGCGCGCCGCCGACGTGATCCGCGAGCGCCCGGCGTGAGTGCCGCCAGGTAAACGTCCTCAGAGGTCGCGGCGCACGTAGAACTGGGCCTGCGCGGCGAACCCGGGCGACGCCGAGAACACCTCGCTCGCCTTGGGCGGCGAGACCCACTGGTTGGACGGCGGCATCTGGAGCTTGGCGGCGTCGTAGTCGAAGTTGCCCATCACGAGCGTGCGCATGCTCGCGCCGATGTACGTCCCCGTCGAGATCTCGATGTCGCCGCCGATGCCGAAGAAGCCGTCGGGCAGGGCCTTGTTGTCGCGGATCGTCGAGTCACCGTACGGCACCGCGACCCGCGTCAGCTCGAGGCCGACACCGAGCTGCGCATAGCCGCGCAGCCACGAGGTCAGCTGCGTGCGCACGCCGCCCGCCATCGAGACGAGCGCGCTCTGGCGATCGATCGGCAGGTCGGTCGGCTGGGCCTGGTTGGTCGAGAAGTACGTGTCGAGCCCGGCCTCCACGAACAGAGGCCCGCGCATGGTTCTGTTGCCGAACAGGCCCAGACCGTTCATCCGGCACTGATCCCAGGTCTGGGTCTCCGAGGAGGCCCCTTCGCGACGGAAGCCGTAACCGCCGATGCGGAACCCGATCGACATCGGATCTGCGGCGGCCGTGGAGGAGATGGCGAGCAGCGAGGCGAGGAGGATGCGCATGCCGCCTTCCGCATTTCACGGAGCGGGCCGGCGCGGATCCTCGCAGACCGTCAGGGTCGCTTCGCAACCCCGTCAACGCGCGGCCACAGCCACTGTCGCGAATTGCGCCGTCGCCGCGTTTTCCTACACACCGATCAGCTCGCGAGCGGCCGCGAGCAGGTTGATGTCGGTCGTGCCGGCGCCGAGCTCGAGCAGCTTGGCGTCGCGCGCGAGCTTCTCGATCCCGAGCTCCTCCATGTAGCCGTAGCCGCCGTGGATCTGGATCGCCTTGAGTGCGGCGTCGACTGCCATCTGCGCACACATCGCCTTGCTCGCGTTGACGAACGGCATGTCGCGCACGCCGGACTGCTGCATCCAGGCCGTGCGGTACACCACGTTCTCGACCGTGCGCAGCTTGAGGAACAGGTCGGTGATGTGGAGCTGCACCGCCTGGAACTCGCCGATCGGCCGGCCGAACTGCTGCCGCTCGCGGACATACGCCAGGCTCGCGTCGTAGCAGCGCTCGATGATGCCCCACGCCATCGCGGGGACACCCGAGCGCTCGTTGCCGAGCGAGTCCTTCGTGTCGCTGCGCCCGCCGCGCCCCTTCTCGCGCCCGCCGAGCAGGTGCTCGGTGCCGAGCTTGACGTTGTCGAAGAACACCTCGCTGGTCGGCGAGTCGCGCATGCCCATCTTCTTGAACGGCGGGCCGACCGTGACGCCCGGCATCCCGCGCTCGACGATGAACGTCGCGACGCCGCCGTCCTCGGTCTTCGCGTAGACGAGGAAGACGTCGGCGCCCGGGCCGTTCGTGATGAACGTCTTACTGCCTTCGAGCACGTAGCCGCCCGCGTCCTTCTTCGCGATCGATCGCATCGAGCCGAACGCATCGCTGCCGGCGCCCGGCTCGGTCAGGCACCACGAGCCGATCTGCTGGAGCGTCGCGAGCGGCAGGCCCCAGCGCTCGATCTGATCGGCCGTGCCCTTCGCGACGATCGCGCCGCCGACGAGTCCGAGCGACACGCCGAAGCCCATCGCGAACCCCGGCGACACGCGCGACAGCTCCTTGACGACGACGTGCATCATCATCGGGTTGCCGACGCTCGCGCCGAGGTTCTTCTCCGAGTCGCCTTCCTCTCCGGCGCGCAGCTTCGCGATCCGCTTCTTGATCGACCCGCCGAGCATCGAGTCGAAGCCGAAGGCCTTGGCCATCTTCTTCATCAGCTCGAACGGCTGCTCCGCTCCCGATTCGAGTGCGGGGATCTTCGGCGCGAGCTGGCTTTGACACCACTGCCGCACCATCGTGGCCACCATCTGGGTCTGCTCGTCGAGACGGAACATGGCAGGATGGTACCCGTGCTGGACGACACGATGAATGCCTGGCTGCGCGATCTGCTCGGCCGTCACGCCGCGGTCGCGGGAACTGTCCATGTCGTCGAGGATGGCGCTCTCGCGATCCGCGCCGCCCACAACATTCCGCCCAAGGTGCAGGAGGTCACGGCGATGATCCCGATCGGCAAGGGGATGGCCGGGCTCGCGTGGCAGCACGACAAGCCGATCCAGACCTGCAACCTCAAGGAGGACAACTCCGGCGCGGTGAAGCCGGGCGCCAAGGCCGTCGACGCCCGCGCCGCGGTCGCGCTGCCGGTGCACGATGTCACCGGCAAGGTCCGCGCGGTCGTCGGGCTCGCGTGGATGGACGAGCGCGTCCTCGACGACGCGACGCTCGCCGCGATCGCCGAGGACTCCGCCTCGCTTCCCTAGCTGCGCGTGAGCTTCTCGGGCAGCTCGAACGTGAACGGCGGCAAGTCGGGATGATCGAGCGCTTGCTCCATCGTCGCCTGGTTGCTCGCGTGGAGCTTCAGCAGCTCCGCCGACGGCGTCTGGTCGATCTGGCCGAACCGCACCATCTGGGCGTACCCAGCCTGCGGCGAGAGCGCGATCGCGGTGACGACCAGCGCCGCCATGACTCCGGGGAAGATTCGCATGCTCTCCCCGTAATCACGAACCCGCGGCTGTCAAAGGGGGTTCCACGTCGCGCACGCACCGATCGGGCCAGACTCGCTCGCGGTGTCGACCGGCGTGACCCAGCTCTGGCCGTTGCACTGGAACCACGTGCCGCTCGATGCCGACTGGACGCACGTGCGCGCGGGGACGTCCTTGCCGAGCGTTGCCGAGCTGCAGAACCCGTAGCTCGCGGTGCACGCGGCCGTCGAGCTCGTCGCGACCCAGCTGCCGCTGTCGCACTGGTACCACGCGCCATCGGTCGCGGACTGCACGCACGTGCCGTCGTCGACATCGCGATCGAGCGTCGCCGACGAGCAGCTCGCGCCGGTGCCGCCACCACCGCCCCCGCCGCCACCACCGCCACCGGTCGCCTGGCACGGCCCGAGCGGCGTCGACGAGTCGACCTCGCTCACGGTCACGACGAGGTGATCGCTCCACCCCGCACCCGAGACGCCGTAGAGCGCTTTCGAGGCGCGCGGGGACATGTCGAGCACCGGCATGTGCGCGGCGGTCTCGACGCATTGATCCGGTCCGTAGTCCTGCGCCTCGAGCACGACGCAGTTGCCGTTCGCCTCGACCTGGAGGTGCGCGCCGCATCCGTAGCGCTGGCGATCCGCCGCGTACCACCCGGTGCCGTCGGCGTAGCCGCCGCACGACATCCGCTGGTCGTCGGCGCCGCCGCCGAACGTCGTCATCGTGTAGCGGCCGTCGCTCGGGATCGTCGACGACGCGTGCCCGTGGCATCCGCTCAGGTACGGCTCGGGCGTCGAGATCGACGTGCCCGGCGTGGCGTCCTGGTCTTCGGTCGTGATGTCCACGTTCGCAGTACACGCGGCCGTGGCGGCGGCAAGGGAGGCGGCGAGGAGGGTGTTGCGCACGGCGCCGCCGAACTGCAGCGGCCATGCCTCTCGTCACCGCGATCGCCGCGTGCACCTCGTCGATCACGCTGTGCAACCGGCTGCGCGACCCGTGCAGATTCTCGACGGAGAATCCACACGAGCCGCGGACTTGCGTGGGCACCCCCGGGGGGAAACTCCTCCCAGGCCGGGGGAGTAGCCACCTACTTCATCGCCTGCGCGTTGGTCTTCTGGAGCTCGCGCGCCTGGTCGGCGTGCTTCTGCAGCGCGGGCTTGAAGTCCTTCAGGATCGTCGCGAGGTCCTGGTTCTGGATCCCGCCGATGTTCGCGTCGAGCTTCGCGATCTCCTTCTCGTGGTCCTGCACCATCATCTGCAGGAACGCGGTGTCGAACTCGTTGCCCTTGAGCGTCTTCAGGTGCGCGATGGCTTCCTTCTGGTCCTTCTGGTCCTTCTGGTCGGCCTCCTCCTTCGGCTTGTCCATCGGGATCTTCACGTCCTGCTTCTTCGCGAACGCCGTCAGATCCTTGTCGGCAGACTGGTGATCGCGCGCGAGCATCTGGCCGTACGCCTTCACCGCCTGCGTGCTGCCCGACTTCTGCGCCAGCTTGCCGAGCATGATCTCGGTCTGGTTGAGGTGGTGCACGTGCGCGAGCACCTGGAGATCCATCTCCGCGAGCTTCTCCTTCTTGTTGGTCGTCTTGTCCGCGCTCGTGTCGGTCGTCTTCTCGGTCGTCTTGGTCTTGTCCGACGTCGTGGTCGAGCCCGGCTTGTCGTCGCCCCAGGCCGCGAACGGCATCGCGAGCGCCGCGATCAGCGCAATGATCTTGATCTTCATGGTGGTCCTCCGTGTTCCGCTCGCACGGTCTGCAACATGAGGACCGAGCCGCAGCGAGTGATTCTGCCGCTCTAAATGACGTCGTAACGCGCGCACTGTCACGGTGGCGCGTCCGCGCTCGGCCACTCCTGTATGCTGCCGCGCCATGACTCGGTTCGTGCTCGTGGTGATGTTGATGTCGGCGTGTGGTGACAATCTCGCCGCGACGCCCGACGCCGCGCGTCCGGATGCGCCCTCTGCCTTCGCGACGGCACCTCACACGCCGCTGCCGCTGCTCGCTCGCCACGACGGCTACGTGCTGCACCACCCCGAGCTCGTCACGATCACGTACGCGAACTACGCCGCGGCCGCGCAGGTCGAGCAGTTCGGCGACGAGGTCGTCGCGTCCGACTGGTTCCAGAATGCCGGGCGCGAGTATGGCGTCGGGGCGGGCACGCACGCGGCGAAGGTCCACCTCGGCGCGGCACCGGCGACGCTCAAGGACACCGACATCGAGACGCTGATGCACACGCTGGTCACCAACCACACCGTGCCGACGCCGCCGGCGACGGACAGCGAGTACATCTACATGATCTACATCCCGCCGAGCGTGACCCTCGACGCGAGCCTGCAAGGGTTCTACGGCTACCACCAGGACACCACGCTGGGCGGCACGCGCTTCGCGTTCGCCGTGATCCTCGACGACGGCAGCGGCATCGACACGACGACCTCCACCGCCGCGCACGAGCTGATCGAGACCGCGACCGATCCGTACTTCGTCGACGGCCAGCTCGGCTGGTACATCGATCCACCCGCCGATGACCCCTGGTATCTGATCGAGGGCGAGATCGCGGACGTCTGCGACGGCGAGGCGCTGATCCGCAGCGGCAACTTCGCCGTGCAGCGCACGTGGTCGAACCTCGCGGCGGCGGCGGGCCAGTCGCCGTGCGTGCCCTACGATCCCGACAGCGTGTGGATGGACGTCAGCGCCGATCCGCCGACGATGCCGACGATCCCGGCGGGCGGCAGCGCGACGTTCACGCTCACCGGGTGGTCGACGCAGCAGGTCGGCGACTGGTCGCTCGACGAGTACACCGCCGACTTCTCCGATCTCTACGACACCGACATGAACCCGACGTTCTCGACAAAGATCATCAACAACGGCAAGACGGCCCAGCTGACGCTGCACGCGCCGGCGAGCGCACGGTCCGGCGACTTCGGCGGGATCTACGTACTGTCGGGCGATCAGATCCGGCCGTGGGCGGTCGGTTTCGTCGTCCAGTAACCGCACGCTGCGCGCTGTGGCGCAGTGATCGCGCGCCAACGCCGCGGCGATCTCGCGGGCCGGCTTGCATGCCGATTGCAACTCACCGGTCCATGAGCGAGACGCCGTCAGGAACCGTTCGCACCATCCGTGAACCCTATCGCAGGGACACCGGTGGGGGTGATCGGGATCCTGCGCGCGAGCGCTCGCGCGTCGACGAGCGCTACGCCGCCCACCGCCGGTGGATCGGCGGCGACCCCGACGACCCGGCCTGCCGCGGCTTTGACTAGCCAGGCAGGCCCATCGCGGTGCGACAGGTCTTCGTGTAGAGGTCGCGGAACACGTTCTGCGGATCGGTGACGGCCTTCACCTGATCGTAGTTGCGCTTGTTCCAGATCGACCAGAACTCGTCGCGCGAGTAGTAGTTGTGCGAGATCAGCGTCTTGATCCCGCCGAGCTCGCGCAGCTTCTCCTCGATCATCCGGTGGATGTTGCGCTCGTCCTTCTGCTCGAGCCCGTAGATCGCCAGATCGAGGAACAGCTGATCCTGCATCCCGGCGTAGAAGCCGTCGTCGATCCACTCGTAGTCGTGGACGCGCCGGTACGGCACGCACCACAGCGGGAAGTAGCCGATCTCGCGCTGGTACCAGTCCATGAACGCCGGCACCTTCGAGAACGGCAGGAAGAGGTCGACGATCACCGTCGGCTTGTCGGTCGGCAGCAGGAAGCTCAGCTTGTCCGCGAGCCGGAGCGTCGTGCCCGAGCTCATGAGCTTGCCGACGAGCAGCCGCCCGAGCCACGACTTCGGGTGGACGTTCGTGACGCCGCGGTCGTAGCGGAAGAAGTAGTTCGGGGTGGTCAGGTAGTCGGAGAGCCGCGCCGCCGTGCTCTGGTAGTAGACCTTCGTCCAGTCGTACCTCGACGTGTACGGCGCCTCGTCGACGAACCGGCCGACGCACAGCACCAGGTGGTCGGGGCGGTGGAGGATGCCGTCCATGAAGTCGACGTCCTGCGCCTCGAAGTGGCGGCGGATCGCGGTGCGGTAATCGTCGAGCGAGAGGTGCGTCTCGTAGTCGACGCGCACGAACGGCTTGGCCGGCACGAGCGAAAACGTCAGCTTGCTCAACACGCCCAGGGTCCCGAACGAGCCGTGGATCATCTGGAACACGAGCGCGTGCTCGTTGTCGGCACGGCACGTCAGCACCTCGCCGGTCGCGGTGATCACCTCGTACTCGAGGCAGGTGTCGTGGAACCCGCCGTAGCGGTATGACATCGACTCGATCGAGCACCCGCTGACCGCGCCGCCGATCGTGATCGTCTTCAGCTCGGGCACCACGATCGGCACGAGGCCGTGGCGCAGTGTCGCCTCGACGAGGTCGCAGAACATCACGCCCGACTCGGCGACGCAGATCCGCCTGTCGGGGTCGACCGACAGGATCGAGGTGAGGTCGGAGATGTCGATCTTGTCGTCGCGGCGGCGCAGGTCGCCGCCCTTGGGCACCTGGTGCGGCGGCGCCTTCTTGCGCAGCGACACCGGCCGGCTGGCATCGTGTGCGCGCAGCTGCTCGGCGATCCGCGCGACCTTTGCGCGGTGGAGCTCGTCGACGACGGCGGGAGCGGCGTGCTCGGTCAGGATCTTCTGGCGCTCCTTTCGTCGCCCACGCACGATCGCGCGCGCGAGCGCCACGCCGGCGATCCCGGCGCCCACCAGCGCTCCTGCAGTTACGAGGCGTTTGCGGTTCACCTCGGAAGATCAAGCAATCGGTGTGCTAGCGGAACCGGAGCCCCTGCAGCCGCATCGTCTTGATCAGGCGGTCGTAGCTGTAGGCGCTCGGCGTCGCCATGTCGCTCTTGTTGACGAAGTACCAGCCGATGCCGCGCTGGCTGCGCAGCCGCTTGCTGCCGTGACGGATCGCGTTGACCTGGCGCTTGATCGACGACAGATCGTGCGACGGCTGGTCGAGGTAGCGGTACTGCGGGTAGCTCGAGTGCATCGAGGTCCCGACGACGCTGATCGCGCGGCGGTTGATCCCGCGCCACGCCGATGCGACCGCGAGCCGATCGGCGGCCCGGCGGAACACGCCGGGTGCGGCGCCGGCCATCACCTGACCGGTGTGGAGGTAGATCTCGAGCGCGAGCACGCGGGCACGGCGGGCAAACGCGCGGAGCAGCAGGCGGCGCGCCCGCAGATCGGAGTAGCCGCCCGGGTACTGCGTGAGATCGATGCTGATGTACGGGATGAACGTCCGCGCGGGCATGCGGACGAGCAGCGCGCGCAGGCGGCGGTTGAGCGAGGTGCCGTCGCGCCAGTCGGGCGCCGCCGTGATCTCGTCGATCGCGATGTAGTCGTAGCCGGACTGCAGCTTCTTGCGCAGGTACGCGGCGGTGCGCTCGACGCCGTTGCTGCGCACGAGCAGCTCGCGCAGCTTGTCGCCGTTGCGGTCGAGGACGAACGCGCTGCGGCCGCCCTTGGCGTGCGCGGCGGGATCGGTCATCGCGCCGCGCGGGCCGTTCTCGCCCTTCTCGCCGATGATCACCTCGCCGGGGCAGCCGAGCAGGAACCGCCGCGACTCGACGGCGCCCGGGCTCGCGTAGAGAAACTCGACGGGTGAGTGCTTGTCGGCGCGGCACGCGGCGTTGGCCTCGATCGTCACGTCGTCCGTCGCGTCGTCGGCGGGCGGCGCCTCGCCGTAGCCGGGCGGCCACACGTTGCCGAGCGTGCGCGTCACCGTGTAGCCCTCGCCGACCAGGCCGTCGATCGCGTCGGGATCGGTCTCGTAGGCGAACGTGCAGCCATCGTGCGCGACCAGCTCGACGAGCGGTGCGGTGCCGTCGCCGGCATCGGGGCGTGCCCAGCCGAGCAGCTCGCCCGAGCCCAACGTGACGAGCTCGTCACCGCACGTGCCGGCGACCCGCAGGATCGGGGTGCCGCCACGCTCGCTCTGCAGCGAGAACGCGGCGACCGGCTGGCCCGCGCCGCCGGCGAGCGGCTCGCCCGCCAGCAGGTACTGCGAGCCGGTCGTCAGGTCGGCGGCGTAGACGTCGACGAACGTCGCGTCGCCGGTCGGGCCGCTGTCGACCGCGCTGTCCCAGCTGCCGGCGTCGAGCGTGCACGCGGCGACGATCACGAGCGCGAGCCGCTTGCGACGGCGCGTGAACAGCAGCAGCAGCGCGAGCGCGAGCCCCGGCGTGGCGACCGCGCAGCCGCCCGCCACGTCGCCGGCCTCGGTGACCTGCGGGCCCGCGGTGCGCGTGACGGTCCACTCGACCGGGTCGGTCTCGGGTGGTGTCGCCTGCTCCTGTGCCTCGAGCGTCGCCTCGTCGGGCTCGTCGGGCGCGCCGGCGATGCAGCCGGCATCGGGCGCGGCGCACTCGTCGATCGACAGATCGTAGGTGTCGTCGGCGTAGGCGGCGGTCGCGACGAGGAGCGAGCACACGACGAAGCAGCGCAGCATCGGGGGACGCCGGATTGCGCGCGACATGCCATCGCGTGCACCGCGAGACCTCGCCGGGTTACGCGCCGCCGTCGCGTGGAGAAGGCCCCAGTTGCCCACGCGCGGTTGCGCGCGCAAGTCCGCGGTCTGGCGAAGCGATCGGCATTCACCTGGGCATGCCAGCTGCACAGCGTCACGGCAGCGATCGCTTCAGCACGTGAGCGAGGTCGCCGCGCTTCTCGACGGCGATCGTGTCGAGCTCGAGCCAGCGCGCCATCCGGGATAGCTCGCCGGCGAGCGCGCCGGCCGCGTTCTTCGCCTGCGGCTCGGTGTGCGCGGCCTGCACGCGCAGCGTGCTCGCCTGGCGGTCCGCCTTGAGATCGATGCGCGCGACCAGCCGGTCGCCGAGCAGCAGCGGCAGCACGTAGTAGCCGTGCACGCGCTTGGGCTGCGGCGTGTAGATCTCGAGCCGGAACCTCATCCCGAACAGCCGCTCGGTGCGATCGCGCGCCCAGATCAGCGAGTCGAACGGCGAGAGCAGGGCGGCGCGCCGCGGATCGACCTTGCCCGCCTGCGCGCGGCGGTGCAGATACGCCGGTTTCTTCCAGCCCTCGACGGCGACCGGCTCGAGCACGCCGGCGTCGACGAGCTCGCCGACCGCGCGCCGGGCGCCGGCGACCGGCAGCCGGTAATAGTCGCGGAGGTCGGTCTCGGTCGCGACGCCCATCGCCCGCGCCGATCGCTCGACCAGCATGCGCTGCGCCTCGTGCTCGCCGACCGCGGGCGCCGCGACCACCTTCGCCGGCAGCACGCGCTCGGGCAGGTCGTACAGGCGCTCGAACCCGCGGCGCGCCGCGCTCGTCACCTGGCCGCTCCAGAACAACCACTCGATCGCGACCTTCGCCTCGCTCCACTCCCACCACCCCTTGCGCGCCTTGCTCGCGCCGGTCTCGATCTCGCTCGCGGCGATCGGCCCCTTCTCGCGGACGATGTCGAGCACGCGGGCGACCAGGTCGGGCTGCTCGTTCTGGATCCGGCGCATGCGGCCCCAGGCGTGGTGGATCGCGTGATCCATCCGCCACCGGAACAATGGGTACAGCGCGACCGGCAGCAGCGACGCCTCGTGCCCCCAGTACTCGAACAGCTTGCGCGGCGCGCGGTGGGCGAGCGCGTCGAGCGCGCCGCGATCGTAGGCGCCGAGCCGCGAGAACGCGGGCAGGTAGTGCGATCGCACCAGCACGTTGACCGAGTCGATCTGGACGACGCCGAGCTGGTCGACGAGCCCGGCGAGCGCGCGGCGGTCGGGACCCGTGTCGCGCGGCCCCGCGAGCCCCTGCGCGGTGATCGCGATCGCGCGCGCCTCGGCGAGCGACAGCTTCATGCCGCTTTGTGGATCACGCGCTGCGGGAACGGGATCTCGATCTCGTGCGCGCGGAACTGCCTGTCGATCTCGAAGCGCAGCCGCGACGCCACGGCGAGGTCGTCCTTGGCCTCCGGGATCCAGCACACGAGCGCGAGGTCGAGCTGCGAGTCACCGAAGTCCTGGAACCGGACCTCGGGCGCCGGCGTCTTCGAGACGTTGGGATCGGCCAGCGCGAGGTCGGTCAGTACGCGCACGACGAGCTCGAGGTCGCTGCCGTACGCGACGCCGAGCTTGATCCAGATCCGGCGATCCGCGGTCGGCACGCTCTGGTTGATCACGGTGCCGCTGATCAAGTTGCTGTTCGGCACGATGATCGTGACGCCGTCGCGCGAGTGCACGCGGGTCGCGCGCAGGCCGATGTCCTCGACCGTGCCGAGCACGCCGCCGATGTCGACGAAGTCGCCCTTGCGCACCGGGCGCTCGATCAGCAGCAGCAGGCCGGAGATGAAGTTCTCGGCGAGCTTCTGGAGGCCGAAGCCGATGCCGACGAGCAGCACGGCGCCGCCGGCCATGATCGCGCTGGTGTCGACGCCCATCGTGCCGAGCGCGACGAACACGCCGATCGACAGCACGATGTAGCGCGTGATCTTGCCGGCCGAGTGACGCATGCCGCGGTCGAGTCCGCGCGCCTCGAGCACGCGCTCGACGCTGCGGCCGATGATCGCGGCCGCGATCCGCGCGCAGATCACGATCGCCAGCGCCATCAGCAAGGTCAGCGTGGTCACCGGCGTCCCCGACAGGACGATCAACGGCGCCCGCAGGTACTGGAGCAGGGTATCGAGCATGGCTCTGGCCCCGACGGTACTACGGCGTGATACAGACGCGGCATGCACGCATGGAAGTTCCTGCTCGCGCTGGTGCTCGTATCGGCCCCTGCATCAGCCGCGCCGCGCGGCCTGACGATCGAGGACATGCTCGCGATGGAGCGCGTGTCCTCTCCCGCGGTCTCGCCCGACGGCACGTGGGTCGCGTTCGCGGTGCGCGAGACCGACATCGACGCCAACCGCGGCCGCACCGACCTGTGGCTGGCAGCCGTCGACGGCAGCTCGCTGACGCACCTGACGACGAGCCCGGAGTCCGACTCCGATCCTGCGTGGTCGCGCGACGGCCGCTGGGTGTATTTCGTATCCAGCCGCTCCGGGTCGGACCAGGTGTGGCGGATCCACCCCAACGGTGGCGAGGCCGAGCAGGTGACGAAGCTGCCGCTCGACATCAACGGGTTCAAGCTCGTGCCGGGCAGCGAGAGCCTCGTGCTCGCGATCGACGTCTACCCGGGCGCGAAGACGCTCGCGGACACCGCGAAGCGCGACGACGAGCGCGCGAAGTCCAAGGTCAAGGCACGCGCCTACGACCAGCTGTTCTTCCGGCACTGGGATCAGTGGGAGGACGGCAAGTACTCGCACGTGTTCGTGTGGCGGTCCGACAAGGACGTCCGCGACCTGACGCCCGACATGATGACCGACTCGCCGCCGCACCCGTTCGGCGGGATGGACCAGATCGACGTCTCGCCCGACGGCAAGTGGGTCGCGTACGTCGCACGCGTCGGCGGGCGCACGGAGGCGTGGACGACCAACAGCGACGTGTTCCTCGTGCCGCTCGCCGGCGGCCGCGCGATCGATCTCACCGAGGCGAACAAGGCGTACGACAACACGCCCGCGTTCTCGCCCGACGGCCGCTCGCTCGCGCTGATCACGATGAAGCGCCCCGGCTTCGAGGCGGACCGCGAGCGCCTCGCGATCATCGACCTCGCGACGAGGAAGCTGCGGGTCGTCACCGAGGCGTGGGATCACAGCGCCGAGAACATCACGTGGTCCGCCGACGGCCGCACGATCTACACGACCTCCGACAACGTCGGGAACCACTCGGTGTTCGCGATCGACGTCGCCAGCGGCAACGCGCGCCTGCTCGCCGACAAGGGCACGAACACCGACCCGCGCATCGCCGGCGGCCGCCTCGTGTTCGCGAAGGACACGCTGACGATGCCCGTCGAGCTGTTCACGATGAAGCCCGACGGCAGCGACGTCCGCCAGCTCACGCACTTCAACGACGCGCGCGTCAAGGGCATCGCGTGGGGCGGCTACGAGCAGTTCGAGTTCAAGGGGGCCAAGGGCGACACCGTGCACGGCTTCGTCGTCAAGCCGGCGAGCTTCGCCGGTGGCAAGGCGCCGGTCGCGTTCATCATCCACGGCGGCCCGCAGGGCAGCATGGGCGATCACTTCCACTACCGGTGGAACCCCGAGGTGTTCGCGGGGCACGGCTACGGCGTCGTGTTCATCGACTTCCACGGCTCGAGCGGCTACGGCCAGGCGTTCGAGGACGAGATCAGCGGCGACTGGGGCGGCGCGCCGTACGAGGATCTGATGAAGGGCCTCGACGCGGCGGCCGCGAAGTATCCGTGGCTCGATGCGAGCAACGCGGTCGCGCTCGGCGCCTCGTACGGCGGCTACATGATCAACTGGATCCAGAGCAACACGAAGCGCTTCAAGGCGCTCGTCTGCCACGACGGCCTCTTCGACGCGCGGATGATGTACTACGCGACCGAAGAGGTGTGGTTCCCCGAGTGGGAGAACCGCGGGACGGCGTACGACAAGCCGGAGGAGTTCGCGAAGTTCAACCCGATCGAGAAGGTCAAGAACTGGGCGACGCCCGAGCTGCTCATCCACGGCGGCCATGACTACCGGATCCCCGAGACCCAGGCGATGGGCGCGTTCACGGCGCTCCAGCGCCGCGGAATCCCCAGCCGTTTCGTCGAGTTCCCCGACGAGAACCACTTCGTGCTCAAGCCGCAGAACTCGCTGCGCTGGCACCAGGAGGTCTTCGCGTGGATCGACCGCTTCACGCACCACCGCTGATGTAGGGGCTGTAGGGAAAGCACGCGCGTAAACCTCTTCCGAGGAGCGCCGACCCAGTCAGGCATGAAGCGCTTGATGGTCGTCTCGCTTGGGGCCCTCGCCACCGGTTGCGCCGCGGAGCCCGGCACCACCTTCGACGTCCACGGCTCGGTCCGCGATGTGACCCACGTCGTTGCCGCCTCGGGGAC
>Ga0316628_100001974_pt1 | contig 14912 bp, 12 predicted proteins | sample OWC_Aug_M2_C1_D5_FD_207648 | JGI IMG/M metagenome (GOLD analysis project Ga0316628, IMG submission 207648) | Wetland soil microbial communities from Old Woman Creek delta, Ohio, United States - OWC_Aug_M2_C1_D5_C | ecosystem: Environmental > Terrestrial > Soil > Wetlands | place: USA: Ohio... | reverse complement strand
CCGTTTCGGGGAGAAGAGCGCAGTCGATCAGTTAAGCCTTGAAGTGCAAACCGGTGAGATATTTGGCTTCCTGGGGCATAACGGAGCAGGTAAAACAACCACAATCCGGCTGCTTAACGGCGTACTCGAGCCAAGCGCAGGGGGATCGCGAGTATTGGGACTGGATCCCCAGACGGATGGCCCCGCCCTGCGTGCCCGCACAGGCGTCCTCACCGAGACTCCATCGCTCGACGAACGCCTCACGGCCCGGGACAATCTGACGTTCTATGCCGACCTGTACGGCTTCCCGCGCGAAGGTGTCGCGAATCGAGTCAACGCCCTGCTCACCGAGTTCGAGCTGGCGGATCGAGCCAGCGAGAAAGTTGGCGGCTACAGCAAAGGCATGAAACAACGCCTCGCCCTCGCCCGGGCATTGCTCCACAAACCCGAGCTGCTCTTCCTGGATGAGCCAACCGCAGGATTGGATCCCCTTGCGGCGCGGCATGTCCACGACCTGGTGGAGAATCTTGCCCGGCGGGAAGGCTGCACTGTCTTCATGTGCACGCACAACCTGGTGGAAGCTCAGAAGCTGTGCGACCGCGTAGCCGTCATGGAACAGGGACGCCTGGTAGCCTTGGGCACACCGGAGGAGCTTACCCGCCAATACGTCAAGCGGCTCGATGTGGAACTTGAGATCGACAGGGCCCAGACAGAACTTGCCTTGGAGATCCTGCAAGACTCCCGTTCATGGATGCTTGGGCCCCCAAAACAAGAGAAAGACATGATCGTCTTGACCCTGTCCGGTCGGGATGCCATCCCCGAGTTGTTGTCGTTTCTCGTACAAAAGGAACTGCGCGTGTATCGACTGGCGCCACGGGAGACCAACCTGGAAGAAGTCTATTTTGCACTGCACGGAGAGGCGGTATGAACACGCGCGCGATCCTGGCCATTATCCGCAAGGATTTGAAGGTGGCGCTCCAAAACAAGGGCGTCGTTCTGCCCATTATTATCGTGCCGGTGATCTTGTTCGTGGTCTTCCCCTGGCTGGCGGCTTACGCACCTTCCTGGGCCAATGTAGGCGGGACTTCTTTCAGCAATATGGACGAGATTTTCGCCCGCATGCCTGCCGGGCTGCTCCGCGAACTGAGCGGCTACAGCCCCGCGCAGCAGGTTACCGTATTCATCCTGGTCTATATGCTGGCTCCGTTGTTCCTGATCCTGCCGCTGATGGTCTCGTCCGTCCTTGCAGCCGACAGCTTTGCCGGTGAGAAAGAGCGCAAGACACTCGAAGCCCTGCTGTACACCCCAACCACCGATCGTGAATTGTTCACAGCCAAATTACTGGGCGCCTGGACGGCAGCGATCACGGTGGCCATTCTGAGCTTTATCCTCTATGCCGTCATGGTCAACGCGGCTGGCTGGCAAAGTATTGGACGCCTCTTTTTCCCGAACTGGATGTGGGTCGCACTGGTGCTGTGGGTAACACCGGCTGTGGCCGGCCTTGGGCTTGTGGTCATGGTATTCGTATCGGTGCGCGCACAGGGGTTCCAGGATGCCTACCAGATGGGCGGGATGATCGTCCTCCCTGTTCTGCTTCTCGTTTTCGGGCAGATCTCCGGGGTGATGTATTTCAGCCTGGGCGTCGTCCTGCTCGTTGGGGCGCTGGTCTGGCTGATCGATGCTGGTTTGCTTTATCTGGCAGGCAGGAGCTTCCGGCGCGGGGAACTGATGACCAGGCTCTAGAGGGGAGGCCTCCCACTGATCCAATCAAGGCTCCCCTTCGCGGGGAGTCTTTGTTTGTCCCGTTCAGGAAATCACCGCTCTGACCGTCTATGCCACGATCTCGTCCATGATCCTCTGCGCTACGAGGCGGCCGGAGACCATGGCCGTGGGCATCCCCGTTCCCGGATGCGTGCTGGCGCCCACAAAATACAGGTTGTGATAATGAGCATGCCGGTTATGTGGCCTGAAATACGCGAGTTGGGTCAAGGTATGCGAAAGACCATGCGTCGACCCCTTCACCAGGTTGTAGAGCTTCTGCCAGGAAACCGGAGTGTAGCTCATCTCGAATTTGATGTGTTGTTCGAGATCATCGACACCCAGGGTCTTCAGGCGCCGGAACACATGCTCGCGGGCACGGTCACGGATCCCACTCCAATCCTGTCCTCCGTTCGCGCTCATATGCCCGACCGGGACGATGCCGATCAGCGTGTCCTGTCCCTCCGGCGACATCGAGGGGTCGAGCCTCGCGGGAGCATGAACGTACAGGCTTGGGTTGGTAGGCAGGTCGAGATCCTGGATGATGCTCTGGAAGTTCTCGCGGTAATCACTGGCAAGGAAGAGCGTGTGAGGCGGAAGCTCCGCATAGGTCCTGTCCACGCCCCAAAAGAAACTGATCACCGAGCAGGAGTACCTCTTGCGTGCCAGTTCCCGGCTCGCCCCATCCTGCGGTAGCAAAGCCTGGTAGACATAGGGCAGATCGGCGTTTGCCAGAATGATATCCGCCTGCAATGGCTGGCCATTCTCCAACCTCACGCCTCGCGCCCGTGACTCGCTGGTTATCACCCTCTCCACGCGCGCATCGAACAGGAACTCGACGCCGGCATCCTGGGCCAGGCGCATGAGCGCCTCCACGATGCTGTACATCCCGCCCCTGGGATACCAGACGCCATGCGCGAGCTCGGTAAAGGACATCATTGAAAAAGTGGCGGGAGCTTCGAACGGGCTCAGGCCCATGTATACATCCTGGAAAGTGAAGGCTGCCTTCAAGCGCGGATCGTCAAAGTATGCTGCCATGTTGCGATAATGGTTGGCCAGCGGCTTGACCCGGAACAGCAGGGATAAGTTGGGAAGCGTAAAGAAATCCGTAGGTTTTCGAAAGTCCCTGTTGACCAGCTTCCCAACGCCAAGTTGGTAATGCCGGTCGCCCTCCTGCAGATAGCGCAGCAGGCCCTGAAAACTTCCCGGTTGTATGGCCTCGAGCTGTGAGCGCATCGACTTCAGGTCCGAGGTGAGCGCCAGCCCGCTGCCGTCATCGAAGACCAGATGATAGGTCGGGTCGACACGCTGCAGATCCAATACCTCCTGCATCGAAACGCCGAGTGCCCGGAACTCCGCCTCGTACAGCAAAGGCATGACGAGCAGGGTCGGCCCGGTATCGAAGCGGTGCCCATCCCGGACCACACGGTCGCACCGTCCGCCAGGATGGGAGTTCTTCTCCACCACCGTAACCTTCATGCCGCGTTGGGCAAGATGTATCGCCGCGGTGATCCCGCCGATCCCCGCGCCGACAACAATAATGCTCCTGGCTTTCATAGTTCTCGCAGGGAATGTTCGTGTGCCGGTGCCAGATGCCTTCGGTAACGCTGCATGACCATCTGGAGGAACGAGCCGGATGCCCGGACAACGGCCGCCAGCCCCCTGGACTCGGCATAGGATTCGCGCAGCAGATACCCGTCCTTCTCGATCGCGTCGAGCACGCCTTCAAAGCGGCAGGTATAGGCACAGCCCGCGAGCCGGCAGCGCGCATTCTCGACGCGCAGCAGGTATTCCCTTCCGACCTTGAAGTACTTCCTGGCCAACAGTACCCGGCCTCTCACCCACTGCCGGTAGGCATCGCTGGACACGTCCGTGGGCAGGATCCGGTTCGCCGTAAGGACTTCGTGCGGGATGTTGTAGTACCCTGCTCGCACATCGGCCATGGTGTCGCGCAGCATGTGCGTGATATGCGCGGCTGTGACCGCAAGGTAGCGTGTATCATCGAGCGGCGTGGGACAGCCGTGCCCGACGAAGTGGTGCATGGCCTCGGTGACCGCGATTGCCAGGTTGCGCGTATATTCGTCGAGCTCCAGCCGGCTGATGAGCCTGCCGCGGCGCCCCGCATCGAAGGCCATCACGCTCATCATGTTGCGCAAATAGATCTGCAGGCCATCGTTCTTCGCGCCATTGCTCCGGACCAAGTCAATCAATAATTGTTCATGGGGGTCGGAAGCGCACACTGTTGCCCGCCTGTAGCAGGCTTCAAGCAGGGATCTTTGGCGCTCCACAAATTCCTTGTTCCCTGAATTGCACCCGCCCTCGGCATCCAATTCATCATCCACCCACCGGAAATAGGCATAAGCCCGGTAAGCGTCCTGGGCCTTCTCACGATCGGCGAAAAAACGGATCGTGTAGTAGGTCTGGGCGCTCGCCTTTTTTGTGATGGAGGGGGCAAGTTTGGAGGTTACTTCAATGGAGTTTGTGCTTTGCATCACACTTATCTACGCAGATGTGCTTCGATGGTTTCGGATTTCCGGATGTGAACATGGTACAACGTTGCATATGCAAGTGCAAATGACGAACGAACAAACCTGCCATGACCTTGCTCCTCATCCCATCGCGTCCCACCCGGTTGTTACGGCCCGGATTCAACGCCATTCCTCCCCGCCAACACATGACGTTTATCACGTTTGTAATTTGGACAGGACGGGTACAATTAATCCCAAAACCATGCACGAACTGGCGGTCACCCAATCCATCCTGAAGATCGTCCTGCGACATGCAGAGCAGGCGGGCGCGAAGCGCGTAGATGCCATTCATCTCGTCGTGGGAGAGCTGTCCACCAACGTGGATGAGTCGGTCCAGTTCTACTGGGAGATCATCGCCAAAGACACCATCGCCGAAGGAGCGGTGCTCCACTTCCGCCGTGTGCCTGCCGAGCTGCAATGCATGGCGTGCTTTACGAAGTATCATCCCGGGAGCGGAGAGCTCATCTGCCCGAAGTGCGGCAGTGTAGGGGCCAAGATCATCTCGGGCGAAGAGTTTTCCGTCGAGGCTATCGATGTGGATGAACAGGAACCAACATGACACAGCGCATACCGGTTGTCGAAAACATCCTCAATGCAAATGACCGCCTGGCCGAAGAGAACCGGGCCCGCCTGGACGCGGCGGCAGTCTTCTCCATCAACCTGATGGCCTCGCCTGGTGCGGGCAAGACTTCGGTCATAGAACAGACCTTGCCGCGCCTGAAGGGACGTCTGCGCGTGGCCGCGGTGGACGGAGACATCGCCACCTCGCTCGACGCCGATCGCGCGGCCGCGGCCGGTGCGGGGGCTTCCGTCCAGATCAACACGGGCGGTGAATGCCATCTCGATGCGGTCATGCTGCGCGGCGCGCTCGATCAGTTGGACCTGGGCTTGTTCGATCTGCTGCTGGTCGAAAACGTCGGGAACCTGGTATGCCCGGCCGAGTTCCGGCTGGGCACGCATAAGTCCATCCTGATCGCCTCGGTCCCCGAGGGCGACGACAAGCCTTATAAATATCCGGGCATGTATCGCGGCGTGGACGCGCTGCTGATCAACAAGATCGATCTACTCCCTTACGTCTCCTTCCGGATGGATTATTTCCGGCGGGGCGTAGAGGCGCTCAATCCGGGCGTCATCACGTTCCCCCTCTCCTGTCGCACCGGTGAGGGCCTGGACGCCTGGGTGGATTGGCTCATCGAACAGGCAAAGCAAGCCGGTTGACGAATGACACCTGAGGCTGGCGCTCGCATCCATATCACGGGGATCGTGCAGGGGGTGGGGTTCCGCCCGTTTGTATATGGGCTTGCAACCCGGCTCAGCTTGCACGGCTGGGTGCGCAACACCTCGGCCGGCGTCGATATTGAAGTCGATGGGGAAAATGAGGTGCTGCACGCCTTTATCAGGCTTCTGCGGGAGGAGGCTCCACCCCTTTCCCACATAGACGACCTGACGACCTCGTTCACATCCGCTCAGGGGTTTCAATCCTTCGAGATCGTTCATTCCGAGGCCATTCCTTCCGCGTTTCAACCCATCTCGCCGGACGTCGGGATCTGCGACGACTGCCTGCGCGAGCTGTTCGATCCCGCTGATAGGCGCTATCGTTATCCCTTCATAAATTGCACGAACTGCGGGCCGCGCTTTACCATCATCAAGGATATCCCCTATGACCGCCCCAGGACCACCATGGCGACGTTTGCCATGTGCCCGGATTGCGGACGCGAGTACGCCGACCCGCTCGATCGCCGGTTCCACGCCCAGCCGGTGGCCTGTCCTGCCTGCGGGCCTTCAGTTTGGCTGGAATCGCAGGAGGCCGGGAAGTTCCAGCGCCTGAGCGAGCAGGATGAGGCGATCAAAGATGTGCGCGCACTTCTGTCGAACGGCAGGATCGTGGCGGTCAAGGGATTGGGCGGCTTCCACCTGGCCTGCGACGCGTCGAACGCCGCGGCGGTAGGCGAGCTGCGAACGCGTAAGCTGCGCGTGGATAAGCCGTTCGCCGTGATGATGCCTGATGTTCAGACGGTTGAGGAGCACTGCCTCCTGAACGAGGCAGAGCGCGGCCTGCTCGAGTCGGCTGCACGCCCCATCGTTCTCCTGCACCGCAAGGCTGGGTCGAGGATCGCCCCCGGGGTCGCGCCCAACCAGGATTGGATCGGTGTGATGCTGCCCTACACGCCGCTGCACTATCTGCTCCTGCAAGAAACGTCCGGCTTCCCGCAGGCACTGGTAATGACCAGCGGCAACCTGAGCGAGGAACCGATCGCGACGACCAACGAGGAGGCGCGCGAAAAGCTCTCGAAACTCGCGGATGCCTTCCTCTTGCACGACCGCGATATCCACGTCCGCTGCGACGATTCCGTGGTGCGGGTCTTCGAAAATGATATCTATCCAATCCGCCGGTCGCGCGGCTACGCGCCCTTCCCTGTAAAACTACCCCGGAGTGTGCCGCCTCTTCTGGCCGCGGGCTCTGAGTTGAAGAACACCTTCTGCATTACGAATGGGAACTACGCCTTCGTGAGCCACCACATCGGCGACATGGAAAACTATGAAACGCTCCAATCTTTCGAGGCCGGGGTGGAACATTTCGAGCGTCTCTTCCGTGTGAAGCCTGAGATTATTGCCTATGACCTGCACCCGGATTATTTGGCTACACGCTATACACTGAAACGCTCCGAACGAGAGGGCATCCCTGCAATCGGCGTACAGCACCATCACGCTCACATTGCCGCCTGCATGGCAGAACACGGCCTGGCTGGTCCAGTGATCGGCGCGGCCTTCGATGGCACTGGCTATGGTGAGGACGGCGCCATCTGGGGCGGCGAGTTCCTGATTGCGGAATACGCTTCCTACCAGCGAGCCGCACACCTGGCATACTTCCCGCTCCCGGGCGGCGATGCAGCCATCAAGAGACCCGCCCGCACTGCCCTGGCCCTGCTCTGGTCCCTGGGGCTGGAGTGGGACGAGCGCCTCCCCCCTGCCATGGAGTTCTGCGCCGAGGACCAACTCACGCTCCGCGTCCAATTGGAGAAGCGAGTCAATACACCCATGACATCCAGCATGGGGCGACTGTTCGACGCGGCTGCGGCCCTCGCCGGCGTTCGCCAGAAGGTGAACTATGAGGGGCAAGCTGCAATCGAATTCGAGGCCCTGGCCGATCCGGATGAGGCGGGCCGGTATGACTTTCCGCTGGAGCAGGATCATGTGCTGGTGAAGCCCGGGATCGAGTCACTCATCACCGACGTACTTGCAGGAGTGACGGTCTCCAGGATCTCAGCCCGCTTCCACAATGGACTGGCTGACACGGTCCACCAAACAATCCTTGAGCTCAGCCGGAATACGGGGATCCGGACGATCGCCCTCTCCGGCGGAGTCTGGCAGAATCTCACCCTAATCGGGCGAACTTTGTCACTTTTGAAGAAGAGTGGATTGGATGTATATATACATCGGGAGGTTCCCGCGAATGACGGCGGCCTCTCGCTGGGACAGGCCGCCAGCGCTGCGGCGAGAATGTGAGGTTGAGATGTGTCTGGGCATACCGGGTAAGATCGTGGACATCTATGAGAAATCGGACCTGAGGATGGCAAAGGTGGACTTCGGCGGCGTGTTCCGCGAGGCCTGCCTGGACTACGTACCCGAGGCCAAGGTTGGGGAGTATTGCATCATCCATGTCGGCTTTGCCATCAGCTTGTTGAGCGAGAAGGAAGCCAGGGAGACCCTCGACCTGCTGCAACAGATCTCGGACATTGAAGAGGAGCTTGGCCCAGGCTTCGGAACGGCGGCGACGTGAAGTATGTAAGCGAATACCGCGATGCCGCCCGCGTGAAGGCCACCATCGACGAGATCCGCCGCACGGTGACGCGCCCGTGGACGCTGATGGAGATCTGCGGGGGGCAGACGCATGCCATCGTCCGCCACGGGATCGACCAGCTCCTGCCGCCTGAGATCGAGCTGGTGCACGGTCCGGGTTGTCCGGTCTGTGTGACCCCGCTCGAGCTGATCGACAAGGCACTGGCGATCGCCTCGGGCCCCGGGGTGATCTTCTGCTCGTACGGCGATATGCTGCGTGTGCCGGGCTCTAACCGCGATCTGTTCTCCGTCAGGGCCCAGGGGGGCGATGTGCGCGTGGTCTACTCACCTCTGGACGCCGTGGAGCTTGCAGTTCAAAACCCCGGCAAACAGGTAGTCTTCTTCGCCATTGGGTTCGAGACCACCGCTCCGCCGAACGTGATGAGCGTTCTTCACGCGCAGAGGCTGGGGCTGGCCAATTACTCCATCCTCGTCTCGCATGTGCGAGTCCCACCCGCCATCCAGGCCATCCTGAGCTCGCCGCAGAACCGCGTCCAGGGCTTCCTGCTGGCCGGCCACGTGTGCGCGGTGATGGGATATTGGGAATACCCGCCGCTTGCGCAGCAGTTCAGAGTGCCCATGGCCGTGACCGGCTTTGAGCCGCTCGATATCGTGCAGGGTATCCTGGCGACCGTTCGATTGCTGGAGGCCGGGAAGATCGAGATCGCCAATCCCTATTCCCGCGCGGTCACTTTTGACGGCAATCGCCCCGCGCAGACGACCATTGAAAGGGTCTTCATGGAGTGTGACCGCAAGTGGCGCGGCATCGGCACGATCCCGATGAGCGGTTGGTGCCTGCGCCCGGAGTTCGATGCCTTCAACGCGGAGAAGCGCTTCGCGGTCGGGGCCATCCAGGCCGAGGAGTCACCCCTTTGTATTGCAGGCCAGATTCTGCAAGGGCTGAAGAAGCCGCACGATTGCCCGGCATTCGGGAAACAGTGCCTACCGGAGAACCCGCTCGGCGCCACCATGGTCTCATCCGAAGGTGCCTGTGCAGCCTATTACCGATATGGAAGATCAATCCGGCAGCCAGCCTGATCCGCTGCCAACAGGTGAGATGATGAGCGAAGAAACTGCCAACATCGAGGGCGCGGTCTGCGCACCACCCCTGCCTCATACGGAACAGATTGTCATGGGGCACGGCGCGGGCGGGCGGATGAGCCACCAGCTCATCCAGAAGGCCTTCCTGCCGGCGTTCAGCAACCCAGCCTTACAAGCGGGCGACGATGCGGCACGCGTCGATCCGGGACTCCTCCAGCAACTTTCCATAAGCACTGATGCGCATGTAGTCTCGCCGCTATTCTTTCCCGGCGGAGATATCGGCCGGCTGGCAGTCTGCGGCACCGTGAACGATGTGGCGATGCTCGGGGCAAAACCGCTCTTTCTGACCGCCGGTTTCATCCTGGAAGAGGGGCTCCCGATGGAAACACTCCAGCGCGTTATCGCATCCATGCAGTCGGCCGCGCAGGAAGCGGGCGTGCAGATCGTGGCGGGTGATACCAAGGTCGTCGAGAGGGGTAAGGCGGACGGGCTCTACATCACAACGGCGGGCATTGGGACAGTCCCTCCCGGGCTTACCATCGGGGGCGCGCAGGCAAAACCGGGAGATGTCATCATTCTCTCCGGGCCGATCGGCGACCACGGTATTGCGGTGCTGGGCGCGCGCGGCGAGCTCGGTTTCCAGTCGGGCATCCAGAGCGATGTGGCGCCTTTGAACCACCTGATCGAGGCCATGCTCGACGCCAGCCGCGAGATCCACGTATTACGGGATCCGACCCGCGGCGGACTGGCGACCACGCTGAATGAGATCGCTGCGCAGTCTGACGTGGGGATCATGCTGGACGAGCAATCCATCCCCGTCCGGCCGGAGGTCAGCAGCGCCTGCGAGATGCTTGGCTTCGATCCGCTCTACATCGCCAACGAGGGCAAGCTGGTAGCTTTCGTGACCCAAGAAGATGCGCAGCTGGTGCTGAACGCCATGCGTGGAACACACCATGGCGAGGAAGCCGTGATCATCGGCCAGGTCAGGTCCGAACCGCGCGGGCGTGTGCTTCTCAAAACCGCGCTTGGCAGCACGCGGGTTGTCGACATGCTGGCCGGCGAGATGTTGCCGCGCATTTGCTGATACAAACGAAAACCATCCGATATGCTGGCCGCGGGCTGGCGTATTTGTTTTCATGACTTGAGGAACGGAATAGGCAAAAAAGCCTCCCCTCATTATTTCCTGATTGGTGCCCAGGTCATTCATGTTGAAGGCATGTAAACAAGACCGATGCATAAGGGTTTCCGCATGTGAATCAGACAAAGCGAGTAAGTACACTCGAAATACATTACATTTGTCAGTATTGTGCCGATCTTTGACTAAGGCTACACTATCTGAGGCAAATAGGACAAGTATACTCTAAATTAGTGATTTATTTCACATACATCCGCTTGTCACCCATCCATTGCGCGGCACAGAGGTCTTCATGGCAGTAACAACGCAAGACGAAGTCGCAGCCCGGCGAGGAATTACGCGGCAAGGTTTTCCAGAGTTCCGTTCGACAATAACCGATGCAATGCGCCGGCACGATCCCATGCAGAAGGATTGAGAGTGCCTTGACAACGTCACTGGACCTCCGGCATGGAAGCTGGCTTGATATGGCCCGGATCGAGTTAAGCGTTCTGGCTGGCCGATATCCGCATGGCCGTCTTCCTGATCTTTCCCCACCCGAAAAGGAGGTACAAGCCTGGCAACTGCATGGTACAGGCGAAGTCATTGAAACGCGGTGAAAATTCAAGACTGCAGTCCATGCACAAACCAGCCCCCAAGCATCCCAGGATCAAGATATGACACTCTACCGGAAAAAGGAGAATGTACTCATGTCGCTAACTAAGAGGAAAATGCTTGTTTACTTGGGCCTCCTGGCCGCCGGCGCGGTCATTTTGGCAGCTTGCACCGCACAGACTACGCCAACAGCTACAACTGCCCCCGCGGCAACGCCAACGCCTTCCCAACCCACCCTGACGATGCCTTTTAGAGACACGTTCCTGTCATCTGCCCATGCGAATGCGACCGATGAGCCCTTTATACACTGGAACGACGCGAGCCCTGCGGTAGTTCCAGCCGCCTGCGCCAGGTGCCACACTTCGAGCGGCTTCCAGGACTTTGTTGCGAATGGCCAGGCATCTGACGTGCCCGCGCCCGCGGGAACGCTTGACTGCGTGACCTGCCACAATGCCGCCGCGATGGCCTTGACTTCAGTGACCTTCCCCTCCGGCCTGGTGGTTCAGACCTCGGAGGAAGGGGAGGCGCGCTGTATGACTTGCCACCAGGGCCGCGAGTCCAAGGTCAGCGTCGACAAGCAGATCAGCGATTTCAACGCCGCTGATCCCGATAAAGTCCCCCCGCCCATCAAGGATGCGAGCGGCAACGATAAGAACTTCGGTTTCCTGAACATCCATTACTTCGCCGCTGGCGCCACTCTGTACGGCTCGCAGGCCGAGGGCGGGTACCAGTACGACAATAAGACTTATGATCCGAAGTTCCGCCACGTACCGGAACTTGATACCTGCATCGCCTGCCATGATCAGCATTCCACCCAGGTGCGCGTTGACAAGTGCGCCGAGTGCCACACGACCGTCAAGACCGTCGAGGATCTCAAGAACAACCGCATGAACGGGTCTCTGGCCGACTACAACGGCAACGGCGACACCAAGGAAGGTATCTACTACGAGCTCAAGGGCCTGCAGGACATCCTGTACAGCTCGATCCAGGCCTATGCGAGCGAATCGGCCGGCGCTCCAATCCTGTATAACGCCGACGCCTATCCCTATTTCTTCGCCGCGGACGCCAGCGGCCAGGCCCTAAAGGACGATAAGGGGAATGCTGTAGGTTACAAGAACTGGACCCCTCGATTGTTGAAGGCAGCCTTCAACTACCAGGTCTCATCCAAGGATCCCGGCGCCTTCGCCCACAACGCGAAGTACATCATCGAACTGTTGTACGACTCGATCGATGACCTGAACGCCAAGATCTCCACGCCGGTTGATATGAGCAAGCTGGCGCGCGATGACCCCGGTCACTTCGCCGGCGATGGCGAGCCATTCCGCCACTGGGACAGCAATGCGAGCGGCCTCGTCGACGCGGCCTGCTCCAAGTGCCACAGCGCGACAGGCCTGCCGACCTATATCGCCAACAACGGAACGGAAGTCATCACCAAATCCGGCGTCCAGATCACAGGCATTGTCGGCCAGCCGGTCTCGAATGGCTTTGCCTGCGCCACATGCCATGATCCTTCCAGCTTCCCGAACCGGCTGGCGGTCGTCAACGTTCCGTTCCCGTCCGGTGTTTCGCTGACCTTCAGCACGGAGAAGGATGCAGATGGCAACTTGAAGCCTGTGGATGCCAACCTGTGCATTGAGTGCCACCAAGGGCGCGAGTCCACGGTAACGGTCAACAACTACCTGGCCGATAAACCGCTCGACACCGCGGATCCCAAGATCAGCTTCAGGAACGTCCACTACTTCGCCGCAGGGGCAACGCTCTTCGGCGATGCAGCCAAGGGCGCGTACCAGTACGATAACCAGCAATACGTCGGCCAGAACACCGCGCATCCGCTCAACAAGTGCACGGACTGCCACGACGTCCATGCCCTGAATGTCAAGATCGATACCTGCAAGGGCTGCCACACCAACGTCACGAGTGTGGACGAGCTGGAGAACATCCGCGCCACGACGGATACGACCGACTGGAACGGCAACGGCAACACGACCGAGGGCGTCTTCGCGGAGATCGACACGTTCCGCCAGAACCTCTTTACGGCAATACAGGAATATGCCGAGACCAAGGCCGGCGCGCCGATCGCCTACAACGCGGATTCCTATCCATATTTCTTCCTGGATGCGAACAAGGATGGAGAGCCCGACATCAATGACAAGGGCGGGTTCGTGGCCTACAATTCCTGGACCCCGCGCTTGATGAAGGCGGCCTACAACTACCAGTACTCCATCAAGGACCCTGGCACCTTCGCCCACAACCCGATGTACGTCATGCAGTTCCTGTACGACTCTACCAAAGACCTCGGCGGTGATGTTTCCAAGCTCAAGAGGCCATAGCCATCGCCTGGAGGAGATTTTGCAGAAAGAAGGCGGGTGCATTGCGCCCGCCTTCGCAAAGACCCCGGCATCTCGCGCCGCCAGCGTCCGGGAAGAACAAGCAAGCATCACTCAACGAGAAGATCGGCTGAGCCGAATCGGTTATCAATGCAGAAGGTTCCGCCGCATGGCCGGGCAGCCCGCCTGCGGAAGGATCAGTCCATCAAATACCGGAGGTGCCATTCATGGACATGTCATCAAAAGGAAAGATGAGCCGCCGTGACCTTATGAAAGCGGCCATCTTCAGCATTGGGGGGCTGATCGGGGCTTCGATCGGCCTGCCGGCGATCGGCTATATTGTTGGCCCGGCGCTCAAGCAGGCCGCTGAAGTATGGATCCGCCTGGGCACCGTCAGCAAGGTCAAGCTGGATGACCCGACTCTTTTCAAGACAATCGTCGAAACCCAGACCGGCTGGATCAACACCCAGGAAGAGATCTCGGCTTATGTGCTGACCACGGACGGGAAGGATTTTGCGGCCCTCTCCAACGTCTGTACCCACCTGGGCTGCCGGGTCCGCTGGATCGCAGAGGAAGGAAAGTTCTTCTGCCCCTGTCACGATGGCGTTTTCGCAAAAGACGGGACCGTGATCTCTGGACCGCCGCCGCGTCCTCTCGACCGTTTCCAGACCAAGGTCGAAGACGGGATACTGTTCATTAAGCGAGGTTGATATGTTGGAAAAATTCAGCAACTGGCTCGACGAACGTTTTCAATGGCGCCAGGTATGGGAAGCCATCTTCCTGCGGAAGATACCGCATGTCAACTGGGGGTACACACTTGGAAGCGCCACCCTGTTCGTGGCTGTGCTCCAGGCGGTGACCGGTATCCTGCTCACCCTCTATTACGTGCCCACCCCTGACCACGCCTACGACAGTATCGTATACATTACGACCCAGTTGCCGGCAGGCTGGTTTATTCGGGGGCTGCATCACTGGGGTGCAAGCGCTATGATCGTGTTAGTGGTCCTGCACCTCCTGCGGGTATTCTTCTACGGCGCGTACAAGTATCCGCGCGAAGCCACGTGGATCACCGGCGTATTGCTCCTGCTGGTCGTGATCGGTTTCGGCTTTACCGGCTACCTGCTTCCGTGGGACCAGAAGGCCTACTGGGCGACCACGGTCGGCACGCGGATCGCCGGTGTAGCCCCCGTGATTGGCAATTGGATCCTGCGCATCGCGCGCGGCGGTGATGATCTGTCCGCAGTCTCGCTGGCGCGCTTTTTCGGAACACACATATGGGTACTGCCTGCCACCCTGGCGACCTTGATTCTGGTCCATCTCTACCTGGTAATTCGGATCGGCATTTCCGCCGTACCGGGGAGGAGCGAGCCATGAACGAAAAAGAGAAGAAGGACTACCTTGAAGGCTACAAGGCGGCCAAAGAAAAGGGCGTGCCGTTCTTCCCAGACATCATATTCAAGGATGCAGTTGTTTCACTCCTGATCTTTATCATCCTGGTCGCACTTGCCTATTTCATCGGCGCACCTACCGAGGCCCGGGCTGATCCCAACGACACAACCTATACGCCCCGCCCGGAGTGGTACTTCCTTTTCCTGTTCCAGCTGCTAAAGTATTTCCCCGGGAAGCTGGAGGTCGTTGGGGTGATGGTGATCCCGGGACTGCTGATCCTGCTGTTGTTCGCGTTGCCCTTCATCGACAGGAGCTCGAAGCGGC
>Ga0316628_100001973_pt1 | contig 14915 bp, 13 predicted proteins | sample OWC_Aug_M2_C1_D5_FD_207648 | JGI IMG/M metagenome (GOLD analysis project Ga0316628, IMG submission 207648) | Wetland soil microbial communities from Old Woman Creek delta, Ohio, United States - OWC_Aug_M2_C1_D5_C | ecosystem: Environmental > Terrestrial > Soil > Wetlands | place: USA: Ohio... | reverse complement strand
GAACCCCCTCGGCGTTGTCGGCGAAATCCGTAATGGTGCCCAAATAGGCGCCGTAACCGCGGGACGGCTCTTCACGGTCGGTTGGGGGGCGCGACGGAAGGCTGACAAAAACCATCGCGCCGTGCGTGTCGGCGAGTTTATGCGCCGTGGCGGTTACCAGATCACTGATGCGCGCCATACCCTCGGTATTGAGCTTATCCCAGGTGTCACTCGGACGGTGGTAATCGGGATGGGTGCCGGTGAAAAAATGGAGTGAAGGGATTTTCTTGTTGTAAAACGACATGTGATCGCTGCGACCGACGCGGTCCGATTCGATTATTTCGAGCCCCAAGGGGCGTGCGGCGTCATTGATTATGCCGCTTAATTCGCGCGCGGAACGAGTGCCGAAAACCGTGAGCCGATTGTCACGCAGCCGTCCGACCATGTCCAGGTTAAGCATGGCTTTGGTCGTGGCGAGGGGGGGGAACGGGGGATGCTCAACAAAGTGCCGGGAACCGAGAAGGCCTACTTCTTCGCCCGAAAAGGCGGCGATGACAATGGTTCTCGCCGGCTTGGGGTTCGAGCGCGCAAGTTGCTGCGCGACTTGCAACAGGACCGCGGTGCCGGAGGCGTTATCGTCGGCGCCGTGATGGATTTGGCCCTCTAGACTTGAATCACGGCTGCCATAGTAGCCGAAGCCCAGGTGATCGTAATGCGCGCCGATCACAATATTTTCGTTTTTTAAGACAGGATCGGAACCCGGTAGGATGCCGATTACGTTTTCAGCCCGCCCGTGAATCGGCTCCACCGTAACATGGAGCGTCGCCTTGAGATCGGACAAAGCCATTGAGTTGGGTCGTTCCTCGCGGTCAATCCCCTCCTTTGTGGCCGGGAGCGAAAGGCCTCGATCCTCAAACCAGCGCTCGGCAATTTCGCGTTTGACTTGCGCCGCGATGAAATTGTTATCGCGGCGGGAAAAAATGCCCCGCAGCGACATAAGTTCCGGCCCCGCCTTCTTCGGGGATTGAAGATCGACGAGTATCATTCCCAGGGCGCCATGATCGCGAGCATTATTGATCTTGGACCGCAAGGTTGCATAGTTCGAATAGCGGGGCCACTTTTGGAACGGGCTTTTTTCGTTTTTAGGCGGGGGCTCATAGCGGAGCACCAACACAATTTTCCCTTTGGCATCGATGCCGGCATAATCATCGTAACCGTAATCCTTGGCCGTGATTCCATAGCCCGCAAAAGTGACGGGCGCGTCAATGCGGCCGGAGGCCGACATGCCCAGAGGGGTCCAATCGGAATCTAAAGCCAGAGATTCCCGCCCATTCAGTACCAGCGAGGTCGGCTGTTTTATGGCGACACCGGTGGTAACGCTAAACGCTTGCAAATAAGTCGCGTCGTCGCCGCCTGGTTTAAGACCGTAACGGGTAAATTCGCGAACCAGGTAATCGCGGGCGAGCTTGATCCCGGGCGTATCGACGCCGCGGCCGGTAAGTTCGTCCGAGGCAAGATAGCGAACGCGGCTCTGAAAAACATCGTCGGCCGCGCTCGATAGCGATGGAATTTCGTTTGGCCAAGCGCAAATGGCCAAAACCAGGGTTAAGCCTGCGGCTACGGACGCGACACCGGAGCGCTTGTAAAAGCGTGGAAAATTTATTTTGATGATCATGGCCCGTCCTGGATCGCGAAATTGGACGGGCCTCAGAATATCAGATCGATTCTAGCTTTTTAAGCCGCTCCGGTACTCGTTGGTTAGGCGCAGGGTAGCTTTGGTTGAAGTGGAGAGGACTATTGCTAACCGCGGCGTCCTCAATGGCCTTTTTGTCGCGCGGCGAAAATGCTACTATCCGCCGTTAATTAATCGAAGGGAGCAGTCATGACGAAAAGTGTCGTTATCTATACCTTACCGGGTTGAGGGCCTTGCAATAAGGAGAAAGAGTTTCTTTCTCAAAGGGGCGTTAAGTTTGTTGAAAAAAACGTGCGTGCGGACAACGAAGCTTTGAAAGAACTCCTTGCCATGGGGTTTCAAAGCGCTCCGGTGACGGTTATTGACGGCGAGACCGTGGCGGGATTTGATCAAAGTAAGATCGAGCAACTCTTAGGGCTGTAAAAGGACTACCAAAAGGAGGATGTTGATGAATCCAAAACAGAAACAACTCAATGTGAAATTTTTAACGCACAGGCTGACGCTAGTTCTCTCGTTCGTATTACTCTCCTCGGGTTCTTTATTTGCCCAGTCGAAAACGATCGTTGATGAGTGGGCAAGCGTGCAGGCACCGAAGCCTCCGGAGTTGAAGCCGGTAAAGATCGACGATCCGAAGACAACGGCTTTCCTTGTGCTCGATATCATCAAACAGGGCTGTAATAACGAGAGGCGGCCACGCTGCGTCGCTTCGGTCCCTAAGATACAAGCCTTCTTGACCCAGGCCAGGAACAAAGGATTATCAATTGTTCATAGTTTTACTACATCGTCAAAGCCCACCGACATCTTGAAAGAAGTCGCGCCGCTCCCGGGAGAACCCTTGGTCCAGGCTTCAGCCGACAAGTTTTTCAGGACGGATTTGGAAAAGATACTGCAAGACAAGGGGATCAAGACCGTGATCATTGTAGGAACAGCGGCTCACGGCGCCGTGCTGTACACAGGCAGTCAGGCCGCGTTCAGGGGGCTTAAGGTGATTCTCCCCGTAGACGGGATGTCGGCTGACAACGCCTATTTTGAACAGTATACCGCCTATCATATGGCGCAGGCTCCCGGCGTCGGGCAACAGGTGACGTTGACGAAGTTCGATATGATTCAATTCTGACTGTGTTAGGTGAGTGTGGCAGGGAGAAAATAATGGCGGAGAAAATCGAAGGGCTACTAGAAGATTTCCGTAGAAATAGGCTCACGCGCCGTGAATTTATTCAACGGGCTGTGATCTTGACGGGGAGCGTGGCTGCGGCCACGACTTTTTTGGATTCGTTGCTTCCTTCCCTGGCGGGTGCCGCCCAGGTAGATCCCAATGACCCGGCGCTCACGTCTATCGATGAGAAGTTTCCAGCGGCGGATGGTGGAGCCATAAGTGGCTACCTGAGCCGACCGAAGGGGGACGATAAACACCCGGGCGTCGTTGTGGTTCATGAATGGCGCGGTATCAACGACCACATCCGGGACGTGGCGCGAAAGCTTGCAAAGGCTGGCTACGTTGCGCTCGTGCCTGACCTCTTGTCGCGGCGGGGTGGAACGGCTTCTTTTCCGACTCCAGAGGCCGCGACCGAAGTACTTTTGAAAATAGATCAGGAGACGATTTTAAAAGATCTTGCTGCAGCGGCGAATTTTCTAAAGCGCCAAAATTTTGTCCGCGCCGAGAAGATTGGTGTTATAGGATTCTGTTGGGGTGGCGGCAAAGCTCTAGCGTTTACGACCCGGAGTAAAGATCTCGCCGCATCTGTAATCTACTATGGTGATAATCCACGGAACCTCGACGATGTCAAAAACATTACAGCTCCGGTGCTGGGTCAATATGGAGGGGCAGATGAGCGGATAACATCCGGCGTGCCGAAGCTGGAAGAAGCGATGAAGAAGTACGGCAAGTCGTTTGACTATAAAGTGTATCCTGGCGCGCCGCATGCCTTTAACAACGATACGAACCCCGGGAATTACCGCGAAGAGGCGGCGAGGGAGGCATGGAGCCGGACCTTGGGATTTCTCAAGAAGCATCTGCAAGATTAGAAGGAGAAACCATGGCGGAACAAATCAATCAAATGCTGCAGGAATATCGCGAAAGCAGACTTAGCCGCCGTGAATTTATTTATAAGGCAGTGGTCTTAACGGGAAGCTTTGCCGCTGCGACGAGTCTGGTAGATTTGCTGATTTCTCCTGTCGCCGATGCGGCACAAGTGGATCCGAACGATCCCGCGCTGACATCGGCAGATGTCAAATATGATTCCACCGATGGAACTTCCATCAACGCCTATATCAGCCGTCCTAAGGAAAATGGGAAATGGCCGGCAGTGATTGTTATTCACGATAACGGGGCACTTGATGATCACAACCGCGATATCGGCAGGAGGTTGGCTAAAGCGGGTTATGTTGCGCTCGTTGCGGACCTATTGTCACGCCAAGGCGGGACTGCCTCCTTTCCGGACCGCGAGGCAGTGGCCCAGGGTATCTCCAAAACCGATCAAGAGTCGATTATCAAGGATCTCACTGGCGCCGTGAATTACCTTAAAGGGCAAAGATTTGTCCTGAGCAACAAGGTGGGCGTCGTCGGTTTCTGTTGGGGTGGTGGAAATTCTTTGCTGATCGCGACGCGCAACAAAGATTTCGCTGCTGTAGTTGTTTATTACGGACGCAATCCGAAGAATCTCGACGATGTTCAGAATATTAATGCTCCGGTGCTGGCTCATTACGGCGAGTTAGACAAGCCCATCACTTCTGAGGTGCCCAAGTTGGAAGAGGCGATGAGGAAGTATGGCAAGTCATTTGAGTACAAGGTTTATGCCGGCGCTCCTCACGCGTTCAATAGCGACAACAGGCCGGATCGTTATCGGCCCGAAGCCGCAAAGGAAGCTTGGAACCGGACTCTGCAGTTTTTCAAGGCTCATCTTCAAAGTTGAGGATGACAATAATAAAGGGCGAATTCTGAATGCCCTTACTTCACCTGTGATTGCCAGGTGGACGCGCTCAGCATCTTGCCGGTAACGCCTTTCGCGTCGTCGGAAGCCAAATAGACGAAAACCTCGGTAACAGATTCGGGCTTGCTGCCGGAATAGCCGGTCAGTTTTGTGGCCACGACGCCGGGTTCGACCGAGTTAACGCGGATATGGCTCGACCGGACTTCCGCCGCTAGCGTTTGAGTGAATCCTTCAAGTCCCCACTTCGAAGTCGCATAGGCGATGAAATTAGGATAAGCGCCCCGGCCTATCATCGAGGAAACATTGATGATCGAACCGCTTCTTTGCTTCATCATAATAGGCAGCACCGCCTGGCACATCAAGAACGGCCCGCGCAGATTGACGGCCATCGTATAGTCCCACTTTTTCACTTCCAACTCGGGTGTCGGTACCGGACGTGTCATGACGCCGGCATTATTAACCAGGATGTCGATCCGGCCGAACTTCTCAATGACATTGTTGATGAACTCTTTAACCGACTGCTCGACCGAAACGTCGCAAACCCAGCCCTCGGCTTCGGTTTTAATTAGCCGAATCTCTTTGGCAGTCTGTTCGACTTCCGAACCTGTGCGCGCGCAGATGGCGACCTTCGCGCCTTCACGCGCACAAGCCAGGGCTATGGCTTTGCCGATGCCTCGTCCGGCGCCGGTTATCACAGCGACCTTATCTTTTAACTTCATCTTGTCTCCTCTTACAGTTCTAGCGACGCCAGATGGGCTGCCGTTCGCCCGACACCAGTGCCGGAGAACTGATGCAGCGTTTGTTTGCGCGTGATATAAGAATGTCGGATGTCCGAACTGTTAACAAGTCGTTTCAAGAGCTGGAGGGGGGATGCCGATGAATACGCTTAACGTTACGGGCTATCATCGCAGGCCGGCCCATCTGGTGGCCGAATTCAAGGGGTTCTTCGAGCGGGAAGGGCTCGCGGTAAATTTTCACGAAGCCACTTACGCGCCGGATCACAACCGCGGGATGGCCGAGGGACGCTGGGATTTTACGCTCAGCAGCGCCGACACCATGATCGCGCGCACGACCACCGACGGGGTGGATTACCTGCTTTTCATGCAAGCCGAAGAGGGGCTCAGCGCCTATTTGATCGGGCAGCCTGATGAAAAATCTATAAAGGAGCTACGGGGGAAATTGTTGGCCGGCGATCCGGGAGATTCCAATCTCGATCTCATCCGGAAAAAAATACTTCGCCAACATGGCATAGATGATACTGAGTACCAGATTGAGATCATCGGCAGCTCGCCGAAACGTCTGGAAGCCTTTCTGCAGCGCCGCGTAGCCGCCGCCATGCTGACTCCGCCGGCATCTGAGAAGGCATTGGCTAGCGGGGGGGTGCTATTGGCAAACGCGGAGGATTACGTCCCCGGTTGGCCGCTCACGTGTGGTTGGGCGCTGCGCACCTGGCTGGTTAGTCATCATGAAATTGCCGTCCGTTTTATCCGCGCCTGGGTGGCAGCGACGGCTTGGCTCCTTGCCCCTGAAAACCGGGTGGAAACGCTCGCGCTGATGATGACGGAAGAAGGACTTAGCCAAGGTGCCGCAGAGGAGGCGTACCGCAAAGTAGTTCCGCAGGCGCGCATTAATCCCGCGGCATTGAGGACGGTTATCGAGCTCAGAAAGGAAATGGGTGTTTATAGGCCGCCGTACGATCCGCCTGAAAGGTTCTATGACATGCTCTATTGGCGCGAAGCCACCGGCCAATAATCACCGGTCGCGAATGATTACCAGGTGGTCACTAACGAACGCAGCGCCATGTTGACCACGCTCAAAATAATAGCGCCGAAAAAGGCCGACCAAAAACCTGAAACATAAAAGCCCGGTACCAGCGCCGCGGCCAACTGAAGCATGAGGGCGTTGATTACCAGCCAGAAAAGCCCCAGCGTCAGGACCGTAAGAGGAATAGTTAAGATCTTGAGAATAAAGCCGATCGTCGCATTCACCAATCCTATGACAATAGGGGCGATGAGAGCGGTTCCCAGACCGTGGATTTCTATGCCCGGGATAAGGTATGCGACGATAAGCAGGCTGGCGGTACTTAGCAGCCAGTGAAACAGCAGGCTCGGCATGAATTCATCCTAATTCAAATCACCGGCAAAGCAAAGCATGGAATCCGTACAAGACCGTCTTGCCAGCCGGTCGAGCATGTACAATAATCAGGTAGCTAAACGATAAGGAGGAGCAGCGGCAATGTCTAGACAGGAGCTTGAAAGTGTTGCGCGGGCAATGGTGGCAAAGGGCAAAGGAATACTCGCCGCCGATGAGAGCATGGGCACAATCAAGAGGCGGTTCGATAGCATCAAGATAGAATCCAACGATGGCAGCCGCCGCGCCTATCGAGAAATGCTGTTTACGACCAAAGGCATCGAAGAGGCGATCAGCGGTGTGATTCTGTTTGATGAGACGTTGCGCACTGCGGCGAGCGACGCCACGCCATTTCCGCAGCTTCTTTCGAAGAAAGGTATTATCCCGGGGATTAAGGTCGACAAAGGGCCGGTGGATCTCCCCGGATTCCCCGGCGAAGTCGTAACCGAAGGGCTTGACGGACTGCGCGCTCGAGTCAAAGAGTACAAAGAGCTTGGCGCCAAGTTTGCCAAATGGCGCGCCGTCATTAGCATCGGTGAAGGGATTCCGACCTACACTTGCCTTGAAGCCAACGCCCACGCTTTGGCTCGCTATGCCGCGCTCTGTCAGGAGGGCGGACTGGTGCCTATCGTCGAGCCGGAAGTATTGCTCGATGGCTCGCACACGGTGGAACGCTGCCAAGAGGTGACCGAACAAACGTTAAAGGTTACTTTTAACGCGCTTTTTTTGCAGCGGGTGTATCTCGAAGGCATGATTCTCAAGCCTAGCATGGTGGTTTCGGGCAAAGATTGTCCGCAACAGGCGGGAGTTCAAGAAGTAGCGGAACGGACCATCCGCTGTTTGAAACGCACAGTGCCGGCCGCCGTTCCTGGGATCGCGTTCTTGTCCGGCGGTCAAAGCGCGGAGCGGGCCACCGAGCATCTCAATGCGATGAATGCCATGGGGCCTCATCCCTGGGAGGTAAGTTTCTCCTATGCCCGCGCGCTCCAGGATCCGGCATTGAAGGCCTGGAAGGGCGAAGCCGACAATGTCACCACCGCACAGAAAATTTTTTATCACCGGGCGAAATGCAATAGCGCCGCCCGCAGCGGCAAGTATACCAAGCAAATGGAAGCGCAGGCGGCGTAGAGCCTCACGAATACGTGAATGTTTTGACATGCGGCGGGCAGGACGACCGTTTTTGCGGCCTCTTCGACCTCGTAGACAGCCACTACAATACACTTTCGCTGCTCTCGATGATCGCAACGGGGGGCGTCGCACCAGATCTTTTGAGGGCCGGTCGTAATTTGTTCCGGATTCCGCACGCGCGCTCGGTGTAAGCCATGCACAATCAAGGCAATAGACCTGCCCCGGGCCAAGCGCCAAATAATCCGGGTTTATCGGTGCTGCTCCGATTTGCTCTTTCGTCCACGGGGGTGGTATGGCTCATAGCTGAGGCGTGACCTCACGCTGATCATGCCGCGATTTATGAGCGGTTAAGGGGTGCTGCCATCCATTGCCGCTCCTCATTATTCAGTTTACGGAGAGATGAATATGGAACGGCAGCCGCGACGCGTCGGGCTTAAATGGAAAATCGGTGGAATTTATACGGCCGTAATGCTAATCCTCAGCCTGCTCGTGATTAGCGCCACCTATCGGATCACCCAAGGCATATTGCGGAATCAGCTGGCCAAGCGTGCTTTGGCCATCGCGAATAATTTGAGCGACGCGGCCGCAGGTTATATGGTCGGCGGAAATCCTTTGGCGCTCAATGCCCTGGCAAGCAAGTACGCGCTTCTCGACGGGGTGGCGTACGTATTTATCGAAAATAATCGCGGTGAAGTGGTGGCGCAAACGTTGGGAGTTTTTCCTGAAGCGCTGCGGGAAGCGCAGCCCATAGGGGGACAGCGCGAAGCTTACCGGCGGAAGTTATCCTTGCAAGGCAAAGGAGTTTATGAAACAGGGTTCCCTATTCTCGATGGGCAAGTAGGGAGGGTGCATGTTGGATTCTGGGAAGACGCTTTGGAGGACGAAATCCAAAATGCCCTGCTTCGTCTTATCGGCATCATTGCTATTCTTCCCGTCGCCGGCACGTTGCTGTCTTTTCTCGTTGCCCATTGGATCGTTCGACCGATTATCGGTTTGACCGAAGTGGCGGACAAGGTCACCCGGGGTGAACTCGAACTCTCGGTGAGCACAGAATGCGTGAGGTTGCGTGACGAGATTGGAGACTTGGCCCGTTCGCTCGAGCGCATGCGCTCGAGCCTCAAAGCGGCCATGCTCCGGCTAAATCGCGAAACGGCCTAGCCCACACATTTTTCGGTGGGAGCCGACCACCAACTGTTGCTGACGTTAACGAACGCAATGTTGGAAGATTGTTTTTCCGAGACTCTATTCTAGCCGCAGGAGGAACGAATATGAGCACTGGCTACGATCCTTCGGACCATTACGAGATCGCTGTGTGGGACGTCGAATTTCGCCGCGATCCGGTGCGGACCCTGATGGCACGCATTTATCAACCCCGAGGCGAGGGCCCCTTTCCCGCATTACTGGATCTACACGGTGGGGCCTGGAACAACCAGGATCGCACAGCCAATGCGGCGATGGACAAGCGGTTGGCTGCCAGTGGAATTTTAGTTGTGGCCATCGACCTGCGGCTTGCACCGGAGGCGCCGTATCCAGCGTCCGTTGCCGACGCGAACTACGGGATCCGGTGGCTTAAGGCTAAAGCCCGCGAATGGAAGGGCGATCCAGCGACTGTTGGCGCGCTGGGAAGTTCCAGCGGCGGTCACGTCATTGAATTATGCGCCATGCGTCCTGACGACGCGCGCTATAATGCGCATCGGTTGTCCGAAACGCCGCAGACGGATGCGACATTGGCGTATGTCGCCACGCGTTCTCCGGTCAGCGATCCATTCGCCCGCTTCCAACAGGCAGAAAAAATGAAGCGCCCAGAGATGATCCAGAATACCAAGACTTATTTCAATCCGTGGGAGACGATCTTCGAAGGTAATCCGCAACACATCCTGGACCGCGGCGAGACCGTTTCTTTGCCGCCGCTGCTGATTATGCAAGGTGAGCTGGATGACAACGTGCTGCCCTCTGTGCAGGAGCGTTTTGCGAGCGCGTATCGTGGGGCGGGCGGTGAATGCGAACTCGAGATTTTTGCCGGATGCGAGCACATGTGGGTGAAAGAGCCGGGACCGCAAACCGATCGCGCCATCGAGACCGTCAAGAATTTTATCGCTCGTCAATTGCGGGCGCGTCGTCTCGCCGCGTGACGGCTTCTGGAGCGACTCCCTGAAAAAGCCCAAACACCACAAGTAAGCGCGCGCGTTGATTGTTGATGGCCCGTTCACTGTTCGCCAAAAAATCCACGAGCTTGTTGTTAAAGGAAGCGGACGGCGGGCACCGCTTGCGACGCATACTCGGACCGCTCCAGCTTACTAGCCTGGGGGTCGGCGCGATTATCGGTGCGGGTATTTTCGTCATCATCGGCCTGGTGGCGAGAGACAAAGCCGGTGCCGCCACCATGCTGTCGTTTGTAATCGCCGGTTTCGCCTGCACGTTCGCGGCGCTTTGCTACGCTGAATTTGCCGCGATGGTGCCCGTGGCGGGTTCCGCGTACACTTACGCCTATGCGACTTTGGGTGAGCTTTTTGCCTGGATAATCGGCTGGGATCTACTGCTTGAATACGGTGTTGGGGCTGCGAGCGTCGCGCATGGGTGGTCGCACTATTTTCTCGATTTTATCGGCCTGCTGGGTCTTCAAATTCCGCAAGCCTTGAATAACGCGCCGTTTGATTTCAACCCGGCAACGGGCGAATTTGTCTCCACGGGGGCGGTCATTGACGTACCGGCGCTCTTCGTTACCGCGCTGCTTACAGCAATCCTGGTGTTCGGCATCCGCCAGAGCGCGCGCTTTAACGCAACCATGGTAGCGATCAAGCTGACGGTGGTTCTGCTTATCATTGTCGTTGGATTTTCTTACATCGATCCGCGAAACTGGCATCCTTTTGCGCCCTACGGCTATTCCGGCATCAGTTTTTTCGGACGCACGATTCTGGGACAGCAAGGGGCCGGCGGCGAACCGCTCGGCATGATGGCGGGCGCGGCCATGGTTTTTTACGCCTACATTGGTTTCGATTCTGTTTCGACTCATGCTGAAGAGGCGCGCAATCCCAGCCGGGACGTTCCCATCGGCATCGTCGCTTCGCTCACGCTGTGCACGGTTCTCTATATCGCAGTGGCGGCGGTGCTGACAGGCATGATTCCCTATAACCAGATCGATATCGATGCGCCGCTTTCCAAGGCGTTCAGCCAAGTGGGACTGCCGTGGACGCACGTGTTGATTTCTCTGGGCGCCCTCACCGGGATCACCTCGGTGTTGATGGTGCTCATGCTCAGCCAGCCGCGCATCATGCTGGCGATGGCGCGGGACGGTCTCTTGCCTCCGACTTTTTTCGGGGCGGTCCATGAGCGCTACCGAACTCCGTGGAAATCGACGATTTTAACCGGAGCGGCCGTGGGGCTCATGGGGGCGTTTTTGCCGCTGCGAATGCTCGCCGAGCTCGTGAACATCGGCACATTACTGGCTTTTGTAATCGTGTGCGCGGCCGTTCTCATTATGCGCTGGCGTGAGCCGGAGGCGGTGCGGCCCTTCCGTTGTCCTTTCGTCCCGCTCGTGCCCGCGCTCGGCATCGGATTTTGCCTATTGCTGATGTTTTCCCTACCCGCGGAGAATTGGCTTCGGTTGATAGTATGGCTGCTCATCGGCTTAGTGATCTATTTCACTTATGGAAGGCATCATAGCGTTCTCGCTGTGAGGCAAAGCATCCCGACAGCCTAGAGCCAGACCCGTGCCGTTTGCGCTATTGGGTCCCTGCGCCCGGTGCTGGGAACTCAGTTTGGTTTGGCAGGACTGCTTGTTATTTCGTAATTTGCGGAATAATATCGCGGCATCGTTCACACGCTTAAATAGCACCCCCACTTTTGCGTCGAGGAGGAACAAACATGGATTATGACCTGTTAGTCCGTCGTGGTCGTGTCGTCGATGGTTCCGGGCTGCCTTCGTTCATAGCGGATGTTGGAGTCAGAAACGGTAGAGTTGTTGAGATTGGCAGGCTTAAGGGGAGCGCGGCGAAAACGATCGATGCCGAGGGCCTTGCGGTTGCGCCGGGTTTTATCGACCACCATACGCATCTCGACGCCCAAATGCTCTGGGACCCGTACGGCTCTTGTGAGCCGCAACATGGGGTGACGACCGTCATTATGGGCAACTGCGGTCTAACGCTCGCGCCGGTTAAGAGCGGCGATGAGGACTCGCTGGTCAAGAGTTTTGTGCGTGTCGAGGCGATCCCCCGCTTTGCATTGGAACAAGGAGTCAAGTGGGCCTGGCGTAGCTATGGTGAATACCTCGACAATTTCGAAGGAAAACTCGGCATTAATGTCGGCGGGCTTCTGGGACATATTGCCGTGCGGCACAACGCCATGGGTGAAGAAGCGGTGGAGCGCAAAGCCACGGCCAAAGAGGTTCAGCAAATGCGCGGCCTGGTTTTAGAAGCGATGGAAGGCGGAGCACTGGGAATGTCCACAAACCGCAACGAACGGCACATGCGCGAAGACGGCAAACCGGTCTCGAGCCGCTTGGCCGACGACGAAGAACTCTTTGCGCTCTGCGACGTTTTGGCGGACCGTAACGCCGGGGTGATCGAGACCATTTTGGGGCGCAATAAAATCGAGCATTTCGATTTCTATCGTGCGCTTGCGCAACGCACGCAACGGCCGATCCTCTGGCAAAGCCTGCAACATCGCTGGGCTGAGCCCAACCTGTGGCGTGAACAGCTCGATGCCGTCGAACGGATTTTCCGCGCCGGCTATCAAACCTTTGGATTAACTCACACGGTGCCGCTGGTGAGACATTTTGATCTCAAAAACTGCCAGGTATTTGACGAATTCCCGACCTGGAAAAACCTTTTTTTCCTCCCTGAGACCGTGCGCAAGCAAGCTTTTGACGATCCGCAAACGCGGCAAAAGATGAGAAGTGATCTAGCCGATCCGCGACCCACCAATTTCCACCGGCGCTGGGACATTGTCAGGGTGGAAAAAGTCGTCAAACCTGAGAACCAGAAATACGTAGATAAAACCGTTGCCGAAATGGCGGCGATGCGGCATCAAGAACCGCTCGATGCGTTTCTCGATCTCTCCCTGGACGAGGATCTGGGAACAGTTTTCTGGAATTCAAATAACGGCGGCGACGTGGAAGCGATGGGAGAAATTTTACGCAGCCCTTATGTTTTGATCGGCACTTCAGACGCGGGCGCGCACGTGCAATTTGGCGCGGATTTCGGTTATTGCACAATTTTGCTTGGAATGTGGGTGCGTGAGCGGCGGGTGATGTCATTAGAGCAGGCGATCTACAAACTAACCTTCCATGTAGCCTCGATATTCGGGCTGCAAAACCGCGGCCTTTTGCGACCGGGTTACGCCGCTGATCTGACAATTTTCGATCCGAACACGGTAAATGCGCATGAGCCGGAATGGGCGAACGACTATCCTGCGGGCAGCAAGCGGTTGATCCAACGCTCGGAAGGGATTCATTATACGGTCGTCAATGGCAAGGTTATTCTTGAGAACGGGCGTACAACCGGGGAATTGCCGGGGCAGGTATTGCGCGGCCCGCTTTATCGCCAACAAAAAGCGGCGGCTTGAGATCATGGGTATTAGTTATATTCCGGTCGCGCGAATCGGAGAGGTGGCGACCGGAGCGATGAAGGAGGTCGATCTCGGCGGGCGGCAGGTGCTGTTGGCGAACGTCGACGGCGAGTATTTCGCTTTTGCGCGCCAGTGCCCGCACGAAGAGGCTGACCTCAAGACGGGCGCGCTCGAAGGGGCGAAAGTCCGCTGTACAAACCACAACTATTGCTTCGATTTGCGAACCGGTGAGTGTCTCTTGCCCAGCGGCGGACCGCCTTTAACAGTGCTGCCGACGGAACGGCAGGGCGAAGAAATCTGCATACGATTGGAGTGGTAATCTTATTGCGCGGGGCGCTTTTCATTTTTCAGACCTTTCCCCATAGGGTGGCCGGCCTCATCTTCTAGGCTCCGTCAGCCAACGTTTTAAGCCGGGCCGTCGCCTAATCCTCTAGCCAAGCCGCCGAATAAAGAGTAAATTCCCTGTGCCCGAAACCGAAGCTAAAATGACGGTGCGCATGGCGAGCCCAATAACAGGCAATCTAGGTCCCCTTGAACGGCGCAAACGATTTGCTCTGGGGGTCGTCGGACTGGTGTCTGCTTGTGGGTTGCTTATTTTTACCGCGATGCATTCGGTTTTCTCTTGGGTCATTTTGTTCCTCCTTTTCTGGGTCGCGGGTTTGGGGCTCTTCCAGGCAAAGGAGAAAACGTGAGTTGTCTTGGCGGCGCGAGGCATGCGCAATCTGGATGCAGGCGAAGAAAACATCGGCGATCAGGGAGTCCGAAATCAGCTCCGTGGTTTGGCAACCAGCATTCATGTGCGCGCCCTGGCAACGGCGAATGTTTTGACCGCCATTGCATGGATTGCCAAGTGAGGGCAAGGCATCGTCAATGAACACAAACGTCGCAAGCGCTGTTTCTGCGGGTGTCCGGGCGAAGAATGCCGGTTGGCGGATCGGCTTGGTGTTACTGGCTTTGGTCGCGCTGGCGCCGCGGCTGGCAGCCCAAGAAAAAAGTTTCCTCTGGAAAGTTCAGTCCAAAGAAGGCGCGATTCGCGTTCTCGGCTCCATCCATTATCTGAAGCAGGAGAACTATCCGCTGAAAAAGTCGATCCAGGACGCGTTCGAAAACTGCCAGACGCTCGTCCTTGAGATCGATCCCAGTGCTCTGGAGCTGGCGCAACAGGCGACGCTTGAAAAAGCACGCTACCGAGATGGCACTCATTTGGTGCAACATATCTCGCCGGAGACGCATCAATTGGCCGAGCGGCGGGCGCGAGAGTTAGGCATCGACATTTCTCAAATGGCGCCGTTCAAGCCGTGGTTTGTGGCGATTTCGCTGGCGTCGCTACAACTCCGGAAAGCAGGCTTCGATCCCAATTACGCTCTCGACCGGTTTTTAGCGGACCAGGCCAAGAGGCGAGACAAAAACATCCGCGGACTGGAAAGTTTAGAGTTTCAATTCGGACTGTTTGACCACTTGTCATCGAGCGAGCAAGACTCGATGCTGCG
>Ga0316628_100001972_pt1 | contig 14916 bp, 10 predicted proteins | sample OWC_Aug_M2_C1_D5_FD_207648 | JGI IMG/M metagenome (GOLD analysis project Ga0316628, IMG submission 207648) | Wetland soil microbial communities from Old Woman Creek delta, Ohio, United States - OWC_Aug_M2_C1_D5_C | ecosystem: Environmental > Terrestrial > Soil > Wetlands | place: USA: Ohio... | reverse complement strand
GTAGGAAGTGCCGCTTCCCTTGGGAGTGGACTGAGAGGAGGGGGTGGCCGACAAGGTAAAATTCGGCGCCACGGTAATGGTGCGCGTCGGCGGGTTCGGATCGCTGAGACCGCTGTTGTCCGTGACGGTCAAGGAAGCCGTGTAAGTCCCTGCAGTTGAATAGGTTACTGAGCCCGGATTCTGCAGCGTGCTGGAGCTTGGATTTCCGCCGGAAAATACCCAGGAATAGCCGGTAATGGTGCCATTCGGATCGGTGCCCGATCCCGCAAAGCTGACGGATTGCCCAGCGCCGATCGTCACATCTGTTGAGGGACTTGTAATCGATCCTGTCGGGGCTTGATTGGACGAACCGGAAACAGGCAGCTGAACAAACTTAGCCACCGAGGGAACGCCGGAGGAATTCAAAATAAACAGCATGTAATATCCTGGAGGCGCAATGTTGCTGTTCGGCGGCCCGGTCACATTTAATACGCCGCTGCCCGCGGTGAAGGAAAGTCCCACCATGCGCTGGTCCATATTGAACGCATGCGTGTCCGCCCCCGGTTTCACTAGGACGACGGAAGAAATGTTGGCGGCGTCCGGAGTTTGCACCTGGAAGGCGCTCGCATAATTCATGGTGTTGGAGCCAACACCGGTGATAGTCGGTCTCGTTGCCGAGATCACCTGGCCGCTCGAATTCGTGGTGAACAGGTAAGCTGGGGAATAGACTTCCATGTGCGGCTCATACGTGCCGCGCTGGGGATTGCTGCCGGCAACCCAAACGGTGGCATCCGGCAATAGCAGCGCGACCGAGTGGTAAAGCCGCGGATAGGTACTTGTCCCCGCAGCGCTGAAGCTTCCGATCGTGCCGGTATTGGGATTGTACAAGTCGGCGTTTAGAGCGGCGGTGGAGGCGTCTTCATCGTTTGTGGATCCGCCCAAGACAAGGATTTTCCCCGTGGGAAGAGTAACGGCACTCAATTCAATCCGGGCGTGCGACATCGGTGGACCATAAACCCACTTTGGATTGCTGGCGGACAGATCGATGAGTTCGGTGGTTGCCGTCGCGGGATTCGCTCCGCCCATGATCATGACGACGGGTTTGTATCCGTTGGCCGGGGTGAGGGGAAGGAGAACGGAGCTCCCGTATGTTCGCGTGCCGCCGAAATTCGTTGATGCCACGCTCGTCGCCCAGGTGTTGGTGGAGGGATCAAAGATATTGGAAACGGGACTGGATCCGGAATCGAAAACCTTGCCGTTGGGCAAGAGATGAAGCCAAGGGTACAAGGGCGGAGTAAAAGGGGCGGTGTAAGCCGGGCTCCATCCGGACGAAACACTATAGATTTCGACGGTGGAATTGGTGTTGCCAGTGTCGCCCAGGCCGGAAAACGACATGATCCTGCCGTCGCCCAGCTCGACGACGGAGGGATACCAGCGGCCGTGAGCCATATTTTGCAGGTTCGTGAATTGTTGCGTGGCGGGGTCAAACGCGGCGGATTGACGCGATCCGTAAAAGGGGTCGTACCGGACGGTGCCGCCATTTACAAACACGCGGCCATCGGGAAGAATCACGGTGCCGTTGCACCACATGTCCCACGTGATCTTTTGCTGCGAGATGGTTCCCGCCTGGGGATCCCACACAGATGCCAGCAGGTTGGTGTTCCCGGCCACCCATCCTGATCCGGAAACCACCAGGACCTTTCCTGTGTTCAGCAGCGCCGCGTGAACCGGATTCATGGGCATCTGGTAAGGCAGCGTGACCCACTGACCGACGACATTGGCCTGCGCCCACGACGAGGATGCATATAGAAATGAAATGAAAAAGAACAATGCAGCGCGCTGGAAAAACCGATTCATCTGTGTCTCCATGAATATCGAAATCGACTGCTTTCCCCTGGATTCCGACACGCCGAAGATCCCCCCCGAAACTTGGGAAATGGCCTGAAGGTGTACCATATTCCTGCCCTCGTGAATGAAAATAACTCACGGAGACAGTCGAGTATCAATCGTTCACATCAGAAAATGACGAATATCCGAATTTGTAAGGGCAACTGGAGCGCCATTGCGCCAGGATTTTTTCGCTAACTTTATTGCTCCTATATCTTTAAGTTAGAGGGCATGCAAAAAAGGGAAAAGATCAGCGCTGAAAGGAGGCGTAAAAAACTGGAAGTTCATCTCCGGATATGCGCAACATTAGTCACATAATTTTTTGAGTTCGACGCCACTCTCGATCCAGCACCCGAATGGAAATCTCCCCCTGAACAGATGTTTGCCTCCGAACGGCTCCGGCTCACTGGCTTGACTGCGGCAGGGGTGGGCATGTGCGCCGACCGTCTCCCCTTATGGGTACCTGCCGTCGTGGAGGCCGTCAAAAAAAACCATCGCCCCGGCCTCAGGTGACCGCCCCATTAGCCGAAATATGCCACTTTGAAATCGAATTTGCGCTAGGGCAACCTGTAGGCAAATGATGGTAATGATTTTCTTCTATTTCCGTAGACTCGTGGAGGCAAGCGCTTCCGAAAGTGAACACGGGTCCACGGCCGAATGTTAACTCTTTTATTTGCAATATTATAGATCCAATTGGCCAGATGGCGATTTGCGTATTGTCGGTTGCAGGACTGGCATGACGATTGCGGTATTCCTTGCGTTCTCCTGGTGCATTAATGGCGGTAGCCTATCAGGATCTCTTTTCCGGCTCCCAACGGAGCGAAAAGAAAGCAAAAGAGCTCGATGCCGACCCACACAGAACCGGACAAATGGTTTGCCCTCCAGGTCAGGACCCGATGGGAGAGTTCCACCGAGTCACTGCTCTCCGGCAAGGGTTTTGAAACCTTCCTTCCCAAGTACATGAACCGGGTGCGCCGGAACGGGCGGATGAAGGATGTCGAATTTCCATTGTTTCCGGGATACGTATTTTGCAGGTTCGATCCGCAGGACCGGTTGCCGATTCTGGTTACCCCTGGCGTGATCTCCGTGGTCAGCCGGGGCCGCCTCCCAATCCCACTGGAAGATTCCGAGTTGGCGGCCGTTCAGACGATCGTTCAATCGAATTTGCCCGTCCAGCCATGGCCCTACCTGGAGATAGGCGAGCGTGTTCGCATCCAGGATGATGCGCTATCCGGCCTGGAAGGGATCCTGATCAGTTTTCGGGGAACGCATCGGATCGTGGTCTCGGTATCCCTGCTGCGCCGGTCCGTGTCGCTGGAAATTGACCGCGCGCGAATCGTGCCTCTAAGCCCCTCCCGGGCAACCCGCGTTGAACTTGTGCCTGCCCACGCGCTGCTCAACCAGGGTCTGAAATAGCCGACAGAATTGGAGCTCCTCTCGGCCTGCGCAGGAAGAGGATTCACGCCAGGGAATCGAGCCGGAAAACCATGCCAGAGATCCAAACACCAGCCACCATCGAGGTAACCATATGATAAACGTAGGAGTCATCGGGTACGGGTATTGGGGACCCAACATCGTGCGCAATCTGCACGGACTGGATTCCACGCGGGTCGAAGCCGTTTGCGACAAAAGCGAGGCGGCGCTGGCCAAGGTGCGCAAGGCCTTTCCGGGCGTCAAGACCTGCACGGACCCCGAAGAGATTTTGACTTCGCCCACGATCGATGCCGTGGCCGTGATCACGCCGGTATGGACGCATTACGGATTGGCCAAGAAGGCGCTGGAAAACGGGAAGCACGTGTTTGTGGAAAAACCGTTCACGTCCAGCTCGGCCCAGGCCGAAGAGTTAATCGAGTTGGCGGAGCGGAAGCATCTGACCATCATGGTCGATCACACGTTCCTGTTTACCGGAGCCGTGAAGAAGATACGCGAGCTGACCGAAAGCGGGGCGCTGGGCGACCTGTATTATTACGACTCGCTGCGCGTCAATCTGGGATTGTTCCAGCACGACGTGAGCGTAATCTGGGACCTGGCCCCGCACGATCTGTCCATCATGGACCACTTGATCAAGCGCGAACCGGAGGCCATCGTGGCGACCGGCGAAAAGCACCTGAACGGCGTGGAAGACGTGGCCTACATGACCATTTACTTTCCCAACAGCGTGATTGCCCACATCAACGTCAACTGGCTTTCGCCCGTGAAAATCCGCACCACGCTGATCGGCGGCCAGAAAAAGATGGTGGTCTGGAACGACCTGGTGGCGGATGAAAAGATCCGCGTGTATGACAAGGGCGTGCAGTTCAAGACCGGAGAAGGGCTCCATGATGTGCTGGTCAGCTACCGGACCGGAGACATGTGGGCGCCGCAAATCGAACAGCTCGAAGCGCTGCGCGTGGAACTGGATTATTTCGCCGACTGCATCATGACCCGGCAGACCCCCTTTAACGACGGCCACGCCGGCCTGCGCGTGGTGCGCATGCTCGAAGCCGCCGAACATTCCATTCAGAAGAGAGGAGAGTTGATCACACTGTGAACGAATTCTGCTCGATAGCACCCGACGTAAAACTGGGAAAGGGAGTCAAACTCTCGAAATTCATCAACCTCTACGGATGCGAAATCGGCGATGAAACCAAGATCGGCGCTTTCGTGGAAATTCAAAAAAATGCCACCGTGGGCCGCCGCTGCAAGATTTCGAGCCACACGTTTATCTGCGAAGGCGTACACATCGAGGACAACGTGTTCATCGGACACGGGGTCACCTTTATCAACGACGTGTATCCGCGCTCCACGACCCCCGAGGGAGAATTACAGACCGAACAAGACTGGAAAGTGGACAAGACTTTCATAAGGCGCGGCGCCTCGGTGGGTTCCGGCGCGACCATTCTATCCAGCGTGGAGATCGGCGAAAACGCCATCGTCGGCGCGGGAAGCGTGGTCACGCGCAACGTTCCCCCCAATACGATTGTGGCCGGAAACCCGGCAAGAGTTTTGCGTTCAATCTCAATGGAAACGAAGGTGACGAAATGACCGCTAGCGCAAAGATTCCTTTCCTTGATCTCGTGACTCCCCATGTCGAGCTGGAAGAAGAGCTCGTCAGCGTATTCCGCTCCGCGCTGCGCACCGCCGGCTTCATCGGCGGCCCGGCGGTGGAAGGATTGGAGAAGGAGTTCGCGCAATTCTGCGAGACGAAATTTTCGATCGCGGTGAGCAGCGGCACCGACGCGCTGCGCTTCGCTTTGATGGCTGCGGGAGTCAAGGAAGGCGACGTGGTGGTCACCATTCCGATGACGTTTATCGCCACCACTGAGGCCATCACGCAATCGGGCGCGCGCGCCGTGTTTGTCGACGTCGACCCGAAGACCTATACGATGGACCCCGTCAAGTTGAAGGAATTTTTCGAGACGCAGTGCTCCGTCGAGGCGGGCAAACTCATTCACAAAAAGCTCGGCCGGCCCGTCACCGCCGTGGTTCCCGTGCACCTCTACGGCCAAATCGCCGATATGGACGCGATTCTGGAGCTAGCCGCGAAATACAATCTGATCGTCGTGGAAGACGCCTGCCAGGCGCATGGCGCCGAATATTTCTCGAAAAAACAGAATCGATGGATGAAAGCGGGATCGATGGGCGCCGCGGCGGCGTTCAGCTTTTATCCCGGAAAGAACCTGGGCGCGTGCGGAGAAGGCGGCGCCACGACCACGAACAATGAAGCGATCGCGAAACAAGTGCGCATGCTGCGCGATCACGGCCAATCGAAAAAATATTATCACGACATGGAAGGCTACAACGGCCGCCTCGATTCGATTCAAGCCGGACTTCTGCGCGTCAAGCTGCCTCACCTGGCCGAATGGAACCGCAAACGCCGCGCCGCAGCCGCCCATTACAATGACCTGCTCGCGCCCATGGCGGGCGCCATCACGCTTCCCTTCGAGCCCAGCTCGGCGAAATCGATCTATCACATCTACGCGATCCTGACGCCGGAACGCGAAAAAATGATCGAACAGTTCAATCGCGCGGGAATCGGCACGGGCATTCATTATCCCATTCCCGTGCACCTGCAAACACCCTACAAAGCACTCGGATATAAGCCGGGCGACTTCCCGGTCTCTGAACGAATCGCAGCGGAAACTCTTTCCCTGCCCATGTTCCCCGGGCTCACCGTGGAACAGCAGAAGCAGGTTGTGGAGTGCGTCTCTCAGTTCCTGGCGCAGCCGTCGGGCCTTCCCGGAGCGAAGAGATAATCCATTGATCTTGCAGACAGGGGCACGGCATGCCGCGCCCTTGCGTCCGCGGCAACGCCAAACCTCGCGGAAAGGAATAGAATTTGCGAGCAATTACCGGCGAGCCCGTAAGAATTTCGGGTCAGCCAAGTGAAGTTCGGGGCGAAAACCAGCCCGCCAATCGACGGAGAGCGGCGATGAGAGTGTGCATGGTCACCTATTCGTTTTACGAAGGTGACACACGCGTCATTCAATACGCTACGGCGCTCGCCGGACGCGGCGACCAGGTGGACGTGCTGTCGCTGCGGAAAGAAGGAGATCCTCGCTTCGAGGTGCTGCAGGGCGTGAATGTTTACCGCATTCAGGAGCGCAAGGTAAACGAAAAATCGCAGCTCATGTACCTGTTCCGGATTCTCCGGTTCCTGTTCGCATCCGCACTGCTGCTTACGAAAAACCAGTTTTCCAAACGCTACGATGTAATTCATGTCCATTCCGTCCCGGATTTTCTGGTGTTTGCCGCCCTTGTACCGAAACTGCTGGGCGCGCGAATCATTCTGGACATCCATGACATCCTGCCGGAATTTTACGCGAGCAAATTCGGGGCTTCGCGGGACTCGTTTCTATTCAAAAGCCTGGTGTGGGTGGAAAAACTTTCCATCGCATTTTCCGATCATGTGATCATCGCGAATCATCTGTGGTATGACCGGCTGCTGTCGCGGTCGGTCGCGGCGGAGAAATGCATGGTAGTGATCAATTATCCCGATCCGCAGTTGTTTGCTCCGCGCCCAAAACGTCCGGCCAATGGAAAATTCGTGATCCTGTATCCCGGCTCGCTGAACCATCACCAGGGCCTGGATGTGGCCATCAGCGCATTCGCGCGCGTCGCGGACGAAATGCCCGGCGCCGAGTATCACATTTATGGAGAAGGCTCCACGAAGCCGGCCCTGAAACAGCTCGCCTCGGACCTAGGCCTGGCGGGCCGCGTCCTTTTTCACGATGCGTTGCCGACCGGGGAAATTGCGGAGATCATGGCCGGAAGCGATTTGGCGGTAGTCCCGAAACGCGCAAGCTCCGGGTTCGGAAACGAAGCGGCCAGCACAAAAATCATGGAATTCATGTCCCTGGGAGTTCCGCTGATCGTGTCGAACACGAAGATCGACACGTTTTATCACGATGATTCCCGGGTAAGATTTTTTGAATCCGAAAATGAAGCGGACCTGGCCGAAGCCATGCTGCAGCTTTGGAGCGATGCGGACCTGCGCGCGCAACTCGTGGCTGGCGCGAACCGCTACATCGAGCAAAATAGCTGGACGGTAAGGAAGCTGGACTATCTGGGTCTAGTGGACCGGCTGCACAGTCCGGTTGAAGCCGCGCAAAGAGTGGCGAACCGCTGCTAACCGGTCGCGCGCAATCCGGCATCTCCCGCGGCGCGCAAACTTTTCATAACATTTTCCCCAAGATGAGCACTATGACAACTTTTCGATTGGACCGGGCGATCAGTATCGGCCTGGCTCGTCCCGTTTCGCACATGTTGCGGAGGCAGAGCGCGCCGCGCGTTCCGATCCTGATGTACCACGGAATGCAATCGGAAGTCGGAGGCCGGCATCCGTATTTCGAGACCAATACCAGCCGGGAACAGTTCGCGGCGCACATGAAGTTTCTGGACGAAAACGGCTACACGACCGTGAATCTGAACGAAGCGCTGGAAGCGATGATGACCGGGCGGAACAGCGAAAATCGCGTGGTCATCACGTTTGACGACGGGTTTCGCGATTTTTACACGCACGCGTTTCCCATCCTCGCGGAATACAATTTCAAGGCCACCATGTTCATCGTTTCGGGCCTCACCGCCAATGAGACGGTGCGCGCCGACGGCAAGGAGTACATGACCTGGTCCGAAGTGCGTGAGATTCACGCCCACGGAATTCAAATCGGCTCGCATACCGTGAATCACCCGGAGCTATACAAACTGAGCCCGAAAGAAGTGGAATACGAAGTCCGTCAATCCAAGGAAACCATCGAGGACGAACTGGGCGAAGCGATTCAATCCTTCGCCTACCCGTACGCGTTTCCGGAAGACGACAAGAAATTCACCTCGCACTTGCAGGAATTGCTGCAGACGCATGGCTATGAAAATGGCGTCTCCACGATCATCGGCACGGCACGGTCCGACGATAACTGGTTCTTCATGCCGCGCCTTCCGGTGAACTCGTACGACGATCTTCGCTTCCTCGCCGCAAAGCTCGAAGGCGGCTACGACTGGCTGCACAAGCCGCAATATCTTTTCAAGATGACCAAAAAATTCTGGCAGGAACAGGGACAAACCGTTGAGTCTCGCTAGCGTGCAAAGCGGAGCCATGGACGTCGAAACGCAGGTTGGGCGATACGTGGTCATCACGCCCGCGCGAAATGAAGGGTCCGAGATCGCGCAAACCATTCAGAGCGTCCTCGAACAGACGGTACGGCCCGCCGCCTGGGTGATTGTGGACGATGGCTCGACCGACGATACCGGCGCAATCCTGGATCGTTACGCCGCCGAAATTCCCTGGATCGCGGTGGTGCACCGCAAAGACCGCGGGTTTCGACATCCGGGCGGCGGCGTGGTGGAAGCCGTGCTGGACGGTTACCGCGCGCTCGGTGTTACGGATTGGGAATTCATCGTAAAGCTGGATGCGGATCTGGTTCTGGAACCGGACTATTTTGAGCGGTGTCTCGCGGAATTCACCGCGGATGCCAAGCTGGGCGTTGGCGGGGGAACGGTTTATAACCTCTCGAACGGCAAGCGGGAGATCGAGGGAAATCCCGCGTTTCATGTGCGAGGCGCGACAAAAATTTACCGCCGCGGTTGCTGGGAAGCGCTGGACGGACTGCTGGTGGCGCCCGGGTGGGACACGCTCGACGAAGTGAAGGCCAACATGCTGGGCTGGCGGACACGAAGCTTCTCGAATATTCCCGTGCTGCAGCGCCGCGCGACCGGCTCGAACGACGGCGCCTGGAAAGATTACGTGAAGAATGGGCGCGCGAATTATATCTCCGGCTACCATCCGCTCTTCATGCTGCTGAAGTGCGTGAAACGCCTGCCGCAGAAGCCTTATGTGGTGGCTGCCTTCGGCCTGGCTTACGGTTATCTCTACGGCTACTGGAACAAGATTAAGACCGTGAACGATCCGGAATTGATCCGCTACCTGCGCAGCCAGCAGATTCGCCGCCTCCTGTTTCGAGAATCGATCTGGAAGTAGCGGGATGTCCGGCATCCCTCCGCAAAACACATGGACCTCTCGATCATCATCGTGAACTGGAACTGCGCGAATTTTACCAGGGAGTGCGTCCGCACCATTCGCGCGCACACGCATACGCTCGAATATGAAATCATCGTGGTCGATAATGCGTCCACCGACGATTCCGTGAGCGTTCTGGAATCTCTCGACATCCGATTGATCCGCAACCCGGAAAATCTTGGATTTGCGCACGCGAACAATCTGGGAGCGGTGCAGAGTTCCGGCGGCGTCCTGCTGTTTTTGAATCCGGACACGGAACTGGCCGGGCCGGCCATTGACCGGATGTATGCCACGCTCGCGGCCTCGCCCGCATTTGGAGCGCTCGGCTGCAAATTGCTGAATACCGACAAAACGCTGCAGACAAGTTGCATCCAGTCTTTCCCGACGATCTCGAACCAGGTTCTGGACATTGAAAAATTGAAGCTGGCTTTCCCGAATTTAAGGATGTGGGGCATCCGCGCGTTGTTCGAGAAACCGGGCGGCGGACCCGCGGCGGTGGAAGCGGTTTCCGGCGCGTGCGTGATGATCCGGCGGGAAGTGTTCGAGCGCATCGGGCAATTCACCACCGAATACTTCATGTATTGCGAGGACATCGATCTCTGCTACGAAACGCGGCGCGCGGGATATCTGGTCGGATACGATTCCGAGGCCGTCATCGTGCACCATGGCGGGGGCAGCTCCCGCAAGAAAACAGACACGGGCTTTGGAGATATCGCCACGCGCGAGGCCATCTGCAAGTTTCTCCGGAAAACCCGCGGAAATCTCTACGCGCAAACCTATCGCGGGGCCATCGCGGTCTCTTCCCTTCTCCGGATCTTGGCGCTTGGCGTGGCGTTTCTCACGCCGCTGCCGCGGATCGACCGGGAGTATCTGCGTTTTGCTCTTCGCAAGTGGCGCCGCATTCTCAGCTGGAGTCTCGGATTTGAAAAATGGGTAAAGCGTCTCGGGCCGGTGCGCCAGCACCGGACAGGAGAAATCTAGCCTTATGTGCGGCATCTGCGGAAAATTGAATTTCGACGCGAGCCGGCCGGTCTCTCCGGCGCTCATACAGGACATGATGTCCGTCATCCGGCATCGCGGCCCGGATGAAGACGGTACGCACTTTTCAGCGAATGTCGGACTGGGCCACCTGCGCCTGAACATCATCGATCTCAGCACGGGAAAACAGCCGATTTGCAATGAAGACGGCTCCGTCTGGATTATTTTCAACGGCGAAATTTACAATTACAAGGAACTGCGATCCGTCCTGGTCGATAAGGGGCATACCTTCCGCACGGCCACCGACACGGAAGTGATCGTTCATCTGTACGAGGAGTTCGGCGAAGCGGCCATTGAAAAACTCTGGGGCATGTTCAGCTTCGCCATCTGGGACAACCGCAAGAAAACGCTTTTGATCGCCCGCGATCGCGTGGGAATCAAGCCGCTTTATTACGCATTGACACCGGAGGCGCTGCTTTTTTCCTCGGAAGTAAAAGCGATTTTGCGCGACCCTTCCGTGAGAGCGGAAATGGATCCCGTGCAACTCGATACCTTTCTCACCTATCTATATGTTCCCGGCGCGGAAACCCTGTTCAAGGGAATTTCAAAACTTTTGCCGGGGCATTACATGATCGTGCAGGACGGCAAGGTGCGCATTCAGCAGTACTGGGATCTCTCGTTTCCGGGAAAGAAACGAACCGGAAGCGAAGCGGATTTCGAGCGGGACCTGGTCGAACTGCTCGCCGAAACGGTGCGCGGCCACATGATCGCGGACGTGCCGGTAGGCGTGCTGCTCAGCGGCGGAGTGGATTCGACCGCCATGCTGAGCTTTGCCACCGAGCAGACGGGAAAACAGATCAGCACCTTCACCATCGGTTTCGAGGGCAAGCAATTCGCCGACGAGCGGCCCTATGCGCAGCTGGCCGCGGACCGCTACGGCGCACGGCATTTTGAGATGACCATCACGGCCAGGGATTTTGAGGAGTGCTTGCCGCGCTACGTCTGGCACATGGAAGAGCCGGTGTGCGAGCCTCCGGCCATCGCTCTCTACTACATTACGAAATTGGCGCGGGAACACGTCACCGTGCTGCTCTCCGGCGAAGGAGGAGACGAGGCGTTTGCCGGTTATCAGAATTACCGCAACATTTACTGGATGGAAAAAATGAAGCGCGCGCTGGGCCCCGCGGCCGGGGCTTCCGGCGTGGCCGCTGCCGCCCTCGGACACCTTCCGGGTTTCGCGCGGCTAAACAAGTACGCGCCGCTGATGAGCATGCCCTTTGACGATTATTATTTCAGCCGGACGTCGGGCCCGTTGGAATCCTTCAATCGCATGAAGGGGCAACTGTACTCCCCCGGATTTCAGGCCAGCCTGCGCGGAAACGGCCACGCCCCGAAAACGCTCCCGCGCCAGTATGCGGCGCAGACTTCGGGAATGAATATTCTGGACCGCATGCTGTTTATCGACACCAAGACCTGGCTGCCCGATGATTTGCTGGTCAAGGCGGACAAGATCACCATGGCCAACTCGCTCGAGTTGCGCGTTCCGCTGCTTGATCACCGCGTCCTGGAATTCGCCGCCTCGCTTCCGCGGTCTTCCAAGCTGCACGGCCTCACGACGAAATATGTTTTGAAGAAGGCGCTGTCGAGCAGAATCCCGAAAAAGATTTTGAACCGCAAGAAGACGGGCTTCCCCGTTCCCTACGAGTCCTGGATCCGCGGCGAAATGCGGAATTACGTTCGCGACGTGCTCCTGGACAAGCGCACAGTGGAGCGGGGCTATTTCCAGCGCGAAGCCGTCGAGACAATCCTGAAGGAAGACTCGCAAGGCGCAAACCATTCCAAAGAAATTTTTTCGTTGCTGGTCCTGGAGCTGTGGCATCGCATGTTCATCGACGGCGAATCCATGGTTTCCGAGCGATTCGACGCATCCTGTTCCCTGCCGGTGGCGAAGTGAAAGAAAATCACATGAAGAATTCCTCCAAGCGGGCGTCCTTTCTCAGGCGAAGGGTGTTCCCCGCGCTGTTGTTGTTGCTTCTGATGAGCATGGCCCGTGTATGTTCCGCGGGCGAGATGGTGTACCTGCATACGGATAAGGACGCCGCCGACCTTCAGGAGAAATGGGATCTCGCCGCGCGCTTTTATGGAGTGACGCTCACCTCACTGCAAGTGAAAACCGCCGCGGATGCGGATTCCGCGCTTCGATTCGCGCAGCGCAATGAGGCGCTGGCAGTCGTAACCACTCCAGCGGCCCTGCAATCCGTTTCCATGAAGAAGCTGCTCCTATCCGTGCGGCGTCCCGGCGCGAAGAGCATTCCCATATTGATTTTCGGAATCACGCCTGGCACGGACCTGGAGCAAGTCGCGGCGTTCGCCGGCCAGCCGCTTTCCGGCTGCCGTTCCTTTCCCGCTAACGTTTCCAGTGCCAGCTACGTCGTGGGCCCAAAGACGGAGATCACCGGGCAGCTTGCTGGAATCGCGCTGCCGGCTCCTGCTTTAGCGGCGTGCAGTTTTGCGGCGCCGGACGGCGGCGGAGCGCAGGCGCTGCTTTCCGCGGGGACCGAAGGAGTAAACGCGCCGGTGTTTGTGCGCCTTCCGCGGGAGAGCGGGGACTTGTTTCTTCTGGCGGCCATGAAACCCGCGCCGGGGCTGGCGAAACTCTCCAAAAGGCATTTGCCGGACATTTTTTCGGAGGTTGCTCCGGAATTGATGTTTATGCGCTACGCCGCGGGAGATAAAGGCTGGCACAATCCGGGGCATTACGCAAATCTCACGCTGGACGACTCGCTGCTCACCGAACCGTACGGGCACATCAACTATGCGGGGCTACTCGGCGAAATGGAAAAACACAATTTCCATACGACCATCGCCTTCATCCCCTTGAATTACAAACGGAACAAGGCGGACATCGTTACCATGTTCCGCGAACATCCCGACAGGTACTCGATTTCCGTTCATGGCAACAATCATGATCACCGGGAATTTGGCGACTATGACATGGCGCCACTGTCCGAGCAGGTAGCGAATATCCAGCAGGGCATCGCGAGAATGGAAAAATTCACGCAGCTGACCGGAATTCCCTACGACCGCGTGATGGTATTCCCGCACGCCATCGCCCCGAATGAAACCTTCGCGGCCCTGAAAAAGTACAATTTCCTGGCCACCGCGAATTCCGAAATCGTGCCCCTGGAGTCTTCCGCTCCGGACGACGATCTTCTGTTTTATTTGCGGCCGGTCACGCTGCGCTACTCCGATTTCCCGAGCCTGCTGCGCTACTCGGCGGAGATCCCGGTGCCTCCTGCGTTCATCGCGATTCAATTGTTTCTGGATAACCCCATGCTTTTCTACGGCCATGAAATGCTGTTTGACGAAGGCATCGGCGCCTTCAATCACGTCGCCGACGAAGTGAATCTTCTCGAGCCGGACATGCATTGGTGCGGAATGCGGTGCGTGGCGCAGCATCTGTTTTTCGAAAAACTCCGGGAAGACGGCGGCGTGGATGTGCGCGCCTTTACCAGCAACCTGATTCTGGAAAATAAGTCGCCGCGGGAAACCACATTCTGGGTGGAGAAGCAGGAAAATTTTCAGCCGGAGATCGCGACGCTGACGGTCGACGGGCGGCCAGAAACGTATGAGCGGAAAGATGGGGGCATCGCGTTTCAGGTGGTCATTCCCGCGAATGGAATCAGCCACATTGCCATCGAATACCGCAACGATCTGAATGTCGCCTCGATCGACATAACCAAGACAAGCCTGTACGTGGTGCTGGTGCGGCGGCTGGCCGAGTTTCGCGACCGGACACTTTCGACATGGTCCGCGGGCAGGAAAATGACGAAATTTTATTACAAGCACAATCTGGACGCCTACGAGCTCTATTTGGAAAAGATCGTTCCCTTTCTGCTGCTGGCCGCTCTTTTTGGCGGGATTGCGAAATTGATTCAGCGGATCACGCGTCCGAAACGCGCGGTAAACGCCTAAGCAGGCCGGACAGGACACTTCCCCATGACACTTGTTCTAATCCTTGACGCCATCGTCATCCTATTAATTCTGGGATGCGCCTTCTGGAAGGGCCTGGAACGCACGCTGCCCTTGATCGCGTTTCTATTGCTGCTGTTCCCATACGAATCGCAGATCACGCTGACGGGATATTTCGACCTGACCACGCAGCGCCTGATCGTTATTCTGGCCTTCGTGATCTATGCGTTTTCCAGCGAGGTCAAGGAAAAGAGAAAACTGCCTTTACGATACACGATCTTTTTCCTGATGGCCTGGATGCTGGTCGCTTCGGCGAATTCCGTTGTGTTCGTGACCAGTATTAAATCGGTTCTCTCGCAGTTTTTTGACTTTTTCCTGATCTACTACATCTTCGCCAAGAGCGTCACCCGCACCGAAACCGTCCGCAAGATTTTTTATGGTTTCGTGGCCGCCATGCTGCTTCTGTCGGTGATTGGCATTGCGGAAATTTATTGGGACTGGAACGTGCTGGGTCTTTTCCCGGAAGTGTATCACCGGTTCGCAAACATTGTCGGGGGAGTGAACGACCGCGGCGGGAGAGTGCAAACGACGTTTGGGCATCCCATTCT
>Ga0316628_100001971_pt1 | contig 14925 bp, 12 predicted proteins | sample OWC_Aug_M2_C1_D5_FD_207648 | JGI IMG/M metagenome (GOLD analysis project Ga0316628, IMG submission 207648) | Wetland soil microbial communities from Old Woman Creek delta, Ohio, United States - OWC_Aug_M2_C1_D5_C | ecosystem: Environmental > Terrestrial > Soil > Wetlands | place: USA: Ohio... | reverse complement strand
GGTTATGAATTTGAAGACTACAAAAAGATTCGAATGGATCCCTCACAAATTAACATGATCAACAACTCAGAACAGTTTTTATTACTCAGTATTGTGATGAAAGAATGATTCAAGCTCACATTTTCGAAGCATCGTTTCTCGATAAAAAACGAATAATATCCTGAACAAATCCCAACGTTTTCTCTTTTGGTACGACCGCTCCAAACACTTCTGCTTTTCCACCACATCGATACCCCAGGGTTTTTCCCAGCAGAATCAACGGCTGGAGATTGCAGTGACTCCGGACGTAAATCTGATCCCTGTCTTTGAAAAATCCGGTATTGACAATCACGATATCTTTCTTTGTTGACCAAAAAACCTTCCGAGTGACTGTTGATATAATATTATATTTTGTTTGAATCCATTTCAACATCACTCCCTGTTTTTCCTCACCAGGAATATCAACGAATTTGGCGATCTCTTTCTCTAACAACTGAAGATTGTTTTTCCACTGCGCATTTTGTAAGATCCAATGAGCATCGGAATCTCTGAAAAGAAGATGTGGTGCTTCTTCTACCGCTTTCCGATCACCAATCTTATAATTCGAATCAAGAAGGTACACCATGTGGAGAAGCTCGTCAAAAGTGAACTGTTCTTTTTCACAGAACGAATGAATCCGAGGGTAAATAGCGTTATTTCCCTGTATTCGTTGTTCATGGTCACCAAGCACCCCAAGCACTGCAAACACATTCATGGGATTTCGAAGGAACTCATTTACGATCCAGCTTGCAGACGGATATAACGATGGATTCTCTCCTGTACTGATGGGATTGTGATGGAACACGTTAGGATTTGGTTGCTGCAGGTGATGATCAAAAATCAGCACCTTCGCATGTTGTGCTAAACAATTGATATTTTCTTCGGGTAGCGCCATATCGGCAACAATGATGTAATCGTTGCGTGAATAGGCAGTAAGCTCCGCATCGGTCAGAAAATAATTCCCAAGCTCAGGGGTGGTATTGACTAGTGTTTTGCCTGAGAGTTTCTCGAGCAGCAATCGTGCAGAGCATATCCCATCCGTATCCCAATGATGAATCAGCAGACCAGACCCGTCTAAGTCCTCGAACATCGCAAGATTCCTCAGTGTATTGATAGGACATCGATTACCTTAATATGGTCTTTTCTGTTACCAACTTCTATGATGGTGGATGTCACAATTTTAAACGCAATCCGACTCATCACTGGTCTTATTCTCCTCAGCTACGCCTCCTATACAGACGTAAAAACACGGCGTGCGGCAAACATGCTATGGGTCATCATGGCCATCATAGGAATAATCCTTCTTCCAATACAGTATTTTTTTGTTGAAAACGGCTTTGATAATGACTGGTATCTTATCTTCATTCCCATCATGATTGCCTTAATGTATCTCTTCTTCCAGATGCGACTCCTTTTTGGCGGCGCTGATGCCAAGGCGTTGATGGCCTTGGCCATCTTGGTCCCCATCCAGCCTACCCTCTTGAATGAGCAGTTCCCAATCTGGAAATCCTTCATGCCAGGCTCCTGGATTATCTTTGCCAACGCAACCATCCTGTTCCTTCTCATCCCCCTCAGTTTATTGATCTATAACATCGGGAAACGCAACGTGAAATTCCCTCATAGCCTGCTTGGATATGTCATCACCGTTGAAAAAGCAAAACAAAAATTCGTCTGGCCACTGGAGAAAATAAAGGATGGGAAACGAAAACTCATGTACATGCCCAAGAACTTCGACATCGATGAAGAGCTTGCGGAGTTCGAAAGACAAGGCATCAGGGAAATCTGGGTCACACCAAAAATCCCATTCATGATTCCCCTCCTGATAGGATTCCTTGTTTCATTTTTCCTTGGGGACCTGCTGCTTCAACTCGTCCGCGTGCTTCTCTAACGAACAGTGGACTACTCGATGGATAATAAAAAAGAAATACCCCTTCTAAATGTATACTCGCTAGTCCTATGGAAAAGAAAGATTACTACGACATCCTTGGCATCGACCATGCTGCGACAAAAGACGACATCAAGAAAGCATACCGAAAACTAGCCTTGAAATACCACCCTGATAAAAACAAAGAAAAAGGAGCAGAGGAAAAATTCAAGGAAATCTCTGAGGCGTACGCCGTCCTCTACGACGATGAGAAACGGAAGATGTACGACCAACACGGACATGCTGGAATCGACCAGCAATACACCACAGAAGATATTTTCAGGACGACCGATTTTGGAGACATTTTCCACGGCATGGGATTTGACTTTAACGACATCTTCGAACAATTCTTCGGACGACGAGGCGGCGGATACACCACCCAGCCCCGTGCTCAACGAGGAAGCGACATCCGATATGATGTCCAAATACGTCTCGAGGACGCATACAGGGGAGTCGATATGGAACTTGAGGTACCTCGGACAGAGCTCTGTGAAACCTGCAGAGGAACCGGGGCACGACCAGGAACCAGCCCGAAACGATGCCCGACCTGCGGAGGAACAGGACAGATGCAAGTTACGCGTCGAACCGCGTTTGGGATGTTCACCCAAATCAGTGAATGCTCCAAATGCCATGGACAGGGAACCATCATCGAAAATCCCTGCCTGACCTGCAAAGGACGAGGAAGTGTACAGAAGACCAGAAATATCGAGGTCCATATCCCAAAAGGGATCGACGATGGGGCACACCTCCGGCTAGCTAGTCAAGGAGAACACCCACGCGGAGCCTCCCAGAGTGGCGACCTGTACGTCGTCGTCCATATGAAAGAACACCCGATCTTCGAACGACGAGGAACAGACCTCTACCGGAAGCTGACGATCTCCTTCCCTCAGGCAGCCCTGGGAACAACCGTCCAAGTGGATACCTTGCTAGGGAAAGAAAAACTGAAAATCCCTGAAGGGACAGAAAACGGGACCCTTTTTAAACTCAAAGGGAGCGGCATGCCAAAAATCCAAGGAATGGGATACGGCGACCTCTATGTCCTCATTCAAGTAACAACCCCAAAAAAACTAAGCAAACGAGCCAAACTCCTCCTGGAGGAAGTCGAAAGGGAACTTGAATACTCTGGCGAAACATATAAATAGGAGTTCTACTAAGTAATATAACGAAAAGAAGTAAAAAAAAGGGGGTAGTGACCTATGGATCCTTTTGACGACGAAAATAACGAAAAAAAGAAAAACCCACATGATCCCTTCCGAGGAGACGATGATATCTTCCGAGATATCTTCAATGATAATAGAATACGAGATATCTTCAGCGATGACAAAGTCATGGATGATATCAAGAAAATGGCGGAAGAAATGATGAAAATGTTTACCAATGCCCAACCCGGCAAACCCATCGTACACGGCTATAAAATCGAGTTTGGACCGGATGGGAGACCCCAGATAGAAGATTTCGGGAACCGGTCCGTACGATCCCCTGAGGGAGTCCCCACGATCTCCGATGAGATCGAACCGCTCACCGATATCATCGAAGGAGAAAACGATGTGGCCATTACCGTCGAAATCCCAGGGGTCGAAAAAGAGGACATCAACCTCATCGCGACCGAAGATACCCTGGAAATCAAAGTGGACTCACCGAAACGTAAATACCACAAACGTATCGACCTCCCATGTAATGTGAAGACAAAATCAACCAAGGCGACCTATAAGAATGGAATCCTTGACATCGTTCTTGACAAAAAAGAAAAGAAAAAGGATCAAGGTGGGTTTAAAGTCAGCATCGAATAAACCCCTTCCTTTTTTCTTCTTTTCATTTCTTTGTACAAATGTTTATGTATACTACGTTGTATCTATAAAATCGTAAACGGGAGCAGAAATGGTTCACTTAACATTCTATGGTGGTGTCAATGAAATCGGGGGGAACAAAATCCTCCTCGACGACCATGGCACAAAAATCTTTCTTGATTTCGGGATGAGCTTCAAACGAAGAGGCAAATATTTCGAAGAGTTCCTCAATCCGCGCACTGCAAATGGCATCGGAGATTTCCTTGAGATGGGACTGATCCCTGATATCTCTGGGATCTATCGATCTGATCTCCTTGAGCATCTTGGAAGAAAATCTGAAGAACCAACGATATCTGGTGTTCTGTTATCCCATGCTCACGCGGACCATGCAAACTACATCTCTTTTTTACATAAGGACATCCCCATATATTGCGGAGAGACCTGTAAACGAATCATCAATGCGGTCACGGAGCAAACGACACGAGACCTTGAGAACGAAGTCATTGACTTCCGGATTAGACCTTTCCATCGTTCTGGATGTAAGATACCACCGGTGATACGAAAATTTCACACCTTTACCACAGAAAAAACATTCAAGATTGATTCTTTAGAAGTCGAACCAATCAATGTCGATCATTCTGTACCAGGCTCCTATGGATTCCTCATCTACACGTCAGACGGACCACTAATCTATACTGGGGATCTTCGCATGCATGGACTCCATGCTGATATGACAGATGACTTCATCACCGCAGCACAACAAGCCAAACCCATTGCCATGATTACTGAAGGAACACGGATCGATAAAAAGAAAACAAATGAATCTGAGCAGAAAATCTACCACGACTCAAAAAAGAAGATACACCAATGTAACACGCTTTCTATCGTAGATTTCAATTTCAAAGACGTTGACCGGTTCACCACATTCTATAAAATCGCAAAGGATCTTGAAAAAATCCTGGTGATCAACTTCAAACACGCCTGCTTTCTCGAACAATATTGCACGGACAAAAACCTCCAAGTACCACCAATAACAGACCCACATCTAGCCTTATTCAAACCAAAACGACTCACCGGGACGTACATCGCTGAAGATTACACAGACCTGTACATCAAAAAACGATTACACTACGCTAATATCATCACTGCAACAGAAATCATGAAGAATCCGTCCAAATATATCCTCGTGCTCAACTTCTGGTACTTCTCAGATCTCATTGACCTCAAACCAAAAAACGGATTGTACATCCACTCTCTCTCTGAACCATTCAACGAAGAAATGGAAATATCATATGACCGGATGAGAAATTGGCTGAGACATTTCGACATAGAATTCTTTCAATCCCATTGTTCAGGACATATCAATGGTGATGATCTGAAGGAACTCATCAGAACAATCCATCCAAAGACCCTCTACCCAATCCACACAGAACATGCTCAGTTATTCAAAAAACTCCCGAGTAAAACCATCATGGTCAACGAGGGAAAAACCTATAAACTCTGAACATTATCAAGGAAGAAGTCATGGGAGGTTACCAGAATGGTGGACATCTACCAATACGATAAGAAAAAAGAGGAACAAACAATCATAAAAACAGATACCGGAAAGCGCAAGAAAGAACAATACATTGAAAACCTACGTGAAGGCGACGCAGTGAATGATTTTTTTGCTGTGAAGCTTAAAAAAGCACAACGACCCTACAAACGGGGCATGTTTTTTGAGTTTGTCGCCACGGATAAAACCGGTGAGGTCAGCGTCAAGTACTGGGGTGGGGAGAACAAAGACAGGGTGAAACGACTCTATGAGAGCTTCAACACTGGTGATGTGGTTCAAGTACGAACCGGGATGGTCGAAACCTATGAGGATCGACTGCAGATCTCCGTGAATGAAAGCTCAGGCGGAGTCAGAAAATGCGCTCCTAACGAATATGATGTCACGGATTTTCTGCCCGCGTTACCTGAAGAACGCATCCAAGAGCTTTATGAAATCATCAAAAAGGAACTCATGACCCTCCAAAACGAACCATTGAAACGCCTGCTAGCGACCTTCTTTGACGATCCTGAGTTCCTTAAAATGTACCTGCATTCACCTTCGGCGATTTCCCGACATCATAATTACATCGGTGGAAACCTTGAACATTCGGTCGGCGTGATCCGTCTCTGTCAGAACATCTCAGAGATGTATCCTACCGTGAATAAAGATCTTCTCCTTTCTGGTGCGATCCTGCATGATATCGGGAAACTCAAAGAGTACACCTATGCGGCTTCTATCGACGTCAGCGATGAAGGCAACTTCATTGGTCATATTGTGATCGGGGAACAATGGATCAGAGAGAAAATCCAGGATCTTCGCACACAGGGAGAGGAATTCCCAAAGGAGTTAGAACACCAATTGATACATCTTATTTTAAGTCACCATGGGAAATATGAATGGGGGTCACCAAAGCTGCCAAAACTCCTGGAAGCCTGTATTCTTCATCAGGCAGATCTGATGGATTCCCAGGTGAAAAACTACTTGCAGATGATTCAGGATGCAAAGAAACTCACTGATGAAGACTGGACCTTTGTCTATGATTCTGATGTGGGAAAAAAACGAGCAATCTTTTTAGGTGAATACTGATTACAGAGGAGAATATGAAACGAGAAATTATTAAAATTCTCTGCTGTCCAACCTGCAAAGGAGACCTTGCTCTTAAAGTTGAAAAAGAGGAAAATGGGGAGATCCTCTCCGGTTCTTTTACCTGCGGTCACTGTCATGTTACCTATCCGATCACGGATGGGATCCCGGACCTGCTCCCCAGAGAAAGCTAGACCCATTACTTATATTCATTCCAGCTTTTAATTTTAAGGTCATCCATGGTTGTCCGCGAGAGAGCTTCGACGAAACGTTTCGCGAGTTGTAGGTTTGTAATCAAAGGGAGATTAAAATCAACAGCTTTTCGACGAATGAGATAATCGTTTTCAAGCTCTTCTTTTTCAACATTCTTTGGAATATTAATGACTAAATCGATTTTACCTTCCATGATATATGTCAAAGTGTTAGGTTCCTTTTTCTCCAATGGCCAAAACAAAACATCGACAGCTAAACCATTTTCCTTCATGAAATCAGCAGTTCCTTTTGTTGCATAAAAATGATACCCCATTTCATGCAACATTTTTGTACTGGAAAGGAAATCAGCTTTACTATCAACCGGTCCCGTTGAGAGAAGAATTGTTTTTTTAGGTATCTTGAACTCGATCGACAACAGACTTTTCAGGAACGCTTCGTTGAAATCATCACCCAGACAAGCAACCTCTCCCGTTGATACCATTTCGACCCCAAGGATTGGATCTGATCCTTTTAATCGCATAAAGGAAAACTGCGATGCTTTGACACCAACGTAATCTAAATCAAATGCTGATCGATCGATACGAGGCACACGTTTTCCCATCATAATTTTAGTTGCGAGATCAATAAAGTTAATTTTGAATACTTTAGAGACAAAGGGGAAACTACGTGATGCACGCAGATTGCATTCGATAACTTTCACATCATTGTCTTTTGCGATAAACTGAATGTTGAACGGCCCTGTGATCTGTAAGGATGCTGCGATGTTTTTCGTGATTGTTTTAATCCGCCTCATCGTCTCCAAATACGTTCGTTGTGGTGGAAGCACGATGGTGGCATCCCCAGAGTGGACCCCTGCATTTTCCACGTGCTCAGAGATCGCATAACAATAGAGGTCTCCATGGTCTGCAACCGCATCAATTTCGATTTCTTTTGCTCCCGTGATAAATTTACTAATGACGACAGGGTGCTTTTTACTCACCTCTGATGCTTTCTTGAGGTATTCTCGGAGTTCTGTATTGCTTAGGGCGATACTCATGGCCGCTCCGCTGAGGACATAACTTGGTCGTACTAACACTGGGTAACCTACTGTATTTGCAAACTCTTCGGCTGATGCTAGACTGATGAGCTCTTTCCATTGCGGTTGATCCACTTGCAAAGAATCTAATAGGGCGGAAAATTTATGGCGATCTTCTGCAACATCAATTTCTTGGGGCGAAGTCCCAAGGATTGGTACCCCAGCTTGTGAGAGTGGGAGCGCGAGAGTATTTGGAATCTGACCACCCATCGAAACAATCACCCCTTGCGGATTTTCCTTTTCATAGATGTCTAACACTCTCTCAAAGGTGAGCTCCTCAAAATACAGTTTATCACAAGTATCATAATCTGTACTGACTGTTTCAGGGTTACAATTTATCATAATCGTATGATATTTTAATTTTCGAAGAGTTTGCACTGAATTTACGCAGCACCAGTCAAACTCCACCGATGAACCAATCCGGTAGGCCCCGCTGCCAAGGACAATGACCTGATGTTTGTCAGATTTTTCCAGATCATCAGTCGATGCATTATAGGTCAGATACAGGTAGTTTGTTTTCGCAGGATACTCAGCTGCGAGCGTATCAATCTGTTTGATGTACGGAATGATACGAAGTTTCTTCCGCTTTTTTCGCACATCAGATTCACTGCTTTTTGTTAGAGAGGCGATTTGGTGATCTGAAAACCCTTTTTGTTTCGCTTCTTTCAACAATGTTGGAGGTATTGTAGAAAGATTTTTGTTTTTCAGCTGCTGTTCCATTTCTATGATATTTTGTATTTTTGAAATGAACCAAGGGGTCACTTTTGAAATCTTAGCTATTTTTTCAAGGGAATAGTTTTGTTTGAATGCCTCAACAATGGCAAATATTCGTTTATCAGATGGTTCTCGAAGTTCTTTTTCAAGATTAGAAAATTCCAGTGTCGTTCCAACGAGACCAGGCATTCCAACATCAAGCATTCGGATAGCTTTTTGTAAGGCTTCCTCAAAGCTTCTCCCGATAGCCATGACCTCGCCAACTGATTTCATCTCCGAGCTGAGACGATTGCTCACTCGTTTGAACTTCTGTAAATCCCAGCGTGGAAATTTTACCACGACGTAATCAAGGGCAGGCTCAAAACAGGCAGAGGTTTCCCCTGTTATCATATTCTGTATTTCTGGAAGCCCATATCCAAGACTGAGTTTCGCAGCGATTAACGCGAGTGGGTACCCTGTTGCCTTTGATGCAAGCGCGGAGCTGCGACTCAGCCGCGCGTTCACTTCGATGATACGGTAATCCTGTGAGTGCGGGTCTAAGGCGAATTGGATGTTGCATTCACCCACTATCCCAAGATGTCTGATGACTTTAAGAGAAAGCGAGCGTAGCATGAAATTCTCAGATGCGGTGAGGGTTTGTACGGGTGCAGTAACAATGCTTTCCCCGGTATGAATCCCCATCGGATCGACATTCTCCATGGAGCAGACCACGATGCAGTTATCATATCGATCCCGTACCACTTCGTACTCCAGTTCTTTCCATCCACCGAGATATTCTTCTATGAGGATTTGATGGGTATATGAGAATGCTTTTTTCACCAGATCTGTGAGTTCTTTTTTATTTGTCGCGACTCCAGAACCAAGGCCACCGAGAGCATAGGCTATTCGGCACATGACTGGATATCCAATGTCTTCAGCGATATCAATCGCTTCATCAATTGTATTGACTGCTTTGCTGACTGGTATTTTTAGGTTGATTTCTTTTATTTTCTGTACAAATTGTTCTCGATCCTCTGTGTTCTGAATCGCGAGAATTGGTGTCCCAAGCACCTCAACGTGATATTTTTTCAGCACACCGGTTTCCGCAAGTGTGAGTCCCACGTTGAGTGCTGTTTGTCCACCGAAACCTAGGAGGATGCCATCTGGTCGTTCTTTGGCAATGACTTTTTCAACGAACGCGGCCGTGACTGGCAGAAAATAGACTTTGTCTGCGAGATACTCTGAGGTTTGAATGGTGGCTATATTCGGGTTGACTAAAATAGTCTTTATTCCTTCATCTTTTATCGCTTTGATCGCTTGGCTCCCGGAATAATCAAACTCGCCTGCTTGGCCAATCCGGATGGCACCAGATCCGAGGAGAAGGATCTTTTTCCACTGTGGCTTTTTATGGGTAATCATTGCATCGCTCTCACAAACAGGTCGAATAAAAACTCAGTATCATCAGGACCGGGGGATGCCTCCGGGTGGAACTGGGCTCCAAAGAATGGCTTGGAGATATGTTTGATGCCTTCGTTCGTGTGATCGTTTCCATTGTAGAACCATTCTCGCCAATCTTCTGGTAAGGTGTCTGCATCCACTGCGTACCCATGGTTCTGTGGTGTGATGTAGCATCGATTCGTCCCGACTTCCATGCACGGCTGATTTTGACTTCGATGACCGTATTTGAGTTTGTACGTATCAGCACCAGCTGCCAATGCTAAGATTTGAGACCCAAGACAAATCCCAAGTATTGGGATATCCCCGGTTAATGTTTCGGTCACATGGGAGATTGTTTCTGTGCATTTTTTTGGGTCTCCCGGGCCATTGGACAAGATGATCCCATCAACTTTTTCTGAGGTGAAATCATAATCCCAAGGAACACGTCTGACGGTGAAGTCCCGTTTTAAGAACGCTTGGATGAGACTGTTTTTTGTTCCACAATCAACAAGGAGGATGGTGCGATTTCCTTTTGCGTAGGTGATGGGTTCTTGTATGCTGACGGTCGCAGCAAGGTTTTCTTTGTTCGGATCAGAGAACTGTTTCTTCTGATGAGTATGAAGTATTTTCCCTAAAAGGGTGCCTTTCATTCGTAATTTTTTTGTGAGTGCTCGAGTGTCGACCCCATAGATACCGGGAACATGGTTTTCTTTGAGCCATTCAGATAAAGATTTCTTCGCGTTCCAGTGATAGTACTTCTTTGAGTAGTCTGAGATAACCATTCCTTCGACCTGTATTTTTTCTGATTCAAAAAATCGGAAGAGACCGTCTTCTTTTTCTGTTCCAGGGACCCCATAGTTCCCAATCAAAGGGTACGTCATCGTGATGATTTGACCTTTATACGAGGGGTCTGTGAGGGTTTCTGGATAGCCAACCATCCCTGTGTTGAACACGACTTCCCCACTGACAGGAGTGTGTGCGCCAAACGAATAACCAAGGAACACTGATCCATCCTCCAGCACAAGCTTTGCCTGTTTCCTTTCGTCCACCCGCTGATCACCTCACCCATTTTTTTTCAATGAAACCGATGTAGGCTGAATACTATCTTGTTTTAAAGGAGTTCCTACTTTTTCATGTTTATAGGGTGATTCATAAACCAATCGATGTCTCTGAGTAAATTTTTTGATTCCTGCATCTCTTTGATGTATTGATGGAAACGTGGGGCTCGTTTGTCAAGGATCACCGCGACACCTCGATCATCCTCCTTTCGAATCAGGCGCCCTATCGCCTGTAACATTTTCCGTGCCGCTGGTGCTTGCACCGTGTATTCCCATCCTTTGCCGAACTTTTGATCATAATAATTCTGCAGACCGCGTTGGCGTGCCGTTGGTTTCGGATACGGGATACCGACGATCACCGCTATCTCGAGCTGCTCGGCTGGGAAATCCATCCCTTCGCTGATTCGTCCACCCATGACGGTGAACAGAGCAGCGGTGTTCCCATTGCCATCCCCGCAAGACTTGAAATCGGTAACCAAATCCATTAATTCAGATTGGGACATGTGCTGTTGTTCGATATAAAGGCAGCGTTGGATCTCCGCGAAATATCCATCCTTCTGGAACATCGCAAGGGTGTTATAACTGGGGAAGGAGACCATGGTGTTTTTGTCAAACCTGTTGCAGATCGCACTGACATATCTCCACATCTGAGGGACAATGGTTTTGTCTTTGGTGAGTTCATCATAGCGTGTCGTGACGTCTCTGACAAAAAAAATCTTCCGGTTCTCTGGGGGGAATGGAGAGGGATACAACGCCATCCGGGTTTCCAACGGCAACCCAAGAGAGTCCCGATATTCATCCAATGGTTCCAGCGTTCCAGACATGTGGATGCTCGCGTGGACTTCTTTGAGGATATCTGTCCCAATTGAAGGGTCAAGACAATAGGCTTCTACCCGTGGGTTTTTCCCTTGACCGGTATCGACGATAAGCTTGATGTACTGGTCCATTTCTATCGTCGTCCAAAAACCAAGGAACACCCCAAGGTTGTGAAGATAGGACCGAGGGAGTTTTCCGTCTTTTTGTTTATACTCCTGGATTTTTTCTCCATATGCATATAAATCACTGATAATGTCTCGTATTGTTTTGCTGGTGGTTTTTAGTCGGGAGAGGATTTCGACCTCGAGTTCATGGGAGGGGATCAGTGCATCGTTTTTCTCTGGGTTGATGCTTCGGATACCGCCTTCGAGGACTCCATAGACATAGGTGTCGCGTAGGACGGTGACGATATCGATGAGTTCTTTACAAAAAGCGGTCACAGATATTCTCCCGTCTGCGAGACTGGGATCCCCAAATTGATCTGCTTCGATTAAACAGCTGTTCAGCATCCAGGTGCTCAGTTCCGATGAGAACAGGTCTCTGAGATAGTCAGGAAGGTTATGTGCTTCATCGACAATAAGGATAACATCATCTTCAGAGATGCCAAGCCAGTCGAAGAGTTTGATGCGGATCGATTTGTCAAAGACATAGACGTATGGGACGACGACCAGCAACGCATCATGGACCATGAGTTTATTGGTCTCGTACGGGCAGATTGCTTGTTTTTCGCACACCTCGGTGAATTCCTCAGCGGTCGGAAGGTGAGTCTGCGCCCATTCCATGACGGTCTCAACCCGGTCTTTTTCACCAAGAAAGCTCCGATAGTAACTGCATCCTTTTCTTTTTTCAGAGGTTGCGAGTTTCTTTTGATAGGAGCAGAATCTCGAAAGCTCATCTGCATTTCCATTCTGAATTTCAGTGTTTTCACGTGCGAGCAAGCACATGTTTCCGCGTCCCTGCATTCCGACGCCATAGATTTTTTTCTCCGGAGATTTTTTTTGTATCGCCCGCAGTTCAAGGATTACTTGTTGTTGTTGTGCATTCGTCCGTGTGGCGTAGATGATTTTTTTCTGATGCTCTAATGCGTAGGCTAGTGTCGCTGCTAAAACACAGATGGTTTTGCCTGAACCAGTTCCTGATTCGAAGATAAACTGTTTTTTGTGTTTGAGTGCATCAGTGATTTCATGCATGATTTCTTCTTGGTTTTGTCGTGGTGAATAAGGAAATAACTCCGCCATCCGTTTGGTGAATAGTATGTGCAGTACATAGACTTGTTGGAGATGGGAGGGATGAAGTTTTATAGGGGAGCACCATGTAAGAGGAGGAGATGCAAGAGACACCGTTTCGGAGTATTACCAAAATATTGTCTGATCAAATTCCTGCTGGTTCATTATCACATCTTCCAAGCAAATGGGAAAAAATCGGTTCTGTGGTGATTATCAAGGTACCTGACGAGTTAAAAGTATATCGAGAGATCATTGGAAAGGCATATGCGAACACATTAGGATGTACAACGACGCTGAATGATACCGGTGGTATCTCCGGGATCTATCGTACACCGGTGGTCGAAGTGATCTTTGGCTCCCCTGCTACTGAGACAATCCATGTGGAAAATGGGATTCGTTTTAAGGTCGATCCACGGCAGGTGATGTTCTCCTCGGGGAACATGGCGGAGCGAAAACGGATGGCGACCATTGCTCATCCAAATGAGACCGTGGTGGATTTGTTTGCCGGCATTGGATATTTTACGATCCCGATTGCGGTGTACAGCAAACCAAAAAAAATAGTAGCCTGTGAAATCAATCCCATTGCGTTTGATTTTTTACGGTCGAACGTGGTGTTGAATCATGTGAGTGATATCGTTGTCCCACTTCTTGGGGATAACCGAGTGACCGCTCCCAAGGATTCTGCTGATCGTGTGATTCTTGGATTTCTCCAAAATCCCCAGGATTTCTTACCGGTCGCTCTTGCGTGCTTGAAAAACCAGGTAGGAGTGCTTCATTATCATGAACTGGTCCCTGTGGAATTGATTCCGCGACAACCATTGTCTCATCTCAAAGAAGCGGCCTCATGTTATGATCGATGCGTCGAATTGCTCGGGGTTCATCAGGTCAAATCGTACGCCCCTCAGATAAATCATATGGTTCTTGATGTGAGGATTTCAAAATGACACAACCGGTTCCATTGATTGTGTATCATGCGAATCAGGATGACCCGAAGAAGTGTACGGCAAAGAAATTACATCGGTTTGGGTTTGCGTCGCTTCAAAAAAATGTCCGAAGATTACCAGCTCATGCGGTTCTCCTTGATCCGTTTGCGGAAAAAAGTGTATCCTGTGAAGATGCCCTGGTTGCTCAACGATATGGGTTGGTCGCGTTGGATTGCTCCTGGAAAACTGCTGAGCAGGTATTTCAATCTCTTGAGACTCGGATGGCGCCTCGGGCGTTGCCGTTTTTGCTTGCAGCAAATCCAGTGAATTATGGAAAGCCGTATCAGTTAAGCACGCTTGAGGCGTTCGCAGCTGCGCTTTACATACTGGATGAGGTGGCGCAGGCGACCACTATTCTTGGGATTTATACATGGGGTCATCGGTTTTTGGAGTTAAATAAAGAACCATTGGAGGAGTACCGCCTGGCTCGTTCGAGTGCTGAGGTGGTACAGATAATGAATAAATATATATGAAAATATATTCAAAAATATATCTATTTAATTTCAGTATGTTTAAGTAAAGAAAAGTAAATGCCTTAAAATCGAAAATACGAGAGGACGAGGAATGAAAATACCACTGGAGACATTTTTCAAACCAAGAAGTATCGCGGTCGTTGGAGCATCGAAAAACCCGACGAAAATTGGGCATGCATCACTCAAAAACATCCTTATCTCAGATTACCCCTGCAGCCTCTATCCAGTCAACCCCAACGAAGAAGAAATCCTCGGATTAAAATGCTATAAAAAACTCACCGACATCCCCCATCCGATCGACCTTGTGATGATCGCAGTACCAGAACCGCTCGTCCTTCAAATCATCAAAGACTGCGTGAAAAAAAAGGTCAATTCGGTCATCATCATCACCTCAGGATTCAGCGAAATTGGGAATCACGAAGGGGAAGAAGCCATAAAGAAGGCAGTACAAGGAACTGGAATACGAATCCTTGGACCGAACACCATGGGATACAAGAACGCCATAGATAACCTTGATGTCTCCTTCGCGTTTGGAATGCCACGAAAAGGAAATCTCGCCCTCATCAGCCAGAGCGGTGCCCTCGGCATGGGGATGATTTATCTAG
>Ga0316628_100001970_pt1 | contig 14925 bp, 15 predicted proteins | sample OWC_Aug_M2_C1_D5_FD_207648 | JGI IMG/M metagenome (GOLD analysis project Ga0316628, IMG submission 207648) | Wetland soil microbial communities from Old Woman Creek delta, Ohio, United States - OWC_Aug_M2_C1_D5_C | ecosystem: Environmental > Terrestrial > Soil > Wetlands | place: USA: Ohio... | reverse complement strand
CGAAGACGGCCGCAGCGACCGCGCGTGCGCTGTTCGCCGAGGACAATGCATTGCTCGAGACGCAGAGCGATCGAATCGACACGCGCGTACTCCTGTACGTGGGCCAGTTCGACAATAACGCGTTCACCGTACCGCCGATGGACAGCAAGCCCGCGACCGTCGTCATGCCCGTCGAAAACGTGAATCTGCGAATCGCCTTGGCGCACGAGCTCACGCATTCGATCCACATGCAGCTCGCGCACGTGAAGAACTCATTCGGCGGGCCGATCGGAGAAACCATGTTGCTCGAGGGGCTCGCGATGCGTACCGCGCAGCGCGCCGTGCCCGGCCTGCCGGATGCGGCCTACACGGAAATGCCCGGCGACAGCGGCTGGATGCGCGGCTGCGTCGCGAAGAAGGCCGCGATCGCGATGAAATACACCTTCGGCGACGGCAATACCGGCATGCACCGCGAGGCTTATTGCGCGGCCTGGTTCGTCGTCGGTCGGATGCTCGGTTCCGGCAAGTCCCTCGCGGACCTCGCGAGAATTCCCGAGGACCGCATGGTCGCGGCGATCAGGGCCGCGCTATAGCCCTGCCATAGCCTCGGCGCGCGGCACAGGAGCATTGCGATGAACGATTCGGCATCCGATCCCGGCATTCTCCTCGAACGCCAGCAGCGCGCGTTCCTTGCGGATCTCCCGCCGTCCCGACCCGCGCGCGAGGACCGCCTGCGCCGGCTCGATCGCATCGTGGAAACGCATGCCGAGCGATTCGCGCAGGCGATTTCCCAAGACTTCGGTGCGCGATCGGCGGTCGAGGTGCGAGTCACGGAAACCATGCTGCTGCGGGCCGGCGTGCGCCATGCGTTGCGTCACCTGGGCGCGTGGATGAAGCCGCGGCGGGCGCCCGTCGCGCTCGCATACCGGCCCGGGAGCGCATGGCTGATCCGCCAGCCCCGTGGCGTCGTCGGCATCATCAGTCCGTGGAACTACCCGCTGCAATTGTCGCTTGCGCCGCTGATCGGCGCGCTGGCCGCCGGCAACCGCGCGATGATCAAACCGTCGGAATCGACGCCGGCGTTCGCCGCGGCGCTCGCGGTGGCGGTCGCGGAGGCGTTTGCGGCCGACGAGGTGGCGGTCGTGATCGGCGACGCCGTGGTCGGCCGCGCGTTCGCCGCATTGCCTTTCGACCACCTGGTGTTCACGGGGTCCACGGCCGTAGGACGGGAGGTCGCGCTCGCGGCGGCGAAAAACCTGACGCCGGTCACGCTCGAGCTCAGCGGCAAATCGCCGGTCATCGTTGACGCATCCTGCGCGCTCGACGGCATCGTCGACCGCATCGCCTGGGGCAAGCTCATCAACGCGGGGCAGACCTGTATTGCGCCGGACTATGCGCTCGTGCCGCGCGCCGGAGTCGACCGCTTCGCGCGCGCGATGTGCGCGAGCATGCACCGGCTCTACCCCGCGTTTCGCGGCAACCCGGATTACACGAGCATCGCGAGCGAGCGGCATTTCACGCGCCTGCGCGAACTTCTCGACGATGCGCGCGCGCACGGCGCCCGCATCGTCGAGCTGGACGCCGGCGGCGCGGAGCACGACGGGCATCGCCGGCAGCTCGCGCCGAGCTTGCTGCTCGACGTCAACGACGACATGCGCGTCATGCGCGAAGAGATCTTCGGGCCGATCCTGCCGATCGTGCCGTACGACACGCTCGACGATGCGCTGTCGTACGTGAATCGGCGCGCGCGGCCGCTCGCGCTCTATTGGTTCGGCGCCGACCGGAATGCGCGCGAGCGTGTGCTCGCCGGCACGATTGCGGGCGGCGTGACCATCAACGACACCTTGGTGCACGTCGCTCTGGATTCGCTGCCGTTCGGCGGCGTCGGCGACTCGGGGTACGGCCATTACCACGGCGAGTACGGATTCCGCCAGTTTTCGACCCTGAAGCCGGTATTCATACAATCGCGATTTTCGGGGCTCGGCTTGATCCGGCCGCCGTATCGGCCCTCGATTGGGCGGCTGCTCGACTGGATTTCGCATTTTACCTGAACGCCGCGGCGCGCGGCGCGCCACGCCGCCGCGCACGCCGCGTTGCTTCCGCGCGGTACGAGAGACTAGGATGGGGTATGCGCTTCATTTTCCCAGCGGTCCTGTCGTTCGCGCTCGGGCTCGGCGGCTGCGCGAAATCGCCGACCGGCGAGCAGCCGGCCGCGCCCGGCAGCGAGACGCCCGCCGCTTCGGCCTCGGTTTCGACGCCGGTAGAGCCTGCATCGGTGCCGGCGGAGGCGGCGGAGCGTGCATCGGCGCCGGTGGTGGAGCCGGCGGAGCCTGCATCGGTGCCGGCAGAGCCGGCGGTGGCGCCGCCAAGCACTGCTTCGACACCGGCGCCGCCCACACCCAAACATAAGCCACGGGAGCCGCGAGCGGCCGCCGCTACGGCCGTGCCGCCAGCCGTGGCGCCGCCGGAGGCCGTGCCTGCGCAGCCGGGCGCCGCGCCGCAGGAGGCGACGCCGCCCGAGGTTGCGAAGACGCCCGAGCCCGCCGCGGCGCCGGCCGAGGCATCGCCGCCCACGCAGACGCTCGACTTGACGTCGCTCGAACAGCGCCTGCGGGATACGCGCGCGATCGGCTTGTTCACGAAACTCTCGCTGAAGAATCAGGTCGACGATCTATTGGCGCAATTCCGCGAGTTCTACAACGGCCGGAGCAAGATGGCGCTCCCGGATCTGCATCAGCGGTATGATTTGTTGTTGATGAAAGTACTATCTCTGCTTCAGAACGCCGACCCGCCGCTCGCGGCGGACATTTCGGCTTCGCGAAGCGCGATATGGAGCATTTTGGCGGATCCGAAAAAATTCGCGAAATTGCAAACTTGATTGCGGGAGACACTCATGGGCCAGCGGATAGTTTTTGTCGCGTCGTCGATCGTCATGCTGCTCGCAGCGATTCCAACTGTGCGCGCGGATGACGCGGCCTTCAGCAAGGATCTGATGGCGACCATTGCGTTGCAGGGCAAGCACTGCGACAAGCTGATCAAGGTCAAGCGCAACGGCGACAGCGACTACAGCGTCGCGTGCAAGGACGGCAATCGCTACCATATCTACGTGAATTCACAAGGTCGGGTTATCGTCGAGAACCAGTAAGGCTCGGGGCTCTTTCGCCCGCGACGCCGTCCGCGCGATGCGTCGCACCTACGATGAAGCGATCTTCATCGAATTCAAGTAATCCCTGACCTTGTTGCGGAACCCTTCGCTGCTCGTCACCGTCGCGCCGCCCGAGAGGATCAGGATGAAGTCGCCCCGGAACGTGCGGGTGACTTCGCGAACATGGTTGGTATTGACGAGACAAGACCGGCTGATGCGCAGCATCGGCTGCAGGCTCATCGCCTGTTCCGCCTGGTACAGGGTGCTGCGCATGTAATAGCGCTCGCGTCCGACGCAAATCGCGACGTAGTTGCGATCCGCTTCGATCATTTCGACGCGTCCCGCTTCGATCACGTGGAGACGGCCGCCGGATTCGGCGAGCAGCCGTCCCTTGTCCTCGGTGGCGGCACCGACGCTGCTCGTCAATCGCGCGACGAGGTCGGCGAGCGCCGCGCGGCCGCCGTCGTCCACCGCCGCCGGACGCCTCGACCGAACGCGCGTCAGCGTCCTGCGGAAACGGTCTTGATCGAACGGCTTCACGAGGTAGTCGATCGCGCAGACCTCGAATGCGTCGAGCGCATAGCGATCGTACGCGGTCACGAAGACGATCGAAGGGTTAGGGTCGCCGTCGAGCGCGCGCGCGACCTCGAGACCGTTCAGCGGGCTCATCTGGATATCGAGGAACAGCAGTTGCGGTTTGCTGACGCGAATGGCGTCGAGCGCCGCCGCGCCGTCGCCATATTCGCCGACGACCCGCAAGTCGCTCTCCGCTTCGCAGTACTCGCGCAATATCCGGCGTCCGGCGGGCTCGTCATCGACGAGAAGGACGTCGATCATGCGCGCACCGCCGGGATCTCGAGCTCCGAGATCCAGTCCGCGCCGTTGCGCGCGGTGCGCAGCGCCGCGTTATCGCCGAAGTGCACGGCGAGCCGCTCTCTGACGTTCGTCAGGCCGATTCCCTCGGCGCCGGTCTTGGCGTTCACCGCGACCGTATTGACGATACGCAGCGTCAAGCGTTCGCCGCCGCATTCGGCGCTCAAGCGGATATGCACCGGACCTTGATGTCCCGCGAGCCCGTGGACGACCGCGTTCTCGGCCAGGGGCTGCAGAATCAAGCTCGGCACGCGCAACGCCGGCAGGCCGGCGGCATCGGGCACGAACACCGCGAGACGGTCCTCGAAGCGGCGCTTTTCGAGCTCGAGGTAGGAGTTGACGAAGCCTACCTCGTCGGCGAGCGTCGCGAAATCCTGTTCGCCGGCGTTCAGCAAACGGCGCATCAAATCGGCGAATTGCATGACCATCGTCTGCGCGGCTTTCGGATCCCAGGTGATCTGGCCGCGGATCGTGTGCAGCAAATTGAACAAGGTGTGCGGGGACAGCTGCATGCGCAGCGCCGCCAGCCGCGCGGCGCTCCATTGCCGCTCCAATGCCGCGACGTGCAGCTCGCTGTCGCGCATTCGCTTGTACAGCGCGACGCCGGTGACCAACGTGAGCCCGAAGCCGTAGGCGAGGAGAAAGCTGACGAAGCTCGCGATCCACAGCGACATGACGGTCGGATCCAGCCACATGCGGGAGTGCTCGGCGGCACTGTCGACCATATGCCCGCCGCCCGTCACGAGAAACGCGCCGATCATCGCCGGGTATCCGACCGCGCAGAACGCCGCCGCGAGCAGCATCTGCAGCGGTACCGCGAGCCACAGCGGCCGCCACTGGATGCGCAAGGACGCCCAAAACGACACGAGCAGCGCAGGCAGCATGAAAAGATGCTGGACGACGCGCACGCCCCAGGGTGCGAATAGCTGGACGTTGTTCGTCATTTCCGCCATGCCCGCGCCGAGGCTGCCTGCGTACAGCACGTTCGACGAGGTGACGTACAACCAGAACAGCGACACGAGGCCGATGAACTGGCCGCGCGCCAAGCCGAACGCAATCTGATGCGGCGGCGTCTGTGGACCGTTTGCCGTTCCCATGGCGGCAAAGCGTAACGCATGTGCCCGGCCTATCGGCCAATGATTCTCAATCGCGGGACGAATACGCGGATTTCGGGGATGAACTCGATCCGCGCCCGCAGACCCGGGCCCCCCGTTGGGAGTCTCATGGACACCGGGTTCAATGCTGCCGGACGGAGGGTTCAATGATGGCTACCAGGAATGTTGCACCGCTACAGGGGTCGCGCGGATGGAAGTCGACCGCGGTTCTTCTGCTCGGTTTGGCGGGGATGGTCGGCGCGCGTGCGGCGCTCGCGGATCCCGCGGCCCACGACGTGCCGCGCGTCGTCGTGAAATATGGCGACTTGAATCTCGCGACCGACACCGGGACGCAGATTCTGTATCGGCGCCTCAAGGCCGCTGCGCGCGCCGTGTGTCCCGACTTCTCGACCAGAGATTTGCTCCAGGCCGACATCAGCCGGCGCTGCCGGGCCGAGGCCTTGGCGCGAGCGGTGCATGACGTCCACAGTTCGCGGCTCGCGGCGATCTACGCGCGGCAGCCGTACGCCGGATAGCATCGAGGGAGCCGCATAGCCACAAAGGAGCTATCTAGCGGAAGGCGAGCTATATTGGGCGGATCGGGGGTCGCGCCCCATTTGTTAGGATTGTGGGCATGCGCCGTTCCCGCAAGCCGGTCGCCGATCGCCGACCGCCCAATTTGCCGCAGAGCCCGTTCGCGTGCCGCGCCTCGCGGTCTTGACGAGCGGCGGCGACGCGCCGGGAATGAACGCGGCCATCCGCGCGGTCGTGCGTACCGCGATCGCGCGCGGCTTCGAGGTCGCCGGCATCCGCAACGGCTACGCGGGGCTGATCGGCGGCGACTTCCTGCCGCTCGGTCTGCGCGAAGTCGGCGGCATCATGCAGAACGGCGGCACGATGCTGGGCACGATGCGCTGCGACGCGTTGCGCACCGAACAGGGGCGGGACACGGCGCTGGCGGCGCTGCACGCGCAAAACGTCGACGTACTCGTCGTCATCGGCGGCAACGGCACCCACACCGGCGCTCATGAGCTCGCGCGCCGCGGCGTGCCCGTGATCGGTGTTGCCTCGACGATCGACAACGACCTCTACGGCTCGGAGGTCAGCATCGGCGCGACGACCGCGGTCGACGTCGCGCTGCAATCCATCGATCGGCTGAGAACCACGGCGGCGTCGATGCGGCGCGCCTTTCTCGTCGAAGTCATGGGCCGTCATTGCGGGTATCTCGCGCTGATGGCCGGTATCGCCGGCGGCGCCGAGGCCATCGTGGTGCCGGAGGCCGACAGCGATCCGGCCGTCGTCGCCGAGGAATTGCGCGCCGCGTACGCGCGCGGCAAGAGTCACGCGATAGCCGTCATTTCGGAGGGCGCCCAATACGACGCCGAGGCGCTGATGCAGTATTTCCATGCACACCGCGAGCGGTTGGGATTCGAACTGCGGCTGACCACGCTCGGCCACGTGCAGCGCGGCGGCGCGCCGGGGGTGTTCGACCGCATGCTCGGCACGCAGCTCGGCGTCGCGGCGGTCGAGGCGGCCGCGAATCGACGATTCGGCGTCAGTGTCGGTTTGCACGCGGGCAAACCCGGGACCACGCCGCTCGCCGAGGTCGCGGGCAGGGCGCGGCCGGCGGACGCGGGACTCTTGGACCTGGCGCGAATCTTGGCGATGTGAGGCCGGGCACGGCATCTTGGCGAAGGAGGCGACGATGTGGCTCAAAGATGTATGCACTCTCGATGTGGTGTGTTGTCGCGCCGAGACGCGGGCGGTCGATGCGGCGCGGCTGATGCGGCATCGACACGTCGGCGATCTGGTCGTCGTCGACGACCCGGACGAGACGCGCATCCCGCTCGGCATCGTCACCGACCGTGACTTGGCCGTCGAAGTGCTCGGCAACGACCTCGACCCCGCGGAGACGACCGTCGGCTCGTTGATGCGCCATCCGGTCGTCATCGCGAACGAATCGGAGGATACCAGCCAGCTGCTCGAGCGCATGCGGGCGCACGGCGTGCGGCGGGTGCCCGTCGTCGACGACCGCGGCGGCGTGGTCGGGATCGTCACGCTCGACGACGTCCTGAAGCACCTCGTCGACGAGGCCGGCGCTCTGCTCGAGATCATGAACCGGGGGCGCAAGCGCGAACAGCTCGCGCGGCGTTAGCGCGCCCGCACCGGAGGCGCTCGCCGGGCAGGACGCCGGTTGCAGCCATGCTAAGCTCGCCGCTGCCGAATCGCCGCGAGGCGGCCCGGCCGCGGCGGGCGGCACTCGCCCATCGATACTCGATACGACACCGAGAGCGAACTATGACGGATCGTTTGACGCCCCTCTTGGCCGAGCGCCCATGGCTGCTCGCCGACGGCGCCATCGGCAGCAACCTATTCGACCGCGGCTTGACCTCGGGTGACGCGCCGGAACTCTGGAACATCGAGCATCCGCAGAAGGTCGCCGAATTGCACCGCAACTTCATTGCGGCCGGCGCCGACATCATTTTGACGAACAGCTTCGGCGGCACGCGGCATCGCTTGCAGCTCCACAATGCCGAAGGGCGAGTCGCCGAGCTGAACGAGACGGCGGCCCGGATCGCGCGCGCCGAGGCGGGCCGCGCCGGCCGCACCGTACTCGTCGGCGGTAGCATGGGTCCGACCGGCGAAATACTCGAGCCGCTGGGTCCGCTCGCGGCGGAAACGGCGGCCGAATCGTTCGCCGAACAGGCCGAAGCGCTCGCGCGCGGCGGTGCGGATATCCTGTGGATCGAAACGATGTCCTCGGTCGCGGAGACTGAGGCCGCTATTGCCGGCGCGCGGCGCACGGGTTTGCCCGTAGTCACCACCTTGAGCTTCGACACCAACGGCCGCACGATGATGGGCGTGACGCCCGCGGATCTGGCGGGTCTGTGCCAGCGGCATCAGCTCGCCGCCTGCGGCAGCAATTGCGGCGTCGGCGCCGCCGAACTCGTCGCCTCGATCGTCAATCTCGCCGCCGCGGCGGACCCCGGTGCCGTGCTCGTCGCCAAGGCGAACTGCGGTGTCCCGCAGTTCGTCGACGGTGTGATTCGCTTCAACGGAACGCCGCAATTGATGGCCGAATACGCGCGGTTGTCGCTGGACGCGGGCGCCCGCATCATCGGCGGCTGTTGCGGCACCACCCCTGAGCATTTGCGCACGATGCGCGCGGCGCTCGAAGGCCATGAGCGTGGGCCGAAGCCGGATCTTGCGTCGATCGAATCGCGTCTCGGCGGCATTTCCATGGGCGCGAGCGCGCAATTGCGCGGCGAACTCGATCGGCAAGCGGGTGCCGCGCCCGGCGCGGTCGGGCGGCGTACGCTGCGGCGCCGTGGCTCGCGCGCGGAAAATACTTGAGCGACGCGACGGTGCAACCGCGCGGCGCGCTGCTGCGTGTGCTCGGCAAGGCGTTCGCCGTTTCGGTCGCGATCGGCACGACGATCGGCGGCGGCATCCTCTACACGCCGGGGAAAATCGCCGCCTTGTTGCCGAACCATGCGGCTTATCTCGGCGTGTGGGCGCTCGGCGGCTTGAACGCCCTGCTCGGCGCGACGGTATTCGCCGAACTCGGCGCGATGATTCCCCGCAGCGGCGGGCCATACCCGTTTGCGCGGCGCGCGCTCGGTGAATACGCGGGGTTCTTCGTCGGCTATACCCAGTGGGTCCTGGACTGCGCCGCGAACGCCGCGCTCATGCTGCTGATCGGCGAGTACACCGCGGAACTCGCGCCGGTACTTGGCGCAAATGCCGAAGCACTGGCGTTCGGCGTGCTTCTGGCGCTGTCGGCGTGGAATCTTCGCGGCGTGCGCGCGGGCGGGAGAATTCAGATCGCGACGACGGTTGCGAAATCGCTCGCGCTCGGTGCGATCGCCGTCGCCGCGTTTCTGCATCCCGCGGCGCCCGTGGCGGCTGCGGCCGCGCCGCCGGCCGGTCTCGGCTGGGCCGTCGCGCTCGTGCTCGCGATGCAGGGCGTGATCTTCACCTACGACAGCTATTACGCGCCGATATTCTTCGGCGAGGAAGTGCACGATCCGGGCCGCGAGATTCCGCGCGCGATTTTTCGCGGACTCGCCGTCATCATTCCGATCTACCTCGTGCTGAATGCCGCGTTTCTGCGCGTGCTGCCGATCGCACAAATGGCCAACGAACCATTCGTCGGCGGCGCGGCCGCGCGGGTCCTGTTCGGCGCGCACGGCGATGCGATCATCCGCGTGATCGTCGTCGTTTCCGTGCTGGGCACGTGCAATGCGCTCGTGCTGATGACCGCGCGCCTGCTGCTTGCGATGGGGCGCGACGGGCTGTTCGCGCGTCAAGCCGTGCGGGTCAACGCGGGCGGCACGCCGACGGTCGCGCTGTTGCTGAGCACGATCGTCACCGCGGCGTTCATCGCCTCGGGCACGTTCAACGCGGTTCTGGGCGTCGTTTCGCTGCTGATGGCGATCAATTATCTTCTCGTGTATCTGTCGATGATCGTGCTGCGCCGGCGTGAGCCGGATGCCCCGCGTCCGTACCGCGCCTGGGGGTACCCCTGGACGGCCGCCGCAGCGATCTTGATCGGCGTGGTATTCGTCATCGGCGTCGCGCTGAACGATCGCCGGAACAGCGCGATCGCGCTGGTATTGTTGGCGGCGAGCTATCCTCTCTACCGCGGCACACGGCGTTTGTTCCAGCCGGTGCCGGGACGATAGGCCGCCGAGGAGGGCGCCGCGTGAGCGCCCGCGAGTAGGGCCTTCAGCCCAAGTGTCCGCTCTTGCGGTACAGGAGCGCGCCGTTGCGGCTCGAAAGTGCCGTGGTGCTGCCCGGCGGCAGCCGCAGCCAGGTGCCTTCGCCTCGCGCCACGCCGTCGAGCGTGAGGTCCCCTTTCACGACGAACAACTCGACGCCGTGCGGCCAGGTTTCGGCCTCGCCGGCGTGGCCGGCCGCGAGGCGCAGCATGTCCACGCGCTCCCACGGTGCGTCGAACAACAAGGCTTGCGCGCGACCGTTCCCCAGGTCCTGCCAGAGCGAAGGATCACGCGTGTCGCGGCGCATGGAGGCGTGTTCCTCGGGCGGCATCTGGCGCAGCTTCACCAGGATCACCGCGCCGGGATCGCTGCGCGGCGTGTGACGCGATCCGGGCGCGTTGCGCACGTAAAAGCCCGCCGGAAAATCGCCGGTCTCGTCGGAAAACACCCCTTCCAGCACGAGGAACTCCTCGCCCGCGCCGTGCGTGTGCGGTGAAAAGGCGGAGCCGGGCGCATAGCGAACCACGGAGGTCGCGCGCGCAACTTCATCGCCGTCTCGCTCGAGCATGCGGCGTTCCACACCCGCCATCGGCGAGGCGACCCACGCGATCGCGGCGCTGTCGACCACGGCCGGTCGGGATAGGTCTGCATTCAACTTCATGATGGGACGCAACCACAGTGGATGTCGATCGGGCGCCGCGCAGTGTCCGACAGATCGCGCGCGGCGGCAAGATTCGAGGCGCGGCGCAATCGGCCATTCGGCGCGCCACCCCGCTTGACGATGCGAATACGAACCATTATCATTCGCATATAGTCGACGGAGGTCAGCATGAAATCGTTCCTCGCCAGCATCGCGCTGCCCATGTTCGCGCTCGGCGCCGCGGTCGCCGCGGCGGGCGAGGTTCCCGAGTACACGCTCGTGATCAAGCACCACGTCTACGAGCCCGGCTCGCTCAAGGTTGCCGCAGGCACGCGATTCAAGATTCGCGTCGTCAACGAGGACGCAAGTCCCGAGGAGTTCGAAAGTACCGACTTCAACCGGGAAGCCGTCGTCCTGCCGAAGCGCAGCATCGTCGTCTACGTCGGTCCTCTGCATGCCGGGACATACCGCTTCTTCGGCGATTTTCACCGCGACACGGCCAATGGCCGGCTGATCGTGGAGTAGGCCGATGCCGGCCGTCGCATTGCTCGTATTCCGGGAAGTGCTCGAGGCGGCGCTGATCGTCGCCGTCGTCTGCGCGGCGACGCGCGGCGTGCCGCACCGGGGCGCGTTCGTCGCCGGAGGAATCGGCGTCGGGGCGGCGGGTGCCGTGCTCGTCGCGCTCGGCGCGGGCTTCATCGCCGATCTCGCGAGCGGCGCGGGGCAGAACCTGTTCAACGCGGGCGTGCTCCTGGCCGCGGTCGCGATGATCGGCTGGCACGTGGTCTGGATGTCGTCTCACGGCCGCGAGTTGACGCAGAAAATGCAGGCGCTCGGCGGTGCCGTCAAAACCGGCGCCAGCTCATTGCGTGTGCTGTTCGCCGTCGTCGCGCTTGCGGTGCTGCGCGAAGGCTCCGAGATCGTGCTGTTCCTCTACGGCATGGCGGCCGGCGGGGTCGGCGCCGCAGGCGAGGCCGCCGGCATCGCGCTCGGCGTCGGCGGCGGCGCGCTATTGGGCGTCGCCCTCTATTTCGGCCTCTTGCGCATTCCGCTCAAGCATTTCTTCGGCGTGACCAACGGGTTATTGATGCTGTTGGCCGCGGGACTCGCGGCCACCGCCGCGGGCTTTCTCGTCGAGAGCGGCTGGTTGCCCGCCTGGGGCGGTCAGCTCTGGAACACGTCGCGCCTGGTGGCGGACGACTCCCTGGCGGGTAGAACCCTCGGGATCCTGATCGGCTACAAGGCGCGTCCCGAGGGGATTCAGGTCGCCTTCTATCTGGCGACGCTCGTCGCACTCGTCGCACTGGTCGCGCTCGCACGCCGCGGCCTGGTGCGGGGCTCCGGCGCACGCGGCGCCATCGCCGGCGGCGCCACCGTGCCCGCGGTCGCCGCCGCGGCCGTCGGCATCATGCTCATCGCCGCCGCGCGTCCCGCTGCGGCGGACGATTTCGTCGTCTATTCGCCGTACGTCACCGCGACACAGAACGAAATCGAAGTGCGCGGCTATCGCGTCGAGGATGCGCGCGCCGGTCTTCGCGGCGCCGCCGCCGCGGAACTCTCGATTTCCCGCGGCATGAACGCGTGGTGGCAGCCGGAGATCTATCTCGTCCGCTACCAGCGGTCTGCCGGCAGCGGCGGGCTTCAGGGCTACGAGTTCGAGAACACGCTCCAACTCACGCCGCCCGGCAAATATCCCGCGGATCTGGGATTTCTCGCATCCTACGAACACAACACGGCCGCACGCACGAGCGACGCGGTCGAGTTCGGGCCCTTGCTCGCGATCAAGGCCGGACGGTTCGCCCATACCGTCAACTTGATATGGGAAAAGGAGGTCGGTGCGGGCGCCGGGCGGGGGTATGAGTTTCGCTACAGCTATGCCGCAACCTACGCCATCTCCTCGCGCCTGCGCCCCGGCGTGGAGGCGTACGGCCGCCCCGCCGACCGCGCGTATCAGGCGGGTCCGATCCTCGCCGGCGAGTGGCATTTGCCGCGGACCTTCAGTAGCCTCGAATACCGGGTGGGCGTGGTGCTCGGACTCAACGCGGCGGCGCCGAGGCTTACGTCGCTCGCACGCTTGGAGTACGAGTTCTTTTGAAGTCGGCGGTCCGCAAATATCAGGGCGGGACGCACCGGCTACGGGGCGGCGTACGCAGATTATTAGCTGTTGCGCAGCAGCAACCGTCTTGACACCCGCGCGGCAGGTTCCTACAATCGCCGGCCTTTGTCGCCGGGCAGTTCATCCCGCGTCAGATTGTATGTATCACTTCGAGCCGCCTTTTTGGGGACGGCTCTCAAAGGCATTGGCTCCTTAAAAGGTATTTATGGCGACGACGACTCAGTTGATCCGTACCGGCCGCAACGAACCGGCGTGGAAATCCAAGGTGCCGGCACTCGCGGCATCTCCGCAAAAGCGCGGGGTGTGCACGCGTGTGTACACGACGACGCCGAAGAAGCCGAACTCGGCGCTGCGCAAAGTCTGCCGCGTGCGGTTGACGAACGGCTACGAAGTGTCGAGCTACATTGGCGGCGAAGGCCACAACCTGCAAGAGCACTCGGTGGTGTTGATCCGCGGCGGCCGCGTCAAGGATCTCCCGGGCGTTCGCTATCACACGGTGCGCGGCGCGCTCGATTGTGCCGGCGTCAACGATCGGCGCCAGGGCCGCTCGAAATACGGCGCGAAGCGCCCCAAGAAATGAACGAGAAATAGAGAAGTCCTATGTCCCGCAGAGCAGCAGCACCGCATCGCACGATTCTTCCGGATCCGAAATTCGGCAACGACATGTTGGCCAAGTTCATCAACATGGTCATGGAACGCGGCAAGAAGTCCGTCGCCGAAAAGATCGTCTATGGCGCGATCGACCGCATCGGCGACAAGACCGGCCGCGCGGGAGGCGAGGCGATTGCCGTGTTGCAGCAGGCGCTGGACAACGTCAAGCCCGTCGTCGAAGTCAAATCGCGCCGCGTCGGCGGCGCGACGTATCAAGTCCCCGTCGAGGTTCGCGCGAACCGCCGCCAGACGCTGGCGATGCGCTGGGTCATCGAGGCCGCGACCGATCGCAGCGAGAAATCGATGGCGCACCGGCTTGCCGCCGAACTGATGGAAGCGTCCGAGAATCGCGGCGCGGCCGTGCGCAAGCGCGAAGACACGCATCGCATGGCCGAAGCCAACAAGGCGTTCGCGCACTATCGGTGGTGAGGTCGGTCGGGCGGCGCAGGCCGTCCGGACGCCGCGACCGGGGCTCGACAGCTAAAGGACAATGACCGTGGCACGTACGACGCCCATTGAGCGCTACCGAAATATCGGTATTTCCGCGCACATTGACGCCGGCAAGACCACGGCCACCGAACGCATCCTGTTCTATACCGGCGTTTCCCACAAGATCGGCGAAGTCCACGACGGCGCCGCCGTCATGGATTACATGGAACAGGAGCAGGAACGCGGCATCACGATCACCGCGGCGGCGACGACTTGCTTCTGGAAGGGCATGGACAAGAGCTTTCCGGAACATCGCATCAACATCATCGATACGCCGGGGCACGTCGACTTCACGATCGAAGTGGAGCGGAGCCTGCGCGTGCTGGACTCGGCCGTCGCGGTGTACTGTGCGGTGTCCGGCGTTCAGCCGCAGTCCGAAACCGTGTGGCGCCAGATGAACAAGTACGGCGTGCCGCGCGTCGCGTTCGTCAACAAGATGGACCGTGCCGGCGCGAATTTCTTGCGCTGCGTCGAACAGATCAAGACGCGGCTGCGCGGCAACCCGGTGCCCATCCAGTTGCCGATCGGCGCGGAAGACGGATTCCAGGGCGTCGTCGATCTCGTGAAGATGAAATCCATCTGGTGGGACGATGCAACCCAGGGGATGAAATTCGAATACCGCGACGTGCCGGCACAGATGCGCAAGGACTGCGAGGAATGGCGCGCCAAGATGATCGAGGCCGCGGCGGAAGGCGTCGAGGAACTCCTCAACAAGTATTTGGAGACCGGAGACCTCAGCGACGCCGAGATCAAGCGGGGCTTGCGCGCGCGCGCGCTGAAGAACGAGATCTGTCTGGTGACCTGCGGTTCGGCGTTCAAGAACAAGGGCGTGCAGGCCGTGCTCGACGCGATCGTCGAATACATGCCCTCGCCGGTCGAGGTGCCGCCGGTCAAGGGCCAGAGCGAGAGCGGCGAGCCGCTGACCCGGCATGCCGACGACGATGAACCGTTCTCAGCCTTGGCGTTCAAGATTCTCAACGACCCGTTCGTCGGCAACCTGACGTTCTTCCGCGTGTATTCCGGCACTCTGAACTCCGGCGACCAGGTGTTCGTGCCGAACAAGAACCGCAACGAGCGTATCGGGCGCCTTTTGCAGATGCACGCGAGCGATCGTTCCGAGATCAAGGAAGTGCGCGCCGGCGACATCGCCGCGGCCGTCGGCCTCAAGGACGTCACCACGGGCGATACACTGTGCGATCCGGGAAAGGTCATCGTTC
>Ga0316628_100001969_pt1 | contig 14926 bp, 12 predicted proteins | sample OWC_Aug_M2_C1_D5_FD_207648 | JGI IMG/M metagenome (GOLD analysis project Ga0316628, IMG submission 207648) | Wetland soil microbial communities from Old Woman Creek delta, Ohio, United States - OWC_Aug_M2_C1_D5_C | ecosystem: Environmental > Terrestrial > Soil > Wetlands | place: USA: Ohio... | reverse complement strand
CCGCTGCAGCGGCACCGCCGTGCCCCCGACGGTGCCCGCGGCCACACCACGGAGCCGGAGATCGAAGGCTCCGACCCGCGCCTCCCGCCGCGCGTCCAGCCGGCCGCGGGCGTAGCTGGCGCCGCTCAGCCGACGGCGCGTCAGGCCCTCGGGCGCCGCGCCCGGGCCGGGCCACGTGTCTCCCGCCAACGGCGACTCGAGCCGGAACGCCTCTCCCACCGCCAGCTCCACGCGCGCCGCCGAGCGCGACGTCCCCATCTCCGTCGACCGCGCCGCCCACGCCGTGGCTTCCACGGTGTTCCAGTGGCTCCACCGGTCGCTGGACAGGTACCGGGCGTCCGTCACGGCCATCAGCTCGAGCGCGAGACCGGCGCGCTCGCGCGAGGAGGAGCCGTAGTGCCGAGTGAGGTCTCTGGCCACCGCGATCCGGGCGCCGAGCCGCCCCTCCAATGCCCAGCTCGCCAGCTCCAGCTCGCGCCGCGGCGCGCGCAGGGCGACCGGATTGCGCACCGACAGGTACCAGTCCGGGCGCAATCGCGCCACTTCGCCCGGCGCAGCGGCCTTGACCCTGCTCAGCCCCGTCGGCCACGACAACCGCGCCGTGCCGAGGTCGAGGCGGCCCATGTAGCTGGAGCGGGACTGGAAGCCGAGCGTCACCCCGCCGATGTCGTTGAACCAGGCCGTCGGCAGCCAGTTCACCACGCGCCGGTCGCGCCGCGCCGGCTGCGTGGCAGACCAGCCCAAGCGGTGCTCCTGGCGGGCCGCGGCGAGCATGCCGACGAGGGGAAGACGCGGCCCCTCGCGGTTGTTGAGGTAGTTCCAGTCCATCGTGCGGCGCTCCGGGTCCAGCTCCACCGTGCCCGTGCGCCGCGCCGTGCGCACCTCCACGACCTCGCGCCGCGCCAGCCCCTGAGCGCGCACCACCAGCGTCGTGTCGCCCGCCGGCACCGCGATGTCCACCGGCATCACGCCGTCGCCCCGGCGCTCGATCTCGATGCGCGTCAGCCAGCCGCCGTCGCCGCCGTCGCCGCCGCCGTCCACGCGCGAGCGCCGCACGCCCCGCAGGGCGTAGTCCACCAGCGGCGTGCCGTGCAGCCACTGGGCGAAGAACCCCGACAGGTCAAGGTGCGAGACATCCTCCATCGCGTACCGCAGCGCGTCCTCGTCCACGTGACGCAGCGCCCGCCGCGCGTACAGCTCCCGCAGCCCGCGCCGGAAGGCGTCCTCCCCAACCACGTACCTCAGCATCTCGAAAAGCAGCGATCCCTTGGAGTAGATCATGTTGCCGTACACATCGAAGTCGGGGTACAGCTCGGCGGGCGTGGACAGAGGCTCGCTCCAGCCGTCGAGGTCCATCGTTACTAGCGGCAGCTGCCCGTCGGGGCTCGGACGGCGGGCCCCGCGGCGCTGGGAGGCCCACGAGCCCTGGAAGGACGCGAAGCCCTCGTCGAACCAGCCGTCCCGCCACTCGTTGTTCGCCAGGATGCCGTACGTGTACTGGTGAGTGCCCTCGTGGAAGATCAGCCCCTCGCTCGGCCCGCCGTTCATCACCACCATCGGGAACTCGGTGCCGCCGCCCTCGATGCGGTGCAGGGCCGTGAACTGCGGCCAGGGATACGCCCCGAAGACCGTGTCCATCCACGCCATGAGCCGCGCCATCCGCTGGATCACGATGCCGCCGCCCCAGGTCGCGCGGTCCTGCGGCAGGTACAGCGTGCGCAGCACCGTGGGGCCGAAGCGGCCCTCCTCGTACACGTACTCCGGATTGGCGGACCACGCGAAGTCGTGTACCCGCTCCGCGTGGAACCGCACCCGCCGCCGGCCCGGCTGCGGCGCGCCCCACTCCGCGAGGGCGCCGCCCCGCGGACCATCGCCGTACCAGTCCGACTGCGGCGTGACCGGCGTCTCCGGAGTGGCCCGGGCGGCGCTCCAGCCCGGATCGCCCTCCACGGGCACGCCGGTCGCCCCCACGACCTGGTCGGCCTCGAGGTCGAGCGCCACGTCGTAGGTCGCGAACTCGCCGTAGAACTCCCCCGCCATGTAGAGCGGATGCACCTGCCAGCCGCCCCGGTCGTACACCACCACCTTGGGATACCACTGCGTGAAGTCGAAGCGCCGGCCCTCGCGCCCCTGCCGGCGCGGAATCGCGCTGGGGCGCGAGCGCCACTCCAGGTCCACGACCAGCGAGTCGCCCGGAGCCAGTGGGCGCGGCAGGTCGAAGGCGGCGACGGTCGAGTCGGGCGCGAACGGGTAGCCGGGCGCGACCGGCGCGCCGTCCATCGCGACGCGGCCCAGACGCTCGAACCCGTGGTAGGGATCCGGCAGGTGGGCGAAGCGCTCGATGCCCTCCCGCAGCTCCGCCGCGGCCCAGCGCGACGCGGGACGGAACGCGTTCATGTAGAGGTGGAGGTAGAACCGCCGCAGCGTGTCGGGGCTGTTGTTGCGGTACACCATCCGGCCCGCCGCGGTGAGCACGCCGGAGGACTCGTCCAGCGCCGCACGGATGGCGTAGCGAACGTCCTGTTGCCAGTAGCCCGCAGTGGCGGCGGCGGGAGCCGGCGCGGCGACCTGCGCCTGGAGAAAGACGTATGTGGCGATCGCGGCTGATGCCAGCACTAGTACTCCCTCAGGCGCCGCCGGTCCGGGAATGCAGCATCCGGTAGCGCAGCAGGCGCAGCCGGCGCCGCAGCGAGCCGTCGAACACCCGATCCCCGATGCGGACCACCACCCCGCCCAGCAGCGCCGGGTCGGAGCGGTAGTGCGGCAGCACCTCCTTGCCCGCCACCCGCGCCAGCTCGGCGACGATGCTCCGGGCCAGATCCTCGTCCACATCGCGCGCCGTGGTGACGCCGGCGTGGACGCGGCCCAGGTGCGCGTCCACCAGCAGCTCGTACTCCCGCGCGATGTCGCCGAGAAGGTCCTGTCGCCCGCGCTGCACCAGCGACTCGAGGTACCGCACGAACGGCTCCGGCGCCCGCCCCTCCAGCCCGTCGCGCAGCAGCCGCTTCTTCTGATCCTTGTGAACGCGCGGCGACGCGAGCACCTGCTGGAGCTTCGGCTCCACCCCCACCGCGCCCGCGACGGCGTCCAGCAGCGTGCCGTACAGCTCGACCGCGTCGCGCCGCTCGGCGAGAGCCAGCAGCGCCTCGGCGTAGTTCCTGACGACCGTGCCGGATCTCACGCCTGCTTCGTCTCGATGCTCTGGAGGTAGTCCCGCACCAGCCTGCGATCGGCCTCGTTGTCGAGGCTGTGCCCGATCACCTTGGAGGCCGCGGCGATCGACAGATCCACCGCCTCCATCCGCAGCTCGGCGAGCGCCTTGTCGCGCTCCAGGCCGATCTCGCGGCGGGCCCGCACCAGCAGCTCCTCCTGCTCGGCGCGCCCCTTGGCAACCAGCTCCTCGCGCAGCCGGTCGCCGGCCTGGCGCGCCGCCGCCACGATGGCCTGCGCGTCCTCCCGCGAGGCCGCGATCTGCTGCCGGTACACCGCCAGTGTGCGCTGCGCCTCGGCGTTCGCCTTCTCGGCCGCGTCGATCTGCTCCTGGATGCGCTGCTCCCGCTCCTCCACCGCCCGCAGGATCGCGGGCCACGCCGTCTTCGCGAGGATGAACAGCAGCAGCCCGAACACCACCAGCGTCCAGATCGAGACGCCCGGGTTGATGTCGAACGGAGTGCCCACCCGCTCGGCCTCCTGGACGGACGCCAGCAGCAGGAATGCCGGGGACACCTAGAGCACCTTGAACAGGAGCGCGAACACCAGCGCCGCCAGCGTGGCGCCCTCGATCAGCGCCGCGGTCAGGATCATCGCGCCGCGGATGTCCCCCGACGCCTCCGGCTGCCGGGCGATGGCCTCCACCGCCTGCCCGCCGATGCGCCCGATGCCCAGCCCCGCACCGATGATCGCCAGACCGAGTCCGATGCCGGCTCCCAGCAGCGCGTTCGTGTTCTTGGCGACCTCCGCCGCCGCTGCGGCTGCGTCCTGAACCATGAACATCTCTCCTCCGATACCGTGGTGTGACGTCCCGCTACGCTAGTGCTGGTGCTGCATCAGGCCGATGAACACGCTCGTCAGCAGCGCGAAGATGTACGCCTGAAGGAACGCCACCAGCAGCTCCAGCGCCAGCATGAACAGCATGAACAGCACCGAGCTGCCGGCTATGGCCCAGCGCGCGGCGCCGATGTGCCCGAAGATGAAGATCAGCCCCATGAGCGAGAGGATGACGAAGTGCCCCGCCGTCATGTTCGCGAACAGCCGCAGCATCAGCGCGAACGGCTTCACCACCTTCCCGATCAGCTCCACCGGGATCATGATGAGCGTCAGCAGCACCGCGGTCACGCCCGAGGTGCCCGGCGGCACGAACACGATGGTCTTGAGGTAGCCCACGGGCCCCAGCGCCACCATCCCCGAGATCTCGATGGTGGCCAGCGCGGTCAGAGCCAGCGCGCCGGTCACCGCGAGGTTCCCGGTGGGCGTGGCCCCGAACGGAATCAGGCCCATAAGGTTGCAGTACAGGATGAGCCAGAACAGAGTCAGGATGTACGGCGCGAACAGCGCGCCCCGGCGCCGCCCGATGTTGGCTATGGCCACGTCGTCGCGGACGAACAGGACGACGGCCTCGATCATGTTGGCCATCCCCCGGGGCGCGCCGCCCCGCGCCCGCTGCCGCTCCAGCGCCCTGCCGGCGAGCCACATGGTCAGCCACACCAGGAACGCCGCCAGGACCAGGTACACGACGTGCCGCGTGGGAGAGAGGTCGATGGCCATCCCCCCGACGTGCAGCGGCTCCCAGCGCGGCAAGTGAATCACGCTCTCGCCGCCCCACGGCCACTCCAGCGCGATCTGGTGCGCGTCGGAGGTGTGGCGGAAGAGCATTTCGCCGATGTTGGGAGTCTGCGTCATCTGAGAGAGCGCGCCTCCAGGAAGAGCAGCGGCAGCAGCACGCCGAGGTAGCCGGCAACCATCCAGAGTATCGGCAGGGTCTCGCGCGAGACCAGCAACAGCGCCGCCAGCGCCGCCACGCTCGCCCCCCGCACGGCCATCCCGGCCACCCAGCGCCCCATGAAGACGCGCGTGGCGGCTCCCATGGCGGGCCGGAGCAGCGCCACGGCGGCCACCTGGGCCAGCAGGGCCAGCGCCGAGCCCCCCGCGCTCGCCCCGGCCGCCGCAACGCCGCGGGCGGCCAGCCCCGCAACCGCCAGCGCCGCCGCCGGAACCAGGCCCCAACCAATCAGGCGCGCCGCCCAGCTCACCCGCCCGGTCGTCCCTTCCCGCCGGTCGAGCCGCCCCGCCGCGACTCCGCCATCACCCGGACCATGAAGGCGTAGAAGCCGGCGGCCAGGCCGACCGCCGTGCCCACGAGCGTGAAGGCGGGCCGCGTGTGCAGCCACCTGTCCAGCATGTAGCCGGCGCCGAGGAAGAACAGGATTGCGAAGGCGAACTGGAACCCCGCCCCTACGATGGCGTAGCCGGCTCCGAATCCCCGGCCGACGGGGCTGTTCTCCGGGTCCGAGGCCACCCGGGCGAATATACCCCTCGCCCGGAGGCCCGGCAAAGCGACGCGACCTATGTCAGAAGGCCGCTCCCCGTCACGGCGCCGGCTGCCAGACTCGCGACCCCGAGCCGATGGTCCATCCCATCAGCCCGCTAAACCCTGCGCACACCGAGAGGTAGAGGACTTGCCGCGAAAGGGAGAAGCGCACCCGTTCCTCATTCGGATTCGGGATGCTCTCGATGAGGAGCCCGAGCGCGAGTCCAACCGCGCCCCCGATGAGTGCCCCGCGCGTTCCGTGATAGCCCGCTGCCATCTCCACCCTCATCACGCGCGACGCCTCGATCGTCACCACGCGCGGATCCCCGGCTCCGGAGCACGGGTTGGAGGGATACGGGCAGTAGACGAACTCGGCCTGGCCCGGCTCGAACGGGATGGCCAGGCGCCCTGCCACCGTCCGCCCCGCAGAGAGATGCAGCCGCACGACTGTGGCGCTGTCAATCCGCAGCGAGACGGGCGTCGCCTGTGCACCAGCGAGGCCTGGCGAGAGCGAGGCGGCTCCCACTATGGCGGCCAACGGGCACGCGAGCCGCCGGCACGCCCGGGCGAGACCGGATTCGAACAGCCCATGGTTGCCGCCGGAGGAGCAGCCCACTGTGACTCCCCCTATTCCGGGTGCGAGGTGCGGCCCACGCCCCAATCGCCGCAAGACCGATACCGATACCCACCCCAACTGCGGCACTCATAGGCGACGCCGCCTGCTCCGTCAAGACTATGAGATCTTCTAGTTGCCCGAGGTCCCGCAGGTGTCCATACTCAAGGGTCCTCGATAGCGGCGGGACGATGACGACAGCAGCCTTCCGCGCCCCGAGCGAGCGCGAGCAGGAGGCTTGGAGCGAGCCGTCGACCGTCGGTCGGCAGCGCCGGCGCTGCCTCCGCTGACGCCGAAGATGACTGCCAAGCACAGAGACGAAGGAACCTCGGCGCACGAGGGACTGTTGGCCGAGCACACAGCCTCCCAGCCGCGAGATGTCTGCTTCCCCTTCAGGGCAGACACCGTGACACGGATCGTGAGGCGATCGCTGGCGAGCGGCGCGATGGCCCTCGTGTGCGCGGCGTGCTCAGGTACGAGCAGCGGACCGGACGATTCGGATCCCACGATCTCGCTGAGTCTCGTCGCGGGCACCTGCGCCATCGAGAGATTCGAAGTCCTGACCGCGGTGCCTCCCTATCCAGTTGAGTTCGACGCGGCAGCCAACGGATATCAGGGCACGCTCACCATCCGAGCCACCTCCAGGACGGCGGGGTCGTGGACGCTGGCGGCGACGGCGCGTGACAACCTCCGATTGGGCGAGGTCGGCAGCGGCACGCTCACGCTCGTCCAGCCGGACACTCTCCTGTTCCAAGGCTCGACGTCGCTCCCTGGAAAGACTCACTTCGAGGTCGCCGGTCCTCTCCTGACGCTGCTCAGCACCAGCGCGCACTCGGTGACCATCCCGGCAGGCACGATCCAGGCCCTGACGCGCATCGCCTGCCGAAGCTAGCGCGTGCCGGTCCCGGCGAGCGCCGCGATTGACCTGCACAGCGCTGTGCGGGTAACGTTTCGCGGATGAGCCATCCCTCCGCCGCAGCCCCTCCCCCCGACCGCGACCTCGAAGCCCTGGAGCGCCTCGCCGACGCCCGGCGCCGTCTGCTGGAGCAGGTGGGCCGCCGCATCGTCGGCCAGCGCGAGGTGCTGGACGGCATCGTGACGGCGCTGCTCTCCGGCGGCCACGCCCTGCTGGTGGGCGTGCCCGGCCTGGCCAAGACGCTGATGGTCTCCTCCGTTGCCGAGGCGCTGGCGCTCAAGTTCAGCCGCATCCAGTTCACCCCGGACCTCATGCCGAGCGACATCACCGGCACCGAGATCATCGAGGAGGACCCGGGGACGGGGCACCGCGGCTTCCGGTTCGTGCACGGCCCCGTCTTCGCCAACATCGTGCTGGCCGACGAGGTGAACCGCACGCCGCCCAAGACGCAGGCGGCGCTGCTCCAGGCCATGCAGGAGCACGAGGTCACGGTGGCCGGGGTGACCTACCCGCTGCAGGAGCCGTTCTTCGTGCTGGCCACCCAGAACCCCATCGAGCAGGAGGGCACCTATCCCCTGCCCGAGGCGCAGCTGGACCGGTTCATGTTCGAGCTGCACGTGGAATACCCGAGCCGCGCCGACGAGGAGTCCATCGTGGAGCGGACCACGGGCGACCTGGCGCCCGCGCTCGAGCCGGTGTTGAGCCGGGACGAGCTGCTCGGCCTGCAGCGGCTGGTGCGGCGGATCCCGGCGCCGCGCGTGGTGGTGGAGCGGGCGGTGCTGCTGGCCCGCATGACGCGGCCGGCGGACGAGGCGGCCCCAGCGGCGGTGCGGCAGTACGTGTCGTGGGGTGCCGGGCCGAGGGCGTCGCAGTACATGGTGCTGGGGGCCAAGGCGCGGGCGGCCATGGATGGGCGGCCCATGGCCGACCTGGAGGACGTGGACGCCGTGGCCCTGGCGGTGCTGCGGCACCGCGTGGTCGTGAACTTCGACGCCGAGGCGGCGGGGAAGCGGGCCGAGGCCATCGTGGCCGAGGTGATGGCGGCGGCCGGCCGCCGACGTTGACGTTCTGGTGACGGTGCGGCCCTATCCGTTCCAGCGTCCAATCCCAGAGCAGACTTGATGTCCGACATCGGCAGCGTTCCACGTGACGCGCACCGGCTCTCGTGCCTCGGCCCCTTCGCCTTCACATCGCCGACGGGGACGAAGCTGGGTTTCCGCACCCGCAAGCAGATGGCACTGCTGCTCGTGCTGGCCCGCCGGCCCGGAGAGCCGGTCCTCAAGGAGCAGCTGCTGGATCTCCTCTGGTCCGAGGACGAGGAGGCCGGCGCCCGCCACTCCCTCTCCCAGTCCGTCTCGCTGCTCAACAAGGCCTTCGGCTCTGAGGCGGTGACCTCGCCGGACAAGGATCAGCTGAGCCTCCGGGAGGGCATCGTCTGGCTCGACGTCACGGCGTTCGAGGCGCTCGTGGCGGCGCGGCGCCACTCCGAAGCCCGCGCGTTGTGGCGGGGCAACCTCCTGGACGGCTTCCGCGTGAGGCGCGCCCCCAACTTCGAGCGGTGGGCGGAATCCGAGCGGCAGCGGCTGGCGCGCCTGATCCGCGGCGTGCTGCGCGCCGCCGCGGACGCGGAGCGCGGGGCGGGCGACTGGGCGGCGATGCGGCAGACCGCCGACGCGCTGCTGGAGCTGGACGGGCTGGACGAGGACGCGATGCTGGTCCAGCTCGAGTCGCTCGTCCTCCTCGGCGATCGCACCGCCGCTCTGCGCCGATACCGCGAGTTCGAGAACCTGCTCCGTGCCGAGCTCGGCGCCGAGCCCGGGCCGCGGCTGCGTGCCTGGAGCCGCAGGCAGCTCCGCGGCGAGGTGTACGACGCCGGGGCGGACGCTCGGGCCACGCCGGTTCAGGTTCACGAAGACCCTGTCATCCCGACCATGCGGCCGGTCTACGGCCGGCGCGAGGAATTCGCGACTCTGTGGCAGACCTGGGAGTCCGCCTGCGCCGGCGGAGGCTCCTTCGTGCTGCTCCGCGGCCCGGCCGGCATCGGCAAGTCGGCGCTGGCCGTGAAGCTGGCGAACCAGGTTCACGTCGCGGGTGGAGCGGTGGTCCTGGTCCGCTGCTTCCGCACCGAGAAGTCCGTGCCGTTCGCACCGATCTCGGCGCTCGTGCGGCAGCTGTCCCGGCTCCCGGGCTTCGTGGCGCTGAACCCGCTGTGGATCGGCGAGCTCAGCCGGTTGGCGCCCGAGCTTCGGGAGCGCTTCCCGGGCATCCCGCAGCCGATGGAGATCGACGACTCGGCGCGCGCGCGCCTGTGCGACGCCTCGCTGCAGGCAGCGGCGTCGATCGCGGTGGAGCAGCCCCTCCTGGTGGTAGTGGACGACCTGCAGGATGCCGACGAGGCGACGCTCGCCCTCCTGCACTACTTCGGCCGCCAAGCGTCGAGTCAGCCGGCCCTGCTGCTCGGCATCGCGCGCTCGCCCGTCGGCGACGGGGACTTCGAGCGCGTCTTCGTGGCGACCGCCCGGACCGCGGGCTTCGTTCGAGTCCTGGAGCTGGGCGCCTTGCCGGACGAGGAGATCCGGAGAGTGGTGCAGCAGGTGCTGGCGCAGCGCGGACTGGAAGCGCCGCCGCGGACTCTCGAGCTGGTCGCGGCGGCCGCCCAGGGAAACCCCCTGCAGGCGATCGAGCTGGCTGTCGCCCTGCCGGGGCGGGACGGGCGGCTGGCCGAGGAGTGGCTCGCCGGCATAGGGGCAGCGGCAGACCAGGGTGTCGAGTCGTTCGAGCGGACCGCCGCCGAGCGCCTGGCGCAGCTTCCCGACGACGCACGGCTCCTGGCCGGGACGCTGGCGCTCGCCGGACGACCGCTGTCCGACTACGACCTGGCCGCCGTCACGGCGCTTCCGACTTCGGCGCTCGCGTCCGCAATCTCGACGCTGGAGGCGGTCCACTTCATCCGCCGGACCGGCGCGACCCTCGCATTCGCGCACGAGCGCTACCGCTCCAGCGCCGAGGCCGCCGTGCCTGCCGCCGGCCGCCGCGCGACCCATCTCGCTCTGGCGCGGTTCCTGGTCAAGTCGGCGGCGGGGAGTCCGGTGGCCCGCTACGAGGTGGCGTTCCACTACGCCGGGGCGCACCGCCTCCGAGAGGCGCGGGCCAACGCTCTTGCCGCGGGACGGTACGCGGCCTCCGTTGGCGCCGTCAGGGAGAGAGCCGCCGCCCTGGAGCTGGCTCGCCAGGTCACGTCCGGCTACGACGGAAGGCTCGCAGCCGACCTAGCTGGCTGCTACCTGGATCTCAAGGAGTTCGACCGGCTGGATGCCCTGTGCGCGGAAGCTCGCGCAACCACCGGTCTGGAGGCGGGACTGGCGGAGGAGTTCCGGCTCCTGGAGATAGCCGCAGAGTATCACTCGGGACGGGAGCCGCTACTCAAGGTGCAGGCGGAGCTCGAGCAGCTGCTGGCCAGCGCGGGGCCGGCGTTTCGCAAGACGGCGTCAGCCTGCAACCTGCTGATGAGGACAGCCGACAAGACCGGCCGACACGCAGCCGTGAAGCGGGTGGCCAGGAAGCTGCGACGGGAGGCCGGCAGCGACAGGGGCCAGCCCTCTCCGTACGCCCTGTTCGCCAGCGCCTACGTGATAGCCAAGTACTACTGGCCGGAGCGCGCCTTGGCTCTTCTCGAGAAGGCGTCCCTCCTTGCGGCCGAGGCCCACGACTGGGGACTCGAGCACTCGTGTCGTGATGGAATCGGGGTAGTCCTCATGCAACTCGGCCGATATGACGAGTCCATCTCGCGGTACCGCTTGGGGCTGGCTCTCGCGAGGAAGACCCTGGACCCGCTCGCCGAGGCAACAAGTCTCAACAACATCGCGAACGTTCAGATGGCGAAGGGCGCGTTCGGCGTCGCAGCGGAGTTGCTGGACGAGTCCGCCAGGATCGACGCGCACTTCCCGCGCTGGCCTTTCCGGCTCTATCGGTACTACAACCGCGGCATACTCGCCTTGCTGGACGGCGACATCGACGCGGCCCTGTCCGACCTTCGCCTGGTACGCGACCGGTCCGCGGACGCGGACCTCTGGCCCATCTCGGTGTCCGCGTGCGCAGCCCTTGGTGTTTGCAGCGTACGCCGGGGCGACTTCGGGACGCTTCGATCGCTGCGCCTCGAGCTGGACAAGATCGCGGAGGGCCGTGCTCGCTCCCTGTCGGAGCGCTGGGTCGTCGAAGCTACCGTTGCCTGGGACACTGCCGTCAACCTCGGGCAGTGGGAGAGAGCGAGGACCGATGTCGAGCGGGCCCTACGGGAGCTGCGCCGCCGCGATGTCGACCACTGGCTCAGGCTGCGACTCGAGTGGATTGCGCTTCAGGAGCACGTCGCTGGGGTACGCCTGCCGTCGGACAGAGAGGATCTCGCCATGGCAGCCAGGTCGTTCGGGGCAAGTGCTGTCGAGCGCGCCGCCCTGCCGACCGCTCCGCCGGCCTCAGCGGAGTGAGGCAGTCACAAGGACGGGCAACGCAGCTCGAACACAGGTCGTCAGCGGGCCGCCACGCTGGGTTCGTACCGCCCGCTGCCAGCGCTGGTCAACACCTCGAGACCGTCCATGTTCCTGGCTCCCTGCGCCCCGGCCCTGCCGGCGAGGAGTCCCCGAATGGCCCGGCTTCTGAGCGCGAGAGACGTCAATTCCGGGTCGAACTGGCGACCGGCGCACCGTCTCATCTCGCTCACCACGCGCTCGTAGCTCAGGGCCGACCTGTAGGGCCTGTCGGTCGTCATCGCGTCCATCGTGTCCGCAATCATGATGATGCGAGCGGCGAGCGGGATCGCCGAGCCGGCCAGGCCGAGGGGATACCCGGTCCCGTCGTAGTTCTCGTGATGGTGGCGCACCGCCGCCTCGATGGTGCCGCGGAACGCCGAGATGGTGCTGACCAGCTCGGCGGACCGCGACGGGTGCGACCGCATCAGCGCCCTCTCCGTCGGATCGAGCTTGGAGGCCTTCCTGAGGAGCGGAGCGAAATCCTCGTGGATCTTGCCCACGTCGTGCAGCAGCGCCGCCGTCCTGATCTTCTCGACCGTCCGGTGGCCGATCCCGCACTCCCGAGACAGCTGCTCCGCGATCTGGGCTACCCCCAACGAGTGGCCCGAAGTGTACGGGTCCCGGGCCTCGATGGCTTTCACCATCAACTCGAGCAGATCGCGGTTCACCTGCTCCAGCTGATACAGGATCTGGTAGATGTGACGAACGAAGAAGATCGGAAGGATGACGAGCAGTATCCCCCCCAACTGGAAGCGGACGTAGAGAAACGCCAGCAGGGCGGCGACCGGAGACGACGCGAAGTCGTAGAGGAGAGAGCTGCCGCCGATCCTGCTCCACGCCTTGCCGAATGCAACATGATCTCCGAGGGCAATTGCGACGCTGACCGCGGTGCTGTTCACCAGGAAGTAGGTCGCGACGGCAGCGCCGATCGGGACTGGCCGCAGCTGGAAGACGTCCAGCGAGGGCTCGCCCCTGAGTGCCGCGAACACCCAGGAAGACAGGGCGACAGCCAAGATCTGCTGGCTGACGTTGAAGACGATCTTGATGGCCGGCTTCCTCCGAACCGCCCACTCGACCGCAAGCTCGGAGGTCGCCGCAACCACCATCGCCCACCCCGAGTCGAACAGAAGAACGCAGGCGATGAAGGGGATGAACGCCACAGATGAGCCGGTCTCACCCTGGCCGACGCGCAGTCTCAGGTAGGAGGCTTCGGAGAGGAAGCCAAGAACCGCGAACGCCACGAGCGCATTCCAGTGTGCGACGTGGGAACCGGCAGGCACGGCCCAAGTCGCCGCTGCCAGGCAGGCAGCCGCGATCGCCGCAACAGCAGCCACGTAGACTCGGACGCCAATGGTCATGAAGTGCGAGAACCGGCCCCCGGCATGGCTCACCAAGTACTCGTACCACCTTGCAGCGCAAGCAGCTTCGCGCAAGCCACGCACAATGAGAAGAACCACGTCATCTAGAGCGTCACCCCCCCTCTGATCGAGAAGTCGCGCCCATCCGCTAGGGGCGCGCGACGCTCCGCTCCTACTGCTCCCGCTCAGGCCGCTCCGGCCGTCACCGGGGGTCCGTGTCCTTATGTCAGAGAGCGTGATCCTTCGCTCGACCGGGCGGCACGCCACCCGGCCACGCACTGCCAAACCGCTATCGTTGCACCAGGTACCACCGATTCGTGGCGTCCAGCACCGCCAGCACCGCCGCCTGCTCGGCGCTCTCCTTCACCTCGCACGTGCCCACCAGGAGCTGCGTGCTCCGCCCACCCACCCCGTGCACCGCCGCCAGCACGATGCGCCGGTCGAACGCCTCCACCACCCGCACCCCCTCCAGCACCACCCCGGCATCGACCAGCTCTGTCTCCATGGCCTTCACCGTCGCCCGCGCCGCCAGCTGCACCCGGCTCCGCGGGTCGTCCACCCCCTCCTCCACCCCCTCGCTCACCAAGTCCTCCTGCCGCAGCATCACCCTCACCTTCACCCGCCGGGGACGCGGCGACTCGATCACCAGGTCGGCGAACACCAGCTTGCGGCGGCCCGTGGCCTCCTCCTGCGCCGCCGGCTGCTCCACCGCCTCCAGCGGCTGCACCTCCGCCGTCTGCGCCACGCTGATCTTGCGGTGGTCCACCTTCATGCCGAGCTGCGCCATGAGCGCGCTCTCCACGTTCCGCACCGCCTGCTTCGGCACCACCTCCTGCGTTACCAGAACATGGATCTCCTCGATGTCCCCATTCCGCGCCGCCACGATGCGCGCCGACAGGACCCCCGCCAGCGACGAGATGAGCTGCTCCGCCCGCCGCAACGACCACGATGCCGGGGATTCCCCCGGGGTCGGCAGACTAGGGTTGGCGCTCACCCCTCGCTCCGCTCCTTCCTCACTCGGGCTCGCCGCCCGGGTGCTTCGGCTTGCGCCGGTACCTCTTCTTCACCCGGTGCGGCCGCGCCGGCGGCGCGTCCAGCCGCCCCTTCGGCGGCTTGTCAGGATTCGGCACCCGCACCTTCGTACGCCGTTTCACGACCGTCCAGCCGAGACGAGGGCGCCCAGGCCAGAAGCCCGGGCGAGACGCCCTAACCTCATGCAATTGAATGACTTGAGCCGCGCCCGATCGCCGGAACCGCCCTGGAGCGGCGCGGTCGGGGCCGGTATAGATATTACCGAAGCTCTGAAATGTCAAGCACTTTGGCCACCGGACCTCAAGTGGAGCCTCAGGTCGGCTCGGCGCCCGCCGCTCCCCCGTTCAGCTCGTATTCCTTGAGCTTCCGGTACAGCGTCCGCTCCCCGATGCCCAGCATCTCGGCGGCGCGCCGCCGGTTGCCGTGCGTCTCCCTGAGCGCCGCCTCGATGGCCGCGCGCTCCACCTCCGCCATCCGCATCCCCGAACGGTACAGCACCGCTCCCTGCGGCGGCGCAACTCCCGCCCGCACGGCCTCCCCCGCCGCGCGCGCCGCATGAGGGACCTCCACCAACTCGGCTTCCGCCGGCTCGGGGCGCGAGACGTCTATCACCTCCACACGCTGCGGCCGCTCGTCGATGCGGCGCCGCAGATCCTCCACCTGGAGGCGCAGGTCCAGCAGCGTCTGCACGATGTACTGCAGCTCCTGGCCCGACACCTCCCGCGCCAGCCCCGGCGCGCGCACCGGCAGCAGGCGCTCCCGCCCCGGCTCGCGGACGTCCGCGGGGATGTCGCTGGAGCGGATCTCGCTGGTGGGCGCCAGCACCACCATCGACTCCACCAGGTTGCGGAGCTGCCGCACGTTCCCGGGCCAGGGCGCGTCTACCAGGATCTGCATCGCGTCCGGTGCGATGCCGCGGAACGGCCGGTCGTGCTCGCGACTGAACTCGTGGAT
>Ga0316628_100001967_pt1 | contig 14930 bp, 15 predicted proteins | sample OWC_Aug_M2_C1_D5_FD_207648 | JGI IMG/M metagenome (GOLD analysis project Ga0316628, IMG submission 207648) | Wetland soil microbial communities from Old Woman Creek delta, Ohio, United States - OWC_Aug_M2_C1_D5_C | ecosystem: Environmental > Terrestrial > Soil > Wetlands | place: USA: Ohio... | reverse complement strand
GTTGTCTCGCGGCGGCACCACCGAGGCGTGCGGGTGGCTCAAGGATCGGTTCGGCGTGTCGTGGCAGATCGTGCCGCGCGCCCTCGCCGAGATGATGGCGGATCCGGACCGCGAGGCGGGCGCACGCGCTGCGAAGGCGATGCTGAAGATGCAGAAGCTCGACCTCGCCGCGCTGCGTGCTGCGTTCGCCGGCTGAGTGGCACGATGGCTGCTACTCCGGACCTTGATGTCCTCACCACGCATCCTCGTCGCCGATGATGATCCGACGATCCTGGAGGCCGTGTCTGACGCGCTCGAGGACATCGGCGCTTCCGTCGTACGTGCGAGCACGGGCGCCGAGCTGATCGAGCACCTGGGCGCGCACGGGCCGTTCGATCTCGTCGTCACCGACGTCTCGATGCCGTGGATGAGCGGCCTGCAGGCGATGCACTCCGTGCGTACCGCGGGGCTGCCGACGCCGGTCATCGTGATCACCGCGCTCGAGGCGGAGCGCGTCGCGGACCAGGTGCGCACGCTCGGCCGGAATGCCGTGCTGATGCGCAAGCCGTTCGCGCTCGCCGAGCTCCAGGAGACCGCGCGTTCGCTGCTGAGGCCGGCGTGATCTCGGGGCACGTGTTCCCCGAGGCGCTGGTGCCGGTGCTGCGAGAACGGCTGGCCGACAAGCTCTTCGAGGTCTCGGACGACCTGCTGAGCGAGCTGCTGATGACGGTGTTCTTCGCCGGGCTCGAGACGCACGAGGGCGTGTACGGGCCGCTGCGCGTCGTGTTCCTGGGCCGCAGCGAGGCCGACCTCGTGCTCCCGGAGGGTGCGCCGGCGAGCACCGCGCCGGTGTACGCGCTCAAGGTGCTGCGGTTCGAGACGGCGCGGCCATTCACGATCCCCGAGCTGGTCAAGCTCGGCGTCGCGAGCACCGACGAGCGGCTGTACACGGCCGCGTGCGCGCACGACGGCAAGCTCGCGCTGATCGGGCTCGCCCGCGAAGGGCCGAGCGCTGACTCCGATACGTTCATCAAGGTGATCGCGACGAGGCCGGGGAGTGTCTCGGTGCGCTGCGGCCGCAGCTGGCACGTCGACTACGAGCGCGGCTCGATCCTCAGCGGCGCCGAGGACGTCGTGCTCGCGCCGGGGCCGGTGCGCGAGGCGCTCGAGGCGTCCGCGCGCGGTGCCGGGATGGAGGATGACAGCCTGGCCGGATACCTCGATGCGGTGCGTGCGCTCGTCACCCGGCTCGCGGCGCACGGGCGCGGCGGCATCCTGGTGATCAGCCACGAGGACCACCCGGTCGTCGCGAAGACCGGCGCGTACCGGATGGCGCGGGACTCCTCGATCACGTCGATGCTGCGGCTCGCGCATCGGGTCGGCCGCAAGGACGACGCGACCTCGTACGGCTTCCTGTTGCGCAGCGCGTTTCTCACGGAGGTCGAGCGGATGGTCGAGGAGTTCGGTGCGCTCACCGCGATCGACGGTGCGACCGTGCTGACGCGCGCGCTCGCGCTCGCCGCGTTCGGTGTGGTGCTACCGGTGCGCTCGCGGGCGGTGGCGGTGGCAGGCGTGGCGCGTCTGATCGATCTCGAGGTGCGGGGCACGCGTCACCGCGCGAGCGCGCTGTACGCCGCTGATCACCCGGGCAGCGTCGTGTTCGTGGCGTCGGAGGACGGCCAGGTCACGTGCATGCTGCGCGAGGCCGATGGCGAGCGCGTCGCCGTGTGGCACCTCGGCTGACCCCCCTCACCACAGCATCGTCGGCCGGAACGGGTGCAGGCGGAACTGGTGGACGTAGGCAGGGTCGCCGGCGCCGAACGACGCGCCGATGCCGAGCAGCACGGTGTACGCGCGTCCAGCCGGCGCCACCGGATCGGTGCTGCGCGCGATCGCGTCGAGGGCGCCCCACCTCGACGTCATCACGCGCAGGAACACGCGCGACTCGGCGAGCTCCACCGAGTTGTCGGCGTCGCCTCCGCCGCGCAGGCGCATCGCGATGCCGAAGCCGTACGCGTTCGGATCGACCTGCGCCGAGCCGTTCCACCAGGCGCGCTCGACGATCGCGTGCAGCTCGACGCCGAGCTCGCAGTCGCGCGGATCGAGCAGCGACGGCACGAGCGCGTCGTAGATCCGCAGCCGCACGCTCGCACCGACCACCGTCGCCCGCGCGCCGTCGAGCTCGAGTGCCCAGCGCTCCGAGGCCTCGCCGCCGAGACCGAAGCGGCCGTGCCAGAACGCGACGTCGACGCCGACGCCGGCGAGCGGCTGCTCCTGCGATGGCGCGAGCGTCGCGTCACCACCGACGATGTCGACGCCGAGCATCGGTGAGCGTTCGCCGTCGGCCGCGGCGATCGGCGTCGAACCGAGGACCACGGCGAGGACGAGGCAGGCGCGCATGCGTCATCGAGTATGCGCCACCTGCCGAGGGGTGGCACGACACTCCCGGAGGATGCGCGTGACCTCGTCGTCATCGAGCTGATGGAAGTCCTGGTACCACAGCCCGATCGCCTGCATGTCCTCGGGCTGGACGAGGCAGACCACCTCGTCGGCCTCACGCCGCAGCGCGGCGACGGCGCCGGGAGGCGCGACCGGCACCGCGATGACCAGGCGAGCGGGCTTGTGCCGGCGCAGCGAGCGAAGCGCCGCGCGCATCGTGCTGCCGGTGGCGATGCCGTCGTCGACGAGAATCACCACGCGATCGCGAACGTCGGGGAGCGGCCGGCCGCCACGGAACGTGTCGACCCGGCGGCGCACCTCGTCGAACTGGGCCCTGACGTGCGCGACGAGGTCGATCGGATCGACGCCGACCATCCGCGCGATCGCTCGCTCGACGATCACCGCCGGCCCCTCGGCGACCGCGCCGATCGCGAGCTCGGGCTCCATCGGCGCGCCGAGCTTGCGCACGACACAAACGTCGAGGTGCCCCCCGAGCACGCGCGCGATCTGCGCGGCCACGGGCACTCCGCCGCGCGGAAGGCCGAGCACCACCGGATCGGTTCCGGCGTACTGCAAGAGCTCTTCGGCGAGCGCGCGTCCGGCTTCTTCGCGATCGATGAACCTCCGGATACGAGTCATGCGCCGACGTCGTGCAACTGCGAGGCCGCGAATTGCTTGCAGCGCGTGTGCAAAGCGGGCGCGGCCCCGTGCTTGCAGCCGCGACGAGGCATGAGGATCGACGTCATCGACATCGCGATTCCGATCGAAGGGCTCGAGCTCGAGGGAACGCTCGCGGTTCCGACCCAGGCGACCGGGCTCGTGATCTTCGCGCACGGCAGCGGCAGCAGCCGGTTCAGCCCGCGCAACCGCCACGTCGCGTCGCTGCTCAACGAGCGCGGCCTCGCCACTCTGCTCTTCGACCTGCTGACGCTCTCGGAGGAGCGCATCGATGCACTCGACGCGACGCTGCGGTTCGACGTCGACATGCTCAGCGAGCGGCTCGTCGCCGCGACCGACAGCGTGATCGCGCGCGGCCGCACGCGTGGCCTCCCACTCGGCTACTTCGGAAGCAGTACGGGCGCCGCGGCTGCACTGATCGCCGCGGCACGCCGGCCTCAGCAGATCACGGCGGTCGTGTCGCGCGGCGGCCGGCCGGATCTCGCCGGCGACTGGCTCGCGATGGTGCACGCACCTACCCTGCTGATCGTCGGTGGCGCCGACAGCTGGGTGCTCGCGGCCAACGAGCGGATCGCTCCGAAGATCGCAGCCCCCCATCAGGTCGCGGTCGTGCCGGGCGCCAGCCACCTCTTCGAGGAGCCCGGCGCGCTCGACGAGGTCGCGCGGCTCGCCGGCGACTGGTTCACGACCTGCTTCGCGACGCATGCCGCGCGGGTGGCCGGATGAGCGCGATCGTGTTCGCATTGCCGCCGAGCAAGGCGCTCGCCCGGGCGACCGGCCTCCCGCTCGCGCCGCTCGAGCTGCGCCGGTTCGACGACGGCGAGCACAAGAGCCGGCCGCTCGTGTCGGTGCGCGGCGGCGACGTCTACCTCGTGTGCTCGCTGCACAGCAACGGAGGCGAGAGCGTCAACGACCGCCTGTGCCGCCTGCTGTTCTTCGCGGGTGCCGTGCGCGATTCCGGCGCCGACCGGATCACGATCGTCGCTCCGTACCTGTGCTACTCGCGCAAGGACCGCCGCACGAACCCACACGACCCGGTGACCACACGCTACGTCGCGCGGATGATCGAGGCCGCGGGGGTCGATCGCGTCGTCACCGTCGATGTCCACAACCGCGCTGCGTTCGAGAATGCGTTCCGGATCCCGACCGAGCACCTCGAGGCGAACCCGCTGTTCGCCGCGCGCTGCCGGACACTGGGCAACCGGCTCGCCGTGGTGTCGCCCGATCCCGGCGGCTTCCACCGCGCGGAGGCGCTGCGCGACACGCTCGAGGCGACGACGGGCACGACGGTCGAGCTCGCGATGCTCGGCAAGCACCGCAAGGGCGGTGTCGTGCGCACCGAGGCGTTCGTCGGCGATGTCGACGGGCGCGTCGCGGTGATCGTCGACGACATGATCGTCACCGGCACGACGCTCGCGCGCGCCGCCGAGGCATGCCGGCTGCGCGGAGCGACCGCGGTCCACGCGATGGCGACGCACGGCATGTTCGGTGCGAGCGCGACCGGAATCCTCGGCACGTCGCTGCTCGACAGCATCACGGTCACCGACTCGGTCACACCCGATCGCGTCGAGCTGCCGAACCTGTCGGTGATCTCGCTCGCGCCCATGCTCGCCGACGCGATCACCGTGCTCCACGAGGAACGCCCGATCACCCCGGTGATCGAAGGTCAGGAGGCGCGGGCCAGGTAGTCCGCGGCCTTCGCGCGCCAGCGCGGCTGGTCGGCGAGCGCGGCGTCGTCGATGTGGCGCAGCGCGATCAGGCCGCGAGTCAGCGCGTGCTGCGCGCCGTACAGCTCGAGGATCGCAGGCAACGGAACATCGCCCGTGCGCGCCGAGTACCGCGCGAGCACGCGCTCGGCGAACCATGCCGCGCCGAGCCGTTCGCACTCCATCACGAAGAACGCGAGCTCGGAGGCGGGATCGAGCAGGCGCAGCTCGTCGATCTCGAGCGGGTCGATGATGACGGGGGGCGACTCCAGGCACACGTGCTCCGGCCGCAGATCGCCGTGGGCATCGACGACGTGCTTCGCACGCGCCGCGAGCGCAAAGGCCCCCTGCTCGATCGCGGCGAGCACATGCGCGGCCGCATCTCGAGACCCGCCACGCGCGACGACCTCCGCGGCGTCGGCCCGCACCAGCCGCCGCACGCGCTGGACATAAGCACCGCCGCTCCATGCCACGGTTGGCGTCCGGGCGTAGAAGTCTGCGAGCAGATCGCCGAGCGCGTCCGCGTGCGCCGGCGTCGCCGCCCGGGCCGCGAGCATCGCGGGCAGCATGCGGTCGGCCGGCAACCGCCGCATCAGGACCGCCGGCTCGCCCCCGACCCAGCACACCTTCTCGTAGACGTCGCCGGCGAGCCGGCGCCCGAGCCGCAGCTCCTTCTCGCAGCTCGCGAGGCGCTGCTCCAGCGTGCGGTAGTCGACGTACGCGAGGACTACCGGCTTCTTGAGCTTGAACGCGTGCCGCTCTGTCAGCACGACACGCGACATGTGTGTCTCGATGACTTGTCTCGCGCGCGTCATCAGCTGTCAGTCGGAGCAAGAGCCGCGCCGGGCGGGGAGCAAGACCCCGGCTCGTGCACCGGAAGCGACAGGTCCCGCACGGGTTGCGCAGCTGCTTTCGCGGTGTTTCCGGGCGGGCACCGCTGGCAGGACCGTTGCAGTCCGATGACGGCCGTGACGACGGTGACGGTGCGGCAGCTGTTCGACGACGACAGCACGGACGACGACCACGCCGTCACTGACAACGGGCTGACGCAGCCGCGGTACCGCCGTCCGTCGGCGCCGCTCGAGGCCCAGCGCTACGCAGTCGGCACCGCGCTCGGGTCCGGCGGGATGGGCGACGTGATCGCTGCGTTCGACCTGCAGATCGGACGCGAGGTCGCGATCAAGCGCCTGCGCGCGCCGCTGCGCTCGGCGACGGCGCTCGCGCGCTTCTTGCGCGAGGCTCGCATCCAGGGCCGCCTCGACCATCCGGCGATCGCGCCGGTGTACGAGCTCGGCTTCGACGACGACGGCCAGCCATTCTTCGCGATGAAGCGCGTCACCGGTACGACGCTCGCCGAGATCCTGCGCGACCCGCCGCTGCGCGCCACGTACTCTCGCGCGCGCCTGCTCCGCGCGTTCGCCGACGTGTGCCTCGCGATCGAGTACGCACACGCCCGCGGCATCATCCACCGCGATCTCAAGCCCTCGAACATCCTGCTCGGCCAGTACGGCGAGGTCTATGTCATCGACTGGGGCGTCGCCCGCATGCTCGACGACAGCCGCGGCGAGCCGGTCGCCGACACGCCGGCCGACGCCGAGGTCCTCACCGAGCACGGTGCGGCGATCGGTACGCCCGGGTACATGGCCCCCGAGCAGGTGCGCGGCGAGCCGGACTGCGACGCACGCGCCGACGTCTACGCGCTCGGCTGCATCCTGTACGAGATCCTCGCCGGGCAGCCGCTGCACCCGCGCGGACGTGCCGGGATGGAGAGCGCGGTCGCCGGCGTCGTCGCGCGGCCGTCGACCCACAGCGAGGACATTCCGCCCGAGCTCGACGCGCTGTGCGAGCAAGCGACGGCGACCGACCGCCGCGCACGCATCGCCTCGGCGCGAGCGGTCGGCGAGGCCGTGCAGCGCTACCTCGACGGCGATCGCGACGCCGAGCTGCGCCGCCGCCACGCCGCCGCCCACCTCGCCGCCGCGCACGAGGCGTACCGCTACGACGACGAGGCGCACCGGCGGATCGCGATCCGCGAGGCCGGCCGCGCGCTCGCTCTCGATCCGACGTCGCGCGACGCCGCGGACCTCGTCGGCCGCCTCGTGGTCGCGCCGCCGGCCGCCACGCCGAGCGCGGTCGCCGAGGAGCTCGCCTCTCTCGATCGCGCGGCGGCGCTGCGGATGTCGTTCATCGGCGTGATGGTCCACATCGGCATGTTCGCGCTCGCGGCGTTCCTGTTCTCGCTCGGCCTGCGCGGCCCCTCCCTCATCGGGTTCGCGTTGCTGTCGGGCACGCGCGTCGCGACCGGCCTCTACGAGATGAAGCGCGAGCGGCCGCAAGGGCTGCCGATCAACTTCGCGCTCAACGCCGCGGTCATCGCGATGCTGGCACGGATGTTCACGCCGTTCCTCGTCGCGCCCGGGCTCGCCGCGGTGACGCTGATGGCGTTCGCGTTCCATCCGGCGGCCGCGAGCACGCGCGTGCTCGTCCAGGCGTGGGTGCTCAGCATCGCCGCGGTCGCCGGCACCTGGCTGCTCGAGAAGGTCGGCGTGTTCGCATCGACGATGTCGACCAGCTCCGGGCACCTGCTCCTGATCTCGCCGCTGCGCCACATCGAGAAGCTGCCGGCCGGCTCCGCGCTGTGCATCCAGGCGATCGTGCTGCTCGTGATCGCGGCGCTGCTCGCGGGGAGCGCCGCCCGGGCGCAGCGCGCCGCCCGCCACCACCTGCTCGTCCAGACCTGGCAGCTGTCGCAGCTGGTCGCGCCGGCGAAGCCGCGTTAGCCGAGCTCGGCTTCGATCGCCGCCTCGCCCTCGCGAAACGTCGGGTACTTCAGCTCGAGCTGGAGCTCCTGCTTGAGCCGCGTGTTGCGGATGCGGCGATTGCGGTGCGACACGCGCGCCTTGCCGGGCTCGACGATCTGGCGCGATGGCGGCATCGCCAGCCCGAGCCGCTTCGACAGCCACGTCGCGTACTCCAGCTGCGTCACCGGCTGGTCGTCGCCGACGAGGTAGATCGCCTTGTTCGGCGCGTGCTGCTCGGCCGCCGCGACGATCCGGACGACGTCGTCGACGTGGATCCGCGACGTGACGTGCTGGCCGTCCTCGAGGATCGAGTAGGAGCCCTTCTTCATGCGCTCGCGCACGCCGCGGCCGGGTCCGTACACCGGTGCGAGCCGCAGGATCACCGTGCGCAGCCGATCGAACGAGCTCGCCTGGATCTCGAGCTCGTCGGCCTCGATGTTCTGCATCGCGGCATCCGGCGTGACCGGCGTATCCTCGTCGACCCATGTCTCGTCGTCGGGCGAGTCGCCGTACAGCCCGCACGAGCTGAAGTAGATGAAGCAGGTCGCGCCGCCGCCGTACGCCGCCTGCAGCGCGGCGCGCATCGCGTGGCGCGGCGGCAGCGTCGTCACCGGTGGGATCGAGTAGACGACCGTCGCGCCGGCCATGCCGCCGAGCGCGGCGGTGAACGACTTCGGCGTGCTCGCGTCGAGGAACTTCACCTGCGCCCCGGCCGCGCCGAGCGGCTGCAGCCGGCCGGTCGACCGCGAGCACACGCGCACGGTGCGCCCCTCCGCGAGCGCCGCCTTCGCGATCCGCGTGCCGACGTAGCCGCAACCGAGGATGACGAGCGAGCTCACGCCGCGATGTTACCCCGTCGGCGGCGTGGCGAGCGCGCACGGCGCCCGCGGGCCTTGGCCAGCGTGCCGTCGAGATCCGACGTGGCGCGCAGCATCGACCAGCGCTATCCTGGCTGCCTTGCGGGTTGCCATCGTCGCGTCCGTCCTCGCGGCGTGTGGGTCGGGGCCGTCGAGCCCTGCTCTCACGTTCGATCCGTGCCAGCCCGTCGTGATCGCCGCGCCGTCGGTGACCACGGAGCAGCGTCGGAGCATCGACGACGCGATCGCGCTGTGGTCCGCCGCCGGCGTCACGGCCTTCTCGCTCGGCGATGCGCCGCAAGTGACGGTGCAGTTCAAGAGCGGGGCCGCGGTGGTCTACGGCTACTACGACGACACCACCGCGACGGTCTACGTCAACACCGAGGTCACCGACGCCGCACAGCGCGCGATCGTGCTCGCGAACGAGCTCGGCCACACGCTCGGCCTCGTCCACATCGCGGCGTCGACGCGGCTGTCGGTGATGAACCCCGGCAACCTGACGGTCGCCCCGACGGCCGATGACGCGGCCGCGCTCGCCGCGATCTGGGGCAGCTGCACGCCCTGATCTGTGCGATCCTGCGGTCATGAGGGTCATCGCAGCAGTCGTCTGCGTCGCTGCCGCGGCCGCCGCGCTCGCGGGCCCGTCGACGCCGCCGGCGCCGTCTCCGAAGTTGCTGGAAGCGGGCAAGGCGGCCTACGGCGCGACGTGCCTGCCGTGTCACGGCGCGACCGGCGAGGGCAACGGCCCGGTCGCGTTCGCGATCAAGCCGCCGCCGCGCAACTTCGTCAAGGACGCGTTCAAGGCCGGCGACTCGCCGGGCGCGGTGTTCAACACGATCACCAACGGCCTGCCGAACACGAAGATGGTCGGCTACCCGCAGATCGCAGAGCTCGACCGCTGGGGCCTCACCTACTACGTGCTCGCCCTCCGCGCCAGCCGCCACTAGTGGTAGGGTTCGCCCGCCATGGGCCGCGCCTTCGAGAAACGCAAGCACACGATCTTCGCCCGGATGGACCGCATCGGGAAGCTGTTCACCAGGGTGGGCAAGGAGATCGCGATCGCCGTCAAGAGCGGCGGCGCGAGCCCCGACGGCAATCCGGCGCTGCGCCGCGCGATCGTCAACGCGCGCGCGGTCAACATGCCGAAGGACAAGATCGAGGCCGCGATCAAGAAGGCGAGCGGCGCCGGCGCGGCGGCCTACGAGACCGTGATCTACGAGGGCTATGCGCCGCACGGGATCGCGATGATGGTCGAGACCGCGACCGACAACGTGACGCGCACCGTCGCGAACATCCGCCACGCGTTCAAGGCGCACGGCGGCAACATGGGCACGAGCGGCTCGGTCGCGTTCATGTTCCAGAAGCAGGGCGTGTTCCGGCTCGCCCCCGAGGGGATCGATCGCGACACGCTCGAGCTCGAGCTGATCGATCACGGCCTGGTGGCGCTCGACGACGGCGAGAGCGACAAGGGCGAGAAGCAGCTGCTGGTCCGCTGCGCGTTCTCGGACTTCGGAACGATGCAGGCCGCGCTCGAGAGCCGCGGCCTCCACGCGGTGTCCACGGGGCACGAGTATGTTGCGCAGACCCTGACCGAGCTGCCCGAGGACAAGGCGAACGAGGTGATGGAGCTCGTCGCGACCCTCGAGGGCGACGACGACGTCCAGAACGTCTACACGAACCTCGGCTGATCGCGCAGCCATTGCGACGAGCCCCACGCACGACGTGCAGTTCGCGCGAATGGCCGTGCAAGCCTGCGAGGTTTGCTGGTCCGGCCGATGCACGGGCGCATCTCCAGGTGCGCAGTGCTCGCCAGTGGTGCCAAAACGGTCATCGCTCTCGCGGTCGTCGCGATCGCCGGTGTGACCGGCGCTGTCGGTGTGCTGGTCGATGCGAGCAACGCGCCGGCCCAGCGCGCGACACGCGCCGCACCGCAGCGTAGCCACCCGGCGAAGCCGCCGCGCCCCCACCTGACCACGACGTCCGACGTCCGGACGCTCGCGTTGCACCGCGCGCACCTCGAGGCGACGAGCCGGGTCGAGTGCGCGAGCTGTCACGACATGGCTGCGCGCGATTTCCGCGCACCGCCGGTGGCCAGGTGCCTCGGCTGCCACCCGGATCACCAGCCCGCCGTCCACGGCACGACTCCCGAGGCGAGCTGCCTGACCTGCCACGACTTCCTGCTGCCCGACGGCGCCGCGACGTGGGCGCACCAGTGCGAGACCTGCCACGAGAATGCCGAGGGCACGCACCCCGCGATCGCGATCCACGCCCGCCAGGACTGCACCGGGTGTCACGCGGTTCACCCGCGCCGCGACACGAAGCCGGCAGAGTGCCTGACCTGCCACGACACCCGCGCGACCGGCCACCCCGCCGGCGGCTCGGGCCGCGCGGTGTGCCTGTCGTGTCACGTGCCGCACCGGCCGGCCAAGGAAGCCGCGCAGCGCTGCGAGGGCTGTCATGCCAAGCCGGCCGCGCTGTTCGCAGGCGGCCACGAGACGTGCACCGGGTGTCACGCCGGTCACACGTTCACCCGCGCGACCGTCAAGGCGTGCACCGACTGCCACCAGGGCAAGCACATCCTCGGCCGCCACCAGGGATGCACCGGCTGCCACGACCCGCACGCGGCGAAGCAGCCGCCGGTGTGCACGACGTGCCATGCACAGGTGTCGACGAAGCACCCGGGCGGCACGTGCACGGGCTGTCACCCGCCGCACGAGGACCTCGGCGCGCGGATCGTCCGCGGATGCACCGACGAGTGTCACGCCGAGAAGCGCGACGCATCGCACGGCACGGCGACGTGCCGCGACTGCCACGTCAAGCACCGATTCGTGCCGGAGAAGACAGCGCCCGAGCTGTGCCTCGGCTGTCACGACAAGAAGACCAGCGAGGGCCACTCGCACTGCACGAACTGCCACCGCACCGCGCCGCACCGGATGGCGGGCCAGAAGCCGGCGTGCGGGACGTGCCACGCCGCCGAGGCGTCGACGGTGCCGGCCGGCCACGCCGACTGCAAGCAGTGCCACGACACGCACACGGGCGCGCGCAAGCACCAGTGCGCTGACTGTCACGCCGACCGCACGCACACGCCGCACGTCAAGCTCGGCTGCCAGACCTGCCACCGTCCGCACGGCCCGAACGGACCGGCACAGAAGCCGGCGTGCGCGACGTGCCACGCGACGCTGACCGGGCTGCACGTCGCCGGCGGCCACAAGACGTGCACGACGTGCCACCTCGCGCACGCACCCGACATCACCGGCCGCGAGCCGTGCCTGACGTGCCACGCCGACCGCAAGGATCACTTCCCGACCGCGCGCGTGTGCCAGGCGTGTCACCCGTTCACGGGGGCCAAGCCGTGAGGTGGGCCGTGCTCCTCCTCGTCGCGTGCAGCAGCGCGCCGCGCATGCCGGAGCAACCGATCGCGTTCAATCACGCGCTCCACCTGACGCTCGATCTCGAGGGCCACAAGCTCGCCTGCACCGACTGTCACGCGGGCGCCGAGAAGGCCGAGCACGCGGGGCTGCCGGCGATGCGCGACTGCCTGCGCTGCCACGTCCGGCCGCAGGGCTCGGGCAGCCCGCGCGAGGCGAAGGTGCGCGAGCTGGCCGGAACGCCCGTGCACTGGGTGCAGGTGACGAGGAACCCCGGCCACGTCTACGCGCCGCACCGCGCGCACGTCGGCATCGCGAAGCTGCCGTGCGAGGAGTGTCACGGCGACGTCGCGAGCTGGACCGCGCCACCGACCGAGCCCGTGCAGCGCCTGCTCCACATGAGCGAGTGCATGCAGTGCCACCGGACCCATGGAGCACCGACGAGGTGCGGGACGTGTCACCGATGACGAAGCCGACGAAGCCGACGACGCCGACGAAGCCGACGAAGCCCACCCGCCGCGCCGCGCTCGCGTCACTGGCCCTGTTGCCCGCGTGCCGGCGCGCGTGGTCGCCGCCCGAGGCCGATCCGACGGCGCGCTCGCAGGTGAAGCCCGACGTGCCCGGGGCGCAGGACTGGGCGACCTACGAGGAGAAGTGGTTCAACACGTCCTGCGCGCAGTGCCCGGCGGCGTGCGGGATCCGCGTGCGCGTCGTCGAGGGCCGCGCGGTCGGCATCGAGGGCAACCGCGCCAACCCGCTCAACCGCGGCGGCATCGGCGTGCGCGGACTGTCCGGTCTCCAGGCGCTCTACGACCCCGACCGCGTCCGGACGCCGCTGCGCCGGATCGGCGGCGTGCTCGTGCCGGTCACCTGGGACGACGCGCTCGATCACCTCGCGCGCGAGCTGCGCACGACGCCGCCGGAGCGATTGCTGGTGATGTCGGGCGAGGAGCGCGGATTCACGCACGAGCTGCTCGCGCGGCTGGCGACCGCTCTCGGCACAGGCTTCGTCGACGGCAGCGCGAGTCACAGCGCGCCGCTCGCCCGCGCGATGGAGGCGACGCTCGGGGTTCGCGAGGAGCCGGCGTACGACTGGGAGCGCGCGCGCGCGATCCTGAGCCTCGAAGCCGGGCTGCTCGAGGACTCGTGCCGATCGATCTACTTCGCGCGCCTTGCCGCCGAGCTCCGGCGCGGGCCCGGCCGGCGCGCGCGGTTCGTCCATGCGGGCCCGGCGTTCGACCTCGCGGCCTACAACGCCGACCGCTGGCTGCGGATCCGGCCCGGCACCGCGGGCGCGCTCGCGCTCGCACTCGCCCACGTGCTCCTGCGCGATGGCACCTATGACCGCGATGTCGCCGACCGCGCACGCGGGCTCGAAGACTTCCGCGCGCTCGTCGCAGACATGTCGCCGGCGAAGGTGTCGGCGATCACCGGCGTGGCCGCGCGCGAGATCGAGGCGCTCGCGGCCGAGCTGTGGGACAGCCGCCCCGTCGCGGTCGTCGTCGACGAGCGCAGCCTGTCGTTCACCAACGGGGTCGACACCGCGCGCGCCGCGTTCGCGCTGACCGCGCTGCTCGGCGGCATCGAGGACACGCTGCGCCTCGCGCCCGCCGCTCCGTTCGCACCGTGGCCGGCGCTCCCGCCGGTCGCTGCGCCACCGCCCGCGGTCGACGCGGCGTCGGTCGCCCTGCTCTATCACGCGAACCCGGCGTACGCGCGCGCGCAGCCGCAGCAGTGGCGCGAGGCGCTCGCGAGGATCCCGCTCGTCGTCAGCTTCTCGCCGTTCCTCGACGAGACCGTGATGCACTGCGCGAACCTCGTCCTGCCCGATCACACGTACCTCGAGCGGTTCGACGTCGCGGTACCCGCGCCCGGGCTGCCGCGCGCGGTCGCCGGTCTGCGGAGGCCCGTCGTCGCGCCGCTGCACGAGACCCGCGCGACCGGCGACGTCATCATCGACCTCGCGCACCGCCTCGGCGGTGCAGTCGCAGCCGCGTTCCCGTGGCCGACCGCGAAGGACGCGTTCGAGGAGCGACTGCTCGGCCTCCACGCCGCCGAGCGCGGCACGCTCGTCGAGGCACGTCCGCGTGCGTTCCTCGACCGGCTCGCCGAGATCGGGTTCTGGGCCGACGCCGACCTTGCCCCGGCGCGGCCGGTCGATGTCGCGCTGCCGGCGACCTGGACGGAGCCGGCGTGGGACGGCGATCCGGCGCGCTTCCCGCTCGCGCTGCTCGCGTACCGCCCGCTCGGCTACGCGGAGGGCAGCGGCGCCAACCAGCCGTGGCTGCACTCGCTGCGCAGCCGGCCCGGGCTCTCCGACTGGACGCTCGCCGCCTCGCTGTCGCCCCACGACCTGCCTCACGTCAGCACGGGCGAGCTCGTGCGCGTCACGAGCCCGCACGGCTCGCTCGTGCTCCCCGCACATGTCGATCCGCGGATCGCGCCCGGCTGTGTCGCGATCCCGACGGGCGGCGGCCACGACGCGTTCGGGCGATGGGCGCGCGGCTTCGGCGTCAACGTGATGGAGCTGTTGCCGCCGGGGGTCTCGATCCTGTGCGCGACGCGCGTGCGCGTGGAGGTGGCCTGATGTCGGATCGCCGGTCGTTCCTCAAGAGCATCATCGCGCTGCCGGTGCTCGGCGCCGTTCCCGCTCGCGCCGCGGAGCAGCCGCGCCACCGCCGCTGGGGCATGGTGATCGATCTCGATCGCTGCTCCGCGTGCAACGCCTGCTCGGTCGCGTGCCGCGAGGAGAACAACGTGCCGTGCTACGGCGCCGATCCGACCTTCGACGGCGCCCGCCCCGAGTGGATGAGCATGCTGTGGCAGGAGCGCGATGCGGAGACCGAAGGCGGGCTCCCCGAGCTGCTGCCCTTGCCGTGCATGCACTGCGCCGATCCGCCGTGCGTCAAGGTCTGCCCGGTCGGCGCGACGTACAAGGATCCCGACGGCATCACGATGCAGGTCTGGGACCGCTGCATCGGCTGCCGCTACTGCATGGTCGCGTGCCCGTACTCGCGGCGGTCGTTCAACTGGACCGAGCCGCACTGGACCGAGAGCGAGCAGCAGATGCTCAACCCCGACGTCGCGACCCGGCCCAAGGGC
>Ga0316628_100001966_pt1 | contig 14931 bp, 12 predicted proteins | sample OWC_Aug_M2_C1_D5_FD_207648 | JGI IMG/M metagenome (GOLD analysis project Ga0316628, IMG submission 207648) | Wetland soil microbial communities from Old Woman Creek delta, Ohio, United States - OWC_Aug_M2_C1_D5_C | ecosystem: Environmental > Terrestrial > Soil > Wetlands | place: USA: Ohio... | reverse complement strand
AGTCTTCAAAAAGCCTGTCCGTAGAGATCAAAGAACAGGCGGTCGATTCACTCAAATCTTCCGCGAGCCTCGGGTATTCACTCCGTGTGATCAAGGACGGCCGTCTCGGCTTTTCCTATGCGACCGCTGCCGGCGACATGGATTCTATAATCACGAAGGCCATTGATGCGGCGCGGTTTTCTGATCCCGATAATTTTCTTGATCTTCCTGAGGCCGGCGTGCCCGCTGTTGTTTCGGTCCTGGACCCGCAGTTGCAGGCAGCGGATGAAGAAGAGGCAGTTAAAGCGGTCATGCTGATGGAAAGGTCTGTCTACGGGGCGGACCGTCGCATCAAGAAGGTGAGAAAGGCTTCGGGTTCATTTACGTCTTCCGGGACGGTGATCGCGAACTCCAAAGGTGTGAAGGTGTACTATGAATCCACGGCCTGCAGCGCGCAGGTTACGGCGATTGCGGAGGAAAACGGGGAAAGTCAGGTCGGTTGGGATTATGATGCGGGTTGTTTTCTGAAAGACATTTCATTCGAAGGTGTAGGCAGGGGGGCCGCCCGGAGGGCGGCAACGCTGCTGGGTTCCAGAAAGATGGAGGGGACTAAGGGCAATGTGATAATAGACAATTCCGTGATGGCCGAATTCCTGGGAATATTTGCTTCGTCTCTTTCTGCCGAGGCGGTGCAGAAGGGCAAGTCTCTCCTTGCGGACAGGCTCGGAAGTAAGGTTATCAGTGCCGCGATAAATATGGTCGACAGCGGCCTTCTCGACGGGAGATTGGGGAGCAGCCCTGTTGATGATGAGGGGGCGCCCTCGCAGGAGAAGGTTGTGATCCGTGAAGGAGTCCTGAAGACGTATCTCTATAATACCTACACCGCGCGCAAGGCCGGTGCGGCTTCGACGGGGAATGCCGCCAGGGGAGGGTTTTCGGCCCTGCCGTCTGTCGGCGTTTCGAACCTTTTTCTGGAACCCGTTTCGGGGAACTCCGTCGTTCCGAAGGAGAGGTTATTTGCCGAGATCGGCAGGGGTCTTTATGTGACCGATGCGATGGGTGTCCACACGGCAAATCCCATTTCGGGCGACTTCTCCGTGGGAGTAACCGGTCTATGGATCGAAAGAGGAGAAATCGCATTCCCTGTGAAGGAGGCCGTCCTCTCGGGCAATATCCTCGAATTTTTCGGCAGGATAGAGGCTGTCGGAGACGATCTCCGGTTCTTCGGAAACATAGGCGCCCCGAGTCTCATAATCTGCGGTGTGGACATAAGCGCGTGAAGGAGTAGTAAGGTGTTGACCATGAAGGTTGCAAGATATTATGGCGCCGGCGACATAAGGATCGAGGAGATGCCTGTTCCTGAGGCCGGCCCCGGCGAGATGGTCATCCGCATCAGGGCAAGCGGAATATGCGGAAGCGACGTGATGCACTGGTACAGACAGGGCAGGGGACCCGTTGTGCTTGGCCACGAGATCGGGGGCGAGGTTTCGGCTGTGGGCGGAGGTGTTAATGCTTTTGAGGTGGGCGACAGGGTCAGCGCGTCTCATCACGTGCCCTGCAATACCTGTCGTTACTGCCGGAACGGGCACGAAACGGTCTGTGATACCCTGAGGCGCACGAATTTTTATCCGGGGGGGTTCAGCGAATTTGTGCGGCTGCCGGCCATCAACGTGGACAGGGGAGTATATAAACTTCCGGAAGGTATGTCCTTTGAAGAGGCGACCTTTATCGAGCCTTTGGCCTGCGTGTACCGCGGACAGAGAATCGCGGGGACGGGAAGTTATAAAAGTGTGCTGGTAATAGGGAGCGGTATCTCCGGACTTTTGCACATACAGCTTGCGCGGGCGCTAGGGGCCGCCCGGATAGTGGCGACTGACGTCAATAAATACAGACTGGATGCCGCCGGAAGATTCGGCGCCGATGAGGTGATCGAAGCGGGAGAAGACGTGCCCGGGACCTTTAAAAAAATAAATAATGGCAGACCTGCCGATATCGTCGTACTCACTACCGGAGCGGAAAAGGCGATTATCCAGGCATTTCAGTCAGTGGACAGGGGGGGCACAATCCTCTTTTTTGCGCCCGCCAACAAGGGTGTGTCGGTCCCACTTCCGGTAAACGACCTCTTTTGGCGCAACGAGATAACACTCGCCTCGTCCTACGCCGCCAACTACGATGAGCATATGATGTCTATGGAATTCATAAGGCAGGGGAAGGTCAACGTGCGCGATATGATCACGCACAGGTTTCCACTCCACGACACGGCCGGGGGTTTTCGCCTCGTCGAGACGGCTGGGGAATCAATTAAGGTAATCATCACGCCATAGTACGAAAAAAAATATCAGGAGGATATATTATGGACTGGGGAATCGAAAACCGTCTTTCAAGGATAATCAGGCCGGATGGCAGGACCGTGATGCTCGCGGTCGACCATGGATATTTTCTCGGACCCACGTCCGGGCTCGAAGATGCGGGCAAAACGATCAAACCTCTGTTGTCCTACGCCGATGCGCTTATGCCCACCAGAGGGGTCCTGCGTACCTCGGTGGATGCATCTACCGAAACGCCGATCGTTCTGAGGGTATCAGGCGGCAACAGTATCCTGAGCGAACTGTCGAACGAAGGGATAACAGTGGCGATGGAGGACGCGGTGAGGCTTAACGTCTCGGCCGTCGCCCTCTCCATCTATGTGGGTTCGCCCAACGAAAAGCAGACGTTGCTCAATTTGACCAAGCTGATAGACGAAGGACATCGCTACGGCATACCCGTTCTTGCGGTGACGGCAGTCGGCAAGGACATGGCGAGGGACGCCCGTTATCTGGCCCTCTGCTGTCGTATTGCTGCCGAACTCGGCGCCCATTTCGTGAAGACCTATTATTGCGAGGGCTTCGAAAAAATTGTAAGGACCTGTCCCGTCCCTCTCGTGATGGCGGGGGGCAAAAAACTTCCTGAGAAAGAGGCACTGGAACTGACTTACAACGCGATAAAGAGGGGGGCGGCCGGCGTGGACATGGGAAGGAACATCTTCCAGGCCGATGACCCTGTTGCCATGATACGGGCTGTCCGTGCTGTTGTTCATGAGAACGCCTCGCCTCAGAGGGCCTTCGATCTGTACAAGACTTTGGGAAAGAAGAAGGCCGGGAAGAAAACGAAACTAAAGGGCGTTACGGCCTCCAAAGAGGATTTGAGCAAGCATTAACAGGCATGGGTGCGGGCATGTCCCGCACCCGCTGTGAGAGAGCGCAGTTTTTCTTAGGAGGTTGGCCTCAGCTTCCGTGTCTTACTATTCTTTTCTTCCAAAATATATGCCAATTCTGGTAGAATTATCAGTCGTTTGGCAATTTATGAGTTGGAACATCTTTTGATTGGGCGAGCGAAACTCTGGAGGTAATGATGGATTATTTTTTTAACGAAGAACAGATAATGATAAGAGACCTTGCGCGGCAGATCGCCGAAGAGAAGATCGTGCCCGTCAGGAGCGAGCTCGATGAAACAGGGCAATTTCCCTGGGAAGTAATGAAGACATTGGCCCAGTCCGACCTTTTCGGACTTTTTATACCGGAGGAATTCGGCGGTTTGGGTAAGGGTTGTCTCGAACTCTCGATCGCGGTCGAGGAATTGTCGCGGGCATGTCTCGGCGTATCGACTACATTTGCGGCGAACGCCCTGGGGACTTATCCCATCCTGCTTTTCGGCAGCGACGAACAGAAAAAGAAGTTTTTGCCGGACATAGCAGCCGGGAAGAGGCTCGTCGCCTTCGGTCTGACGGAGGCCAATGCGGGCAGCGACGCAAGCGGAATACAGACGACGGCACGCCTTGAAGGAAACGAGTATGTCTTAAACGGCACCAAACAGTGGATCACGAACGGCGGCGAGGCCGAGATATATACGATCATCGCGATAACAGACCGCTCGAAAGGGCCCCGGGGGGCATCTGCCTTTGTCGTGGAAAAAGGCACACCCGGCTTCTCATTCGGCAAGAAAGAGAACAAGATGGGAATAAGGGCCTCCAGCACTACGGAACTTATCTTCGATAACTGCCGCATACCGAAGGACAACATTATCGGCAAGGAAGGCATGGGTTTTGTGGTTGCGATGAAGACCCTCGATAATTCCAGGACCGGCGTGGGTGCGCAGGGAGTCGGTGTCGCTCAGGGCGCCTTTGAGGAAGCGGTAAAATTTGCACGGCAGAGGATACAGTTCGGTCATCCGGTCATCACGTTCCAGGCGGTACAGCATATGCTTGCCGATATGGCGACATCGATCGAGGCAGCACGTGCGCTCGTATACGCTGTTGCAAGGTTGGTCGACAGCGGCGCCAAGGACGTCTCCAAGGAGTCTGCAATGTCGAAGGTCTTCGCGACGGACGTGGCGATGAAGGTAACGGTCGACGCCGTCCAGGTGATGGGGGGGTCCGGTTATATGAAGGAATATCCCGTGGAGAAGATGATGAGGGACGCGAAGATACTTCAGATCTACGAAGGGACCAACCAGATACAGAGGAATGTGATCGGGCAGGCGCTCATCAAAGAGGCCGCCAGAAATAAATAATCGACTGTTTTGATGATCGATTTGTAATTTTGCATACATCATTGGGCCATGGTTAACCCAATAATGACAATTTACGCAGAGACACGCTCCAAAAAACTTTATAATGTCGCAACTTGCATGATTATGTTATCGGGCCTTTTTATCTGAACAATATGCTTATCTAAATAGCAATATCTTACAAAGGTGGCGCAGATAAATTTTTTTCCGCATGTCTCTGCATGAACTGTTCTATGATGTGTTTTTCGGTTAAGAGTTTGTTGTTTCAGTCTGCTATAATATAACCGTTTTAATAATTCTGGAGGAAAAATCTGTGAAGATAGTCGTATGTGTAAAACAGGTCCCCGATACCGCGGAGGTGAGGATCAATCCTGAAACCAACACGCTTATCAGGGACGGAGTGCAGAGCATAATAAACCCCTACGACATGCATGCGGTCGAGGCGGGTCTTCAGATCAGGGAAAAGGTCGGGGGGACGGTGACGGTGGTCACGATGGGTCCGCCCCAGGCAGAGACCGCCCTTCGCGAAACGATATCTATGGGCGCCGATAATGCGGTGCTTCTTACCGATAGGGCCTTTGCCGGTTCCGATACATGGGCTACGGCCTATGCACTTTCAAGGGCGATCGAATATCTCGGTGCAGATGTGATACTCTGCGGCAAACAGGCGATAGACGGAGACACTGCGCAGGTCGGGCCCGAGATCGCGGAGTTCCTTGATATACCGCACGTCGCGTATATCAGGAAGATAGACGACGTGCAAAACGACAGGATCGTCGTCCAGAGGCTGATGGACGACGGCTTCGATGTGATAGAATCCTCTCTCCCGGTGTTGCTCACGGTGGTGAGAGAACTGAACGTGCCTAGGATGCCGTCGCTGAAGGGCAAGATGGCCGCCAAGAAGGCCGAGATAAAGAAATTGTCTGCAGCCGACATCAAGGCGGAAGAGAACAAGCTCGGGTTGAAGGGGTCTCCGACACAGGTAAGGAACATCTTTGCGCCAGATGCAAAGAAAGACCGCAGGATGGTGGAAGGTACGACGACTGAAAAAGTCGAAGCGATCGTAAAAGAGTTTGTGGGGTTGAAATGTTTATAAGGGTAATCAAAGATAAATGCACCGGATGTGAGACATGCCTCTCCTCATGCCCCTATGACGCTATCGTCATAAAGGACGGCAAGGCCGAGATCACCGAACTCTGCCAGCTCTGCAGGTCTTGTCTGACCGTATGCCCGGAAGGCGCGATCACCGAGGTCGAGGAAGAATCGGACAAAAAAGAGAAGGGGCAGGGGAGCGGCCTCTGGGTCTTCGCCGAACAGCGTGAAGGTGTTATCGCAGGTGTTTCCTTCGAACTCCTCGGCGCAGGCAGAAGGCTTGCCGATATTCTCGGCACAAAGGTCTCCGCCGTTCTGTTCGGATATTCCGAAACCGGTGCTGATGAACTGATAAAGTGGGGCGCAGACCGCGTATATTACTGCTCCGAAGAGATAGTGAAGAACTTCAATGATGAGCCCTATGCGGCCCTTCTCTCCGATCTTATTGCACTTCATAAACCTGAAATCGTGCTGGCGGGGGCAACCCCTATCGGCAGGTCCTTTATCCCGCGGGTCGCGGCAAGGCTAGGGACCGGCCTCACGGCCGATTGCACCGCTCTTGATATAGACGCGGAAACGAAAAACCTTCTCCAGGTGAGGCCGGCCTTCGGCGGCAATATCATGGCGACGATACTCTGTCCGCACACACGGCCGCAGATGGCGACGGTCAGGCCGAGGGTGATGAAAAGGGGGGAGTATGACGCATCGAGGAAGGGCGAGATCATCAAGGTAGGGGCGGACGATATAAGATCGAGGACGAGGGTGATCGAGACGGTCAAGGAGGTATCTGAAGTCGCGGTGAACCTCCAGGAGGCGAATATTATCGTTGCCGGCGGAAGGGGGGTCGGAGGTGAGAAGGGCTTCCAGATGCTGTATGAACTTGCGGAAGCCCTCGGCGGCTGTGTCGGGGCTTCGCGGGCGGCCGTAGACGAGGGTTGGATTCCCTACAGGCACCAGATAGGCCAGACAGGAAAGACCGTCGGTCCGAAATTATATATAGCCTGCGGTATATCCGGCGCAGTGCAGCACCTCGTAGGGATGCAGTCTTCTGATATCATCGTTGCGATAAACAAAAATCCCGAGGCGCCGATATTCAGCGTGGCGAACTATGGGATTGTCGGAGACATCTTCGAGATAGTACCTATGCTGACGAAAAAGATAAAAGAGATGAGGGGGGTATGAAGACCGCCTTCGTATTTCCGGGCCAGGGTTCCCAATATGTGGGCATGGGCAAGGACCTCTGGGAGAATTTCGATGAAGTGAAGGCATTATACGAGGACGCTTCGTCCGCGCTGGGATACGACGTGAAGGCGCTGAGTTTCGACGGCCCGCAGGAGGAACTCAACAAGACCTTCCGGACCCAGCCCTGTCTTCTAACCGCAAGTATTGCGGTCCATACGGTTTTGACCCTTAAGGGGGTTGTTCCCCAGGTCGTGGCGGGGCACAGTCTCGGCGAATACTCGGCGCTTGTCGCGGCCGGTGTCATCTCTTTCAGGGAGGCCGTAAGGCTCACTGAAAAGCGAGGCATTTATATGCAGGAGGCGGTGAAGGAAGGCGAGGGTCTTATGGCTGCGATAATAGGGTTGGGCAGAAACAAGGTCGATGAGATCTGCCTTTCAGTCGAAACGGGATATGTGTCGCCTGCCAATTACAATTGTCCGGGCCAGATCGTTATCGCCGGCGAGAAGAAGGCTGTCGAGGAAGCGATGAAGCGCGCCAAGGAGGCCGGAGCAAAGCGTGCGCTGGCGCTTGCGGTATCGGCCCCTTCACACTGCACGCTTATGCTTGAGGCCTCGAACAGACTCGGGGAGTTACTTAATACTATCGAACTCAGCGACCCTGCTCTCCCTGTGGTAAATAACGCCGATGCGATATTTCTTATGAACGCCGAAAAAATTAAGGTATCGCTCATCAAGCAGCTTAACAGCCCCCTTTTGTGGGAAGACTCGATCAGAAATATCGTGAATAAGGGCATAAGTATTTTTATCGAGGCGGGCCCCGGCAAGGTGCTCTCCGGCCTAATCAAGAGGATAGAGCCGGCCGCAAGGATCTTCAACGTCGAAGACATAGCGAGCCTGAACAAAACCCTAGAACGGTTGAAAGCCGAAAACTGAGAGCGTTAAACCCCTCCTGGACGGACAAAAGCGGGGCAGGGAGAAAGTTTACCCCATTAGAAGGACGAAGGTCTTCCAGCGGGGTTTATTCTGTAAATCCTGCATCTTTGAGATACAGCCAGTGGATGAACTTTTTTAGTTCTGTCTTGCCCTTCTCCGGCAGGTCGGCGAACTGGACCCCGATATCATAACGCATGCCTCTGTCGTTGTTGACGGGAAGACAGGAGGTGACCCTTCCGGCGAAGGAGATACGGACATTTTCCGGCAGGGTCATATCCATCAACAATTTGGTCTCCAGTTCATGCAGGCGATCGCCTGTCATGAGTACTCCGCCGAGACTTAGCATTTTGACGATGTAATCCTCCGGAGCAGTATTTTTTCCGACGGCGGTCTTCGCCGATATCCGGATGTCCATCGTGTCCACGGCAAATCTTCTATGCCGTCTCGTATTCTTAAAAAACTTATTCAGCGGCTCATATTCTTTCATGAATAAAGTCTAACGAAGCGCCTCTTTCTCAAATATATCAATTACAACATAAAAGCAGCGGTTCTGACAATATCTCGAAGTCGTGGAGCGGGTTCTCGAGGCGAAAGGGCTCCCGGATAGGATGATTACTGTTGACAGTGTATCCTATGAATGGGAGAATTATTTTATGAACGGAAAAGATATCCGGCTTGACCTCTGCCATGACAGACTTGTTGGCCCGCCTCGTCTCCGGCGCAATTAAACCCCAATCTGTCATAATATTGCGGGCGTGCGGTCCCTGAACCCCTATGGTGATAATCCTATGAACTGGCATCAAAAAGAAATAGCCCTGGTCCTGGATGAGCTGAGGACCTCTCCGGAAGGCATTGCCTCCGACGAGGCCCGGAGCCGGCTCGTGGAATATGGTCCGAATGAATTAATGGAAAAGAAGAGGAAGACCCCCTTTATTATGTTCCTCGACCAGTTCAGGGACTTCATGATCCTTGTCCTTATTGCGGCCGCAATCATATCGGGGATCATCGGCGAAGCTTCGGACACGATCGCGATAGTGGTGATTGTGGTTCTGAACGCGGTTATCGGTTTTATCCAGGAATACCGGGCTGAAAAGGCGATGGCAGCCCTGAAGATGATGTCGGCCCCTTCCGCTGTGGTAATACGGAGCGGCATGCCTGAGACCGTGCCTACTACGCGGCTTGTTCCGGGCGATGTGGTCATTCTTGAAGCCGGCAAGATTGTACCGGCGGATATGCGGCTCATCGAGGCCGCCCGGTTGAAGGTGGAAGAGGCGGCGCTTACAGGCGAATCTCTGGCGGTTGAGAAGTACGCAGATGTTCAGCGCGATGAGCACCTGCCGATAGGCGACAGGAAGAATATGGCATACAAGGGTACGTTTGTCTCCTATGGGCGCGGCACCGGTATTGTCGTGGCGACAGGCATGAAGACAGAACTCGGCCGGATAGCGGCGATGCTGCAGGCAGAGGAAGATGCAAAGACACCCCTCCAGAAAAGGCTTGCTTCCCTTGGACGGAAACTCGCGATTGCCGTCCTTTCCATATGCGCCATTGTCTTCGGTGCCGGTCTAATTAGGGGTGAACCGCCTTTATTAATGCTTCTTACCGCTATTTCACTGGCGGTTGCCGCGATACCCGAGGCCCTGCCCGCCGTCGTAACCATCTCCCTTGCACTCGGTGCAAAGAAGATGGTCAGACAGAACGCCCTTATCAGAAAGCTGCCCGCTGTCGAGACCCTCGGGTCTGTCACGTTCATCTGCTCGGACAAGACAGGCACGTTGACCTTAAACAAGATGACGGTGGAAAAGATCTATATAGATGGAAGAATTGCGGGGGCAGACGTCCGTGCCTTCCCGAAAGAAAATGGCGGACACTCCGGTTCGCCCCTGCAGATGCTGTTCACGGCATTGTCCTTGAACAATGATGCGCAGACGGATTCATCAGGTGGTGTCATAGGTGACCCGACGGAGATTGCGTTGTATGCTGCCGCAAAAGATGCGGGCTTTGACAGAAAGGCGGTTGAGAAGAATTTTCCCCGTGTCGGAGAAATTCCTTTTGATTCTGACAGAAAATGCATGACCACCGTCCACAGGTCGCCTGACGGCAGGTACGTCTCTTTTACCAAGGGAGCAATTGATGCCTTGGTGGATAACTCCATTGATATTTTTACGTCCGGAGGTTTGACGACTCTCGATGCGGCCGAGATTTACCGCGTCAACGAAAGGATGGCCGCTGACGGACTCAGGGTCCTCGGCATTGCGATGAAAAGGTGGGATGAACTGCCTATTGATTTGTCCGCGCGGGGCGTGGAAGAGGGGACCACTTTCTTAGGTCTTGTGGGCATGATGGACCCGCCGCGGGAAGAGGCTGCCGAAGCGGTGAGGTCCTGCAAGGCGGCCGGGATCAGGCCCGTAATGATCACCGGTGATCATCCCGCTACGGCCAGGGTGATCGCCCGAAGGCTCGGCATTATTGGGGACGATGACGGGGACGTGATCACGGGCAGAGAGCTTGAAAAGCTGCCTTTGGAGGAATTTGAAAAAAGAGTGGAGCATATCAGGGTTTACGGAAGGGTCGCCCCCGAGCAGAAGCTGAAGATAGTCAAGGCGCTTCAGGACAGGGGGCAGTTTGTGGCGATGACGGGGGACGGGGTGAACGACGCCCCTGCGCTGAAACGGGCCGACATAGGAGTTGCCATGGGCATCACCGGGACGGACGTCTCGAAGGAAGCGGCCCACATGATACTCCTGGACGACAATTTTGCGACCATAGTAAAGGCGGTGCGGGAAGGGAGAAAGATATACGATAATATCAGGAAATTCATCAGATACCTCCTTACCACGAACTCAGGAGAGCTGTGGACCCTTTTCCTGGCGCCGCTTGTGGGTCTGCCGATCCCTCTTTTGCCTGTCCATATCCTCTGGATAAATCTGGTTACCGACGGTCTTCCGGCCCTTGCCCTCTCTGCCGAGCCTGCAGAGCGTGACATAATGAAAAGACCGCCGAGGCATCCTAAGGAAAGCATATTTGCTCACGGACTCGGATACCATGCGATATGGGTCGGCCTTCTTATGGCGGGTATCGTCCTCTCTGTGCAGGCATGGTCGCTCAGGACAGGACACGAAAACTGGCAGACGATGGTGTTTACGGTCTTGTGTCTGTCACAGCTCGGCCATGCGCTCGCAATCCGGTCGGAGAAAGAATCACTGTTTAAGTTGGGTCTGTTGTCCAATAAGTATCTCTTAGGCGCGGTGATATTGACTTTCGGCCTTCAGATGGCGACTGTATATATGACATCACTTAACCGGATATTCAAGACAGGCCCGCTGGATCCGAATGAACTTATATTGACGCTACTCTTATCATCGGTGGTATTTATTGCCGTTGAGATCGAGAAATCACTAAAGAGACGGAGGCCCATGCGGAATTGACCCTCGCTTCTGCGGGGATTATTCTGCCGCAGCCGCCCGGCTGTTCACTCTTCAGGATCAAACGACTCATCTTTTTTTAACTTGAACAGGCCGGCGATTATATTTGAAGGAAAGGCATCGATCTCGGTATTGTAATTACTGACCATCGCGTTATAATCGCGAACGGCGTGACGGATATCTTTATCGAGTTCCCTGAACCGCGTCTGACGCCGCTGAAAATCTGCGTCTGCCCCGGGCTCTTCGCCGGCCGACAGCTCATGACGTTCTTTGAGTTTGACATCGATGGCGAAACGCGAAGATTTCACCGCGTCCCTTAGTCTCATGAGTCTGGCGTATAGTGCGATGACGGAGAGGAGTACGAGCAGCACAACGCCGAGAAGAACTATCAATACGATGACGATAAATGCGGTCATATTTCCCTGAAAGGACTCATCTCTGCAGCATATCAGGAAGCATAAGGACGATAAAAAACCTATCGCCCCTTCGGCATCGCCATATCTTCAAGCGCCTTCAACTTGGATATCTCTCCCAGGCCGATGAGTGTGTCACCTGCCTTTATCGCGGTCTTGTATGTGGGATTGAACCTCATCTCTCCAGACCCCTCCTTGATAGCAACTACGATGATACCCAGATCCCTGCCTATCCCGCTGTCATCGAGTGTGAGACCTACGAGTCCGGATTTCTCCTGAATGGTTATTTCCTCCATCTGAAGGTCGATATTTCCGCTCTTTGTCGCGAACTCGATGAAATCCACGACTGCGGGTTTCAAAACGGTGTGCGCTATGCGCAGGCCGCCGATATGGTAAGGAGAGACGACCCTGTCCGCACCTGCCCTGAGAAGCTTCTGTTCAGACCCTTCATCTCCGGCCCTGGCCACAATCGTCAGGGTGGGATTAAGTCCCCTTGCGCTGAGGACGACATAAAGGTTCTCTGCGTCGGTGGGAAGGACGGATATGAGTCCTTTCGCCCTGTCGATGCCTACTTCCTTAAGTAACTCGTCTTTTGTGGCGTCCCCTTCGACGATAAGGACGTCTTTTCCTGCGGCGAGTTTCTCCGGCATTTTTTCGATTACGACATGAGAGATCTCCTTTTCCCTCAACTCCCTGCATATTATCCTGCCCATCCTGCCGTAACCGCACACAATGAAGTGGTCCTTCAGTTCCTTGATCTTCTTTTCCAATCTCTTCCTCCCGAATATCTCCTCAAATTCGCCTTCCAGCATAAACTTCGCCCCTGTGCTCAGCCCGTAAAAGACCGCGCCGACGCCGCCTATGATAAGTGCCACGGTAAACAATTTTCCGGTGCCCGACAGCGGGTGGACTTCGCCGAACCCGACCGTTGTCAGCGTTATGATCGTCATGTAGAAAGAATCGAAAAAGTTCCATCCCTCCAGGAAAACGTAACCCAGGGTACCGCCCGATATGATCAGAAATATCAGCCCTGCCGAGAGTATGCATTTTGTTTTGAATGTGTCCATCAATAATTTATCTCCGGGCATCAATACATATCCCCCGAGAAGTCGTCTTTCCGGGGTACGACAGTAAAATAATACCACTTTTTTATAGTTTGGTGGCGCGACAGTTAAGCCCGACGCCGGGCGCGAGGACCGTAACCTGTAACTGCTGCTACGCTTCGCGCCTGCGGTGCCTCAGGAATTCGATAATGCCGGGAAGCACCGAAATGAATATGATTGCGAAGATCACCAAAGTGAAGTTGCGCTTCACCACGGGTATGTTGCCGAAGTAAAACCCGGCGAACACGAAGATGGCGACCCATGCGATGCCGGCGGCGATGTTGTAGAGGGAGAACTTCCAGTGCGTCATGGCCCCGACGCCCGCGACGAATGGGGCGAAGGTGCGAATGATGGGTATGAATCGCGCGATCACTATGGTCTTTCCGCCGTGTTTTTCGTAGAAACGATGGGTCCGGTCCAGATATTCCCTATTCAGAAGACGCACGTTTTGTTTATGAAATATTTTCGGCCCTATGAGATGTCCTATCCAGTAATTAGTCGTGTTGCCGGCTATAGCGGCAAAGCTGAGGAGAAAAAAGAGGATGCCTATGTCCAGGGAGCTCGTGGCGGCGAGAGCCCCTGCGGCAAAGAGGAGGGAGTCTCCGGGGAGTATTGGTGTCACTACCAACCCGGTCTCACAAAAGATGATAAGGAAGAGGATAAGATAGGTCCAGACACCGTAATTCTGGATGACGACAGTGAGATGTTTGTCCAGGTGTATAAAGATATCGAAGAATGTCTTGATCAGTTCCATGCCGGTATCGGATATTTTACAATGTATCCCCACGCAAAGTCGATGGCTCATCCCGATTGCCGTCCCTCTTTGAATTATTGGGTGATATAAAGTAAAATATGGATTATTTTTAGTGCAGGGAGGTAGACGCACGTGGGACATATAAAAGGCCTTAAGTGCAGAGAATGCGGCAGGGAATATCCGGTCGAACCCATATACGTCTGCGAGTTCTGTTTCGGTCCGCTGGAAGTTGCCTATGATTATAAAAGCATCGCCAGGGATATAAACAGGAAAAAGATAGAGAAGAGGGACCAAAACCTCTGGAGATACCGTGAACTCCTCCCCATAGACGGCGAACCCCAGGTTGGTCTGGACTCGGGATTTACGCCGCTGGTTAAGGCCGACAACCTGGCTAAGATCCTCGGCGTCGACAATCTCTATATCAAGGACGATACAGTGGTGCATCCGACGCTTTCCTTTAAGGACCGTGTTGTTTCGATCGCGCTTACCAAGGCGAAGGAATTCGGGTTCGATACCGTGGCATGCGCTTCGACCGGGAACCTCGCCCACTCCGTCTCTGCGCACGGCGCCAGGGCTGGATTCAAGCGTTTCATCTTCATCCCGGCTTCTCTCGAGGCGTCCAAGATCATTGCCTCTCTCGTCTACGAGCCCAACCTCATCGCTGTCGACGGCAATTACGACGACGTGAACAGGCTCTGCAGCGAGATCGCGAATAAATACCGGTGGGCCTTCGTGAATATAAACATAAGGCCCTTTTACGCAGAAGGCTCCAAGACACTCGGGTTCGAGGTGATAGAGCAGCTGGGCTGGAAGGCGCCCGACAATGTCGTTGTGCCCTGCGCGAGCGGATCTCTTCTTACAAAGGTCTGGAAGAGCTTCAAGGAGTTCAGGGACGTGGGCATTATCAAGGAACTCAATACAAAGGTCTTTGCCGCCCAGGCTACGGGCTGTTCCCCGATTACCGCGGCGATCAAACAGGGCGTCGATGTCATACGGCCTGTAAAGCCCGACACCATAGCGAAATCCCTGGCGATCGGCAATCCTGCCGACGGCTATTACGCTGCGCAGGTGATCAAGGATACAGGGGGATACGGTGAGGACGTCTCCGACCAGGAGATCATCGACTCGATCCGGCTTCTTGCACGGACCGAGGGGATATTTGCCGAGACCGCCGGCGGCGTCACCCTCGCATCGGCGAAGAAGCTTATCGAGGCGGGCAGGATCAAAAGGGACGAGGTGACCGTCATATGCATTACGGGCAACGGCCTCAAGACTCAGGAGGCGCTGCACGGGCATATGACGACGCCCCATCATATAAAGGCGAATCTCGCCTCTTTTGAACAGGTCCTCGAAACTATAAATAAAGGTCTATGACCGGTAAGGAGGAAAAATAAATGGCAGTTAAGGTTAGGATCCCGACCCCGCTTCAGCGGCTGACCCAGGGGAAGGAAGAGGTCGAAGGAGTAACGGGAAAGATTATCGAAGTTGTGAACGATCTTGAGAAGA
>Ga0316628_100001965_pt1 | contig 14931 bp, 7 predicted proteins | sample OWC_Aug_M2_C1_D5_FD_207648 | JGI IMG/M metagenome (GOLD analysis project Ga0316628, IMG submission 207648) | Wetland soil microbial communities from Old Woman Creek delta, Ohio, United States - OWC_Aug_M2_C1_D5_C | ecosystem: Environmental > Terrestrial > Soil > Wetlands | place: USA: Ohio... | reverse complement strand
CGCCATCGCTCATCGCCTCGACGAGGTGGCGGTACGGGGACTCGGGGCCCTCGAGGGTGAGGACGCGCCCGTGCATCACCAGCGCGTCCACCTCGGCGCGCCGGATCGCCTCCAGCGTCGCCTCCGACTCCTCCAGGCGGGCCTTCAGCTCGGCGACCTCCCGGAGCAGGTCGGCCTTGGTCCCGGTCCTAGGCGCCACGCTCCACCTCGGCTTCGCCCGGCCCCGCCATGCTCACCGCGCGGCCCCGCTCTTCCGGAGGTCGAGGCCCACCAGGATGCGGTCGGTGGCGAGGGTGGCCTGCGCCAGCTTCTCCTGCGCGGCGGCGGCCCCGATATCCATATTCCCCCTCGCCCGGCTCCGCCTGCAGGGCGGCGATCGCCTTCCTCCTGCTCACCAGGTTCCGTACCTCCCGCGCGTGGCCCTGCGCTCGGGCCACGGCCGCGGCCCGCTCCCGCCCCTTCTGGGCGACTCGCGGTCTGCCGCTGATCTCGTCGAAGGCCTGGATCCCTGTCGGGCACTTCCGGATTCCGGCGACGGGCCGCACCTTCCCCCTGCGTGACCTGGCCATTACGCTCCTCCTCCGCATGGCACAGCAGCAGCTCCTGCGCCACGGCCCCGGCGAGTCGGCGCGACGGCGCGGGCGCCCCGATATCCGGTTCGCGTGGCCATGCACAATCGCTTGCGCGAGTGTGCCTTCGACGGCTTTCACGCGATCGTGATAATACCATTAAGTAGTGGGGTTAGCCTCATTTACAGAACGAGTCGCAACCTGGCTCGGCGGCGCCGGGCGGACTCGCACCCGGATCAGCGCGCGACGCGGACCAGGTGCCGACGGACGTTTCGGGGCCGGGCGACGACCGTCGGACGACCGTTGCCCTGGAGCGAGAGCTCGGACCGGCAGAAACGCCATGACGCACCCCCGGTCACCGCGGAGGAGCGCCGTGGTGCCGCTGCGGTTACTTGATCGCCAGCAGCTCCACGTCGAAGACGAGCGTCTCGTTGGGCCCGAGCTCGTTGCCTGCTCCCGCCTCCCCGTAGGCGAGCTGGGCGGGGATGAAGAAGCGATACTTCGAGCCTACCGGCATCAGCTGCAGGCCCTCGGTCCACCCCGGGATGACAGCTCCCTTGACCTTGAGCGTGGCCGGCTTTCCCGGCTCGCTCGCGCCGAACTGCCTGCCGTCCAGGTGGGCGGCCGTGAAATTGACCTCCACGGAGTCGGACTCGGTCGGAACCTTGCCGTTTCCGACCCTGAGCGCCTCGTACTGGAGCCCGCTCGGCATCGTCACCACGCCCGGCCGCTTGCCGTTCTCGGCCAGGAACGCGCTCCCCTTCCTCTTGTTGTCCTCGGCGAGCGCCTTCCTCTCCTCCGTGAGCTTCTTTATGAGTTCGTTCTGGTACGTCGTTACGGCGGTCCGCAGCTCCTCCGGCGGGGCGAGGAGCTTGCCGCCCGTGTACGCGTCGCGCAGCCCGCGCAGCAGGAGGTCCAGGTTCACCTCGATCCCCTGGCGCCTCAGGTTGCCCGCCAGCTCGACGCCTATCCCGTAGCTCACCTTGTCCTTCGACGTCTCGAGCGCGGGCGCGTCCGCGCCCCACGCCAAGGCCCCGGCGAGCGAGGCCACCGCGAGAAAGGCCATTGCCTTCCGTGTCATGTTCCCTCCTCCGACGTGGCCGGGAGGGGAGCCTCCCGGGTGTCCCGCCCCGCAACGCGGAGCGGGTGAAGATGACGGCGGCGGCCCGTCCGCGGGCGCCGTCCCGGACGGCACGCGGTGCACCTCCGTCACTTGATGCCGACCAGCTCCACCTCGAACACGAGCGTCGTGTTCGGGCCGATCGTGATACCGTTCCCCTTCTCTCCGTACCCGAGCTGGGGCGGAACGAACAGCTGCCACGTGGAGCCGACGGGCATCAGCTTCAACGCCTCCCGCCACCCGGGGATCACCGAGGCGAGCGGGAACGTCGCCGGCTTCCCGGCCCGGAACGAGCTGTCGAACTCGACCCCGTCGAGGAGCATTCCCCGGTAGTTGACGTCGACCGTATCGTCGTCGGTCGGCTTCCTCCCGGTGCCCGCCTTGAGGACCCTGTACTGCAGGCCGCTCGGCAGCGTGACCACGCCCTCCTTCTTGGCGTTATCGGCGAGGAACGCCTTGCCGGCCTTCCCGCTCTCCTCGCCCTGCTTGACCCTGGCATCCCACTGCCGACGCTTCCACTCGGCGTCCATCGTGGCGATCGCGGCATTGGCCTGGTCTTCGGTCAGGAGCGTCCGGCCGCCGAACAGTGCGTCGTTGAGCCCCCTGGCGAACACCGCCGGGTCCACGACGACGTCGCGCAACGCGAGCTGTCTGGCGATACTCATGCCGAGGGCATAGCTGAGCTTGTCCTTGTCGGTCTTGAGCGCGGGAGCCTCCTGCGCGACCGCGATCCCGGCGAGAAGCACGACGGCCAGCGGTGCGATCCACTTCGGTAGCGTCTTCTCTCTCATCGCATCTCCTCGAGGCGTGAACCAGAGGTTCCGTTCACCCGCCTGATCACAACTGGACGGCAATGGTACCCGGTCGAAGAAGAGGGGGAGGGATCGCTCCCTCCCCCGAGGAGAACCTTCCATTCAAGCTACCACGGTTGCTGGACTCCCTTCTGCCCAGCAGGGATGCTGCTCGCGGGTCCGCCCGCGAGCAGCATCCTTTGGTACACGGCTCAGGTTGTCAACCCTCGCGGCATGGCTACTGTGCCGTGCCGGTCAGCGGAACGGTCTGCGGACTGCCGGGCGCGTTGTCGCTGAAGCTGAGGGTTCCGGTAACTGTCTGGACCTGGTTCGTGGAGAACGTCACGTTGACCGTGCAGCTCGCCCCGATGGCGAGGCTGCCCCCGCAGTTGTTGCTCTGCGAGAAGTGGTTCGAGCCGGTGAGCGAGATACCGTTGATCGTCATCGGCGCGGTCCCGATGTTCGACAGCGTCACCGGGAGAGTCTGTGTCCCCCTCACGGGGATGAGGAAGGTGAGAGAGGTCGGCGACAGCGAGGCGGCCGGCTGCACGCCCGTCCCGGACAGCGAGACGAGCTGCGGGCTGGTCACGTCCGCGTCGGTGATCGTCAGCGTCCCGGTGAGAACGCCGAGCGACCTCGGGGTGAAGCGGACGTTGATCGAGCAGCTGCGGCCGGCCCTCAGGTTCCCGCCGATCGGGCAGTTGTTGGACTGCGAGAAGTTGCCGCTGATCGTGATGCTGTTGATCAGCAGGTTGACAGTTCCGACGTTGCTCAGCGTCACCGTCTGCTGAGCCGAGGTGGTGTTGAGCAGCTGGTTGCCGAACAGGAGGATGTTGGTGCTGAGGACGACCGAGCTGACAACCTGAGTGACCGGAGTCGAGACCGAGGCCAGGAAGTTGGTGTCGCCGCTGTAGCTGGCCTGCAGCGTCCGTGAGCCGCCGGTGAGGAAGGTCAGGGTGCAGCTTCCCGCCCCCGCGGTGAGCGTCACGGTGCACCGCTCGCCGGTGCTGGCCGCCACCCCCACCGTACCGGTCGGCACGCCGGAGAACTGAGGAGCCACCACGAAGCTGACGGTGACGATCTGGCCGCGAATGGATGGGTTCGGCAGGTTGGAGACGATGGACGTGGCGGTCGTGGCCTGACTGACGGTCAGCACTCCGTTCACATAGAGGATGGTGTAGTTGGTGAGCCCGGTCCCCACCGCTGCGCTCGGCACGATGGGATACTGGCCGGGTACCGCCGCGGCCCCCGCCCCTGCGCTGGTCAGCGTGACGCTGGTGACCGTGTCGGCGTTGAGCAAGCCCGTCGCGGTGAAGGCCGTCAGGGTCACGATCTGGCCGTAGGCCTTGGAAACGTTGCCGGCCGTGATGGTCAGCGTCGCCGGGGTCACGGTGAGGGTGCCGTTCACGTAGGTGATTGTGTAGTTGGTGAGACCGGTGCCGACCGCCGCGCTGGGAATGATCGGGTACGAGCCCACGGCCGCGGTGGCCGCCGCCCCGGCGCTGTTCAGCGTCACGCTGGTGACGGTGTCGGTGCCCAGCAGGCCGGTGGCGATGAACTCAGTCCCCTTGAACGTCAGCGCGATGCCGTACACCTTGCTCGCGCTGTTGGCCGTGATCGTCAAGGCCGCGGCGGTGACGGTCAGGGTGCCGTTCACGTAGGTGATGTTGTAGTTGACGAGGCCGGGACTACCGACCGCCGCGCTCGGAATGATCGGGTAGGTGCCCACGGCAGCCGTCGCCGCCGCACCGGCGCTGGTCAACGTGACGCTGGTGACCGTGTCGGTGAACAGCAGGCCGGTGACCGTGAACTCCGTCCCCAGGAACGTGACCGTCTGGCCGTAGACCTTGCTCCTGCTGTTGGCCGTTATGGTCAACGGAGCCAGCTGCGCCGTGGTGGTCTGGGTGGCGGTGGCCGCGGTGAAGAAGCTGTCTGCAGCCCAGTTCGCGGTGAGCGTGCACACCCCCGTGCCGGCGATCATCGTGACCGTGGCCTGGGCGGCGGCCGCAGTGCCGGTGACCGCACCGACGGTGCAGACCCCGGCAGTACCGCTAATGGTTGGAACGGTGCTGGCGTTGGTCGTGGCCGTCACGACGAAGGTGGCGCCGTAGATTGCGGTGGCCGGGGCGCCGGTGAACGTCACCGTCGGCGTGAGCGGAACCGCGTTGACGCTGGCGATGTTGGACCACGCCGAGGCCATCGGCGTCTGCTTAAACGGCACCGGGTTCGGAGAGAGCGGCGTGAAGGTGTCGTAGGCCTGCGCCCTGTAGTAGTAGGTGTTGCCGGTGACCACCGTCGTGTCGAGATAGTTCACTGGCTGCGAGTAACCCGGCGTGCTGAAGCCGGTGGTGTTGAGCGAGGTGCCGTTGACCGTGAACGAGGCGAGGTTGACGCTGTCGAACGTGGGCACCGTGTCCCTCTGGACGATGAACGCGGTCTCGCTGGCCGAGTTGTCCACCCACTGCAGCATCACCCCGACGGGTGGGGTCGTGGATTCGACCGCCGCAAGGGTCGTGGGCGCCGCCGGCGCGACGAAGTGGAGGATCGCCCGCATCATGTCGTTCTCTTCGTGGCCGAGGATGTGGCAGTGCCACACGTACTCCCACCCGAAGTTCACGAGGGCGTTGACGTTGGTCACGGTCGCGTTGCCGGTGTTCGGGTCGAGGCCCGAGATATTCGGATCCGCCACGCCGACCGCGGCCGTGGTGTCCATCGCCCGGACGCTGTCGGGAAGCGGGAACGGCAGGGTTGGCGTGATCGGCTGCAGGGCCACCAGGATGTCCTCGAGGGGGTTCATCCTGACGGTTTCCTTCCAGCCCGCCTCGTTCTTGTCGGGCTGGCGCAGCGAGCCGTCCCAGCCGACGCGGTTGATGACCTGCACGTTGAAGAGGTGGAAGTGGATGAAGTGGCTGTCCACGCCGTTGTGGGTGATCTTCCACAGCTGAATGTCACCGTCGTGGATGAGCTCGGTCGGCCAATCCACGTACCCCAGGGGGATCGTCGTCTGGGTCTGGAAGTTGGTCAGCGGAAGCTCGACGCCCAGGGTGGCGTTCATCCGGCCGTAGTCGAGGGTGAAGAGCTCCTGGATGGCCTTCTGCTCCAGCATCTTCTTGACGATAGCGGTCGCCCCGGTGCCGCAGGCGGGCAGAGGCAAGGCGCCGCACGTGGCGGGTCCGGAGATCCAGCCCGGCCCCATGTCGACGATGGAGACAGTCGGCAGGGCGGTGTAGCCGGTACCGGGGCTGGTGAGCGTGATGCTGTTGACCACGCCGCCCACCTGGGTCGCGGTCGCCGTCGCGTTTCCGGCGCTGAACTGGACGACAGGCGTGGCGTAGCCGCTACCCCCGGTGAGGAGCACCACATTGGGGAGGCCGCCGGCCATGGTGAGGTACGCGAGGTCGTTGGCCTGGATGCCCATGTACGTGTTCGGGAACGTCCGGTTGTACGCGGTGTTGAGGACCGCCTCGGGAACGATGGGGGTGGGCTGGGTCGCGACGAAGGCGCCGTTGGTGGTCGCCGTCGAGGCGAAGGCCGCCCTCAGCGTGGGCAGGCTGAACGGAACGGTGGCGGTGGGCGCCTGGTCCACGATGACCTGCATGATCGTGCGGGTGTTCGGCCCGTAGCCCGGCTGGGTGTTGGGCGCACCGCCGATCGGGGTCTGGTCGCCGTCGCCGGTGAAGTAGTCGAGGCGCGAGTCGAAGGCGGGAGCCGGCGCCGGCGCGTCGTTGTACATGATGAGCGTGCACGGCGAGACGCCCGCGGCCGCGCACATCGCGGGAGCCTGCGAGAAGTCGACGATGACGTCCGCGCGCTCCGCCGGTCCGATCCAGAGGCCGTGGACCGCGACGCTGGTGATCGTGATGCTGCGGGTGTTCTGCTCGAAGTTGATCGGCGTCGCGGGAATCACCACCGGGGACGGCAGCAGGCCCCCCTCGGTGCCGATCTGGACCCACGGCGGGCCAGCCCGCCGCGGGTCAGGAGCGCCACCGGCTCTGCCGTCGGCCGCCCACATGGTCTGCGGCGCCGGGATGCCGGCCAGCGGACCGTAGTTCGGCCAGCAGCCGGCCGCGAGGCCGGTCCCGTTCAGCGGGTTACCGGTCGCGTCCATGAGAGCGTTGGCGAGGCCGAGGCCCAGCTGGGGGACGTCCACGGGGTTGATGATCGTACACAGCGGGATGACCGGCGCGGGACCGGAGGGTGGCACCGCGGGGACCATGGCGACTTCCGTCTTGTTCTGGAGCGGGTCCGCCACGAACCACGACAGGTTCCACGAACGGTCGTTCCCGGCCGCCAGAATCTTGAACCTGTAGGCTTCCGGCGCCACGTGGAGAACCGGGTAGGCGACGCCGTTGACCACCGGGGTGTCCATGAACGATTCGGGCGTGCCTGTCGGGTTGGGAATGATGGGGCACCCGCAGGTCGGGCAGTTCGGCATCGTGGGTCCCAGCACCACGCCCGGGAACGCGGCCGACGTGCAGTTGATCGTGACCGCCGTGGGCGGGTTCGCCGCGGTGAGGGTGGTCATCGGCGGGAAGAACCATGCGCCGTAGTCCCACCGGCCCCAGCCGTTGGCCCCGCCGGCGTCGGCCGGGTTCTGGTTGGTCGGGTAGACGTGCGAGAACCACAGGTCGCCGGTGACCGGGGTCCCCGGCGTCACGCCGAAGTTCGGACCCCAGGTGGGATCCGTCACGCCGATCTGAGCGGCGCTGGGCACGAAGGTCTTGTCCTGGATGACCAGCGGGATGAGGTGCGGCAGGTCCCCGGGAACGACGCCGGGGGCGGTCGCAGCCGCCAGCAGCGCCTCCTCCGCGGGGTCGTACAGCAGGTAGCCCGCGGCCTCGCCCACGTAGACGTTGAGGCGGGTGATACCGTAGGCGTGGTCGTGGTAGAACATCAGCCGGCCGCCCTGCTGGTTGGTCCAGAAGTAGGTGAGCGAGCCCGGGCCGGGGTTGGTGGAGGCGCCGGCCACGGCGCAGGTCGGCGTTCCGGCGCACGACGGAATCAGGGCACCCGACGCGTCGAACCACATGTCGGGGACGTACGCCACGCTCGGGCCCTTCTGGAGGGTTGACGGCTCGCCCACCGGGACGGTCCACTGGTGCGGCGTGCCGTCGCTGATCCAGGGGGTGACGCCGCCGTGGAGGTGGAGCTCCCCGCGGTTCTCGGTGTACATGGTGACGCCGTCCGGCGACAGCCCTGCCCCCATGTAGGTGCTGTCCATGGGGATGAAGAGGTTGCCGCCGGTGCCGGTGGGCAGGCAGTTGGTGAACTTGACGCGCACGGCCCTGTTCCGGGCGGCCAGGATCACCGGCCCGAGATAGTGGGGCGTCGCGGCCAGCGCGGCCGCGCAGCCGACACTGCCGGTCGGGACCTGCACGTACCCGCGCAGGGTGGTCGGAGGCAGGCTCGCGTGCATCTTCTGCGTGTACTGGACGAGCGCGATCTCGTAGTAGTCGGAATTGGCGAACGTCACGGCGTCCGGGGTCGCGAGGAGGCCTTTCAGGTCCACCAGCGGATCCTGGAACTTGAGCATGCCGCCGACGAACGGCGGCCCGATGATCGCCGTGGCCATGCCACCGGTACCGCAGGCGGGCTGGCCGAGGCCACCGCAGAGCGCGGGGCCGGAGACCCACCCGGGCCCCATGTCGACGATGGTGACCTGGGGAATCGTGTAGCCGGCGCAGTTGCCGGTGGGCGCCGTGAAGCCGCTGAGGTAGCCGGCGGTCACGGTCGCCGTTGCGGCGCACGTCCCGGTCGGATTGGTGCCATCGGTGATCACGACGATCGGTGTGCTGTACCCGCTTCCCCCGGCGATCATAGTGAAGCCGGTGATGGTCCCGGCCGGGAGCGGGCTGTTGGCCCAGTTGGCCACGCTGAAGATATCCGTGCAGTTGGTCGTGCCGACGTTGCTCGGCGGGGTGGCGGTGTAGATCGGGACTCCGTTGACGTCGAAGCTGTTGCAGTACGGCACCTGGGCCGCCTGGCCGAACGCCACCGCGGCGAAGAGAAGCAGGACGAGGCCGAAAGGTAGCTTTTTCATGTCAGTGCCCCTTCGCCTTTCCGGCGTTCGCCCTGATGTTGGCCGCGCGGATGTCGTGGGCCCGGATGGCTGCCGCCCACCTCTCCGAGTTCTTGGTGCTGTTCATCTTTCCGGGTATGCCCGGGCCCTTGTACTGCCCGGCGCCCTGGCCGTTGCCCTGGGGCTGGCCCATCGCCTGCGCCAGAACGCCCGGGGCGGAGCCCAGAAGCGTCACGGCGGCGAGCAGGCCGAGTATCCAGGCGCGGATCCTGTTCCTGCGCATGATGAATCTCCTTTCCTCCTTCGTCGTTGTCCGTTTGCGGGAATGGCCCCCCGGGGAAACGACCCACAATCCCCCGGAAGACGCGGTCACGGCGGCTATCGTCTTCTCCTCCTCCTTCTTCGCTTCTCGCCTCCTTTCGCTGTTCGTAGAAGGGAACTCGACGCTCATTGGTCCGTCCTTTTCCGCATTCGCGCCCCGGCGGTATGGCGCCGGGTGGCCGACGCCGTCCGGTTCCGGCCACCGCCGGCACATGCCGGTCGGTTCCCCGGTCGGGCACTTCTGCGGATGGCTGGCATGGGTCGCGCGCATCACTTTCGGGTACCAATTTGCAGGGGAAACAGGCGGCTGGGAAGCGTAAAACCTACTGCTCGTGAATGATTTGCGTATCAGTGTAAAACACGGAAAGGGGACGGCTATCACCCGTGGAAACTACCGGCGTATCCGCCGGCCGGCGCTCGCGACCTTCCTGCGACCGGCGGGCTGCCGGCGTTCCTCCGGCGTTGCCCCCGGCCCCGCCGGTACGGCGTGCCAGGACGAGGCACGGACGGTGGAAAGCGGGCGTCCTACGCGGATCTCGCCCAGGCGCGCCGCAGCTCGGCGCGCCGCCAAAGGAGGTAGATCGGCGGGTAGACGAGCAGCTCGAGCAGGAACGAGGTGAACAGTCCGCCGACCATCGGCGCGGCGATGCGCTTCATCATGTCGGCGCCGGTGCCCGCCGACCACATGATCGGCATCAGGCCCAGGAAGCTCGCCGCCACGGTCATCAGCTTGGGTCGCAGGCGCTTGACCGCGCCGTGCACCACCGCCTCCTCCAGCTCCCCTTCGCTCCCGAGGCGGCCCGCCCTCTTCGCCTCGTCGAACGAGAGGTCGAGGAAGAGCAGCATGAACACCCCGGTCTCGGCGTCGAGGCCCATGAGGGCGATCATGCCGACCCACGCCGCCACCGACACGTGGTAGCCGAGCGCCCACATGAGCAGGATCGCGCCGACCAGCGAGAACGGCACCGCCAGCAGCACGATGCCCGCCTTCACCACCGACCGGGTGTTGGCGATCAGGAGGATGACGATGAGCCCGAGCGTGATCGGCAGGACCAGCTTGAGCCGCTCGCGCACCCGCACCATGTTTTCCCACTGGCCGCTCCACAGCAGGGTCGTGCCGGGGGGCAGGGCGACGTTCGCCTCGACGGTCCTGCGGGCCTCGGTCACGTACGAGCCCACGTCGCGGCCTGCGACATCGGCGTAGACGTAGCCGGCCAGCCGGCCGTTCTCGTCGCGCACCATCGACGGCCCCGAGGTGAGGGTGATCGTCGCCAGCTCGTGGATGGGGATCTGGACGCCGCTCGCGGTCAGCACGAGGACGCGCCCGAGGGCGTCGAGGTCGGAGCGCTGGTCGCGCACGTAGCGCAGGTTGACGGTGTAGCGCTCACGTCCTTCCACGGTCGTGGTGATCGTGTCCCCGCCGAGCGCGGCCTGCAGCACGTCCTGGATGTCCTCCACCGCCAGGCCCCAGCGCGCGAGCGCGTCGCGATTCGGTACGAAGTCTATGAAATAGCCGCCTGCAGTCCGCTCGGCGAACGCGCCCCGCGTCCCCGGGACGCTCTTCAGGACGCTCTCGATCTCCACCGCCACCCGCTCGATCACCGCGAGGTCGGAGCCCAGCACCTTGATCCCCACGGGCGTCCGCACCCCGGTCGAGAGCATGTCGATGCGGCCCCTGATCGGCATCGTCCAGGCGTTGCTGTTGCCGGGGATCTGCATCGCGGCGTCCATCTCCGCGACCAGCTCCTCGGCGGAGATGCGGTCGCGCCAGACGGTGCGGAGCACCGCCTTGAGGGGCCGCGGCGCCCACGGGGAGTACCAGCGCCGCTTCTCGCGCCACTGGTCGTGGGGTTTGAGCACGACGGTCGTCTCCATCATCGAGAACGGCGCCGGGTCGGTCGCGGTGTCGGCGCGCCCGGCCTTGCCGAACACCGACTGCACCTCGGGGAAGGAGTGCAGGATGCGGTCCTGCAGCATGAGCAGGCGCTGCGCCTCGGTCACCGAGATTCCCGGCATGGTCGTCGGCATGTAGAGGATCGAGCCCTCGTCGAGCGGCGGCATGAACTCGCTGCCGAGGCCGAAGTACACCGGGACCACCGCCGCGACGGCGAGCGCCGCGGTCGCGATCACCCTCTTCGGGTGGCGCAGCACCCAGCGGCAGGGTCCCTCGTAGAGCCGGAACAGGACCCGCGAGACCGGGTGCTGGTCCTCGGGGCGGTAGTGGCCGACCAGCAGCGTGCTGCCCAGACGGGCGAGCCAGCGGGGGCGGAAGGAGAAGGGGTCCACGCGGGTGAACGCCATCCGCACCGCGGGATCGAGCGTGATGACCAGCAGTGCCGCCATCGCCATGGTCAGTGTCTTGGTGCTGGCCAGCGGCCGGAACAGCCGCCCCTCCTGGTCCACCAGCACGAACACCGGCAGGAACGCCACCGCGATCACCGCCAACGAGAAGAACACGGACGGCCCGACCTCGAGCATCGCGTTGAGGCGGACGACGTGGAAGTCGCCCGGGCGTCCCGCCGCCTGCCACCCCTCCAGGCGCTTGTAGGCGTTCTCCATCTCGACGATCGCCCCGTCCACCAGGACGCCGATCGAGATCGCGATGCCCGCCAGGCTCATGATGTTCGAGGTGATCCCCATCGCCGCCATCGGCACGAAGGAGAGCAGCACCGCGACCGGGATCGTGAGGATCGGCACGAAGGCGGACGGGAAGTGCCAGAGGAAAAAGAGGATCACCAGGCTGACGATGAACATCTCGAGGTACAGCGCCTCGGTCAGGCTGGCGATCGAGCGCCGGATCAGGTCGGAGCGGTCGTAGGTGGTCACCAGCTCCACGCCGGGCGGCAGCGAGCGCTCGAGCTCGGAGAGGCGGGCGCGCACCCGCTCGATGACCGCGAGGGCGTTCTCCCCGTGCCGCATGACCACGATCCCGCCGACGGTCTCCCCCTCCCCGTCGAGGTCGGCGACGCCGCGCCGGAGCTGGGGCCCCAGCTCGATCGTCGCGACGTCGCCGAGGACCAGCGGCACGCCCCTCTCGTTCGCCCGCACGACGACCTTGGCGAGGTCGTCGGTGGAGGAGACGTAGCCGCGCCCGCGCACCATGTACTCGCGCCCGTTCCACTCGACCAGGCGGCCGCCGGTCTCGCCGTTCGACCGCCGGATCGCCTCGCTGAGCTGATCGAGCGACAGGTCGAGTGCCTGGAGGCGCACCGGGTCCACCGTCACCTGGTACTGCTTCTCGAACCCGCCGACGGTCGCCACCTCGGCCACGCCCGGCACGCTGCGCAGCGCGTACTTCAGGTGGAAGTCCTGCAGGCTGCGCAGCTCCGCCGCAGTGTGCTTCCCGCTGCGGTCGCGCAGCGCGTACTGGAACACCCACCCGACCCCCGTGGCGTCGGGTCCGATCTCGGTGCGCACGCCGGCCGGCAACGTGCCTCCGACCTTGGAGAGCAGCTCGACGACGCGGCTGCGCGCCCAGTAGATGTCGGTCCCGTCCTGGAAGACGACGTAGACGAACGAGAATCCGAAGTCCGAGAAGCCGCGCACCGCCTTCACCTTGGGCGTCCCGAGAAGGGCGGTGACGATCGGGTAGGTGACCTGATCCTCCACCAGGTCCGGGCTGCGGTCCCAGCGGGAGTAGATGATCACCTGGGTATCCGAGAGGTCGGGGATCGCGTCGAGCGGGATCCGGCGCAGCGTGCCGATGGCGAACACGACCGCCGCCGCCACCGCGATGATCACGACCAGCCGGTTGGTGGCGGAGAAGGTGATGATGCGCTTGATCATGGCGTCAGCGCTCCGCGACGGCGCGCAGCGCGGCGGCCATCGCCGACTCCGAGTCGATCAGGAAGGTGGCCGAGGAGACCACGCGGTCGCCGGCGACGAGCCCCTCCAGCACCTCGACGTACTCGCCGTCGGTGATCCCGGTGCGCACCGCCACCGGCACGATGCGGTCTCCCTCGCCGAGGCGAAAGGCGTACGTCCGCTCCCCGGTGCGCAGCACAGAGCTGGCAGGGACGGCCAGCCGTTCCCCGAGATCGATGGCCAGGGTGGCCACGGCGGGCAGGCCCGGGTGGAGCACCAGCCCCGGGTTCTCCAGCTCGAGGCGTACCCGCTGCGTCCGCGTCTGCGGGTCCAGGAAGGGAGCAGTGGCCGCCAGGCGGCCGGGGAACGACCTGCCCGGGAGCGCCGGCGCCTCGATCTGGAAGGCCTTTCCGACAGGAACCAGTGGCGCGTCGGATGCCAGGAGGTCCACCTCCGCCCACACGCGGGAGAGGTCCGCGACCACGAACAGCGGATCGCCGGCGTTGACGCTCTGACCGGGGATCACCGACTTCTCCGCGATCAAGCCCGAGCCCGTGGCGTAGATGACCAGCCCCTTGAGGTCGTTGGGGGATTCCGAGAACTCCTTGATCTGCTCGTCGGAAAAGCCCCACCGCGCGACCCGCGCCTGCAGGAGCTCCAGGGCCAGCACGCTTTGGTCGAGGCGCCTCGACAGGATGAGGTTGGGGTCGCCGCCGGACTGCGTCGGGTTCCCGAGGTGGAGGTTGTAGAAGTCGCGGCGCAGCGCCGTGAGGGCGTCCACGTTGTACAGCTCCGCGAGCGCCTCACCCTTGCGGACGGTGTCGCCCACCCCTTGGACGAAGAGCTTGTCCACCCAGCCCCCGACCGGTGCGGTCACCCGCAGCAGGCGGCTCTCGTCGGGGACGATCCGGGCCGCGGCGCGAATGTGCCGTGCGAAGCGGTGCGGTGCGGCCTCCCCGACGGTCATGCCGAGCAGCTCCCGCTTGCCGGCCGGAAGCGTCATCGGCGCCAGGCCAGCGGGCACCGCGGGGTCGCCCTGCCGCAGCACGAGCTTCATCCCGCACTTCGGGCAGCTGCCCGGGCTGGAAGACGTCACCTCGGGGTCCATCGGGCACACGTAGAGCGCGTGCGCCGCCGGCTCAGCCGCCGGCGAGACCGCCTTGGCCGGCTGGGCCACGAGCCGCATGCCGCAGACGGGACAGTCTCCGGGGCGGGTGGCGACCACCTCGGGGTGCATCGGGCAGCGGTACTCGCTCTGGACGGCCGCGCGGCCGCACCCGAGCGCCATGAACACGAGCGCCAGCACCAGCAGCCAGCCGCTGGCTCGCAGGGTTCGTCGGATCGTGCTTCTCATAGGTATCTCCCACGGCGACCACAGAGGGCTTCGCTCTGCGTCGAGATTAGTGCCACTGCCACTGCGTTTCCAGCTCCGACGCGGGACGCTTCCGCCGGGCGCCCCGGACGGTCCGCCGGTGCGAGGACCCCGGGCGCGCCTCGCCCCCGGCAGTCGCGGAACGCGGAACGCGCTCCGCCGTGCCTCCCCGCCGGGGGAGGCCCGCCCCGGTCGTGCGACGGGGCGGGCCTCGCGGGTGCAATCATAGCTGCCACCCCAGGTTGACGAAGAAGTTCCGGCCCGGCTCGGGAACCTTGAAACCGGACCTGAACGGGTCGCGCTGGTAGGAGAGGGTCTCGTAGTAGGTCTGGTTGAAGAGGTTCCAGACGCCGACCGTCAGCTGGAGGCCGGCCACGCTCCCGCCCACCTTGACGTTGGCGACCTGCCACGCCGGCGTCGGCTGCTCGTTGAGGTCCGTGTCCACGTGGTTCTGCGCCGCGGAGGCGACCCCTTCGACCTCCGCCCAGTACCTCCCCGTCGCGTACCTCAGGGCGAGGCGCCCGCGCAGCGCGGGCATCTCGGAGAGGTTGGTGGAGAGGATCCCCCGCGCCGGCACCGCGTCCTGGGTGCCGCGGACGTAGGACACGTCCCCGGACGCGAACAGGCGGTCGGTCAGGGTGACGACGGCGGTCACCTCGCCGCCGAGGAGCGTCGCATCCACGTTGGCGTACGAGCGGGCGACCGTGTTCATGACGCCCTTGACGGCGTTCATCCGCGCCTGCTCGTAGACGATGACGAAGTCGGCGACCCGGTCGGCGAAGACGCTGGCGCTCGTGAAGAAGCCCGCCCCGCGGTACGACGCGGACAGGTCGAGGCCGGTGTTGCGACTCGGGGCGAGGTCGGGGTTGCCGACCCAGTCGGAGCCCATCCGCTTGAGCGCGTAGTAGCGCTCGCTCGCCTCCGGCACCCGCACG
>Ga0316628_100001964_pt1 | contig 14931 bp, 16 predicted proteins | sample OWC_Aug_M2_C1_D5_FD_207648 | JGI IMG/M metagenome (GOLD analysis project Ga0316628, IMG submission 207648) | Wetland soil microbial communities from Old Woman Creek delta, Ohio, United States - OWC_Aug_M2_C1_D5_C | ecosystem: Environmental > Terrestrial > Soil > Wetlands | place: USA: Ohio... | reverse complement strand
CAGGCAGTAGCGCAGCCAGATCTGGCCGCGCGCCTCCAGGCGCGCGAGGTCCTCGGGGGCGGCGTAGAAGCAGCCCTCGCCGTGCTTCACCGGCAGGCGCAGCACCTCGCCCGCGCGGGCCCGCGAGGTGAACGCGGTGTCCGCGCGCTCGACTCGCACGTGCACGAACTCGCACACGAAGTGGAGGTCGCGATTGCGCACCAGCACCCCCGGCAGGAGCCCGGCCTCGCAGAGCACCTGGAAGCCGTTACAGGTGCCGAGGACCGGGCCGCCGGCGTCGGCGAAGCGCCGGACCGCCGCCATCACGGGGGAGAAGCGGGCCATCGCCCCGCAGCGCAGGTAGTCGCCGTAGGAGAAGCCGCCCGGGAGGAGCACGGCCTGGGTCCCCGCCGGGAGCTCGGGCTCCTTGTGCCAGACCAGCCGCGCCTCGGCCCCGAGCACGGACTTCAGCGCGAAGACCATGTCCCGATCGTCGTTCGAGCCGGGGAACTGCAGGACTGCGAACACGTCCACCTCGCGACGGGTCTGGGCCGGCGCGGGCTCCGGGGAGGACCGGGGCCGCGCCGCCGAAGCCCTTTCGTCTCGGGCACTTCGTCGAGGCTACCGGGAACCTGGGGGACGCGGGGAGTCTACCGGTGGCCCGCCGCAGGGTCAAACGCGGGCCGCGCGCCCGGCCCGCGAGAAGCTGGCGCCGGAGTGATAGGATCCCGCGCACACCGCGGTCGAAGGGCGATCCCATGGGCATCGATCTCGAGCTCCTCCGCCAGGGCTGCCGGCACACGCTGGAAGCCACCGATCTCCAGGGCCTCGGCCGCCGCATCGAGGGCAAGGTCCGCGACAACTACGTGGCCGACGGCCGCCGAACCATCGTGGTGACGGACCGCGTGAGCTGCTTCGACGTGGTGGTGGGCACCCTGCCCTTCAAGGGCCAGGTGCTGAATCAGCTCGCGGCCTTCTGGTTCGAGCGCACGCGCGACGTCGCGCCGAACCACCTGCTCTCGGTGCCCGATCCCTGCGTCTCGCTGGTGCGCGAGTGCGAGCCCCTGCCCGTGGAGTTCGTCTGGCGGGCGCACCTGACGGGCGTCACCTCCACCTCGATCTGGACGGCCTACGAGCGCGGCGAGCGCGTCTACTGCGGGCACCGCCTGCCCGAGGGCCTGCGCAAGCACGAGGCGCTCCCCGAGCCGCTCCTCACGCCCACCACCAAGGCGGAGAAGGGCGCGCACGACGAGGTGGCGTCGCGCGAGGAGCTCCTCGCGCGGGGAGCGATCACCCCCGAGCGCTTCGCCGAGGCCGAGCGGCTGACCCGCGCCCTCTTCACGGCGGGCCGGCGCTGGGCGGAGTCGCGCGGTCTCGTGCTGGTGGATACGAAGTACGAGCTCGGAATCGGGCCCGAGGGGCGCCTCACGGTGATCGACGAGATCCACACGCCCGACTCCTCGCGCTACTGGTGGCGCGAGAGCTACGAGCAGGCGATGCGGCAGGGCCGCGATCCCGAGGCCCTGGACAAGGAGTACGTCCGACGCTGGCTGGTGTCGCAGGGCTATCGCGGCGACGGCCCTCCGCCGTCCCTCCCGGACGAGGTGCGCTGCGAGGCCGCGCGCCGCTACGTCGAGGCCTACGAGGCCATCACGGGCCTCGCCTTCGAGCCGGACCTGGAGCCGCCGCTGCCGCGGATCCGCCGGAACCTGCGGCTCGGGTAGCGACGCTCCCACCTCCTCACGGACTCGAGGCCCGGGCGGGGAGCGCCCTTCGTACGCTCCGTCGGAAGACCGATCCGCCGCCGTCTCGGGTGCCGAGCAGGTGACGGTCACTTCGTGCGGGAGGCACCTCAGAAGGTTGTGTAGGGCAGAGGTGGGGGCCGGTGCACGGACGAGACCGCGCGTCTGCGCGGGCCTCGGCCGACGCCAATCGGTGTTGACACCAAGCTAGATCATCGCTAGAATCAAGCTCGTCGTGGATTCCGTCTCCCAGCTCGAGCTCGCGCTGCCGGCTCCGCGCCGCTGGGGTGGACGCCGCGCGGGAGCAGGACGAAGGCCCGGCCCGCGGCCCCTCGTTCCCCACCTGCGCCGCGCGGGCTTCTCCGCCCACACGCCCGTCCACGTGACGCTCCGCCTGCGGCGCGGCCTGCCCTCCCTGCGCCAGCCCCGGCTGGTGCGCGAGGTGGAGCGCTCGTTCCGGGCGGCTGCGGAGCAGGGCCGCTTCCGCGTGGTCCACTACTCCCTGCAGCGCGATCACGTGCATCTTCTGGTCGAGGCCGAGGGGCCGGCGGCGCTGGCCCGGGGGATGAAGTCCATCGGGGCGCGCCTGGCACGGGCCGCGCAGCGGGTCTTCCAGCGGGGCGGCCCGGTGCTGGCCGATCGCTACCACCACCACGTGCTCCGGACGCCGCGCGAGGTGCGGAACGCGCTGGCGTACGTCCTTCTGAACGTCCGCAAGCACGCAGCGGAGCGCTTCGCCCTCGCTCGCGCATCCGCTGCGACGATCGATCCTGCCTCCTCGGGACGCTGGTTCACGGGCTGGACGCGGGCGCTCGCGCCGCCGGCCGGGCCGGCGCCGGTGGCGCCGGCGCGCAGCTGGCTGCTTCGCGTCGGCTGGTGGCGTCACGGACGGATCGATCCGGGCGAGGTGCCGGGACGGCGGGGCTGAGCCGCGCGGGCTCGCGCGCGGGTCTCGTGGCCATCCGGTGGTGTCAAGCGAGCGTCGGACAGGGGTGAGGCACGATCCCTAGCCCGACGGCCGCCGCCGGGCGATGCGGCGCGGGCGGCGCGGGGCGCGGACGCCGGGCTCGATGCCGAGCCGGGGGTCGTCGGCGCGTGCGAGCGCGGCGAGCGCGAGCGCCGTCTCCTCGAAGTCGGGGCTGGACTCCGCGAGATAGAGCCATTTCCCGAGCACGGGATGAACCCGCAGCGACGGATGGTCGGAGCGGAGCGCGTGCTGTCGCTCGTGGTCGGTGGGCAGGAGCAGGCCCTGCCACGGGTCGCGCCCGCGTGCGGCCAGGGCGAGCATCATGCGGCCGTGCAGGTAGACGGCGAGGCAGCCGAACATCGCGCGCTCGACGTACCCCTCCTCGCCGCGCAGCTCCTCCAGCAGCCAGGCGAAGCGATGGGGCGGCCGGCGCGTGGTGCGCCGCCCTACGCGCACCGGCGGCTCCACCGCCGGGCCACGTCCTCCGCCCGGTTTCCGGTCGGAGGCGCACCAGCGGCCTCGCCGCCGGGCCGCGCCCTCCGCGCGCCTCCGGCGCGCCGCGCGCTTCGCTCGCGGGCTGCGCGCTCCGCCTGCACTAGCGGCCCGCGAGCGGGGCCACCACCGCCTCGGCGAACTGCTCCACCTGGGCCATCTCGCGGCCCTGGATCACCACGTAGCTGATGCCGAGGGCCTCGCGCCGGCGCTGCAGGCGATCCTGGATCTCCCGCGCCGGGCCGGTCAGGAAGAGCGGGCAGTCGGCGATCTGCTCCTCGCTCATGCCGGTGTTGCCCGCGAGGGCACGGCGCAGGCCGCGCGGATCGTCGACGATGGCGGTCACGAAGGTGAGCGAGTTCAGCTCGATGTCCTCGAAGCGGCGGCCCGCGGCCTCGGCGCCCTCGCGCACCGCGCGCACCTTCTCCGCCATGCGCTCGGGGGCGAGGTCGGCGGCGGTCTGGGGGGTGACGCGGCCCTCCACCAGCGTCGGATTGATGCCGACGATGTCGGCGTGACGCCCGGCCAGGCGCAGCACCCGCGGGCCTCCGCCTCCGATCAGGATGGGCGGCGGCGTCGCCGGCACCGGCTCCACCGCGCGGGCGATCTCGCGCACGGTGTAGTGCTTGCCGCTGAAGCTCGTCTTCTCCTGGCTCCACATCGCGCGGACGATGCGCAATGCCTCTTCCAGGCGCTCGATCCGCACGCCCGGGCGCTCGTAGGCGATCCCGGCCTCGTCGTAGTCGCTCTTCATCCAGCCCGCACCGATTCCGAACTCGTGGCGGCCACCGGAGAGGAGCTGGAGCGTGGCGGCCTGCTTCGCATACACGACGGGATGTCGGTAGTCGACGTCGAAGACCAGCGCGCCGACGCGCAGTCGCGTGGTGGCCGCCGCCGCCGCCGCGAGCAGCGCCGTCGGGTCCCACTGGGGCCCGAAGTGGTCGGGACAGAAGAGCGTGGAGTAGCCGAGCGCCTCGATGCGACGCACGCGGTCCGCCCAGCCCTCGGCCGGGAGATTGGAGATCTGGACGCCGAAGCGGAAGGGGCGGGTCATGGGTTCCTCCGGTGGGCTCGGGCTCCCAGCATACCGGCTCGGGGTACGTGGCCGCCCGCGGGCTCAGCGCCCGGCCAGGAGCTCCAGCATGGCGGAATGCAGCGGGCCGTTGCTGGCGACGATGCTGCGGCCGCTCGGGTCGTGCGGGCCGCCGGAGAGGTCGCTCACCCGCCCGCCCGCCTCCTCGACCAGCAGGGCGCCGGCCGCCACGTCCCAGGGCTTGAGCTTGAGCTCCCAGTAGCCCTCGAAGCGGCCGCTCGCGACGTAGCAGAGGTCGAGCGCCGCGCTGCCATCGCGGCGCACGCCGCCGGCCGACTTCACGAAGGCCGCGAAGTGGTCGAGGTTGTCGTCGCGCGCGCCGTGCACGTCGTAGGCGAAGCCGGTGCAGAAGAGGCCGCGGCCGAGCTCCTGCTCGTGCGACACGTGGATGCGTTGGCCGTTGCGCCAGGCGCCCGCGCCCCGCACGGCGTGGTAGAGCTCGTCCAGCAGCGGGTCGTAGACCACGCCGAGGATCGCGACCCCCTCGTGCTCGACGCCGATCGAGACGCAGAAGCGCGGGTAGCCGTGGGCGTAGTTGACGGTGCCGTCCAGCGGATCGACGATCCAGCGCCAGCGGGCACCCGGGTGGTCCCGGCCGCTCCCCTCCTCGGCGAGGATGGCGTCGCTCGGCCGCTCGGTCTCGAGCGTGCGGACGATCAGGGCCTCGCAGGCGTGGTCGACCTCGGTCACCAGATCGATGGGGGCGCTCTTGCTGCCCACGGCGAACGCGGTCTCGTAGCGCTCGCGCTGCAGGGCCCCGGCCGCCCGGGCCAGGCGCTCGGCCAGCGCCAGCACCGCAGCGCTCTCGTTCACGCCGCCCCCGCGACGGGCGAAGGCAGGCGGAAGAGGCTCCGCGCGTTGGCGCTGGTGATGCCCGCCAGCTCGTCGCGGTCGACCCCATGGAGCGTCGAGAGGGTCTCGCCGACCCGCGCCACGTGGAGCGGCTCGTTGCGCCGCCCGCGGAGCCCTTCGGGCGCGAGGAAGGGGGCGTCGGTCTCGACCAGCAGGCGCTCCAGCGGGAGCCCCCGCGCCACCTCGCGCAGGCCGCGGTCCCGCTTGAAGGTGAGGATGCCGGAGAAGGAGACCCGGAGGCCGTGCTCGAGCGCCCGGCGCGCGAACTCGAGCGTGCCGGTGTAGCAGTGGAGCACGCCCTCCAGCCCTCCGCCTGCGGCGCGCCAGATCGCGAGCAGGTCCTCGTAGGCGGCGGGCCCGTCGTCGCGGACGTGGATCGAGACCGGTCGGTCGAGCTCGCGCGCGAGCTCGAGCTGCTCCTCGAAGGCCCGGCGCTGCAGCTCGCGGGGCGAGTGCTCGTAGTGGTAGTCGAGGCCGCATTCGCCGACGGCCACCACGCGCGTCGAGCCGAGCCAGCCGCGCACGGCCCCGCGGGCCCGCTCGTCCCAGAGCTTCGCGTCGTGGGGATGCACGCCGACGGCGGCGAAGACGCGGGGCTCGGAGAGCGCGAGCGCCACCGCCTCGCCGTTCGATTCCACGCCGTAGCCCGCCCCCACCGCGAGCAGCGCGTCCACGCCTCCGGCGAAGGCGCGCGCCAGCACCTCCCCCCGGTCGGCGTCGAAGTCGTGCGCCGTCACGTGGCAGTGGCTGTCGAGCCACATCAGGCGCCCGGCGCCTCCAGCCGCGGGAACAGGGCTTCGCCCTTGGTCACGGCCGCGCCGGCCGGGAGGCGCCCCCATGCCGCGGCGTCTCCGGGCAGCCTCGCCCGCTGCAGCAGGTCGGGCACGCCGAGCCGCTCCGCGATGCGCTGCGCGCTCTCCGGAAGGAAGGGGTGGAGCAGGAGCGCCAGCACGCGCAGCGCCTCGCAGGCGGTGGCGAGGGTGGTGCGCGCCGCGCCGAGGCCTCCCGGCTCCTTCGCCGCCTTCCACGGCGCGCGCGCGTCGAGGTACTGATTGACCTCGCTCGCGAAGGCCTGGAGCGAGGCCAGCGCCTCGTGGAAGCGCAGGCGCGCCAGATGCCCCTCCACCGCCGCGGCGCAGCGGCCGGCGCCTTCCGCCACGCGGGCCTCCGCGTCCCCCACCGCTCCGGGCTCCGGCAGCCGTGCGTCGCAGAGGCGCACCACCAGGTTCAAGGTCCGACTCACCAGGTTGCCGAGGTTGTTGGCGAGCTCCGCGTTCACCCGGGCCACCAGCGCCTCCTCGGAGAAGCTCGCGTCCAGGCCGAACGGCATCTCGCGCAGGAGGAAGTAGCGGAAGGCCTCGAAGCCGTAGCGCTCCTTCATGGCCAGGGGCGACACCATGTTGCCGAGGCTCTTCGAGATCTTCCGCTGGTCCAGGTTCCAGTAGCCGTGCACGTTCAGGTGCCGCGGCGGCGCCAGATCGATCGCGCGCAGCATGATCGGCCAGAAGATGGCGTGGGGCTTCAGGATGTCCTTGCCGATCACGTGCTCGGTGGCGGCCCAGCGTCGCGCGAAGGCGGGATCGTCGGGGTATCCGAGCGCCGTCAGGTAGGAGAGCAGGGCGTCGAACCAGACGTAGCAGACGTGGTCCGGATCGAAGGGCAGCTCGATCCCCCACTCGAGCCGCGTCTTCGGGCGCGAGATCGAGAGGTCGCCGAGCCCGCTGTCCTCGCGCAGCATGGCGAGCGCCTCGTTGCGGTAGCGCTCGGGCCGGATGAAGTCGGGATTCGCCTCGATGTGGCGCCGCAGCCAGCCGAACTCGCGGCTCATCAGGAAGAACCAGCTCGCCTCGCGCCGGGGCTCGGGCGCGCGCTCGTGGTCCGGGCAGAGGCCAGCCACCAGGTCGCGCTCGGTCAGGAAGCGCTCGCAGCCCACGCAGTAGAGGCCCTCGTACTCCCGCTTCTCGATCAACCCCTTCTGGTGGACGCGGCTCAGCACCTCGCGCACGTTCCGCACGTGATCGGGATCGCTGGTGCGCACGAAGCGGGAGACGCCGATCCCGAGCGCCTCCCAAGTGCTGCGGAAGCGCGCGGAGACCTCCTCCGTGAAGGCCGCGGGCGTCAGTCCGCGCTTCAGCGCCGCCTCGACGATCTTCTCCCCGTGTTCGTCCGAGCCCGTGACGAGGAACGCGTCCTCGCCGAGCATGCGATGCCAGCGCACCAGCGTGTCGGACACCACGGTGGTGTAGGTATGACCGATGTGGGGGTCGGCGTTGGCGTAGTAGATGGGCGTGGTGACGGCGAACGCGCCGTGCGCGTCGCTCACCGGCCGGCCGCCTCGTGGAGCGCGAGGAGCGCCCGCTCCGCCACCATCTGCGGGTTCGCGTTGCGCTGCACCAGCGCCCGGCGGGCGTCGCGCACCGCGGCGAAGGCGGCGAGCTCGCGCGCGAAGTCGCGCCTGCCCCCGCGCGCGGCCTCCTCCACCCGGCGGTGCAGCCAGGCGGTGGCGGTCTCGAGCAGGAGCTCCGCCGCCGCGGCCGCCTCGCCGCGTGCGCCGCGCAGCGCCTCCGCCTGGTCGAGGATCTCGGGCAGGCTCGCCGCGCCGAGCCCCTCCAGGCGCGCGGCGACCTCGCGCGCGGCCTCCGGAGCGTCGGGGCCGAGCCAGCGCCCGGCCTCGGCCGCGCGGAAGGTGACGCGCTGACAGCGCGAGCGCAGGGTGGCGAGCAGACCGGCGGCGCTCGCCGCCACCAGCACCAGCGTGGTGCGGGGCGGGGGCTCCTCCAGCAGGCGCAGCAGGGCGTTCTGCGCCTCCTGGTTCAGCCAGTCGGCGTCCGCGATCACCGCCGCCCGCGCGCCACCCTCGCTCGGACGCAGCCGCAGCGCCGCCTGGAGCGCGCGGATCTGCCCGATGCGCACCCGCGTGTCGTCCTCGCCGCGGGCCACGAAGAGGAGATCGGGATGGTCGCCGACGTGGCGGTAGAGCGGGCCCTTCTTGCCCGTGCCGTCGAGCGCGGGCTCCTCGCGCGGCGCCGAGCGGCGGCAGGCGAGGCAGCGCTCGCAGGGCCGCGGCGCCTCGCCGCTGCAGACGAGGCCGCGCACGAAGGCGAGGGCCGCGTGGAGCGGCGCCTCGCCGGCGCCGGAGATCAGATAGGCCGAGTGCACGCGCCCGCTCTCGAGGCTACGCCGGAGCGGAGCGGCGGGATCGGCGTCGGGGCCGGTCATGGGGGCGCCAGTGTAGCGGCGCAAGGCGAGGGCCGCCTGGCAGCCCCGGCGCCGAGCCCCGATACTCGTCGCCCCGTGATCCCGATTCGCGACGACGTGCCGACGCAGCGGCGAGCCGCCGTGGTGGGCTTCCTGGTGCTCGCGAACCTCGCGGTCTTCGTGCACGAGCTCGCGCTCCAGGCCGGTCCGCGCGGCCCTGCCGCCCTCGACGCCTTCGTGAAGCACTACGGCCTGGTGCCGCGCGTCCTTCTCTCGGGCGCGCGGTACGCGTGGATCACGCCGCTCACCTCCATGTTCCTGCACGGCGGCTGGCTCCACATCGGAGGCAACCTGCTCTACCTCTGGATCTTCGGGAACAACGTGGAGGATCTCCTCGGCCACGCGCGCTTCGTCGTCTTCTACCTGGTCTGCGGTCTGGTGGCGGCGGCGGCGCAGGTGGCGAGCGCGCCGGCCTCGAGCCTGCCGACCATCGGTGCGAGCGGGGCGATCTCGGGAGTCCTCGGCGCCTACCTCGTGAGCTATCCGACGGCGCGGGTTCGTACCGTGATCCCGCTTGGCTTCTTCTGGCCGACCGTGCTCGTGCCGGCGGTCGTCTTCCTCGCGATCTGGTTCGCGATGCAGCTCCTGGCCGGCCTCTCCGCCACCGGCGCCGAGCACGGCGGCGTCGCCTGGTGGGCCCACGTGGGAGGCTTCCTGGCCGGCGCCGCGCTGGCGCGGCCGATGCGCCGGCATCCGCCGACGCGGGCTCGCCTCGCGATCTAGCCCCGCGCGCCGGGATCGCGCGGGCGGAGGGCCCGGCGACCTCGCCTCAAGTCACCCGCCGCAGCGGCCGATCTCACGCCCGCGGGCGACGCGTCCGCGCGCGAGGGAGGGGGCATGGGCTTCAGCGGATTCGGTCGAGGACGGGGCCCGGAGTCGGGGCCGGCGGAGGCGCCGGTGGCGCCCTTGCAGCCGCGCTCGGCGGCGGTCTCGAACAGCTCGCTCGGGGCCAGCGCCTACATCGACGCGGGCTCGGAGTTCGAGGGAAGGCTCTCCTTCAAGGACACGGTGCGCATCGACGGGCGCCTCCTCGGCGAGGTCTCCTGCGAGAACACGCTGGTGGTGGGAGAGGGGGGCGAGCTCCTGGCCAAGGTGCAGGCGGGGGTCGTCGTGGTGGCGGGCCAGATCACGGGCGACGTGATCGCCGCGCGCAGGCTCCACATCGAGAAGAGCGGCCGCGTCGAAGGCGACGTCCAGACGCCCGCGCTGGTGATGGAGGAGGGTGCGCTGCTGAACGGCCGCGTGAAGATGGGGAAGCCGGCTGCCCGGCCTGCCGAGCCCGCCGCGGCCAGCAAGCCCGCGAAGCCCGCCGGCGGCGCCGACTGATCAGACCGCCACCACGGAGCCGAGCCCCGGCACCTCCGCACGCAGCACCGGCTCGAGGCCGAGCCGCAGGGTGGCGAGCTGCGCCGGGCAGCCCGCGCAGGCCCCTTCGAAGCTGACCCGCACCGTCCCGTCGTCGTCCACGTCCACGAGCTCCACGCTCCCGCCGTCCGCCAGGAGGGCGGGCCGCAGGCGATCGAGCACGGTCTCGACCCGGTCTCGCAGGGGCTTGGCGAGGGCGGAGCCCATGGCTCCTGCATCGGCCGGCGGGCGGCCCGCGTTGAGGGTCCGGGCTTCGTTGAGCTCCCGCGCGGGGCGGGATAGCCTCGCCTGGATGCGCGTCACGGTGCGGCTCTTCGGGGCGGTGCGCGAGGCGGCGGGGGCCAAGGAGCTCGCGCTCAGCCTGCCCGAGGGGTCGCGTGTGCGCGATCTGCACGCCCTCCTGGCGCGAGCGCATCCGATCGTCCGCCAGCTCGGCGACCGCCTGCTGGTCTCGGTGAACCTCGAGAAGGCGTCACCCGACGCCGCGCTCGCCGACGGCGACGAGGTGGCGCTGCTGCCGCCGGTGGCCGGGGGCGCCGGGCGCTGCAGCCTCCTCGACCGACCTCTCGACGTGTCGGCCGTGCTGGAGCGGGTGCGCGGTCCGGACGTCGGCGGGGTGGTGCTCTTCCTCGGCACCGTGCGCGAGCGGGCCCGCGGCCGCGAGATCCGCCATCTCGAGTACGAGGCCTACCCCGAGATGGCCGAGCGGGAGCTGGAGCGCATCGCCGACGAGGCCGCGCTGCGCTGGCCGGGGGCCCGCGTGGCGGTGGACCACCGGGTCGGCCACCTCGAGATCGGAGAGCTCGCGGTGGTGGTGGCGGCGGCGGCTCCCCACCGCGCGGAGGCCTTCGCCGCCTGCCGCTACGCCATCGACACGCTGAAGGAGCGCGTGCCGATCTGGAAGAAGGAGGTCGCGACCGACGGCGAGTACTGGGTGGACGAGCACGCGTGAGCGACGCGCGCCCGCGTGAGCCCGGCGCCGGGGGGAGCGGCCTCGCCGATCACCGGCGGGCCGGGAGCGAGCCGGTGCCGACGGTGGTCGTGACGGTGAGCGACACGCGGACCTTGGAGACCGACCGCGGCGGCAGGTTGGCGGCGGAGCTCCTCCAGGGCGCGGGGCATCCGGTGCTCGAGCGCCGGATCGTGCCCGACCAGCCCGAGGCGATCGTCGGTGCGCTCGATGCCGCCCTGGCCCGGAGCGAGACGCGCGCGGTGATCTTCACCGGCGGCACGGGCGTGGCGCCGCGCGACGTGACGCCGGAGAGCGTCGAGCCCCGGCTCGAGCGGCTGGTGCCGGGCTTCGGCGAGCTCTTCCGGATGCTCTCGTTCCAGGAGATCGGATCCGCGGCGCTGCTCTCGCGCGCGCTCGCCGGCCTGGTGCGCGGCCGGGTGGTCTTCGTGCTGCCGGGCTCGACGGGCGCGGTGCGACTGGCCCTGGAGCGCCTGGTGCTGCCGGAGCTCGGCCACCTGGCCGCCGAGGCGGTCAAGCGGCGCTAGCGCCGCTCCGAAGACGGCCCCGTGCCCCTCCGCTCGCGCCGCTGCCTCGCCCTGGCCCTGGCCGCCGGCCTCGCCGCCGCTCCGGCGGCGGGCGGCCCGCCCTACGTCTGGATCGACGAGGCGGGCGTCACGCACGCCACCGACGATCCCAAGGCGGTGCCGCCCCAGGCGCGCGGCCGGCTGGTGCCGGATGGCGCCCTCGGCGAGCTCTGGGCGGACGGGGTCACGGGGCCGCCTCTCGAGACGCCCCCGGGCGCGTCCGGGAGCGAGGACGATCGGGTGGTCCGCCTGCTGCGAGATGCGGCGGACGAGCTCGCGCGCGGGGACACGGCACGGGCGGGCGTCACCCTGGAGGGGGTGCTGCGTCTCCAGCCTGGCCGGGCGGAGGCCCACTGGTATCTGGCCGGCCTCGACCGCCAGCGCGGCCGCTTCACCAGCGCCGCGTCCCACCTCCATGCCTTCCTGGCCGCCGCCGGCCCGGAGCTCGAGCCCTGGCGCGCCCGGGCCGCGCAGCGGCTCGCCGCCCTGGCGGACGAGCGGCGCCTCGCCGACGAGCAGGCCGCCGGGCCGCTTCGCCTGGTGGCGCTCGAGGGTCCGCACTTCCGGATCCGCTACGACGCCGCCCTCGGCCGGGCCTCGCCGGACTACGCGCGCACGGTGCTGCGCGACCTCGAGGACGCGCGCCAGCAGGTGGTGTCCTTTCTCGGTGTTACGCCGCAGGAGGCGACGGGCGTCGTCCTCTACAGCCAGGGCGCCTACGCGCGCGCCAACCGCGACCGCTTCAGCTTCCGCACGGTCGGCTTCTTCGACGGACAGATCCACGTGGCGTCGGCGGCGCATCCGGCGGACGAGCTGCGGGCGCTCCTCGTGCACGAGTACGTGCACGCGGTCTTCTGCGACGCGACGGGAGGCGACCGGCCCTTCTGGCTGAACGAGGGCCTGGCCGAGCTGGCGGCGCGCGCCGCGGTGGGAAGGCCGGAGCAGGTGCGGAGCGAGCGCGAGGCGCTCCGCCGCCGCATCGAGGAGGGGCGCTGGCTCCCGCTCCGCGTCCTGGCCGACGGCTTCGCCGGGCTCGACGACGCGCAGGCCCGGGCGGCGTACGAGGTCTCCACCGCCGCGACGGCCTGGCTGGTGGCGCGCACCGACGCCGCGGCCCGCGCGCGCCTGCTGCACCGGATCGGCGCCGGGGCCGGGGTGGACGAGGCGCTGCGCGCGGTGGTGGGTAGCGACACCGAGGGGATCGACGCGGCGCTGCGCCGCGAGGTCCGGGCGGAGTTTCCCGAGGGCGCCGCCGCGCGGCGCGCGCTGCCCTAGCTCGAGGAAGTGCCGGAGATGGTGTCGCCCCCGTCCAGTCGCGTCGCCGCGAGCAGGAGCTCCTGCACGGAGGCGCGGATGGTGCGCGCCGGGGCGGCGGAGCCGGCCTCGAAGGCGAAGCTGCCGGAGCTCGCCCGCGCGATGGCGGCCGCCGCGTCGAAGCCCATCTGCCGGCCGGCCTCGGCGTGCACGGGCACGCCTTCCTCGAGCCAGACGCAGCCCTCTGCGGCCTCCGAGACCACCGCGAGCACGCCCGTCTTGCGCCCGAGCTCCAGCACCTGGAGCAGCGCGAAGGCCGGGATCTCGGCGAGATCGCCGCGCAGGCCCTCGCCCGCCGGATCGCTCGGCGGCGCACTGACGCGCTCCGGTGCCGGTCGCTCGGCGTCGAAGCCCGGCTCCACCTCGCAGAAGGTCACGGCGAAGCCGCCGATCTCGATCCGGTCTCCCGGCCGCAGGGCGTGCACCCCCTCCACGCGCTCGCTGTTCAGGAAGGTGCCGTTCGTGCTCCCGAGGTCGCGCAGCACCCAGCGGCCCTCCTCGAAGCGGACCTCGGCGTGGTTGCGCGAGGCCTCGCGCGAGGGGACCTGGAGCTCGCAGCCCGCGCCGCGGCCCAGGATGCAGGGCCGGTCCTGCGCCAGGCGCACGGGCGGCTGGGGCGGCGCGAAGAGGAGCGGCGTGGCCTGAGACTCCACGCCCTCCGGGTCGGCAGGCGGCCGCGGGGCCTTTACCCGCCGGCCTCGCCCCGCTCGAGGGGCGGCTCGAAGCGCACCGCGTCGCCGGGACGCCAGCCGAGCCGGGCGGCCGTGCCCGCCTCCACCTCGAGCACGCGATCGGCGGGCTCCGTGGGCCGGAACTCGGGCAGCGCCGCGTCGTCGACGCCCGGCCCCTGCGGATGGGGCGCTCGTTCGGAGAGCGAGACCACCCGCTCGCCGCGGATCCAGACGATGTCGATGTCGAAGCGCATGCCCTTCATCCAGAAGGCGTAGCGGTCGGCCACGGGATAGGGAAAGAGCATGCCGTGGTCGGGCGCGAGGCCGTCGCGGCCGCCGAGCCCGAGGTGCTTCTTCTCCTCGGTGTCGGCCACCTCGGCGAGGATGCGATGCCCGCGGATCGTGACGGCCACCTGGCCCGGTGCCAGCGCGGCGGGGGCCGGCCCGCAGCCGGCGAGCAGGAGGGCGAGAGCGAGGAATCGAGCGCGGCGTTGCATGGGAGGCGAGCGTAGCGCCGCGGGCGCAGCGTCCGGCTAGACTGGCGCCGAGGGGGGAAGCGTGGGGCCGATGGGATCGCTCCTCGACGAGGCGCGCGGACTGCTGCCCGAGGCGGTGGCGCTGCGCCGGCGGCTCCATGCGAGCCCCGAGCTCGGGCTCGAGCTCCCGCAGACCCGGCAGGCGGTGCTGGAGGCGCTCGACGGCCTCGGGCTCGAGATCGCCACCGGCGGGCGCACCAGCGCGGTGGTGGCCACCCTGCGCGGCGCACGTCCCGGGCCGACGGTGCTGCTGCGCGCCGACATGGATGCGCTCCCGCTCCAGGAGGAGACCGGCCTCGACTTCGCCTCCCGCCGCGCGGGGGCGATGCACGCCTGCGGCCACGATGCCCACGTCGCGATGCTGGCCGGCGCCGCGCGCCTCCTGTCCGCGCGCCGGAGCGAGCTCGCCGGCAGCGTGAAGCTCCTCTTCCAGCCGGGCGAGGAGGGCTACGGCGGGATGCGCATCCTGCTGGAGGAGGGCCTGCTGCGCGACGGAGCCCCGCCCGCGGCGGCCTTCGCCATCCACGTCGATCCCACGCTCCAGGCGGGCTGCGTGGCGGCGCGTCCGGGCCCGCTGCTGGCCTCCGCCGACGTGCTCTCGATCGAGATCGCGGGCCGCGGCGGGCACGCCTCGATGCCCCACCACGCACGCGATCCGATCCCGGTGGCGTGCGAGCTCGTGCTGGCGCTCCAGTCGCTCGTGACCCGGCGCGTGGATCCCTTCGATCCGGTGGTGCTGACGGTGGCGCGGATCGACGCCGGCACCACCGACAACGTGATCCCCGCGACCGCGCGGCTGCTCGGCACCATCCGCTCGGTCTCCGAGGCCGCGCGACGCGCGGTGCACGAAGGGGTGCGTCGGGTCGCCGCGGGCGTGGCGGCGGCGCACGAGGTGGAGGCCCGGGTGCACGTGCTGGAGGGCTACCCCGTCACGGTGAATCACGAGGGCTTCGTTCGCTTCGCGCGCCGCGTCGCGGGCGAGCTCCTCGGGGCCGAGCGGTGGATCGAGATGCGCGCGCCCATCATGGGGGCGGAGGACTTCTCCTACCTCCTGCAGGAGGTGCCGGGCGCAATGGTCTTCCTGGGGGTGCGGCCCGCCGATCGCCGCCCCGAGCCCCTCCACTCC
>Ga0316628_100001963_pt1 | contig 14936 bp, 14 predicted proteins | sample OWC_Aug_M2_C1_D5_FD_207648 | JGI IMG/M metagenome (GOLD analysis project Ga0316628, IMG submission 207648) | Wetland soil microbial communities from Old Woman Creek delta, Ohio, United States - OWC_Aug_M2_C1_D5_C | ecosystem: Environmental > Terrestrial > Soil > Wetlands | place: USA: Ohio... | reverse complement strand
GCTTTCGCTGCGCTGATCGCCTTTTCCAGCGGTTCCGCCAACATCACCATCCCGGGGCCGCCGCCGTAGGGGCGGTCGTCGATGGTGCGGTAGTTGTCGGTTGTAAAATCGCGCGGATTCCACGTCTGCAACTGAAACTTGCCCTGCTCTGCCGCCCGCCGCGTCACGCCATATTTGGTGAGCGCTTCGAACATCTCCGGAAACAAAGTAACAACGTCGAAGCGCATGTCACTCAGTAATCCGCGAACCAATCCACCCGGATCGTTTTCTTTTTCAGGTCCACTTGCTGGATGACGGCGCCGATGAACGGAATCAACGTCTCGCCGCGTTCACCTTTGACCACCAACACGTCGTTGGCACCGGTCTCCAGTAGCGAATCCACCATGCCGAACTTCTCGCCCGCCAGATTTTCCACAGACATACCGACCAGATCCGACCAGTAATATTCGCCTTCTTCCCGCTCCGGCAACTCTGCGCGGGGAACGGCGATCAACTGGCCTTTGTACTTTTCTGCAGCCGTGCGGTCGGCGATGCCTTCCAGCTTGGCGACCAGCACTTTGCCGTGCACGTCCGCTTCCAGCACTTGCAGCGGACGCCAGGCTTGTTCGTTGCCTACATACCAGGTGTCGTAATCGAGCAGGCTGTCCAGATATTCGGTAAAGGTCTGCACCTTCACCCAACCGAGGATACCCTGCGCCGCTACGATCTTCCCCATGACGACCATGGGGCTTGCCTCATCAGGCCTTGGCTGCTGCACCGGCTTTTTTGACCAGACGGCCCACGGTCTCGCTCAGTTGCGCACCGCGCTCTTGCCAATGCGTCACGCGATCCAGTTGAATGCGCAGGCCTTCGGCGCCTTCCGCTGCCAGCGGGTTGTAGAAGCCGATGCGCTCGATGAAGCGACCGTCACGACGGTTGCGGGAATCCGCCACCACCACGTTGTAGAACGGGCGATTCTTCGCGCCGCCACGAGAAAGACGAATGACTACCATAATGATTACCCAATAAATTGTGATCTGGACTATGCCAAAGGGCGCGAATTCTACGATACCTTGCCAAGCTCTGGCAAGGACTGTTTTCGCAGGGGAAATCAGCGATGCAGGATGACTTCCAGCACAAATTCGGTACCCAGGTAGGCCAACACCAGGAAACCGAAGCCGCTCAGCGTCCAGCGCACTGCGGTATGGCCGCGCCAGCCATAGAAGCGATGCCCCCACAGCAGCACCGCAAACACGAGCCACGAGATAATCCCGAACACCACCTTATGCGTGAACTGGAGCGCGTGGCCGAAGATATGTTCGGAGAACAGCGCGCCGGAAACCACGGTAATAGTCAGCAGCACGAAGCCCGCCGCGATGACACGGAACAGCAAGGTCTCCATGGTCAGCAACGGGGGCAAGTTCTGCAACACCTTGGGCAGTTTGCCATGGTGCAGGCGCTTTTCGACCAAAGAAATCAATGCGGCGTGCAAGGCGGCAATGGTAAACAGGCTGTAGGCAAGCATCGCCATCAGCACATGGGTATCGAACAACCCGGAGGGAGGCTGGGCCAGAATGTGCGCCTCCGGGAAAATCGCCGGCAGGGCCGCGCTGACGGCAGCCAGCGGCAACACCAACGTCTGCAGACTGGACAGCGGATAAAAGTAACGCGCCAGCCAATACACGAACACAGTCAACCAGAGAATCAGTGACAGCGCGTACACGAACCCCAGATTCAGCGCACCCCATATAAATAGAGTGTCATACAGCAGCCAGCCGTGCAGCGCGAGAGGCACGATGACGGCAAAACCCAGCGCGCTGCGATTCTGCCGCTCGGCATTGCCCGCTGCCTGCGCACGCCAGAACAAAATAGCCAGAGCAGAGTAGAGGGCAAACGTCAGCAGGGGTAAGGCTTGGTTCGACATGGAGAGGGCAGATGTTTTAGACTGTGCGGATTCTACAGGAAGCGCCGCAAAAGTGTCTGCCGCGGCGCGGACGCAAAACATCGGGATTTAACTCATGCTGGACAATCTTACCCAACGCTTCAGTGGCATCGTCAAAAACCTGCGCGGCCAGGCACGGCTGACCGAGAGCAACATCCAGGATGCCCTGCGCGAAGTCCGACTCGCCTTGCTGGAAGCCGACGTCGCGCTGCCCGTGGTCAAGGAGTTCATCGCCACGGTGAAAGAAGCTGCGCTGGGGCAGGAAGTCATTGGCAACCTGCAACCGGGACAAGCGCTGATTGGCGTGGTGAACCGTGAACTGACCAAGCTGATGGGCGAGCACAACGATGCGCTCAACCTCGCTACCGTGCCGCCCGCCGTGATCCTGATGGCCGGTCTGCAGGGCGCGGGTAAAACCACCAGCAGCGGCAAATTGGCCAAGCTGTTGCGCGAGCAGAACAAGAAGAAAGTGCTGCTGGTAAGTTGCGACGTGTATCGTCCCGCCGCTATCGAGCAACTGCGCATGCTGGCACAACAGCTGGAGATCGACTTCTTCCCGTCCGATGCAACCCAGAAACCGCAGGACATCGCCCTCGCCGCCCACGACTTTGCCAAGAAGCATCACCATGACGTACTGATCGTCGACACCGCCGGTCGCCTCGCGGTGGACGAAGCCATGATGGCAGAGATCAAAGACCTGCACGCTGCGCTGAAACCCATCGAGACCCTGTTCGTGGTCGACGCGATGACCGGCCAGGACGCGGTGAACACGGCCAAGGCCTTCGGCGATGCCCTGCCATTGACCGGCGTGATCCTCACCAAGCTGGACGGCGATGCGCGCGGCGGCGCGGCCCTGTCGGTGCGCCACATCACCGGCAAGCCGATCAAGTTCGTCGGTGTCAGCGAAAAACCGAATGGCCTTGAAGCTTTCCATCCCGAGCGCATGGCACAGCGCATCCTCGGCATGGGCGACGTGCTGTCACTGCTGGAGGAAGCGCAGCGCACCGTAGACCGCACCGAAGCCGAAAAACTCGCGAAGAAAATGCAGAGCGGCAAGGGCTTCGACCTCAACGACTTCAAGATGCAGATCGTGCAGATGAGAAAGATGGGCGGCCTCACCGCCTTGATGGACAAACTGCCCGCGCAACTGGCCCAAGCCGCCGCGGGCGCGAAGGTCGACGAGCGCCAGATCAACCGCACCGAAGGCATCATCAACTCCATGACGCCGTTCGAGCGCACCCACCCCGAACTTATCAAGGCCTCGCGCAAACGCCGCATCGCCGCAGGCGCCGGCGTGCAGGTGATGCATGTAAACCAGTTGCTGAACCAGTTCGAGCAATCGCAGAAGATGATGAAGATGATGAGCAAGGGCGGCATGGCGAAAATGATGCGCGGGATGGCCGGGAAATTACCTGGTATGCGCTAACAACCTTATCCGCAGATTGACGCAGATTCAATTTGCATCGCTGACTTTCTAATCTGTGTTTATCTGCGCAATCTGTGGACTATTGTTTTTCAAACGACTCAGCATGACCATCAAAGCCATCATATTCGACGTGGACGGTACGCTCGCCGATACCGAGGACGCGCACCGCGTCGCATTCAACAAGACCTTCGCCGAGAACAATCTTCCCTGGAACTGGGACGTGGCGCTGTACGACAAGCTGCTCAAGGTGACTGGCGGCAAGGAGCGCATCAAGCACTACGTCGAGAGCTATCTGCCGGATTTCCGGAAGCCCGCCGATTACGAAGCCTTCGTGAAGAACCTGCATGTGCAAAAGACCGCGCACTACACTGCAGCACTGCGCGATGGCCACATCCCCTTGCGCCCCGGCATCAAGCAACTCATCGGCGACGCACACAAGGCCGGCCTCAAGCTTGCCATCGCCACCACCACTTCGCCGGAAAACGTCGCCGCCCTGCTGGAAGTCGGGTTGGGCAAGGACTGGGCAAAGCATTTTGACGCCATCGGTTGCGGCGACATCGTGCCGCAGAAGAAACCAGCACCGGACATCTACAACTGGGTGCTGAACGAACTCAAACTCGCACCGCAGGACTGCATCGCGCTGGAAGACTCCTACAATGGTTTGCGCTCGGCATTGGCAGCTGGAATCAAAACCTACGTCACCACGAACCCCTATACGCACAAGCAGGATTTCAACGGGGCGGCGGGGGTGTTCGATGATTTGAGCGACCTGCCCCGTTTCTACAGCCTGACCGGGTTGCGCATTTAGTAGCCACAATTCCCGTTCGCCCTGAGCTAGTCGAAGGGCAAATGGGCCACCTCGGCATGCTCAGGTCAGGCTTCGACATAACCAGCGACTTGGCTGCTGTTTTTTGCGGCCTTAGTCGAATGGCTAGCAGTTCATCAAGCTCAGCCAGAACGGGCCTCTAAGCATTGCCGCACATTTCCTGCTAATCTTGCGTCAATCCAATAGTTCGCAACTCATCATGCAAAGTTACCTGAAACGCATTCTCACCGCCCGCGTCTATGACGTGGCTGTCGAAACACCCCTGGAGCTTGCGCCCAACCTGTCGGCGCGCACCGGCAACACCATATTCTTCAAACGCGAAGACATGCAGCCGGTGTTCTCGTTCAAGCTGCGCGGCGCCTACAACAAGATGGCGCAGCTCACTCCCGAGCAACTCAAGCGCGGCGTGATCGCCGCCTCGGCAGGCAACCATGCGCAGGGTGTTGCGCTTAGCGCGCATCGTCTGGGCTGCAAGGCCGTCATCGTGATGCCGACCACCACCCCGCAGGTGAAGATCGAGGCGGTCAAGCATTTCGGCCAGCGTTCCGTGGAAATCGTGCTGCATGGCGACAGCTACAGCGATGCCTGCAGCCATGCGTACGCCCTGGAAAAGCAAAAACAACTCACCTTCGTGCATCCGTTCGACGATCCCGATGTGATCGCCGGGCAGGGCACCATCGCCATGGAGATCCTGCGCCAGCACCAGACCCCGATCCATGCCATCTTCTGCGCCATCGGCGGCGGCGGATTGATCGCGGGCGTGGCCGCCTATGTCAAACAGGTTCGGCCCGACATCAAGGTCATCGGCGTGCAAACCACCGATTCCGACGCAATGGCGCGCTCGCTCAAGAGCAGGAAGCGGGTCACGCTCAACGATGTCGGCCTGTTCTCGGACGGCACAGCGGTCAAGCTCGCCGGGGAAGAGACCTTCCGCGTCTGCAAACAATATGTCGATGAAGTGGTGCTGGTGGATACCGACGCCGTATGCGCCGCCATCAAGGACGTGTTCCAGGACACCCGCTCCATCCTCGAGCCGGCGGGTGCGCTGGCGATCGCGGGCGCCAAGCTCTACGCCAAACGCGAACAGCTCAAGAGCGAAACGCTGGTCACCGTGTGCAGCGGCGCGAACATGAACTTCGACCGCCTGCGCTTTGTAGCCGAGCGCGCCGAGATCGGCGAGAAACGCGAGTCCATCCTCGCCGTCACCATCCCGGAAACGCCGGGCAGCTTCCGCAAGTTCTGCTCGCTGCTCGGCAAGCGCAACATCACCGAATTCAACTACCGCTACGCCGACCCGAAAGCGGCGCAGGTATTCGTGGGCATTCAGGTCAAGGATCAATTGGAGACGGCCGACCTGGTGGACAAATTGCAGCGCAGCAAGCTGCCGACGCTTGACCTCTCCGATAATGAAATGGCCAAGCTGCATCTGCGCCATCTGGTCGGCGGCCATGCGCCCGACATCCACGACGAGATCCTGTTCCGTTTCGAATTCCCGGAGCGCCCCGGTGCGCTGATGAGTTTTCTCAACAGCATGGACCACGACTGGAACATCTCGCTGTTCCATTACCGCAACCACGGCGCGGACTATGGCCGCGTGCTGGTCGGTATGCAGGTGCCGCGCACCGACAAGAAGGCGCTGAAGACCTTCCTCGACACGCTTCGCTACCCTTACTGGGACGAGAGCGACAACCCCGCCTACCGGCTGTTCCTGGGGTGACACCGGGTGAGCACGAATTCCTTCCGTGATTTCGTGCTGGAACGACCCGCCGGTCTCGACGGCCGGCCATATTTCAAAGCGCTTGCCCTCGCCTCGCCGGGTCCTCTGAACCTTCACGACGGCGTATTTGCACTTCCTGAAAAATCGGAAAAACAAGTTTTGAACGATTTCCGATGTTTTTGGTCGGATATACTGAAAGATGCCATGCAATTAGCAACTTGGACGAGAAGGGCGGCGCGACCATGACGCCGCAAGGGCTGAAACAGGCACTCAGGCAACGTATAATCGCGGCCCGCGAAAAACTGCCAGCCCCCGAGCGTTTGCGCCTGAGCCGCGCCGTTATTGGCTCTGTGTGCGATCTGACAGCCTATCGGCAGGCCCAAACGGTACTCGGTTACCTGAATTTCGGGGCGGAGCTGGCTGCGGAGCTGTGGGTGCGGCAGGCATTGGCCGACGGCAAGCGGGTGTTGCTGCCGCGGGTGAACCGCGCAAGCAAGCATCTGGACTTGTACAAAGTGCGAGATTTGCAGGAAGACGTAGCGCCCGGGCTGTGGGGCATACGTGAACCCGTTATAGAGCGCTGTTCGAGAGAAGACGCCCTGGGCACGGTGGATTTCATCCTGTTACCCGGTGTTGCGTTCACCCGCGACGGTGCACGCTTGGGTTACGGCGGGGGCTTTTACGACAAGCTGCTTGCGCGCATGCCCGATCGCCCAGCCCTGGTCGCCGGCGCGTTCACGCTGCAAGTAGTGCAAGAGATTCCGCAGGAGACTACCGACCGCAAGGTGGAGTGGCTGGTGACGGAAGACGAAACAATATGCTGCAACTAATGGAGATGATAAGTAATGGCAACTGAGCAACCGCAGAATCCGGATCACGATCCGCTGGAAACGCAGGAATGGCTGGAAGCGCTTGATTCGGTACTGAAGAACGAGGGCGCCGAGCGCGCGCACTACCTCATCAGCCAGCTGATCCATCAGGCGCGCATCGCCGGCGACGACATGCCGATCAGTGCCACCACGCCTTATCTGAACACCATTCCGCTGGATAAGGAAGAGCGCTCCGCAGGTAATTTCGAATTGGAACACCGTATCCGCGCGCTGACACGCTGGAACGCGATGGCGATCGTGATGAACGCCAACAAGGAATCGTCCGAGCTGGGCGGCCACATTGCCAGCTTTGCCTCGGCAGCGACCTTGTATGACGTCGCGTTCAACCATTTCTTCCACGGCAAGACCGACGATCACGGCGGTGACCTGGTCTATTTCCAAGGCCACTCCTCGCCCGGCATGTATGCCCGCGCCTTCCTCGAAGGCCGCTTGAGCGAAGAACAACTGAGAAAATTCCGCCAGGAGGTGGACGGCGACGGCCTGTCCTCTTATCCGCATCCCTGGCTGATGCCCAATTTCTGGCAGTTCCCGACTGTCTCCATGGGGCTCGGCCCGCTGATGGCCATCTATCAGGCGCGTTTCATGCGCTATCTGCAACATCGCGGACTCGCCCAAACAGATGGCCGCAAGGTGTGGGCGTTCCTCGGCGACGGCGAGACCGACGAACCGGAATCGCTGGGCGCGATCTCCATGGCCGGGCGCGAGAAACTGGGCAACCTGATCTTCGTCATCAACTGCAACCTGCAACGTCTGGACGGCCCGGTACGCGGCAACGGCAAGATCATCCAGGAACTGGAAGGCGTGTTCCGCGGCGCCGGCTGGAACGTGATCAAGGTCGTCTGGGGTCGCAGATGGGATCGCCTGCTGGCCAAGGACAAGAGCGGCCTGCTGCTGAAGCGCATGGAAGAAGTGGTCGACGGCGAATACCAGACCTACAAGGCCCGAGACGGCGCATACGTGCGCCAGCACTTTTTCGGCAAATATCCCGAGCTGCTGGAACTGGTCGCCGACATGTCGGATGACGAGATCTGGCACCTGAATCGCGGCGGTCACGACCCGTTCAAGGTGTTCGCGGCCTACTCGGCAGCCAGCAAGAATAACGGACAACCGACCGTAATTCTCGCCAAGACGGTGAAGGGTTACGGCATGGGCGAAGCGGGAGAAGCGCAAAACCCGACGCACCAGCAAAAGAAGATGGGCGAGGATGCGCTGCGCAAGTTCCGCGACCGCTTCAACATCCCGGTCACCGACGAACAACTGCCCAATCTGCCCTTCGTGCGTCCCGCCGAAGACAGCCAGGAGATGAAATACCTGCGCGAACGCGGCGCCGCGATGGGCACGATCCCGGCGCGCAAACCGGTCGCCAGCAAACTCGACATCCCTGACCTGTCTGCCTTCGAAGCATTGCTGAAAGACAGCGAAGGCCGAGAATTCTCCACCACCATGGCGTTCGTGCGCTTGCTCGGCGTACTGGTGAAGGACAAGAACATCGGCAAGCAGATCGTACCCATCGTGCCGGACGAGTCGCGCACCTTCGGCATGGAGGGCATGTTCCGCCAGCTCGGCATCTTCTCCCAGGTCGGCCAGCTGTACACGCCGCAGGACGCCGACCAGCTGATGTTCTACAAGGAATCCGAGACCGGCCAGATCCTGCAGGAAGGCATCAACGAAGCGGGCGGCATGGCCGACTGGATCGCCGCGGCGACCGCCTACGCCAACCACGGCGTGGCGATGATCCCGTTCTACATCTACTACTCGATGTTCGGCTTCCAGCGCATAGGCGACCTGGCTTGGGCTGCCGGCGACCTGCGCGCGCGCGGCTTCCTCGTCGGGGGCACAGCCGGACGCACCACGCTGAATGGCGAAGGCCTGCAGCACCAGGATGGCCACAGCCACCTGCAGGCCGCCATGATCCCGAACTGCGTGTCTTACGACCCGACCTTCGCCTACGAACTGGCGGTGATCGTGCAAGACGGCATGCGTCGCATGTACCAGAACCAGGAAGACGTGTTCTATTACCTCACGGTGATGAACGAGAACTACGCTCACCCGGCCATGCCTCAGGGTGCCGAAGAAGGCATCCTCAAGGGCATGTACAAGTTCAGCGCCGGCAAATCCAAGGCAAAGAACAAAGTGCAGTTGCTGGGTAGCGGCACCATCCTGCGCGAGGTAATCGCCGCCGCCGAGTTGCTGGAGAAAGACTTCGGCGTTGCCGCCGACGTGTGGAGCGTGACCAGCTTCAACGAGCTGCGCCGCGAAGGTATCGATTGCGAACGCTGGAACACGCTGCATCCGGAAGCCAAGGCGCGCGTCAGCTATGTTGAGCAATGCCTGGACGACAAGACTCCGGTGGTCGCCGCAACCGATTACATCCGCTCCTATGCCGACCAGATCCGTCCGTTCGTCAAGGCACGCTACAAGACGCTGGGCACGGACGGTTTCGGACGTTCCGACTTCCGCGTCAAACTGCGCCAGTTCTTCGAGGTGGATCGTTACTACGTCGCCGTCACGGCGCTGAAGGCGCTGGCGGACGAAGGCACCATCCCGGCGAGCGAAGTGAACAAGGCGATCAAGCTCTACAAGATCAATCCGGACAAACCGAATCCGACCACCGTTTAAGGAGTTGCCCTGTGGCTGAAGTGAAACAAGTACTGGTGCCGGATATCGGCAATTTCAAGGACGTGAGCGTCATCGAGGTGGCGGTGAAGGCTGGCGACAAGGTGTCCGCCGAGCAGGCGCTCATCTCGCTGGAGACCGACAAGGCAACCATGGATGTGCCCGCGCCCTTCGATGGCGTGATCAAGGAAGTGAAGGTCAAGGTCGGCGACAAGGTTTCGGAAGGCTCGTTGATCTTCCTGGTGGAGGCCAGCGGCAGCGCGGTACAGGCGGCCGCTCCGGCGGCAGCCCCCGCACCCCAGGCAGCAGCACCCGCTGCCCCCGTGGCGCCCGCCCCGGCCACGACCCCCGCTCCGGCAGCACCGGTGGAGCAAGCAGCCCCCGCCGCGCCTTCCGGAAGCGGCGCCCACGCCAGCCCGTCGGTCCGCCGCTTTGCGCGCGAACTGGGCGTGAACCTGGCGCAAGTCAAAGGCAGCGGCGAAAAAGGCCGCGTCACCAAAGACGACGTGCAGAACTTCGTCAAGCAATCGCTGGCACAGCCGCGCGGCGCCGCCGGTGGCAACGGCCTGCAGGTACTGGAGATGCCCGTGGTGGACTTCGCCAAGTTTGGCGCCATCGAGACCAAGCCGCTGTCGCGCATCAAGAGACTCTCCGGTGCGAACCTGCATCGCAACTGGGTCACCCTCCCGCACGTCACGCAGTTCGAGGAGGCCGACATCAGCGAAATGGAGGCATTCCGCAAGGAGCTGAATGTCGAATATGCCAAGCAGAACATCAAGGTCACCCCGCTGGCTTTCATGCTCAAGGCCGCCGCGATTGCCCTGAGGGAGTTCCCGGACTTCAATGCATCACTGGATGCCAGCGGCGAGAACCTGGTCATCAAGAAATACATCCATATCGGTGTGGCCGTGGATACGCCGGATGGCCTGGTGGTGCCGGTGATACGCGACGTCGATCAAAAAGGCATTGTGCAACTGGCAAAGGAACTGGGTGAAGTGAGTGCGCGGGCGCGCGAGAAGAAAATCACGGCCGCCGATATGCAGGGCGGCAGCTTTACCATCTCCAGCCTGGGCGGCATCGGCGGCACCGCATTCACGCCCATCATCAATGCACCGGAGGTGGCCATCCTCGGCGTGTCGCGCTCGAGCATGAAGCCGGTGTGGAAGGACGGAGAATTCGTGCCGCGCCTGATACTGCCGCTGTCGCTGTCCTATGATCACCGCGTGATCGACGGCGCGGCAGGCGCGCGCTTCATCACCTGCCTGGCGCAAGTGCTGTCCGACATGCGCAGACTGGCGCTATAGGCGACGGATTGGCTAACAACGTCAACCGACTCGCTGTGGTGTTCGCACTTGCCCTTCGGGGCGCTATACTCGGCGCATGGCAATAAATCCCATCGGCATCCTCGGCGGCACTTTCGACCCCATCCACAACGGCCACCTGCGCATCGCGCAGGAGGCGCTGGAGCAGTGTGAGCTGTCCCAGGTGCGCTTCGTCCCCAGCGGCACGCCGCCCCATCGCGGCGCACCAAAGGCTCCCGCAAAGGCCCGCTGGGAGATGGTGAGACTGGCCCTGAACGGCAACCCCGATTTCCTGGTCGACGTGCATGAGGTGTTCCGCACCGACCCCTGCTACACAGTGGACACGCTCACCGCGCTGCGTGCCGAGCTTGGCGCAGAACAGCCCCTGTGCCTCATCGTCGGCGGAGATGCTTTTCTGCAGCTGCACACCTGGCACGAGTGGAAACGCCTGTTCGGGCTGGCGCATATCGTGGTGCTGCAGCGCGCCGGCGGCCCGCCGCTGGGCAACGCGATGGCCAACGCCGATGCCGCGCTGCAGGCTGAATACCGTGACCGTCTTGCGCCGGGCGCCCGTGCCCTGCAGGAAGCCCCCAATGGGGCGATCTTCGTTGCCGACATGCCCGCGCTGGAGATCTCCTCCACCGACGTCCGCCGCCGTCGCGCGGAAGGAAGAAGCGTCCGTTACCTTGTGCCGGATGCCGTCGCCAATTACATCAATACCCACTCACTTTATCGAACATGCTGACTGCAGAAGAAAAGACTCAAGCCGTTGTCGCCGCGCTGGAAGACATCAAGGGCCAGGACATCCAGGTTATCGACACCAGCAAGCTCAGCTCGCTGTTTGAGCGCATGGTGATCGCCAGCGCCCAATCCACCCGCCAGACCAAGGCGCTGGCCGACCATGTGGAGGAAAAGCTGAAGGAGCGAGGGGTCACAGTGCTCGGGGTAGAAGGCGGCGACAGCGGCGAGTGGGTGCTGGTCGATCTCGGCGACGTTGTCGTGCACATCATGCAACCAGCGGTGCGCGCCTACTACAACCTCGAAGAACTCTGGGGCGTGCAGCCCAAGCTGCGCGCGCACGGCGGACGATGAAACTGCTGATCCTCGCGGTCGGCAACAAGATGCCGGCGTGGATCACCGAAGGCTTCAACGAATACACCAAGCGCATGCCGCGCGAGGCGAAGATCGACCTGATCGAAATCAAGCCGGAAGCGCGCAGCAGCGGCAAGACCACCATTCAGATCATGGAGTCCGAAGCGCAGCGCATCCGCGCTGCACTGCCTGCATCGGCGCTGTGCATTGCGCTCGATGAGCGCGGCGCAACGCCTACGACCAAACAGCTTGCCCAGCAGATGCAGGACTGGATGCAGCAGGGCCGCGATGTGGCCTTCATCATCGGCGGCGCGGACGGCTTGCACGAGTCCATCAAACGCCAGGCGCAACATCTGATGGCACTCTCCGCCCTTACTCTGCCGCACGGCATGGTGCGCGTGTTGCTGGCGGAACAGCTGTATCGGGCGCACAGCCTGATGCATGGCCATCCCTACCACCGCGAATAGCCCCGCCTCGCATCAACCGAACAAGTTGCCTGCCCGCGCCGCAACCGATATGCTGCGCGCCAAAGAACAACTGCGCGCCCCGTATTTGGGCGGGCTCCTGATTTGATTTGCCATTGTTAGCATCATGATTAGACACCCGCGCATCTATCTCGCCTCGCAAAGCCCGCGCCGCCGCGAACTTCTCAAACAGATTGGCGTTTACTACGAAACCCTGCTGCTGCGTGACAGTCCGCGCCGCAGGGTGGACGTGGATGAAACGCCTCACGCGGGGGAGGCGCCGGTCGATTACGTGCAGCGCGTGTGCCGCGAGAAAGCATCCGCGGGCTGGGAGACGCTGAATTTGCGCAATCTGCCGCCTTTTCCCGTGTTGGCGGCGGACACAACTGTCACCCTGGACGGCAAGATCATCGGCAAGCCGAACGACAATGAACATGCCGTCGAAATACTGCGCCTGCTTTCCGGAACGCGACATCAGGTCCTGACCGCTGTGGCCGTCGCCTTTGAAAGGCGCCTGGAGATGCGCCTCTCCACGACGACCATCACGTTCGACACGCTGAGCGAAGAACGCATCCGCCGTTACCTGCTCACGCGCGAGGCGCACGACAAGGCCGGCGCCTACGGCATCCAGGGGCACGCGGGCGCGTTCGTGAAGCACATTGACGGCAGCTACAGCGGCGTGATGGGCCTGCCGCTCTATGAAACAGTGGAATTGCTAAGACTTTTCGGATACCCCGCCCCATGACGGAAGAGATTTTGATCAACGTCACCCCGCAGGAAACACGCGTTGCGGTGATGCAGCAGGGAGTCGTGCAGGAGTTGCACATCGAGCGCGGCAGCCAGCGTGGCCTGGTGAGCAACGTCTATGTCGGCAAGGTGAAGCGCGTGTTGCCCGGCATGCAGTCGGCATTCATCGACATCGGACTGGAGCGCTCGGCCTTCCTGCATGTCGCCGACATCTGGGAGAACCGCCCCAACGGCGAAGGCGCCGCCAAACCGATCGAGAAGGTATTGTTCGAGGGGCAGAGCCTGCTGGTGCAGGTGATCAAGGACCCCATCGGCACCAAGGGCGCGCGCCTTTCCACCCAACTCAGTTTTGCGGGGCGGCTGCTGGTTTATCTGCCGCAGGAGTCGCACATCGGCGTATCGCAACGCATTGAGAACGAGGAAGAGCGCGAGACCTTGCGTGCCCAGTTGCAGCAAGTGCTGCCCGCCGCCCACAAGGGCGGTTACATCATCCGCACGATGGCGGAAGCCGCATCTGACAATGAACTGCGCGCAGACGTCGCCTACCTGGACAAGCTGTGGGGCAACCTGCAACAACAAGCACAGCACCTGGCGGCTCCTGCGCTGCTTTACCGGGAACTTGACATCGCCCTGCGCGTGCTGCGCGATTGCGTGAACGAGGAGACCACGCGCATCCTGGTCGATTCGCGCGAGACGTACGAGCGCATACTCGCCTTCGCCACCGACTACATTGCGGCAGCAGTACCCAAACTGGAGCGCTATGCCGGCGCGCGTCCACTGTTCGATCTGTACAGCGTGGAAGAGGAGATCGAGCGCGCGCTGTCGCGCCGCGTCGACCTGAAATCCGGCGGCTACCTCATCATCGACCAGACCGAGGCTCTCACCACCATCGACGTCAACACCGGCGGTTTTGTCGGCGGACGCAATTTCGACGACACCATCTTCAAGACCAACCTGGAAGCGGCGCAGGTCATCGCGCGGCAACTGCGCCTGCGCAACCTGGGCGGCATCATCATCTGCGACTTCATCGACATGGATACCGCGGAACATCGCGAGGCGGTGCTGGATGAATTCAAGAAGATGCTGGCGCGCGACCACACCCGCATCAGCGTCAGCGGCTTCTCCTCGCTGGGGCTGGTGGAGATGACGCGCAAGCGCACGCGCGAAAGCCTGGCCCATGTCCTGTGCGAACCCTGCCCCACCTGCCAGGGACGCGGCGAAGTGAAGACCGCCAAGACCGTGTGCTACGAGATCCTGCGCGAGATCGTGCGTGAGTCACGGCAGTTCAGCGCCCGCGAATTCCGCATCCTCGGCTCGCAGCAAGTCATCGACCTGTTCCTCGACGAAGAATCGCAGAGCCTCGCCATGCTGTCCGACTTCATCGGCAAGCCCATCTCCTTGCAAGTAGAAACTCTGTACTCGCAGGAGCAGTACGATGTCATTTTGATGTAGGGGCACATACAAGATGGGAAAACTAATCGTCTTCGCACTTGTGCTTATCCTGGTACCCGGGTGCGCGGCTCCGCCGGTCCCATTTCAACTTGTCGATCCTGAATCCAGAATACAAAAGGGGACTATCTTCCCCGACGGGCAGCGAATCGAAGTGATAATTGAGGGGCAGTTATACAAAGGGTTCTATATCGCCGCTACCGGGATGGCAATCTCTCAAGGTTATGGGGGCTTGCGATCCTACCCGCGAAATTCCGTAACGTATTTCTCCTCAAATTCCATGCGCGCTCAATTAGCCTCTGATAAGGGGCAGCGATTGAATTGCGAGTTCCTGTTTGATTCCGGCCGTGCGATTGGCGAGTGCCGATCTCCTGCAGGGGCAATTTTCCAATTGGTCGCTGACGGGAACTAGACCTTCTGGAAGTATTCGAGCCTGACCCCTTTAACGCTATTGCTCCGGCCGCCCGGATGCTTGAGCATCCGGGCT
>Ga0316628_100001962_pt1 | contig 14938 bp, 11 predicted proteins | sample OWC_Aug_M2_C1_D5_FD_207648 | JGI IMG/M metagenome (GOLD analysis project Ga0316628, IMG submission 207648) | Wetland soil microbial communities from Old Woman Creek delta, Ohio, United States - OWC_Aug_M2_C1_D5_C | ecosystem: Environmental > Terrestrial > Soil > Wetlands | place: USA: Ohio... | reverse complement strand
ATATCGCGCGCGGGGTGCGCGTTCCGGCATTCTCCGTTCCGGCGGCGCGGCTTGCGAAACTCAAGGCCTCGCCCATGGCGCGCCATCGCGGCGCCTACTACATGCGGCTGATGGTGAAGGATCAACCGGGAGTGATCGCCCAGGTTGCGACGGCGCTCGCCGAGGAACGGGTTTCGATCGAGGCCGTTTTGCAGCGCGCAAGGCATCCGACCGAGGCGGTTCCGGTGGTGTTCATAACTCACGAAACCGAGGAGGAGGCGATGAATCGGGTACTTGCAAAAATCGCCGCGCTCGGCACAGTGGTGGAAGCGCCGCGCATGATACGCATCGAGCCGTTGAGCGAATAAGAACGCGGGAACCGGAGGAGATATGACCGATCAGGCGGTAATGGACCGCAACCTGGCGCTCGAAGCCGTGCGCGTGACCGAAGCGGCGGCGCTTGCCGCCTCGCTACTGATGGGCCGGGGCGACGAGCGACAGGCCGACCAGGTCGCGGTCGACGCCATGCGACGCGCGCTCAACGGGCTCGCCATCGAGGGCACGGTGGTGATCGGCGAGGGCGAGCGCGACGAGGCGCCGATGCTTTACATCGGCGAGAAGGTCGGATCGGGTCACGGGCCCAAGATCGACATCGCTCTCGATCCGCTCGAGGGCACCACCATCACCGCCAAGGGGCTGACGAATGCTCTCGCCGTGGTCGCCATGGCGGAGGCGGGCGGATTCCTGAACGCGCCCGACGTCTACATGGACAAGATCGCCGTCGGGGGCGGGCTGCCCTCCGAATTGGTCGATCTCGACCAGGAGCCGGCGAAGAATCTTGCCGCGCTCGCCAAGGCGAAGAAAATGGAGGTGCGCGATCTCGTCGCATGCATCCTCGATCGCCCGCGTCACGAGACGTTGATCCGCAAGGTGCGCGAGGCGGGCGCGCGCATCATGCTGATTTCGGACGGCGACATCTCCGGCGTCATCGCCACCTCGCAGCCCGAGAGCGGCGTCGACATCTATTTCGGCCAGGGCGGCGCACCTGAGGGCGTGCTGGCGGCGGCGGCGCTGCGCTGCATCGGCGGGCAGTTCCAGGGCCGGCTGATGTTCCGCAACGAGGACGAGCGCGGCCGCGCGGCCAAGCTCGGCATCAAGGACCTCAACCGCAAATACAAGATGGAGGAGCTGGCGCACGGCGAGGTGATGTTCGCCGCCACCGGGGTCACCAACGGCAGCCTGCTGCGCGGCGTGCGGCGCTTTTCGCACGGCGCGGAGACGCATTCGCTCGTCATGCGCTCAAAGTCGGGCACCGTGCGCTACGTTTCGGCCACGCACAACTTTAGCCGGAAATCCGGCTTCGATCCGTTGGACAAATAAAAAAATGACGTCAGGGTTGGGCTCATGATCGGGGAGGGGCGCATCTGACGGTCGACCTTCGTCCCCACACCGAATCCGTCTTCGAAGTCGAACGCTCCATCACCGGTAAGCGATGGTTGGCGCGTGGCGCCGATGCGCGCGCGGCGCTGGCGCTTGCTCAGCGTCTGGAGGTACCGGAAATCGTCGGCCGTGTCCTCGCGGCCCGCGGGGTGGCGCTCGACGACGCGCCCGCATTCCTGAATCCGACTTTGCGCGAGATGCTGCCCGACCCGTCCTCTTTCAAGGACATGGACCGCGCCGTCGAGCGGCTGGTGCGCGCGGTCACGCAGGGCGAGAGCATCGCCGTGTTCGGCGATTACGATGTGGATGGTGCGAGCGCGACCGCGCTGCTGACGCGGTTCTTCGCCGCGCTTGGGCGCGAGACCCTGGTTTACATCCCGGATCGTCGTAGCGAAGGGTACGGCCCGAATGCGGCGGCGATGCAAAAGCTCAAGACGGCGGGCGCGTCGGTCGTGATCACGGTCGATTGCGGCACCACAGCCTACGAAGCCCTTGAAGCCGCCGCCAATTGCGGGCTCGACGTGATCGTGGTCGATCATCATATGGCCGAGGCCCGCATGCCGCCCGCCTACGCCATCGTCAATCCCAACCGGCTGGACGAGAGCGGCGCGCACGGCACGCTCTGCGCCGTCGGCGTGGCATTCCTGCTGGCGGTCGGTCTCAACCGCGCGCTGCGCAACGCCTATTGGTATGGCGAGGGCCATTCGGCGCCGGACCTGATGGGGCTACTCGACCTCGTCGCACTCGGCACGGTATGCGATGTGGTGCCGCTGACGGGCGCGAACCGCGCGCTGGTGGCGCAGGGGCTCAAGGTCATGGCGCGCCGCGCCAACAAAGGTCTCGCTGCGCTCGCCGATGTCGCGAAGCTGACGGAGCGTCCGGACTGCTACCACGCTGGGTTCGTGCTCGGCCCTCGGGTGAATGCGAGCGGGCGTCTCGGCGATTGCGGGCTGGGCGCACGGCTGCTGGCTACTGAGGATCCGGCAGAGGCGCGTGCGCTCGCGATACGCCTCGACAAGTACAATGACGAGCGCCGCGGCATCGAGGCGGCAGTTCTCGATGCTGCGCTCGCCGATGCCGAGGCCCAGGTTGCGGCCGGCGTCACAGTGATCGTCTGCGCCGGGCGCGGATGGCACCAGGGCGTAGTCGGCATCGTCGCCGGGCGGTTGCGCGAGCGGTTCGATCGGCCGGCGCTGGTGATCGGGCTCGAAGGCGGCATCGGCCGCGGGTCCGGCCGTTCGGTTCCGGGTGTTGCTCTCGGTGCGGCGGTGATTGCGGCACACCAGGCGGGCATCCTGATCAACGGCGGTGGCCATGCCGTTGCCGCGGGGTTCACAGTGGCCGAAGACCGCATCGACGATTTCCGGATGTTTCTGGCCGAGCGTATTGGGCGCGAGCTTGGCGGCGCCTTGCCCGTGCCGGTGCTCACCCTCGACGGCGCGCTGGCACCGGAAGGGGCGACGCGCGCGCTCACGGACGATCTTGATCGCCTGGCGCCATTCGGGCCCGGCAATCCGCGGCCGCGTTTCGGTTTTGCATCCGTGCGCATCGCTTATGCGGAACCGGTCGGAGCCGACCACGTGCGCTGCCGGCTTGTATCGGCCGCGGGCGGCACGCCGCTCACCGCCATCGCCTTCCGCGTCGTCGGCGCGCCGCTCGGCCGCGCGCTGCTGGAGGCGAAGGGCGGGACGCTGCACGTCGCGGGCTATCTCCGCGCCGATGATTTCCAGGGCCGATCCGCGGCCCAGCTCGTGATCGAGGACGCCGCCTAATGGCTAAAAAAAGAAAAACCCCGCACGCAGTCAGGGCCAGGCGCAAACAGAAGAGCTTCTACGAGCGGATGAGGCGGCTGATGCACTATCAGCTCATCATCCCCATGCTGCGATCGAAGCATGCGCCCGAATACACCGCGCGCAGCGTCGCTATCGGCTTCGCCGTCGGCATAACCCCGACGGCCGGGCTCCAGCTTATCTCCTGCGCGCTGGCGTGGATCATCGCCAAGAAGATCTTCAAGTGGGACTTCAATGTGATCCTGGCGATGGCGTGGACGTGGAACTCGAACACCTTTACGATCCCGCCGATCTATTACATCTGCTTCGTCACCGGCCAGATCATGCTCGGCAATTGGCATGACGTGTTCGGCTACCAGGCCTTCGCCCAGCACTTCGAAGGCATCTTCGATCTTGATCTGAGCTGGGATAGCGTGGGCGATGTGGCGGACTTCCTGGTCACCGGCGTGTTCCTGAAGATGATGCTGGGCTCGATTCCGTGGTTCGTTCTCAGCTACTGGGTGTTCTACCGCTGGACCATGCGCTTCATGGAGCGCTACCACTTGGCGCGCAGCGAACGCCAGGCCCAGAAGCGCTCGGCACGGCAAGGCGCGGGCGGCTGAGGCCACGGGTATTGATTTCGCCTCCGCCCGAGATTAGTCAGGTGGCACGCGACCCCATCGTCTAGAGGCCTAGGACATCACCCTTTCAAGGTGACGACACGGGTTCGAATCCCGTTGGGGTCGCCATCTCACGACATCGCCGGAAGTGAATCAGGTAGTCCGACCAAAAGCCGGGCTCGCTTCCATGATGGCGCGGACCGGCGAGCCGGTCGTGGTGTGCGACAACCATCGTGGCAATCGGACGAAGTGGGTCGCCATGACGTCTTGACGACACGCGGAAACCGGCAGCTACGAAGGCTTTGCGGCAGTACGTAGAAGGCCGTATGTCGAACGAATACGTATTCTCGACTGTGATCCGACGGCCCGAGTGCGGCAAAATAGCGGCTGGTCTGTTGGGGGCTTCATGTCCAGTCGGGGGGTAACCACGTCGTTGCGGACGGCCGACATTCGCATCACGTTACGGACCGGCCTCGAGTTGTTTGCGATCGGCGTTGCGTATTTGGCGCTCGCGAAGCTCGGGCTCACCCTTGCCTCGATCAATCCAAGCGCGACGCCGATCTGGCCGCCAACCGGCTTTGCCATCGCGGCTCTGCTGCTCTGGGGCATGCGCGCCTGGCCCGTGATCTTCATTGCCGCGCTGATCGCCAATGCGACCACGGCGGGCACGGTGGCAACGTCAGCGGCGATCGCGGTTGGCAACACGCTGGAAGGCGTGACCATTGCGTGGCTTGTCGAACGTTGGTGCGGCGGAACGAAGACATTCGATACGCCGGGGCGCGTTCTCGCCTTCGCGACCATCTGCGGCACCACCGGCACGGTGTTGAGCGCAACGGTTGGCGTCGCCACGCTGTGCGTCTCCGGCCTTGCCGGGTGGTCTGCGGCCGCGCAGATATGGTCGACTTGGTGGCTCGGCAATCTCGCGGGCGCGCTTGTAGTCGCACCCTTGGTCATTGTATGGGCCTTGCCGACACAGCGTGGCGACCGGCGCAATCCAGTTTCGCTTTACGGTGGCACCGTCGCCGTCGGGTTGATCGCATTCAGCCCATTGCCTGGGCACGCGGTTGAGCATCTGCCGCTCTCGTTCCTGGCCGTGCTGCCGCTCCTATGGGCCGGGCTGCGCTACGGACGGCGCGAAACGATGACCGTCGCGGTTACGCTCTCCGCCTTCGCGCTGTGGGGCACACTCGCCGGCGTTGGCCCCTTCGTCGCGGACACTTTGAACGAATCCGTTTTGCGCGTGATCGCCTTCATCATGGCGACCACGGTGCCGTCGCTCGCGCTCGCCGCCGAGGTGCTGGTGCGCCGTCGTGTCGAGGAGGACGTGCGTGGCCAAGCGAAGAACCTGAGGGCGATGTTCGAGCAGGCGTTGGTTGGAATCAATGAGACCGACCCGGAAGGCCGCGTCCTCAATGTCAACGAGCGATTTTGCGAAATAATGGGGCGCACGGCTTCTGAGCTGCTCGGTCGACGCATGCAAGATTTTACCGATCCCGAGGATCTGACGCGCGACGATGCGCAGTACCGTGCGGTCGGGATTCACGGGGGTGGGTTCGCGGTCGATAAACGCTACGTGCGCTCGGACGGCACGCGCGTCTGGGTGCGCAACAACGTCTCAGCGATTACCGACCAGAATGGCAAGGTGGTACGCCTTCTCAGCGTCTCCGAAGACGTCACCGAGCGGCGGCGCTTACGCGACGACCTTGAACGTCGTGTCGCGGAACGCACCGCGGCGCTCGAGGAGGCGCGCGAACAGCTCTTCCAGGCGCAGAAACTCGAGGCAATCGGTCAGCTCACCGGCGGCGTCGCCCACGATTTCAACAACATCCTTGCCGTGGTGCTGTCGAGCGTAGAAGTCATTCAGCGCCACCTCGACGACAAGCCCCTCGTCAGGCGCATGCTTCAGCTTCTTGTGAAGGCCGCGCGCCGCGGCGACGGGGTGGTGCGCCAGCTCCTTATTTTCTCGCGCCGCGGACCGACGCGAGTCGAGGTGCTCGTCCTCGCGCCGCATCTGCACGACACGTTCGACCTGCTCGATCGGCTGCTGGGCGAGATCCTCGCGGTGAAGCTCGACGTGGCGGACAACCTATGCTGCGTCGAGGTCGACGCGAGCCAGCTCGACCTCGCCATCCTCAACATCTGCCTGAACGCGCGCGACGCCATGCCCGAGGGCGGGACGATCACACTCGCCGCGCGCAATGAGAAGGGGCCGGCGTCCGCCAAGAACCCGTCGGGCGATTGGGTTCGGATTTCGATCTCCGATACCGGCCGCGGCATGACCGACGAGGTGAAGGCGCGCGCTTTCGAGCCGTTTTTTACCACCAAGGAGGTGGGCAAGGGCTCGGGTCTCGGTCTGAGCCAGGCCTACGGCTTCGTGCAGAGTGCGGGCGGTACCATCGACATCGATTCCGCTCTCGGCCGCGGCACGACAATCACGATCCGCCTGCCCGCGACGGCGGCGCGACCCGTAGTGATGCCGCCGCACACGAGCGCCATGCGCCCGGGTACGCAGCAGGGCACCATCCTCGTCATCGAGGACGATCTGCCGCTCGCGGTGGTCACGGCCTCGCTGATCGAGGATGCGGGCTACACCGTCAAGCTCGTCCACTCCGGACCGGAGGCGTTGGAATTTTTGCGCTCGGATCTGAAGCGGAACATCGCAGCGGTATTTTCGGACGTGGTCATGCCGGGCGGCATGAACGGGTTCGAGCTGGCACGCGCGATCAAGGCGGAGTTCCCAGGCATGCCGATCCTGCTGACGAGTGGCTATACCAAGGCCTTGAGCTCATCGGAAACCGAAGGCGTGCGCGTCATCGGCAAGCCTTACGACGTAAACGACATGCTTGCCGCGCTTGCGAACCTGGTCGCGAAGTCGACCACGGTCTCGAGCTAACTCAGGCCGGCTTCGCCCGCTTCCGGGCCGCCTTTGCCGTCGTCTGACGTACGGCGGCGACGACCGAGACGCCGAGGGTGATCGCGAGCACCCACCAGGCGGGGCGTAGCATATCGAGCTCGATCATCAAATTGGCGTCGAGCACGCGCAGGAACGGTGCCGGGGTGAGGAGATCGTAGTAGAGGGCCTCGCCGAAGGCGGTCAGCACCGCGACCGCGATCGAGAATCCCGAAGCCCATTCCCAGCGCCGCATGTCGATCTCGGTCCACGCCTCGAAGGCGCGCCAACCGAGCAGCCAGATCAGCAGCCCGCCCATGATGACCGGTTCGTAGACGTTGAGCTTCGACTGCATGAAGAAGTGGATCGTGGCGAGCAGCCCAATCAGGTAGACGACACGGTGAAGCTGCCGCCAGCGCTTGCCGCCGAGCCGGCGCGTCATGGCGTCGGTCGATGTGACGGCGAGCGCGCAAAGCCCGCACAGCGCGACGAAGCCAATGGTGAGGTAGTAGCGGAGCACGATCTCGCTCGCGACCTTCCACAGGTCGAACTTCTGGTCGATCACGTAGAGCGAGAAGTGCACCGCCAGGTAGCAGAAGCTGGCGACGCCGATATTGCGCCGCCACACTGCGAGACGGTTCCAGCGCCAGAGCTGGCGCACCGGGGTGATCGCGAGCGCGAGGAACAGGTAGCGGATGCCCCACAGCCCGATCTGGTGGATCGCCTCGGTCACCGGCCGCGCGCCCAGATTCCCCTGATAGAAATCGAGCGCCGTCAGGGCCGCGGGAACGGCGAGTAACACCCAAAGGACCGCTTTCAGCATGGCCGCGTTTGTCTCACATCGGCGTTACGCGGTGAAGATACGTTGGAGACCGCGAAAGGATGCGAGGCTTAGACCCGCGGATCGCCGGGGGCGAGGCCGAACATGACACGGCCGGAGTTGGTCGCCATCACGTCCCAGGCCAGCGAGATCTGCGCCGCCGCCGCATGGGCATCGCGCCAATGGCGCTGGAACGGATCGGTGGATGCCAGGCGCCGCGCGCCGGCCAGCGCATGGAGGCGTTCCACCGCCTGCAGGCACAGCTTGCCGGCGTAGGCGTCGCTGCGCCGCCAGCGTACGCGTTCCTGCAACGGCGCGATCTCGCCAAGCTCGGCATAGCCCATCACAATGTCGGCGTCGGTAAGCATGAGGGCGGCCGCGGCATCGAGCTCGGCCTCCGCCTCAGCGAGGCGCATATGCACGCTTTGCTGCTGCGCGAGATCGGCGCCGGTCACGGCGCGGCGCCCGCCCAGATTGTCGAGCGTCAGGTCGAGCGCGCCGCGCGCGATGCCGAGCAGGGGGGCAGAGAACATCTTGCCGCCGGTCGCCCAGATCGGCGCCTTGTAGAGCGGTCCGGGATGCAGCGTGCTGCCCGGTGTCGGCCCGCCGCGGAAATTCTCCGACGGCATCATCATGCGCTCGGAGATGAACACTTCGCTGACTTTCACCGAGCGGCTGCCGGTCGCGGCGAGCCCGGTCACGAACCAGTCGTCGATGACCTCGTAGTCGGCTTTCGGCATCAGCGCGAAGAAATGCTCGGGATGGCGGCCTTCGCGCGGCAGGAAGACGTTGAGCTCGCACCAATCCGCGAAATCGACGCCGGAGGCGAAGTTCCACATCCCATCGACGACGATGCCGCCGTCGACGCGCCGCACCTTGGCCTCGCGCGAAGGGAAGGCGGCACAGGTGAGCTGCTCCGGATCCTTGGCGCGGATTTCCGTCTGCACCGCCGGGTCGCGCATGCCGTGCGATTTCTCGTGGCCCGCGATGTTGGACAAGACCCAGGCCGAGGAACCGCAGCCGCGGCCGATCTCGGATACGACCTCGACCATGACGCGGATCGGCATCTCATAGCCGCCGAACTTCTTGGCGCGGTAGATCTTGTAGAAGCCCGCGTCCATGAAATCGCGATGCGTCTCATCGGGCATGCGACGCGCCGCCTCGGCCGCGCCGGCGCGGGCGCGTAGTGTCGGGATCATGTCCTGCGCGCGGCCGACCAGCTCCTCGCGCGTGACGTTGGCGGCTGAGCTCACTCGCGGGCCTTCGACTTGGCTGCGGGCTGCTCCGGTGCGGCGTACTCGCGCTTGACCACGACGTCGAGCACGAAGGCGGCACCTGTCTTGACGCGGGCGATGGCGCGCTCGAGGGCGGGCTTGAGGTCCTTCAGGTCGGTGATCGGGCCCTCGGCCTCGAGCCCCTGGCCGCGCGCCAGCATGGCGAGGTCGGGATTCGGGTCTTCGATGCGCTGGCCGATCCATTTGTTCTCGACCGGGCGCGAGCGCTGCTTAGCGACGTTCTCCTGGTGCACCTCATCGTTGAAGTAGGAGCGGTTGTTGGAGACGATCACGAGCAGCGGGATGCGGTTGTTCGCCGCGGTCCACAGCGCGTTGACGCCCATCAGGTAGTCGCCGTCGCCGAGCACCGCCACCGGCATCCGCTCGGAGTGCATGTCGCGCAACGCCAGCGCCGCGCCGACCGAATTGCCCGGGCCGGCGCCAACGCCGCCGCCGCCGTTGGAGCCGAGGTAATCGAGCGGGTGCTGCCAGTTCACGGCCTCCGGAGGCCAGCCGAGCGGGCGGCAGATCATGCAGGTCTTCTGCGCGCCCATCACCTCGGTGTAGACCGCGGCGAGGTCGCGGATGCCGATTTCGCCCGATTTCGGCACGTCGCGCTTTGCCGGGGCGGGCTTCGGTGCGTAGGTCTTGGCGCCGTTCTTGATGTGCGGCAGCAGCGCGGACACGAACGCCTCGGGCGTCGTCGCGATGCGCAGGTCCGCGGCCGCCACCTTCTGGTAGTCCATGCTCCAGCCGTTGTGGATGTGGAAGTCGTTGGTGCAGTTGATCACCGGCGGCGGCACGGCGTCGCCCGGCGGCCACGCCTGGGTGAGCAGGGTTCCGAGATCGACCCAGTCGAGCGCGACGATCAGATCGGAGGCGCGCAGTTCCTCGAGCGGACGGCCGCGCAGGATATACGCAAAAGTGCCGAGGTGGAGCGCGTGGTTCGAGGGGAACGATGCGCCGCAGCCGGCGCCGGTGAACACCCGCGCGCCCATCGCCTCGGCGAGCTTGACGCGATCGGCCCAGCCCTCCTCGCTGCGGGTGACGCGGCCCATGAGGATAAGCGGGTTCTTGGCCTTCTTGATCAGCTTCACCGCCTCGTCGAGGTCGGCGGGCGCGGGCGCGGTGGGGGCGGGGGCACGGTAGCGCGACACGTCGTAGAACTGCGGCATCTCATCGAGCCGCGCCTCCTGCATGGCGGCATCGAGGCAGATGTAGACGGGCCCCTGCGGCGCGGTGCGCGCGATCATGGACGCGCGGCGGATCGAATCCACCGCGGCGCCGGCGGAGCCGGGCTGGTCATCCCACTTGGTGTAGTGGCGCACGAGCGCCGACTGATCGGCGGCGGTGTGGATCCAGTCGATCCACGGCCGGCGCTGCTCGGCGTCGACCGGACCTGTCGCGCCCAGGATCACCACCGGCGCGCGGTCGCACCAGGCGTTGAAGATGCCCATGGTCGCGTGCATCAGCCCGACGTTGGCGTGCACGATGGCGGCGAGGGGCGAGTTCGTGACCTGCGCCCAGCCGTGCGCGACCGCGATGGCATGCTCCTCGTGCAGGCAGACCATCATCTTGGGCGTGGCATTGCCGAGGTAATTCACGATGGAGTCGTGCAGCCCGCGGTAGCTCGCGCCAGGGGTCAGGCAGACGTAGGGAAAATTCTGCTCGCGCAGGGCGGCGGCGACCACGTCCGAGCCCCATACGGTGCGGTTGGAGGCGGGTGCTTTCTGGTCCATCTGGCGTTCCCCCGGATTGCGTTTGTTGGCCCGGAAACTAGCACGGGGCGGGGCGGCGACGGGACTCTGTTGGATGGCGCAGGAGCGGCGAAATTGGCGCCGATTGCACATGCGGCCGAGCCTCTTGACTTTCATGGGACGTCAAACGGTTATGGGTCTCTACCGTAGCGAGGGTCACCTTCCGTGAAGCGCATTGCCGCGCTCGACGATTATCTCGACCTGTGGCGGTCGTCCGGCGATTGGGCACGCATCGCCCCGCCTGTCGAGCTCGTCACGTTTCACGACCACCTTGCCGATGAGAATGCGGTGGCCGAACGGCTGCGCGACTTCGAGATCGTGCTGGCCTGGCGCGAGAAGACCCCGCTCCCGGCGTCGCTGATCGCCAGGCTGCCCAAGCTCGAGTTCATCGCCACCATGGGCCACGTCAACAACTCGATCGACGTTGCCGCAGCGCGCCGGCGCGGCATTCTGGTGTCCGGCACGCGGCCGGACCTGTTCCCGGTCGCGGAGCTGGCCTTCGGGCTGATCCTGGCGCTCGCCCGCAACATCGTGCTCGAGGACAAGCGCACCCGCGCGGGCGGCTCCTGGCAGAGCACGATCGGGCTGGAGCTGCGCGGCCGCACCATCGGCATCCTCGGCCTCGGCCACATCGGCGAGGCGGCGGCGCAGATCGCGCGGGGCTTCGGCATGAAGGTCATCGCCTGGAGCCGGTCGCTCACCCCCGAACGCGCGGCGCCGTTCGGCGCGGAATGCGTCTCCAAGGACGAGCTCTTCCGCCGCGCCGATTTCGTCGTCATCGCGCTCGCGGGAGGCAAAGGCACGGCAGGGCTCATCGGCGCGCGTGAGATCGGGCTCATGAAGAGAGAAGCGTATCTCGTGAACGTGTCCCGCGCCTCGATCGTCGATCAGGCCGCGATGATCGCCGCACTGAAGGAGGGTCGCATCGCCGGAGCCGGGCTCGACGTGTTCGACATCGAGCCGCTGCCCGCCGACCATCCGCTCGTCGCGCTCGACAACGTGGTGATCCATCCGCACATGGGCAACGCCGTGCGATTCACGCAAGCGCAGCACGCGGAGCAGATCATCGAGAACATTCAGGCCTGGCTCGACGGCACGCCGATCCGCCTATTGGACGACACCGGCCGCACTTCGGTAGGATAGGCGCCTCACCAGAGCAGGAATTCCATGGCCATTCTCCTTTGCACCCTTCCGGGCGGCGGCCCGAATTTTGCCGCCGAGATCAAGCGGCTCGCGCCCGACCTCGAAGTGCGCATCTGGCCCGACGTCGGCAATCCGGACGACATCGATTTCGCGGCGGTGCATTTCTTCGACTGCAAGGAATTCGCAAAGTTCAAGAACCTGAAGTTCGTCGCGTCGCTGTTCGCCGGGCTCGACCATCTGGTCAAGGATCCCGGCATGCCGAAGTCGGTGCCGATCGTGCGCGCCGCCGACCCGAAGGGCGACCAGCTCATGAACGAGACGGCGATGATGCATGTGTTCCGTCATCACCGGCATCTGCACGAATACGTCGTCAGTCAGGCGGCGCGCGAGTGGAAGCCGCGCCGGCCGATCCTGCGCACCGATCAGCGCAAGGTCGGCGTCGCCGGGCTCGGACAGATCGGCCTGCCGATGGCGCTGTACCTGAAGGGCTTCGGCTTCGATGTGGCCGGCTGGACGCGCACCCCCAAGAAGGTCGAGGGCCTGCAGACCTTCCACGGCAAGGATGGGTTCGGGCCGTTCCTCGCGCGCTCGGAGATCGTGGTCGGCATGCTTGCGGTGACGGCGGAGACGGAGAACATCTTCAACGCTGCCGCCTTCGCGCAGATGCCCAAGGGCGCGTGCCTGATCAACCTGGCGCGGGGCGACATCGTCAACGATGCCGAGCTGATGGCGGCGCTCGACTCCGGTCAGCTCGCCGGCGCGACGCTCGATGTGTTCCGCACCGAGCCGCTGCCAAAGGAGGACAAGCTCTGGGGCCACCCGCGCATCACCATCATGCCGCATGTCGCGCGCATGCCGTCGCCGCGCGACATCGTGCCCCAGATCATCGAGAACGTGCGCCGTGCTCAGTCGGGCCGGCCGCTCGAATGGGTCGTCGACCGCGCGGTGGGGTACTAGTCGCGATAATCCGGCTGGGTCCGGTCGAGGTTGCGCCGCACCGCATCCCACGCCGCCTTGTTGTACGGGTTGTCTTCCGGGTTCTTGCGGCGGTATTGCATGGTCGCGGTGTCGCGGATCGCCTTGTCGTCGGGCTTGTAGAGCTTCGCGCCCCCGGCCATGGCGAGCACCTGGTATTCGCAGGCGCGCTCGAAGTTGAACATCAGCCCGAACGCCTCGGCGACCGTCTGGCCCCAGGTCAGCGTGCCGTGGTTGCGCAGGACCATGCACTTGGACTCGCCCATGTCGCGCGCGAGCCGCTCGCACTCCTCCTCGTGGGTCGCGAGACCCTCGTAGTCGTGATAGGCGATCTTGCCGAGCATCATCGCGTGCTGGCTGTAAGGAAGGAGGCCGTCAGCCTGCATGGAGACCGCCGTGCCGTGCGGGGTATGCAGGTGGATCACGCAGTTCGCGTGGTCGATCGCCGCATAGACCGCATGGTGGATGATGTAGGCGGCGCGGTTGAGCAGATACGGGCTCTCCAGCATCTTCTCGCCCTTGCTCGACACCTTGAGCAGCGACGACGCCGTGATCTCGTCGAAGGTCAGGTTGAGCGGGTTGAGCAAATAGGCATTCGGCTCGCCCGGCACGCGCATCGAAAGATGGGTGAAGATGTGATCGTCCCACTTCTTCTGCGCGATGAAGCGGTAGAGCGCGGCGAGGTCCTCGCGCGCCGCCCATTCCTCGCGGCTCACCTGCGAGCGCACGGTGCGGTTCGTCGTCGGGGCCTTGATCACGGTCGCCATGGATATCCTCCGATACGGATCTGGAGAAAGCTTAGCGGCGCCCATGCACCTTGTCGAGGAACCGCACCACGGCAGCGTTGAACTCCGCCGGCTTCTCGATGTTGGGGCAGTGGCCGCACTCGGGCAGCACCAGGACCTCGGCGCCCTTGATGCGTGCGGCGAGCTTCGGCGCGAAGCCCGCCTCGCGCAGCGGGTCGTTTTCGCCGGCAATGATCAAGGTCGGCACGGCGATGTTCTCGTAGGGCGTTGCGTCCGGCCCGCCGAAGCCCGAGCCGCCCTGGCGGAACGGCGCGCGGAAGCGCGAGGCGGCAACCGCCTCGAAGGCACCCGGCATGTGCGCGAAGGCCTGGCGCCGCGCGATGTAGGCGGCGTCGTTGGCGAGGCGCTTGTCGAAGAACATAGCAGCGACGACCTCGCGCATGGCGTTGTCGGAGCCGTCATAGGCGAGCAGCTTCTTGCGTTCCGGCGTTTCGGGCGTGCCGCCGCCGCCGGGTCCGAGCACCATGGAGCGGATCGGGAATAGCGCCGGTGGGTGAGCGGCCATTTGCACCAGCATGGACCCGCCCATGGAGTTGCCGATGAAATCGGCCTCGGTGATGCCCATCGAGTCGAGGAACCTGCGCATGTGACGCAGTGGCCGTTCGCGTGGGTTGGAGAAGTCGTAGATCTTGTCGGTGTGGCCGAAGCCGAGCCAATCGGGCGCGACGGCGCGGTAGCCCGCCTTGGCGATCGCCGGGATCGTATGTTCCCAAGAAATCTCCGCCGCCGCGCCGAACTCGCCCGAGTGCAGCAGCACCACCGTCGGGCCCGTGCCGGCTTCAAGGTAATGGGTGCGGATATTGTCGACGTCGGCGAACTTGCTCTGCCACTCGGCCATGCTCAAAGACCCACTTGTGTCATCCCATGCGCATGATAGCGCGTCCCGCGCGCGGCGCCCGGCGGAAAGGCGGCATCGAGCGCTGCGATGTCGGCGGCGGTCAGCGCAAGATCGCAGGAGGCGACATTCTCCGCCAAATGGGCACGCTTGGCGCCGCTCGGGATCGGGAAAACATCGGGCCCATGCGCCATCAGCCAGGCGAGCGCGACTTGGGCTTTGCTCGCCTGGTGGGCGCGCGCAATACGCTCGACCGTGTCGAGCAGGCGCAGATTGTGATCGAAGTTCTCCGGCTGAAAGCGGGGCAGGGCGCGGCGCTCATCCTCCGGTACCTCGGTCGCGTTCGAAAAGCTTCCGGCCAGGAACCCGCGCCCGAGCGGCGAATAGGCGAGGAAGCCGATGCCGAGCGCGCGGCAGGTCGGGATCGTCTCGGCCTCCGCGTCGCGCGTCCAAAGCGAGTATTCCATCTGCAAGGTCGCGAGCGGATGGATGGCGTGGCTCTTGCGCAAGGTTGCGGCCGAAACTTCGGACAGCCCGATGCCGCGCAGCTTGCCGGCGTGCACCAGCTCCGCCATGGCTCCCACCGTGTCCTCGATCGGCACCTTGGGATCGACGCGCGACAGGCACATG
>Ga0316628_100001961_pt1 | contig 14941 bp, 7 predicted proteins | sample OWC_Aug_M2_C1_D5_FD_207648 | JGI IMG/M metagenome (GOLD analysis project Ga0316628, IMG submission 207648) | Wetland soil microbial communities from Old Woman Creek delta, Ohio, United States - OWC_Aug_M2_C1_D5_C | ecosystem: Environmental > Terrestrial > Soil > Wetlands | place: USA: Ohio... | reverse complement strand
CGGCGCACAAGCCTCAAGGCGGTGCTGGTCTTGCCCATGCCCGAGGGACCCAGAATCGTGATGAGCCTGGCCCCGCCCGAAAGCCAGGATTCTAGCGTTTCCAATTCCCGCTGGCGGCCGAAGAATGGCCTGGAGGAGGGTGCCCGTTGGAGGCATTCCACCAGTCCTCCACGGCTGGCCCGGCTGCCAAGTGATTCGGCCGTCAGGGGCCCCTTCTCGCAGCCCAATGCGATGTCCAGTATCCGGGCGCGAACCCCGAGGAGGCCGGGCACATCCGAGGCCTTCACCCTCCGAATCGTACCCCCGGTCGCCACCAAAACGCGCGTGTCGCCCAGGCCGGCGCGCATTGATGAGGCGGCCTGCGAGCCCTCCCATGTGAGGAAATAGACCTGGCGGCTGCGGGCTGCCCCCCGTACGTGGGAGCGGCGCTCCCCGACGAGGCCCTCGGCGATGAGCCTTTTGAGGGGCCGGGGCACATGGCTCCTTTGAATCCCTATCCTGTCGGCGATGCCGTGCTGGGTCAGGGCCGCCGGGGCGTCTTGCTCACCGTCGTACCTGCCGAACTCCTCCAGGTGAAGAAGAATCTTCTCCGGGGAGAGAAGAATATGTTTTCTGGGGCGGGCCACGGGGCGAATGATTGTGATGGGGGTATTTATTACTTGAGGGAGCCGGGCGGTCGGGCGATCGGGCGGTCGGGCGATCGGGACGGGAGGTCGGGAGTCGGGAGTCGATCGGACGGGACGAAAGACCGATATCGTTTCGACTGCCGACTGCCGACTCCCTTCCCGACTGTCGACCGCCCGACCGCCCGGCTCCCGGAACCAATCACCTAATCATTTATATACACCATCTGCCGATGCCTCTCGGCACGATAGGGGAATGTCATGTATAAAATCGTCCGGAAAGAGGACACGGTCCGGGTGCCCCCCGACCGGCTGGGCGAGGAGCTGGAGACGGTGGAGCAGGAGCTGGCCCGCACGAATTTCGAGGGCAAGTTCGACAAGGGCCAGCTGACGGTGCTGGTCACCGATATTTCCAGCGTCGGGGTGGGAAGGATAATACACGGCGACGGCGCCGTCTACCAGAAGGTCCACTACAACGCGCTCGTCTTCCGGCCCGAGATTCAGGAGGTGGTGCTGGGCACCGTCTGCGAGATTCTCAAGTTCGGGGCGTTCGTCCACATAGGGCCCCTTGACGGCCTGCTCCACATAAGCCAGATAATGGACGACCGCGTCGAGGTCAACGAGGCCTCGAACAGGCTCGTGGGCAAGGACACCAAGAAGGAGCTCAAGGTGGGCGACCAGGTGCGCGCGCGGATAGTGGCGATAAGCATCAACGAGCGCACCCCCAGGGAGAGCAAGATTGGGCTGACCATGAGGCAGCCGGGCCTGGGCAAGCTGGAGTGGCTCACCGAGGACAGGGACAAGAAGGACGACAAGAAGAAGCCCGAGAAGAAGGATAAGAAGGGGGCATCCAAGTGAAGGCCTGCAAGCAGTGCCACGTGATAATAGAAGAAGGGGATGTGTGCCCCAAGTGCAAGGGTGTCCTTTCGCGCGAGTGGCAGGGGTATGCCATAATCCTGGACACAAACCGCTCGGACATCGCCCGCCAGATAGGCGTCAAGGAGAATGGAAGGTACGCCCTGAAGGTAAGATAGTCGAAGCCCATCCTGCTTGCCCGCAATTGCCATCGGTGGCCGGGCCGTTCGAGCGAGTGCTGAAATTTACAAATAACCTTATATATGGTGGACATGATTTGAGACCATAGCGTCAGGTTGGGTGAGGCCCATGAACAAAACGATGAAGGTCTTTATGGTGCTGGTCTTAGCGGGAATGTTCCTTTTGCCGCCTGCAGCGGCAATGGATACGGGGAGCGAGGCTCAATCGGCGGCCGAGCCGTCCGCCCAGCCGGTCGTCCCGGCCGCGGCGACCCGGCACAGCGGCCTTATAAATCCCTATGTGCGGGAGGGCGACGCTCCCGGCGTGCCGGCCCTGGCACCTCTGGACTCTCTCCCCAGGGAATACCAACCTCTCACAACCGGTCACCAGAGCGGCTCGCGCGGGCCTCGGGCCACGCCGGACATTTATCCTGCGGCGTTTTCGGTGGTCCCACCGAACCCGTTGATGGGCTGGCGGAATACTCTGGTGGTAGCGGCCAAGAACGCCGTCACCCAGTTCAACCTGACAGTGAACAACAGCGGGGACGGGGATGCCACATCTGTGGCTGTCACGTTCACATACTTCGATGTCGAGGACAAGCAGCTGGACCGGTCCGTCCAGACCGGCGACATAATCGCCGGCTCCAACGCCACGTTCTATTTCCTGTTCAAGCCCGCATTCTGCACCTATTTCTACATCAACATCACCATTTCGGTCCAGGGGGACCTCGATCCGACCGACAACGCCTTGGATTTGGGATATTTCGCGGTGACGACCTGGGTGGACGATTGCACCGTCAACAACGGCTGGACCGGCGACCTGGGCACCACCAAGTGGCACATCTCCGACAGCCCTGAGAACGACACGCACCCGGACCAGCACACCGCGCCCAACTGCTGGTACGCCGGCAGGGATGCCCCGGTTGGCACGGATGGCTACGACCCCAACATGGATGTCTCCATCAAGAGCCAGACCATCGACCTGCGCAACTTCGGCAATCAGTACTTCCTGATGATCGATTACCAGTTCCACGGGTCGCTGCCGGTGCTGGATGCAGGGGACTACTTCGAGAATTATTTCTCCACCGACAACGGCCTGACCTGGAGCACTGCGCGGGTGCATGTCGACGGGCCATGGATAGGGGCTCAGGGCATGGTAAGATTCAGGGAGAACTGGCTGCACTGGGTCACCACCGTCGGGACCGCCTCGATAACCGGCCTGGACATCACCCAATACGGGGGCAAGGTCATCCAGATGAAAACCAGGTTCGTCTCCAACGCCGCCAACAATGACTGGGGGTTCTTCTTCGACGATTTCGCCGTCTGGGGTGTCGAGATATACAACGATACCAGGATAGACGTGCCGACCGACCAGGCCGACATGAGGGTGAACGAGAAGAAGGACTTCGATGTGAAGGTCACCAACCTGCGGCAGGCCCAGACGACGGGCTTCAACTGCACCTTCAATATCACCGAGCGCGGCGACCGGACTCACTTTTTGTTCGGCACTCCGACGGTCAAGACCGTGGGGGCGCTGGGGACGGGCCAGAGCTCGAATGTCCAGTTCTCGTGGACCCCCGCCATGACAGGGGACTATATAGTCGGTTTCAACATCAGCGGGATGCCTGACCAGGACAGGTTCAACAACGAAGTAGAGCGCTGGGTCCATGTCTCGGGGCCCAACCCGAGGATTTTGGTCGTCGACGACGACCCGTTCATCGGAACGCCGTACTACTCGACCGATGCCATGTTGCAAACGATCAACGAGACAACGACAACGGCCGGCGACCGTCCGTATGCCGATTACGGCGTTTATTACACATGGTGGAAGGGGGAGCACACATACAGCGACTGGGGCGGCGACGGACCGTCCTCCGCCATCATGGCCAAATACGATGCTGTCATATGGCTCACCGGCATTGACAATGCCACATTGACCAAGAACGGCTCTCTTACGGCCAACGACCAGGCCAACATCAAAAGCTACCTTGCAAACGGGGGCGCGCTGTGGCTTTCGAGCATGGGCGCCATAAACGACCTCGGCTCCAACGACTTCGTCCGCAACACCCTCCATGTCGATTCGGCCAGGAACGACTCGCTTTTGAAGCCCACCGAGGACACGCAGGTGCTGCCCAGCCCAGTCCACGGCGTCCCCGGAAGCCTTGCCGAGGGAGCATACTACTACACCTCGGCCCACGACGGCAACAGATCATACGACCTTACCGACCTGATACGCCCCGACGCCTCGGCCCTGGGCGTCCTGTACGGCAACCTCACGCCGGGGGACACCTGGTACGTCGCGATCCAGTACTCGGGCACCACCTACCGCAGCGTCTTCCAGTCCTTCGATTTCTCGATGATATCCTTCCCCAACGACAGGCAGAATTTCGCCGGCCGCGTCCTCGGCTACCTGATGGGCGGCCTCGGAATGGAGGTATACGGCCAGGTGGGTTCCTCGGCATACAAGCAGATGGTGGACCCGGGCCAAAGCGTGGTGTTCACGCTCAACATCACCAACAGCGGCGTCAAGGAACGGGAGGTCGACAACATCACCGTCGACGCGGGGCCGCAGGGCTGGACCATGGCCGTCGACCCCGACGTGAAGGAAGGGTCGCCGACGACATCTATACCGCAGGGCGACACCCTGCAGATAACCCTCACGGTGACCGCGCCCGTCAAGGCGCTCGCCGGGGAGCGGGCGGACCTGGGCATCAACGTGACCTTCAAAAATTACTTCCAAATACTATTCAACCGGACCGTCACCGAGGTCAACACAATAATCAAGGTCGAGCTTTCCGCCCTCAACACAGTCCAAAACGTCTCCGGCGCCGGCTCCGTGAGCTTCCCCTTCACGCTGCGCAACCTCGGAAACCTGGGGGTCACCGCCGACCTTTTGAGGACCGGCGAGCACTTCGAGTGGCTCATGCTGAGCGTTCCCCAGGTTCAGCTCAACGCGTACGAGGAGAAGAACCTGACAGCAATGATGAACGTGCCCGAGGGCGCCTACCGCCAGGCGGGCAACTACACCGTCACGGTCGCCCTGACCTCCAAGGCGGTCTACCAGGACAAAAGCTCCAACTCCACCCTCAACTTCACCACCAATGTAAGGGTGGCCCAGCTGTTCGGGGCAAAAATCGACGAGGTCGACCCGACCGACGCCACACCCGACATGAGCGCCGCAAAGCCATCGGTCAAGTTCACCGTCACCGTCTCGTCCGCCAAGGGCAACGGCTACGACAACGTCTCGGTGGAGCTGAAATCCAAGACCTTCGCGCCCACCACCAGCACCGGCGGCACCGGGCCGTCCCGGTCCTGGGACGGGGCGGGCTGGGGCCTGAGCTCGGCCGGCAAGGTGGTCGACGTCACCCCGTTCATGACCGTGGGCAAGCAGGTCTCGCTGACCGTTTTTGTCCCGCTGAACGCCGAGGCCGGCGAGTTCACCATCGAGGTCCGGGCGACGCCCGGCAACGGCAAGACGGCGGACGGGGACAGCACCACCGTCACCGTGAAGGTCACCAAGCCGGACCTTCAGTTCGGAGGCACCGTGAGCTTTACGCCCAAGGAGCCCCCGGTCGGAACCCCTGTGAAGGTGAAGGTCACCGTCAAGAACCTCGGCGGCGCCAAGGCGAGCGGAGTGGATGTGGGGTTCTACGACTCCGGCTCCAATCTGATCGAGACCAAGACCATTCCCAGCGACCTGGCCTCGGGCGCAACCACGACGGTCGAGATCGAGTGGAGCAACTTCATCGAGGGCGAGAACCAGATCACCGTAAGGCTGGACCCGGACAACAAGATATCCGAGATAGCCGAGGACAACAACGACATAGTCGAGACTGTGGTGGGACAGCGCTCCGACCTGCTGTTCGACGGTGAACCTGTCTTCAAGGTGGGAGGCGTGGTCAAGGCATCGGTGAAGTCCGGGGAACAGGTCCAGGTGGCGGTAACAGTCAAGAACTCCGGCACCTGGAGCCTGAACCTTACCTCGGTGCTGGTGACGATGACGGACCAGCTCACCGGCGATGTCCAGACCTATACGATAACATCGCTGCCCACCCGCTCTGATTCCCCGGTCACGTTTACATGGGTGCCCAAGAAGGACGGCCTGCACACCATCACGATAAATGTCTCGGCCCCCGGCATCAGCGAGAAGGACACCAACAACAACGAGGTGACCGGTTCAATAAAGGTATCCACCCCCAAGACCGAGGAAGGGACGTCGACGATGATGCTGGTGGCCATCGGCGGGATAATCGCCGTCGTCGTTGTGATAGGGCTGGTCCTGATGATGCGCAGGAAGAAGCCCGCAGCACCCGCGTATGCGCCGGCGAGCGCGCCGCACGAGGAGGCCGTCGCCGTAGTCGCAGAAGAGGTGATGTCGCCGCCGCCGCCACCGCCGCCGGGACCGCCGATGATGAGGTGAACTGGAAAACGTTGGGATACCGGGTTTTGGGTATCGGGTACCGGGCAACGGACTAGGATGCATTATCGTCAGAAGTTGCCCGGTACCCAGTACCCGGTTCCCGGTACCCGCTTTCGAGCTCATCGGACAATTCTCAAACCCCGCACCAAAACGCTTAAGCCACCATCAAAACGCGTACTAAACATTTGATATACCGACTGCCCCCTCCTTTCCCATGGAGGCGGAAATGGCACCCCAATCTATTGCGGCGCCCCGGAGAGGCCCGGGGATGGCACCCTTCAAGGACTTGTGCACCTGCATTCCCTTCGCGCCCTCTCCGCCGATATACCGCATACCAATATATTTATACATAAAGCAATATCAATGAATGCTATCGTTGAGGTGATGGTAGGATGTGGAAAAAATCGCTGCCCTGGTCCGTTTGCGGAGGGTTGCTCGTCCTGCTCCTTGTGGGCGTGTTGGCGGCCGTGGCCACCGCCCAGGGCGGGGCCCATTCCGAGGGGGACGCCCAAGAGCGCGGCTCGAGCTACATACTCAGCATCGTCGCCGCCAACGCCACCCAGACCGTGAACCCGACCACCCAGATGAAGTCGGCCACCTACGGATTCCAGGTGAAGAACACCGGGGACACCGGCCTGCCGGAGTGCAACCTCCAGCTCACGCCATGGTCCTTCCCGCCGGACAAGTGGTCATACGCATTCATCCCCTCATGCCCGTTCGCGGTGACACCGGGGGAAACCAAGACTATTCTTCTGGTCATCTACCCGGCGCCCGACGCCGAGGCCAAGAGGTGGACATTCACCCTCAAGGGGACAAAGGAAATCTCATCAAACCAGATCTCCATCAACCTTGACATCAAGCAGTACGGGGGCGTCGAAGTGAGGGCGCCTCCCACGAAGGTGGCCACACCTGGCGAGACGCTGGAGTTCGATTTCGAGGTAGTGAACACCGGAAACGGGAAGGACAAGTTCTTCATCACGAGCGTGGAGACGGGCGTCCCCACCATGGTGCCCTACCTCAAGGACCAAAGCAACTGGACAATGGACCTCAACACCCAAAAAAGCACCATCAAGACAGTGGTGGTCAGCGTGCCCTATGACATGAAGACCTCCGAGGGCTCGGCCGGCTACCAGCTCACGATGACCGCCAGGTCCACATTCTGTCAGACGGCCGACAACACCAACTGGACCCTCATCCAGGTCCTCCACATCTACGATGTGAGCATCGGCATATCGCCCGCCAACGCAACCCTCAATCCCGGGGACCAGGCGGAGTTCACGGTCACGATACTGAATTTGGGCAACGGCTACGACAATATCACCCTCAATCTCAGCGGCTCGTTCGACTTCTCGACATGGACGGTGAGCCTTGGGAGGAACTGGTTCAATATCTCCGCCGGGAGGCAGAACACCACCAAGCTGAAGGTGACGCCTCCGCTCAATGCCCTCCGCGGCTCGAACTACAAGCTGGAGCTGACGGCGCGGTCTTCCGGGCCGCCCTTCCCGGAGCTGCCGGTGGAGCGCTCGGAGCCCGTCACGATCGCGATAAGGCAGGTGAAGGATTTGCGGGCCTCCCCGCTCAACTACACATCCAACCCCATCGGGCCCGGCGAGGTGGTGCGGTTCGGCTTCAACTTCACCAACAAGGGCAACGGCGAGGACCTCGTGAACATCACGGTCATCCAAAAACCCCTCAACTGGTACGTCAACCTGGACTTCTACCAGAACATCCGCGTCCAGCCCTTCGTGACCCAGGAGGTCTCCCTTACCGTGCAGGCGTCGGTCAACCGCAACGAGTCCCTCAACCAGGATTACAAGGTGGTCCTTCAGATAGCCAATTCGGACCGCACCTCAGTTCTGAACCTCACCTTCACCGTCCCGGTGAAGGCGGTCTACGACTGGGACTTCAACGTCGATTCGCCCCGGGCCGAGGTCAACCCCTACGCCAACCCGAAGTACAGCTTCACCCTGAAGTTCACCAACTCGGGCAACGTGGGCGACGAGGTCCAGCTGGCCCTCGGCGGGGATTTCGCCGCCTGGGGCAAGCTCGACACCACCGCGCTCTCCCTGTCCTACGGCGAGACAAAGACCGTGAGGCTGGCCGTGGAGGTGCCGCAGAGCGCCGAGGAGGGCCGCGAGTACGGCCTGAAGGTGACCGCCACATCGCAAAACAGGCCGGAGATAGTGAAGGAGTACAGCATGTCGGTCGCCATCGTCCACCAAGACGTCTAGGTGGTCCCGGCGGGCAGCCTGGAGATAAATAACCAGCCCTGGAAGGATTACAAGACGACGATAGGCAACAAGCTCAACATCACGGTGACCATCCGCAACGACGGCACCGTCCCCCTGCGGGCCGTGAATGTGAGATTCTTCGACAACGACGTCCTCTTCGCCGAGCGCAACTCCAGCACCATCGCATCCCTTGGAACGGCAAGGTTCCAGGTCCAGTGGGAGGCGCTCACGCTGGGCCCGCACATCATAACGGCGGAGGCCGACCCGGCGAATATGCTCGGAGAGGTGAATGAGAACAACAACAACGGCACCTGCAACATAGTGGTAAAGAAGGCGCCGACAGGGGACGTCCTGAAGGGCGAGGCCGGCGGCTGGTTGTACACTCTCCTGGTCATAGTGGTGATATGCGGGGCGGCGGGCGGGGCATACGTGCTCTACCAGCGCAGGCCCAAGTACGACAAGGAGCTCTACGAGAGCATATATGGCAAGAAGGGAGAGGCCGGCCGCGAGGACGGCAGTCTGACGGCCGACAGGGCGGAGGTTGAAAAGCGGGCGATCGAAAAGGCAGACGAGATGCCGGCCGCGACATACGGCCTCGAGACCCCGACGGGCCTGACCGAGGAGGACTTCGCCCAGCAGCCAGGCGGGAGCCCGGCCGCGCCCGCCTATGCCTCGGGAGCGTCGATGGACATGGGCCAGAGCGTGGCCCCGCCAGAGGCGCCCGAAGGGCCACCGCCGGAGCCGTCGACCCCCCAAGAGCCCTCCAAGGCCGTGCCCAAGAAGAAGAAGATATCCATAAGGCCTTCGAATTGAGGCCACGAGGGGAAAGGGTTTAGGGCATAGGGTTCAGGGTATCGGGGACGGCGATTCAAGGGGCGGTTATTTTGGAGATGGTACTCTGAAGTGGTCCCCAACACCCCACACCCTGAACCCTAAACCCCTTCAAAAATAGGAGAACGTTATTCTTCCTTTTTCTCTTCCAGGACGTTTTTGACCTTGCGGGCGTAGCGGGTGGCCTTCTCGAAGCTGCCGCCCCGCAGAAACGACATCGCCAGCTTCAGAAGGTTGCGGGCGTGGGCCACGTTCTGGCCCCTTTTCTCCAGCTTGTCGAGATCGGCCCCGACATCCCTTATCTCCTTCTCGGCGGCTAGGTACTCGGGGTCCTGGGAGGCCGAAATCTCCACCGTCGCTGCCGCCGCGGGGGCCTTTAGGGCCGGCTCCGCCGTCTTGGGCGCCACCACCGTCGGTTTCGAAAGGGGAGGGCCCGCCGCCGGGGCTGCCTGTGCACCCTCGGCGCCCGCGGCGGCCTCCACGGGGACCGCCACCGCCGGCGGTATCGGGGGCCTGTCCCCCATGGCCTTCTCGGTGTTTTGGCGCGTCTGGGCCTCGTTGGCGGTCTTTATCGCCTTCTTGGCGTAGGCGACGGCCTTCTCGTAGTTGCCCGTCTTGAGGAACGACTGGGAAAGCTGGATGAGGCTGTCGGCCTGGCCGACGTCCACAGACTTGGAGCGGAAATCGGCGACCACGGATTCCGCCTCGGCGATCTGCTCCCTCGCCTTGGCGAACTGCCCCTCGAGCTGGGCCACAAGCTCGATTGCCTTGTCGGCGTTGGCCCGGGCATCCCCGAAGTTGCCCTCGTCAAGGCTGTTGCGGGCGTCCCTGATCAGCTGCTCGGCCTTCCGGACCTCGACGCCCGAGGAGGCGGCGGCGGCCATTTTTCCCTCGGCGGCGGTGATGGCCTCCTTGGCCTTGCAATGATTGCATTCGCCCGATGGAGGCACCGGGGCGCCGCAGTCGGGGCATTTTGCGCCTGCGGCCTTGGATTCGGCCGCGGGCTGCTCCTGCTGGGATTTGTCGGGCGCCGCCTGGGCCTGCTGGGAGCCCTTGGGAATGGTGTATTTTTGGCAGGGATAGCAATACCAGGCGTTGTAGGCGCTGATGTATGTCAGCGGTTTGCCGCAGGTATCGCAGGGATACTGTTCCCCTTGTTTCTGTCCACCGGCCGCCGTGGGTTCTCCTCCTTAATTTAACCGAATGTAATCATTTTTCTAGTATATAATTGTGATATTACGCGTCCTGACACTGAGGATAACGCAATGCGTTCGTTGCAGGGTTTAGGGTATAGGGTTTAGGGCGTAGGGTGTAGGGTATAGGGTGTAGGATTTTTGGGTGGAGGGTGAAGGGTGGATTAGGGTCTTGGGTGTTGGAGGCCACTTACCCGGGAATTGGATAGCATCGGATTTTCGGCTCCGAGAAGTGGTCCCCAATTCCCTATGCCCTATTCCCTATTCCCTATTCCCTATACCCTCGTCCTTCCTGGCCTTGGCCGCAATCACGAACTCGTAGGCCTTCTCCAGGTTCTCGGCTCGCAGGTACACGCGGGCCATCTCCATCGCCCTCTCGATGTCCCTCACGTCCGCCCCGGACGCCCTCAGCGCGGGAAGGGCGCCCTCGACCTCGTCGAGAAGGGCCTTCATCCGCGCCTGGGCCTGCTCGCGGGTCCTTGCCACATCCTGGGCGTGGACTGCCCCCGTCCGTTCGGCCAGGGGGCCCAGCTCCGAGCCCAGCTCGGTGGCTTTCTTCTCCACGATGTCCGGCCTTCGGGCCCCAAGAAGCATCTGGGCGGCTATCGTTGCATCACGGAGCTGGTCCCCAAGCCTCTGGCCCGCCTGCGTGATTGTGGAAATGTCCGAGCGGACCTTCAGCAGGGCCGCCTTCAGGCCCCGCTCCCTCTCGGTCTGGAACTCGGTCGCCGACAGCCGGCCGAACGTCTCGGCCGAGATGGTGGCAATGTCCGCCGGCCCCTCGCATCCGTGGCAGCTGACCCAGTCCTCGCTTACCGGCTGGTTGCAGCGGGGGCACCTGAGGACCTCTGCGGGTCCTTCATAGGCTCGGATTATGGGCCTTTCGAACCCCTCCTCCCAGGGCATGACCCTCCTGGCCGGGCGGGCGTGCTGCAACGCCGCGGCCTTCCTCCGGCGCAAAAACCAAGCCCCGGCGCCAGCAACGGATGCCGCCGCGGCCGCTCCGAGGACCAGCGCCAGCCGCGCCGGCCAGCTGTTATCGACGGCAACAGCCTCGCTTCGGAAAACGACCACCTGGTACATGGCGCTGTTGCCCGCCTGGTCGGTGATGTTTATGGTGATCACGTTCGGGCCGACATCAAGGATGGCCCTGGCCGAGAAAGAGCCGTCGGGGGCGACCGCGGCCGGCTGGTCGTTGACCCATACCAAGGAGCCGGGCTCGGCCAGGCCCTCGACGCGCACCGATGCGCTGCCGAAGGTGGTGTAGTTTTGGGGCCGGTCCACCCGGAGCGAGGCCTCGATGTCCAATGTGACGTTGACCAATAGTTTGCGGACATTGCCCGCCTGGTCGCGAAGGTCCAGCATGATGAGGTTGGTGCCCAGTGAAAGGTTGCAGTCGACCCAAAAATCGGTCCCGTTCTGGGAAAGCACGCCATCCCGGCAACCGACCGTGACGCCGGATTCGGCGGTCCCGCATATGACGATTTGCCTGTCGCGCAGCCGCGCCCCATCCGGGGGATAGAGGATGGTGGCCGAAGGAAGCACGGTGTCCAGGTGGACCAGCAGCTTGGTGGCGTTCCAGTTGCCAGCACGATCGCGCGAGCGGAACTGGAGCATGTTATCGCCCTCGGTGAGGTTCACCGAGATGATGATTTCCGTGCCGGCGGGGGAGAATGTCTCGTCCCCGAAGAACACGGTCGAGCCCGCCTCGGTGCTTCCCTGGAGCCGCAAAAGGGGCTTGTTGGTCCAAAGCTCGCCCGCCGCCGGCGGGGGCTGGGGGAAGGCGATGGGGGTGAATGGCGGAGAGGTGAACTCGATGAATGGCGCCGCGGTGTCCACGATAATGGTCCGGTTCACCCAGACATGGTTGAGGTACTGGTCCGAGGAGGAGGCAGCCACCTGGTTGGGCCCCTCGGCGAGCTCCAGGAGTATCTCGAAGCTGCCGTCCTCCTTGATGGCCGGGACCAGCCCGTTCACGTTGACATAGCTGCCGGGGTCTGTCTGACCCGAAAGCATGTAGGTTGTCCTGTTCAGAAGGATTCCTTCCTCGGCGAGGTCCACCGAGAGCGAGGGGGGCGTGCTGTCGCGCCTGACGGTCCTGAAGACGGTGTATGTATTGTAGAAATCGTCCGTGGCCAAAAGGGTTATCACATTGGCGCCCTCGGTCAGGTTGACCTTGACGCTGAAATTTCCAGTCGGGTCCACATACGCCTCCTCGCCGTTGACGGTCAGGTTCTTCCAGGTGGTATTGAAGCTCCCCGTCACGTTTATCCACGGGCGATTGGTGGTGTAGTTCTCCTTGGGCGAGGTCACCTTGAAGCAGGGCGCCACGTCGTCTATGTAGAGCGTCTGCCAGATGTCGCAATCGAGGGTGATGAACGTCCTGTTCACGCGCGTGTCCTTGCTGAAAAGCAGGCGAAACGGGCTCATCTCGGTGCGGCCGGACCTGTTCTCCCTGTACTGCGTCATCACAAGCGGTTCCAGCTCCCCGGTCTCGTTGGTGGTGAGGTTGAACAGGTTCGTGCCCGACCGGTCATAGAACCTCACGGTGCTCCCTTTCACGGGTCCCCCGCTGCTCTCCCAGGCGACGGCCAGCTGCAGGTTCCAGCGTGCCTCAAGCCAGCTGAGCGCATCGTTGAAGCCCGCCTTCCGAAACGAGCAGTTGTAGGACACCACCTCCGAATGATCCGCCGTCTTGGTCAGCCAGATGTCGCAGAGGGTGGAATTGACCATGGTCGTGTTGCGCATCACCACCCTGGAATCCTCGCAATGGATGGCGTAGGGGTTGTCCTCGAAGCGGAGGCCCTCCATCTCCAGGCCAGAGCCCTTGACCATGCATGCCAGGCCATTGTTTTGGTATCCGTTCTGGTAGAACTCGTCCCCGCGCGCTGTCACGCAGGAGTATTCGGCGTAGATGGCCCTCCACTTGTTGAGCTGGAATATGTTCCCCTCGAGCTTCAGCGTCGACCCCGTGGCGTTTATCCCGTACCTGTAGTTGCCCCGGATTATGTTGCGCTCCAGGAAGATGTCGCATCCGGTCACATTCAGCCCGTTCATCGTGTTCTGGTCGAAGATGTTGCGGGCGATGACGATATTCGAATCCCTAACCTCCATCCCGTGCTTGCGGTTGTCGAGGAGCGTGCAGTTGTCCAGCCTCGGCGCGCAGCCGTCCACTGCGATGCCGCAGAAGTTCTGCCTGAACGTGGTGTTGGAAATGTCGCAGTTCGCCGACTGGATGTATAGCCCGGCGGACTCCCCGCGCTGGCCGAGCGAGAAGCCGCAGTCCTGGACCACGCAGTTGCGCATGGTGAGCTTGCCCCCGGGCCTCACCCAGAACTGGTAGGCGAACGAGGAGCCCGACGAGAAGACCGTGGCGTCGTCCAGGGGCGTGGGGACGCCGTCCCGGTCCGTTGCGATTATCTCCCCGCCGGCCTGCACCTCTATATGAAAAGCGCCGTCGGCCGGCGAGCCCATCTTGAGCTTGACATTGGACAGAGAGAGGATGCCCCCCGAAACAACCGTCAGGTTGCCGGCAAGCATGATGTTTTGGCCCGAGTAGCTCTCCGGGGCGGCGACCACCCAGTCGCCAGAAGCCGGGGGTTCCCGTTGCGGCGGTCCGGCCGGGGACGCATGCGCCCCAAAAAGGGCGCTCCATGGCAAAACCAGAGCGATTGCTGCCAGGACGGCCTTGGCGGCGCCGTTCACGGGTATTTCAATCCACCTTCTGGATTATATACTTGCCCAGCAGGACATAAATATGTATTGGTGTTTACTCATGAAGGCCTTTCAACCGGAGAGGTGATTTGTGATGGACGGGAACATCGAGGCCCAGCGCCGCAGGAACGAGGAGGACAAAAAGCACATCTTGGAGGCGAGAAACCTCCTAGAGGCCAAGGCGCGGGACATGAAGGCCCAGGAGACCGCCCTTGCCGCCCAGAAGGCCAAGATGGCCGAGGCCCTCTCGGAGGGAAAGCGCCTGCTGGAGACCAAGGGAAGGGAGCTCCAGGCGAGGGAGGGCGCCCTGGCGCAGCGCGAGAGATCATCGGCCGCCGCGGCCGCCAAGAACCTCCAGGACGCCCGCGCCATCCAGGACATCAAAGGCCAGCTGGAGGCCCGGGCGCGGGAGCTGCAGCAGCAAGGCATGGTCAGCTCGGGCAGGGAGGCCGGCTTTTCCGGGCGCGAGGGCGCCCTCGCCGATAGGGAGAACCAGCTCTCGGAGAGGGAGAACGCGGCCGCCCAGAGGGAGAACGACCTGTACGCCAGGGAGAACGCCGTGGCCGAAAGGGAGAACGCGGCGGCCCAGAAGGAGGATGAGCTCGCCCAGAGGGAGAGCCGGCTGGCCACCCACGGGCCGTCCCCGGGCGAGGAGGCAAGGAAGGCCGAGGCCATCAGGCTGATCGGGGAAGCCAAAAAGCAGCTGGACGCCCGGGAGAGGCAGATTCAATCGCGCCAATCCGAGCTCGCGCGAAAGGAGGCGGAGTTCGCCGAGAGGGAGGGCGCCAATGCCCTGAGGGAGAAGGAGGCCTTCCCGCAGCTCGAATCCAAAATCCAGGAGCTCGAGATGAGGGAGACGGCGCTGGGCACCAGGGAAACGGCCATCTCCGCCCGC
>Ga0316628_100001960_pt1 | contig 14946 bp, 7 predicted proteins | sample OWC_Aug_M2_C1_D5_FD_207648 | JGI IMG/M metagenome (GOLD analysis project Ga0316628, IMG submission 207648) | Wetland soil microbial communities from Old Woman Creek delta, Ohio, United States - OWC_Aug_M2_C1_D5_C | ecosystem: Environmental > Terrestrial > Soil > Wetlands | place: USA: Ohio... | reverse complement strand
CAGGCTCATGCTGTAAGTGCCCAGAATCGCGGTGTTCGTCATATTGAAGGTCTCCCACCGGATCTGGACACTGTGACCCTCGTGGTAGGGCATTCGGAAGGTCTTGAAAACCCCCATATCGATGTTGAAATAGCCGCCGTAGCGCATATTGTTGCGAATACCATACTCGCCGGGGAAAGTCTGCCTGTAGGCGGCAAGCGAAGCCTTCCCGGCATCCTGGGTCGCGAACAGGGTAGGGTAACGCTGGCCGTTCGGCAGCAGTCCGTTTTTGTTGACGCTGACTTCCGGCTGAGGCTGGCCGTTCGGCATGGCGGGATTGCTGAGCTGCCAGTTGGTGGGCCACACGGACCCGGTGCTCGTGGTGATCGGCAACCCGGAGGAATGACGGTAAGTCCCGGAGAACTGCCAGCCGCCGACGATCGCGTCGAGAACCTTGTTCATCTGACTCCCGAATCGCATTCCCCGGCCGACGGGGAGCTTCCACACGCCGTATGCATTGATGGAGTGAAGGGCGTCGTAATCCGAGACGGACTTGAGCTGGTTGGGGTCCCACGAATTGACGACGAACCCGCCTCCCCATGCCGTATTGTTTTCGGCAATGGAGGAAAGATCGATGGACTTGCTGAGGGTATAGTTGAAATCGAACTGGAGGTTCTCGCTGAACCGTTTGCGGATAGTGAGCTGTGCCGCGTGGTAGTTGCCGAAGCCGATGGAACTCCAGCCGGAAACCGCTCCGAACTGCGCATTCTGCATCGCGTACGGGCCGAAGATCGAGCAGGGCAGGACCGTCACTCTTCCGCTCGAGTTGAACCTCGTTGCGCTGCCGCAGATGTTGTCCATCCCGTAGAGAGCGTTCGTGAAATCACCCTTGTTGCCGCTGCGGGCGTAGTAGTTGGCGATGTTCTGCGTCGCCGTGAAACCGCCCGCCGCCGCTGCAGGCCACAGATTCTCGAAGAACGCGATCGGAGCGATCCTCTGGAAGGCCGTGGTGCGGTTGGGATCGAGCACGTCGACGAACAGGCCGAGGGCCTGCATCGCCTGGAAGTAGGTCATTCCGGACTTGGAATCCTTGAGATTGGTCGGCATGACCAGGTCGCGCTGGATCAGGGAGTGTCTCGACAGCCTTCCGACGTAAGAGGTCTGGATGAAGAGGCCTTTGCCAAACTCCCGGCCCCAGCTGAGGTTCATGTTCATCGTGTAGGGCGCCTCCAGCGTGTCGTCGATGCTGTTGGTGATCGCGAAGAGCTCGGGATACTTCACCGGGAACCCTGCCGGGGGCGCGGTCGGCAACTTGGCGGTCGGTATCGACCAGAAATCCGTGAAGCGCGGGGCCGTGGCGGCATCCAGGGTGTTTAGCGGATTCGTCAGCGAAGTCGAAAGCCCGAAGGCCGTCGAATTGAACAGATTTGCGAGGGGCTGCCCGATGAGGTCGTAGTACGTTCCGAACCCGGCCCGGATGGAACTCTTACCCGGTCCCCCGAACAGGAACTTGAGGAAGCGGTTCTCGGTGGCCGGTGAATAGGCCAGGCCGAGCCGCCCCGCCCAGTTCTTGTGATACGGGTACATGGGCCTCCCCTGCGCGCTGTCCGACAGGACGAAGGTCATGTCGCCGGCTTCGGTCTGCGGGCGGCCCTGTGCCGCAAGCTGTCCGCGCTCGGCAAGCCAGTCGGCCATCGGAGTGTCCGTGGAGACCTGCTGGCCTTCGGCTTCGTGCACCGGCGGCATGAGCGAATACCGGACCCCGGCAGTGAGCGTGAAGTTGCGTCGGATCTTCCAGCTGTCCTGGGCGTAGAACTCGTACTCGTGGCTCACGAAGTTGCGGTTGACATAGTCCCCCATCGGTATGACGGTTGCGCTTCCCGATGGATCGGCCCTGTAGTTGTAATTCGCGTTGATCTGGCTGATCAGGCCTAGAAGTGCAGCCATCGCGTATGTGTAGCTGGTCGTGTCTCCGGTGAGCAGGCCGCCGGGTATGTTCTGGTACAGTTCAGCGCCGCTTCCGGCGAGGCCCGACGCGTTGGTCACTGCGCTGTGGAAGGTGTTGTTTCTCGCGGAAGTGTTGGAAATGAAACGGAAGGTGCCGCCGAAGCGCAAGTCGTGGGCTCCGCGCGTCCAGGACAGGTCTTCGTTGATGTTGTGGACGGGAACGATACGGACCGAGTTGGTCCCGGTCGAATAGATGGTGTCGAAACCGCGGAAGCTGGTGAAAGGCGAATTCTGAAGGCCGGTAGACTCCGTGCCCGCCCTGGTGAATCCGTATCGGACCGAGTTGACGACGTTGGGACGCATCACCCAGGTGTAGCCGGTCGCCAGGCCCTTATTATTGGTCAGGGTGACCGATGACGGCGGCAGTCCCGGAAACTGGGGCGTGCCTCCCGTGTGATCGTTCTGGAGGTTGCCGCGCATGAAGAGTTGATGCTTGGCGTTGGCGTCGACCGTGTAGTCGAGGCGCGCGATGTAGGTGTCCTGCTTCGCATGCCGCGGCGCGTTGAACCGGTAGGTGATCGTATTCAGGAGGTCGCCGGACCCGGCAAGATTTCCGCTCGGGTACTGCGCTAAGACCTTGAGCGAGTTCTGATTGACGCCGATGCCCGTGGGATCGGCAAAGGCTTTGATGTCGGCGGGGCCGATCTGCCGGAGCGCCCCGCTCCTATCGTGGTACTGCACGATTCCCTGTTTCAGGGTATCGGTGGGAACGGTGCGGTTGATGCCCACGGCGCTGGCATCGCGGCGGCCTTCGTAATTGGCGAAGAAGAAGGCTTTGTTCTTAATGATCGGTCCGCCGGCGGACGCGCCGAATACGTTGATCTTCAGCGCGGGGCGCTCCACCGCCGGGATCGCCCTGTTGTTGTAGAAGTTGTTTGCGGCGAATTTTTCGTTGCGGTTGTATTCGTAGAGGGAGCCGTGGAAATTGTTGGTGCCCGATTTCGTCACCAGCGCGACGTCGGCGCCGGAGCCGCGGCCCCCGTCGGCGTTGAAATTCGTCGTAGTTGTGCGGAATTCCTGCACCGAGTCGAGTGTCACGCGCAGCACGCTGGTGAATGCGCTGCGATTGACCTGGTCGTTGACGTCGACCCCGTCGAGGGTAACGTTCGCCTGGTCGGGCTTGCCGCCGTTGACGGCTCCGCTGCGGGAGTCGTCGTCGCCGTACGAGGCAACGCCGGGCTGCAGGCTCAGCAAGCCCACGACGTTGCGCGCGAAGAACGGAAGCTCCAGGATAGCCTGGGTGCTGACGGCGTTGCCGAGCGAGGCATCCGTGGTGTTCAGCTGTATCGCAGTCGCTTCGACCTGGACCGTTTCCGATACTGCCCCGATCTTTTCGAACTTCACGTTGACCGTGGCGGGCGAGTTCACCTCCAGTGTGACGGTGCTGATGGAGATGTCGGCGAATCCCGCGGCCTTGGCCGTCAGCTTGTAGGTTCCCGGAAGGATCTGAGGGATGCTGTACAAGCCCTCGGCATTCGACGTCGTGGTGCGTTGAATGCCGGTTTGTGAATTGACGATCGTTATGGTGGCGCCGGGAATGATTCCGCCGGTTGGGTCGGTGACAGTTCCGGACAGAGAAGTAAATGCCTGCCCGAACAGGACGGGAACAAGGCACGCAGTTGCCAATACAAACAGAAAATATTTACGCATCAAAAACCCCCTGGTGACTTGACTGTAGGAAGGCTCCGCCCTCGAGTCGGGAGGAGTGCAAGACCTTCAATCGCGCAATGCTTATGGTCATTGTCCGAGGCCATTGCGATAGGACCCATGGGCATTGAAGATGCGGCAGGCAGGTGAAAGTGAATACGCTTCGCCCCGCTCAGGCCGCATTCTGGTCTCGTTTTCCCGTGATCGTGGCCCCATACTAGCAGAAACCAAGAAACCGCAAATCAAAAAATTCGAATTTACCGCAGCGACGCTCCGCCAGTTGACGCCCCCGTCCGATTTGCATACATTGGACCGACAAACGCGCAGCCGGCACTCGCGTCGTCGATGTCCGGCCTTCCGGAACTGGAGGTCGCTTGCACCAGCCGTTTACCCGCGCCCGCATCATCGGGGCTCTGACCGTTGTTTCGTCGGCGGCAGCTTTGTGGATTGCCGCCCGCTACCTGCTTCGCCCCGCCATGCTCGGCAAGCCTGCCGGTATCGTGATCGACTACCCCGGCGACGGGGCGATCTTCCCGCCCGAATTCCCTGCCCCGGCCTTCTTGTGGCGGGATTCCGCCGGAGACGCGACGGAGTGGGACGTCGAGGTGGCGTTCGCCGACGGCTCGGCCGGCATCCGGGTTGAATCGAGCGGAGAGCCGATGCCCGTGGGGGAAATCGATCCCCGCTGCGTCTCCTCCACCAACGAAGCGCCAGGCCCGGCTTCCGGGCAGGCCGGCACGCACGCCTGGAGACCGGATGACGCAATATGGTTGGCGATCAAGAGAAACTCGACGAGAGGGGCGGCCACGATAACCATCACCGGGTTCCGGAAGCGGATTCCGAAGCAGGCTGTATCGCGCGGCAGACTGACGATCCGGACGTCGACCGATCCGGTCGGTGCGCCGATCTTTTACAGGGATGTGCCCTTGATGCCCTCGGAGACCGAGAAGGGCGTCATCAAACCGCTGGCCGCAAAGTCGGTGCCCCTGATCGCCTGGCGCCTTCGCAATGTCGGCGAAACCACCAGCAGGCTGCTGATGACCGGGATCCACAGTTGTGCGAACTGCCACTCCGTGTCCCGCGACGGGAAGGCGCTGGGAATGGACGTGGACGGGCCGCAAAACGACAAGGGATTGTACGCGATCGTCCAGATCAAGGCGCACACATCGATTCGCAACCAGGATGTGATTGCCTGGAGCACCTTCCGAGGCAGGCTGGGCGGCATATTGCGAGTAGGGTTTATGTCGCAGCTCTCACCCGACGGGCAGCATGTGGTCACGACGATCAACGATACGGGGACCGACCAGTCGGATTACGAGCGCCGCAGAAATCCGAAAGACCTTGTGATGAACTACTACGTGGCCAATTTCAAGGACTACCGGTTTCTCCAGGTGTTCTACCCGACGCGCGGAATCCTTGCCTGGTATGGCCGGTCGACAGGGAGGCTGCAGCCGCTGCCCGGAGCGGACGATCCGGGCTATGTACAGACGAACGCGGTCTGGAGTCCCGACGGCAACTACCTCGTTTTTGCGAGGGCCGAAGCGGGAGACGCCTATCCTCCGGGGGCAAAGCTCGCCGCGTATGCCAACGACCCGGACGAAACGCAGATCCGGTACGATCTCTATCGGGTCCCGTTCAACGGCGGCCGGGGCGGCCGCCCGGAACCCGTCGCGGGGGCATCCCGGAACGGCATGAGCAACGGCTTCCCCAAGGTTTCCCCGGACGGCCGCTGGATCGTCTTCGTTCAGTGCCGCAACGGCCTGTTGATGAGACCCGACAGCCAGCTGTACATCGTGCCCGCGGAAGGAGGCCGGCCGCGCCGGATGAGGTGCAATACTCCGCTCATGAATTCCTGGCACAGCTTCTCGCCGAACGGGCGCTGGCTGGTGTTCTCGTCAAAAAGCCGTTCGCCTTACACACAGATGTTCCTGACCCACATCGACGAGCAGGGCAACGACAGTCCCGCGGTGCTGATCGAAAACGCGACTGCTGCGAACCGTGCCGTGAATATCCCGGAGTTCATCAACATCCCTCCGGACGGGCTGCTCTCCCTCGACGCACCGGCCGCAGACTACTACCGGGTGGTCGACATCGCGTCCGAAATGCTGAAGAACAGGCAGTACGAGGCGTCGATCCCGGAGTGGAGACGAGCCATCGAACTCAGTCCATCGGACGCTCTGCCGCACAACAATCTCGGGGTGGCCCTCGCGGAAACCGGAAAGGCCGAGGAGGCGCTGGCGCAATACGCGAAGGCGCTGGAACTCAGCCCCCGCTATCCCGACGCCCACAACAATCTCGGCGAGGCCCTTGCAGGAAGGGGGAGGCTGGGTGAAGCGATCGGCCATTTCGAGAAGGCCCTGCAGATCGATCCGTCCCACGCGGGGGCGCACGGCAATCTCGGCGCGGTCCTCGCCCGGGAAGGCAGGTTCGACCAGGCCATTCCCCACCTGGAGCGGGCGATCGAGATCAAGCCTGATGATGTCGACGCGCAGAAGAACCTGGGGCTCGCCCTGGCCGAGAAAGGCAGATTCGAGGAGGCAACCCGTTGCTGGGAGCAGGCCGTCAGGCTCTCGGGGGGAAGGGAACCGACGCTGCTCGACTTGCTGAGCCGCGGTTATGCCGCGCTGGGCCGTTTTCCGGAAGCAGCCGAGACGGAACGGCGGGCGTTGGCCGCCGCAGCCGCGCAGAATAACCTTCGGCTCGTGGAAATCCTCAAAGAGAGAATCGCCGCTTACGAATCCCGCCGGAAGCGATGAAGGCCCCCGTGGTTGCAGCCTGGGTTTCTGCGTCCTCCGCGTCCCCGCAGTGAGCTTTTTTTCCGCGGCCCTGCCGTGCGGCAATTCGGCGGTCGAGTTTTGTTGAAATATTTCAATCATTCTGTAATATATCACCGCATGGCTCGTGCGGACGGTTCCATCGCGGAGAAAGCCTATCGGCGGCTGCGGCTCGCCATCGTCGAGTGCCGGCTCGCGCCGGAGCAACGCCTGACGGAGGCTTCGATCGCGCGGCAGTTGCGCGTGGGGAAAACGCCCGCCCGGGAGGCTTTGCGCCGCCTGGTTGTCGAGGGGTTGGCGCGGGTGACGCCGCGCCACGGCTACACCGTCTCGCCGATCACGCTGCGGGACGTCGAGGAACTCTTCGAACTGAGGCTGCTCGTAGAACCGGCGGCCGCCTCGCTTGCCGCCGGCAGACTCGACGGACAGGTCCGGGGGCGCCTGGAGCAACTGAGCCGGCTCGGATACCGTGAAGGCCGGCGGGACTCCCTGAGGAAGTTTGTGCGCGCAAATACAGAATTTCACGCGCAGATCGCCCGGCTTTCGGGCAACCGGCGCTTTGCCGGCCTCGTGTCGCAACTCCTGTCGGAAAGCGAGCGCCTCATCAACTTCGGCGCGCTTCTGCATCCTCAGAGCCGGGAAACGGTGGATGAGCACCGGAGGCTCATCGACGCGCTCGCGGGCGGCGAGTCGGATTCGGCCCGCCGGATCATGGAAGAGCACGTCCGCACCACGCGGCAGATGGTGGTGGAAAGCCTGATCTCGGGAGCCAATCTGCGCGAAGTTTCCATTCGTGTCATTCGTGGCTGATTTTTAGGAAAGGATCAAGACATGGCAATCATACTCGACGGATCCTCGTTGACGATCGAGAAGCTCGTGGACGTTGCGAGACACGGCTCGATGGTCGAGCTTCATCCCCAGGCCCTGGAACGGATCCGGGTTTGCCGCGCGATGCTCGAACAGAAGGTCCGGGCGCACGAGATCATGTACGGGGTCAACACGGGGATCGGTGAGTTTTCCGAAGTCGTGCTGAACGACGAGCAGGTGCAGCAGTTCCAGAGGTACCTGATCTACAATCACGCCGCAGGCATCGGGGACCCTGTCCCCGTCGAATTCGTGCGGGCCGCCGTAGCCGGCAGGATCAACGTCCACGCGCGCGGCCATTCCGGCTGCCGGCCCGAGATCACCCAGACCTTCGTCGAGATGCTCAACCGGGGCGTGACGCCGGTCGTCTGTCAGAAAGGCTCCGTGGGCGCCAGCGGCGATCTTGCCCCCATGGCCCAGATCGCGCTTCTCCTGATGGGCGAAGGCGAGGCCTTCCACGAAGGACAACGCCTGCCGGGGCGCGAGGCGATGGAACGCGCCGGCATCCCCATCCCGGGCCTGCAGGCGCGGGACGGCCTGGCCTCCATCAACGGATCGAACCTCCTGACCGCGATGAGCGCCCTCCACATCTACGACATCAACCGCTGGCTGAAGCAGGCCGAGATTGCGTGCGCCATGACGCTGGAGGCCCTCTACGCGAACCTCAAGCCCTACGACGTCCGGCTGCATCAGCTGCGCGGTTTTCCCGGCGCCGTTCGAAGCGCGCGCGCCATCATGAAGTGCGTCAGGGGCAGCGATCTCCTGACGGGGAAAATAAAGACCAAGGTGCAGGACGCCTACTCGATGAGGTCCACGCCCCAGGTGATCGGGGCCGCGCACGACGCCCTGGCTTTCGCCAGGAAGCAGGTGGAGACGGAACTCAACGGCGTGGGCGACAACCCGATCTTCCTCCCGGATTCGAAGCTCACGCTCACGGGGGCGAACTTCCAGGGCACCCCCGTTTCGCTCCCCATGGACATGATCGGGGCCGCCGTCACCATGGTGTGCGTGCTTTCGGAGCGGCGTCTCAACAGGCTCACCAATCCCGCGCTGAGCGTGGGCCTGCCGGCTTTTCTGACGCGCGGTGCGGGGATGTTTTCGGGCATGATGCTCAGCCAGTACACCGCCGACACGCTGATCGTCGAGCAGCGCATGCTCTCGGCGCCGGCTTCCGTCTGCTCGATCCCGGCCGCCGCCGATCAGGAGGACTTCGTTTCGATGGGCATGAACACCGCGCTCAAGAACTGCCAGATCTTAGACAACGCCATGGGCGTGCTCGGTATCGAGTACATGGCCGCGGCGCAGGCCCTGGATTTCCGCCAGTTCCAACCGGGAGAGGGCGTGCAGACGGCGCGCAGCGTCGTGCGCAAGCGGGTCGCTCACCTCGACGAGGACCGGCCGCTCTATCCCGACCACAACGCGATGAAGGCGCTCGTCAAATCCTGCGAGATCCTCGATTCGGTCGAGGTGGTCGTCGGAAGCCTGGAACAGGAAAATGACGAATGACGAATGAAAAAACAGACCAATATTGTCATTCCCCTTTCCGGATTCAATCACTCATCAGGAATATGAGCGGCCGGACGTCCTCCTCCGGCGTCCACTCCCAGTAGGCAAGCAGGATCTTGTACACCATCAGGCCGGTCTCGCCTTCGCCGAAAAAGAGGTAACGCAGCGACTGGCTCATGAGGTTATGGCGCGTGAGGCCGAGGAAGATGCCGATCGGATCGATCAGCTCGCTCACATAGGCGATGCTGTTGGCGATGGCGATCGCGCCGAAGATTTCAATGACGTAGTCCTCGGAGCTGCGGGTCACTCGAATCTTGAGCGGCGCAAGAAACTCGCTCCTGTTATCGAGAAGGTTCACGTGGATGAAGGCGACCGGCTCCCTGATGAGGTAGTACTTGCGGATCTCTGCGGCTTTGTGTGCGCGCGCCCTCTTCGAAGCGCTGCGCATCGGCACCAGGTGGACCTTCTTGCCCTTCACCGCGTGCCACAACGCCAGAGAGCCTTCATCCAGAAACTGTAGTTCCGTGACCCGCAGTTCGATCGAGCGGCGGGCCCTGCTGACGCCGCTGAACGTCAGAATTGCCGCGATGAACACGCTGGCGATGATGACCCCATCCGGCCGCTCGATCACGTTGTCGGCCAGGGTGAACGCGAAGACGAGGGTGACCGCCCAGAAAAACAGGCTCATCAGGCTCAATCGTGCCCGGCTTGCCCGGCTGGAGCGGGCTTCGTGCCAGAACGCCAGCGCGACCGCCGCGGCCGCCGAAAGCATCAGGACAAGCACTCCCGTGGCATAGGCCCCGCCCTGCGCCTCCACGTCCGCTCCGAACACGAGCGTCACGGCCACGTCCGCCGCGAATAGGATCAACACCAGCGGCCGTGAGTAAGAAACCCAGTGCGGGGCCATGCCGAAGCGGGGCAGGTAGCGGGGAATCAGGTTGAGCAGGCCGGCCATGGCCGAGGCACCAGCAAACCACAGGATCAGGATGGTCGAGATATCGTAGACCGTGCCGAAGGTGTCGCCCATCAGCCTGTGCGCGAGGTAAGCGATGGCGCGTCCGCTGGCCGGGCCGCCGGCGCGATAGGCGCCTTCCGGCACGAGCAGGGCGGTGACGTAACTCGAGGCCAGCAACATCACGCTCATGATGACGGCGGCCGCGCCCAGCATCCGCCGGGTGGCCAGAATGCGCCCGTGCGGAAGCTTGCGGCTGTCATCCCCTGGATCGCCCGAGACCAGGGGCATCACCGACACCCCGGTCTCGAATCCGCTCATTCCCAGCGCGAGCTTGGGGAAGATCACGACGGACACGAGCAGGAGGGAGGCCCAGTCTCCCTGGAGCCGCAGGGCCGACTGCCATCGTCCGTGCAGGTCGGGATGAAGCGCGATCTCCCAAAGGCTGCGCCCGATCACCACCGCATTCAACAATAGGTACGGTATCGCGACGGTCGCCGCCAGCCCGATGGCCTCCAGGAAGCCGCCGAGGAAAACCGCGGCGAGCAGGGCCAGCATCACCAGGGTGATCGTCACGTGGGAGCCGGCCAGGTGGGAGTGAAGATAAGGATTCTCGATCGCGTGCCGGGCCGCATCGGCCGCCGAGAGCGTCATCGTGATCACGAAATCCGTGGCGGCGAATCCGAGCAGGATGAGCACGAAGATCTTCGCCCTCCAGCCGGAGAGCATGTTCTCGAGCATCGCGATAGAGCCCTGGCCGGCGTAAGATCTGCGCGCGACCTGTGCATAAATGGGCAAGGCTCCGCAGAGGGTGACCAGGACGAGAATTCCCGTGGCCAGCGGCGAGAGAGCGCCGGCGGCCAGCAGGGCAATTCCGGGCTGGTAGCCGAGGGTGGAGAAGTAGTCGACCCCGGTGAGCCAGATTACCAGGTACCACGGCTTGGACTCGGTCCTTGCCTGAGGCTCGATGAGTCTCTGCCCGCCGGCAAACCACTTCCCAAGCACCCCTGTCGGGGGAGCATTCCAGCGCATGGGGAGATCCGGAGTAATACTCAGCCTGCGCTCAGCGGGCGCATTTGCGCTTTGCATCGTTGGCTACCTTCATTCCATATGCATTCAAGAGGCGGTCAAGAATAAATCACAAAGACACTAAGACACAAAGACACAACTCAAATATGTTTTTTGCGCCTTTGTGGCTTTTATACATGACGACATAAATCGTGATCTGTTTTTGAACCACAAAGACCGCGAAGACCTCGAAGGATCTGAAGCCGGGCAACGACCGAAATCCGGACGCTCTTCGCGACCTTTTTCTTTGCGGTCTTTGAGGTCCTGGCGGTTCACGCTTTTTTGTTGCGCACTTATGTCGCTATGGATAGTGGCTGAGATCTGCCCGGCGTTCTCCTAGTAATGGAAGCGATAGCGGAGGCTCACGAGCATCTGACGCGGATAGTTGATGTGCGTTCCACCGAACGTGTTGCTTTTGTCCATCAGGTAACGGTGGTTGGTGACATTCAGGGCGCTGAAGGTTACCGAGAATCTCTCCCCGAAGGAACGGCCGACCGACAGATCGATTGTGGTGTGCGAGGGGAGGTGGGCAGGACCGTCGCCGTCGAGGAATCCGGATCCGACTGCGATATTGCCCGCTGCCCATGCCTTCCAGGGCAACCAGGTCTCGAACCCGCCCGAGAAGGTATCGCGCTGGTCGTGGTCGAGATAAAAGAACTCCGTCTCCGGAGGGCTGAAGTCCGTCAACCCTCCCGTGATCCGGCCTTTTCCCTGCGCGTACTGCCTCGAGTATGCGGCGCGCAGCCGGGTGTTGCGCAGCAGGCGGGGGGAGCGGATCGTGGCCTCCCATCCGCGAATTCGGGCTTCCTCGATGGTCACGGGGAAGAAGACGCTGGAATTCCCCAGAGGGGTGTGATCGAAGAAATTTCTGACGCTGGTGTGGAAGTGGCTCACGTCGATCCCCCAGCCACGGAGAGGTATGGCCAGACCGACCTCCCGCTGTTCATCGCGTTCCCCATGCAGCGGCAGGAAGCCGAACCCTTGCTCGAGCGCGAGGTCCAGCACCGGTCCCGTTGCCGTCGAAAGCGGCGGGGGCTGGTAATACCTGCCGTAAAACCCGCGCAGGATCCAGTTCAGTCCCGGTACCCGCAGTGCGGCGCCCACCCGCGGGCTGGCCGCGTTTTCGGAAAGATCGCCCGCGAAATGAGTCAGACGGATTCCGCCGGTGAGTGTCAGCCAGGCAGTCGTCCTGTATTGATCTTCGACGTAAATTGCCTCGCGGTTGCCCCACAATCTCAGGGACTGCTCGACGGCCGCACCCGAAGCGCCGCCGGCGTCGAGTCCCAGGAAGGCCTTCTCCCGTTCCGCCGTCGCGCTGAAGCCGATGCGCAGATTGTGATCCCTTGTGACCAGGGAAAGTGCGGTCTCTACTCCTCCAAACGCGGAACTGTGGCTGTCCGTGGTTCCGACCGGCCTGCCTTCCGGCTTCCCTTGAAGCGAGGCGGCGTTCACATGCAGCGAGGGAGAACAGGTAAACGTCAGGTTCGGATTCAGGATGCGCATCCACGAGAGGTTAAGAAAGCCGTCGCGCTCCTGCTGGGTGTCGCGGATGCCGAGGTCCTGCTGCTCGATGGTGTTGGGAACCTGGTAGTGGTCGGAGCGGCCCGAGGCGACCAGGCGGAACTGATTGGAGCCGTTCGGATTGTAGATGATCGAGGCAAAGGCGCTGAGGCTGCTTGACCGGTCGTGCAGCGCCTCGGCCTCGGGCGGCTGGAGTCCCAGGTCCGTACGATTGCCGGTCAGACCGACGTAGTAAGCCAGGCGCCGGCTGTGGCCCCCCAGGCTGAGGTGGTCGTTCGTTTCGTTAAAGCTCCCGTAACTCAGCGCCAGCTCGGCGTCGTTGTTGCGCTCGAATCCCGACCGGGGGACGATGTTGAAGACCCCGTACATCCTGTCGCCGTATTCGGCGCCATACCCGCCGCGGTGCACTTCCAGGTAATCGATGTCCTGGGGGTCGAACAGCGGCCCGACATTGGAGGCGATGTTCATGTTCGGCACGTCCACTCCGTCGACCTGCCAGGTGACCTGGTGTCCGCCCCGGATGTGAAGCTGATCGTGGACCATGTAAGCCCCGGGAGTGAGGTCCGTAATCATGGCCAGGCTGTTTGTGCGGTCCGCCCCCGGCATCCTGGCGATCTCGTCCCTGTTGACGATGGCCTCCGTGGCCGACGAGTCCGGATTGATCCATTCGGGGTCTGCGGAAACCTCGATCGTCTCGTTCAGGGCGGCCAGTCTCAGGGCGAAATGAAGAATCGGGGCGCCGCCCGAATTCACCTCCACGTCCTGCATGTTTTCGCCGAAGCCCTGCTGCGACACTGTGACAAGGTACTGGCCGACCGGCACGCCGGCGAACTGAAACTCGCCCCTCGAATCGGTCCGGACGTCCCGGCTCCAATCCGAAGCGCGCGCTTTCAGAAGCACGGCAGCTCCTTCCATGGGATGGTGCCGTGGGTCGTGCACGACGCCGCGGACGGTCCCGTATACCGACGCGTAGCTGATCGAGGCGCACAAAAACAACCATGCCAAGACCAGGGCAATTCTTCCCCGCATGAGAACCCCTTTTCCCTGAATGCTGATGATCCTTGATAGCCGAGATCCCGCAACCGCGTGACGAATTAGGGGAGCACGGCACATCGCGTCGTGCCTCCCGACCCGGAAACGTCAGCCAGTTGCGCGAATCTCGCTAGGAGGGAGAATTCGTGGATTGCAGGCCCAGCGGGGGCGGAGACAGGACGGAAAGGTAGCCTGCAAGCTCGTCGCTCTTTCGCCAGGGACAGTCTCCACGGCGGTAGGAGGGTGCAGTCAGAACCGGGGTCCGGCCCAGAATGGTTTTCGGCAGGGCGGAAAGAGACCAGGAGTCTGCGCCGTGACCGCAGTCGCAGGTTATCGTCGTGTCCGCGGCGGGGCATGGCTTGCCTGCGGCAGAATCGCCGGGTGGCAGCGCCCCCGTACCGTGCGATGAGCGGCAACAGCTCATGGCGCAGCTCGGAGAGGGCGCGCAACAGCTCAGGCCGACTGCGGCCGCAGGCCACGCAAGCACTGAAGCCGCGATGACGACGCTCACGAGCCTCTGATAGACGTTCATCGTCCCGATTCGAACAAGGTTTTTGATTGACGGTTGTTGCACCCGAACTTCAGGTAAAAAATAGCATGCGGCCGCGTTGCCTGTCAAAATTGGGTCTGGGGGGGCGGCAACACGGAATACGGCCGCCCGCCCTCCTGATTTCTTCCGGGTAAACCCCCAGCTTTGCTCGGTGACTCTCACAGTTTGACGTTTCCGGGAGGCAAACAATGGCCCACGGAGGAACACGTTGCAGCGCGGGGCGCTGACGCGCATGGTGTGGAAACAAGAGCTCGCCCGATCCGTGTTGATCCGGGTTCATCCGTGGGCCATTGGTCTCAAATGCTCCACCAGCAAATGTGCCCGAAGTACCGGCCCCTTTGAGGGGCTCACCAAACCAGGCCTTCGGCTTTGCCGGAGGTTCTGACTGAAAGGAACTCGCAGGGGTGCGGGCGGGCACAAAATGTAGTAGGCTTTTCCGCGCAGGGGTTCAGTCTATGTGCGGGAACAGGGTGCAAGGTCTACATATCCGGGGCTTCAAGCCCCTCGATATCCAGGTCCTCTACCAAATGGACAGTGTCTGCTTTCCCGCGGACATCGCGTACTCCCGGGCGGAACTGCAGTTTTACATCAGCCACAAGGACTCCATCACACGCGTCGCGGAGTTGAAGGACGTGGTCGTGGGTTTTGCCGTCGGCCGGGTGAGAGACCGTTCCACAGCCCATGTGATGACGCTCGACGTGATTCAATCCGCTCGCCGCAGCAGGGTGGGCACCGCGCTCATCGATTCCCTGCACCACGAGTTTCGCAGCAAAGGCGCCCGCTTGTCTTTCCTCGAAGTGGATGTGGAGAATGTGGCCGCCCGCCGCTTCTACGAGGCGCACAAATACCGCTACGTCGAAGTCCTTCCGGGCTACTACAACGGCCGCAGCGACGCTCTGCGGATGGTTCGAAACCTGGCCCTCGACTAGGGCGCCCCTCGATTTGTACGGCAGGCTCGTGGTTTCCCGCCGGTAACTGTGCTTCCCTGACCGGCTGCCGCAGGACGCGATTCGAGTTCAGAGGCCGTCCCCCTCACTCCAGGAGAG